>Ga0114980_10000107_pt1 | contig 53890 bp, 54 predicted proteins | sample S_140806_EF_Meta_FD_87018 | JGI IMG/M metagenome (GOLD analysis project Ga0114980, IMG submission 87018) | Freshwater microbial communities from Lake Simoncouche, Canada to study carbon cycling - S_140806_EF_MetaG | ecosystem: Environmental > Aquatic > Freshwater > Lake | place: Lake...
TATATATTTTATATATATAAAAAAAAATAATTTTAAATACATTTAAACAATATTATATGAATGATTATTTAGTTGATATTGATAATATTGATAATATTATAGAATTAAATAGTTATGATGAATGTTGTATATGTTTAAATACATTGGATAAAAAGGATGAAGATGATGTATTATTAAAGTTGGGATGTTGTAAAAAGATGTTACATAAGGGGTGTTTAATATCGTGGATGTGTTATGGTAATTATACAGAGTTGAAATGTCCGATGTGCAGAAGTGTTATATTAAATATAACAAGTTTAGTGTTATTAAAAGATATATGTGATATGAATAAGCAATTAAATAATAATACATTGATGATGATAGATGAGTATTATAAAAATGACGAGATGTATGGTGAATATGTAAGAAGAAGGGATATAAATGGAACGGGTGAATATTATAAAATAGACAAGACAATTATATATTCTGCTGTAGTATGTCTTATTATATTAATGTTAACTCTAGCATGTTTGTGTATTTATAGTGTACAACGGCAATGAATATTATAAAATGAAAAATAAAAACAAAAATAAAATTGTTAATGTTTTTGTTTTGTATATCTTTTTTAATAGTGGTATTTTTTTGCTATGATTATTATTATGTATATAATTATATAGTAAATGAGTTGAATAAACAAAAGGAACGTAATGGTATGATTCTACCTATAAAACAGAGAGCGTATATATTATCAATAAAATCAACATGTACAATGAGTTTATGTGGTATATATTTTAATTATATGTTTTGTAAAGCTGGTTTAAATATAGATGTTTACATGGATTCATTAGGTGTATTTTCAAATACAATAGGATATGTATTGGTATTAAATTTTATATCATATTTAATGATGGATTGTTATATGGGATATAATAATTATCCAATATATATGAATACATTAGCTGGATATATACATCATAGTGTATATATTGTTATTAATATATGTGCGTTATATACGGGGTTGTATCCATATTATTTGATATATATGATATTAGAAATACCATCTGTTTTATTAAATATAGGGAATTATGATGCAAAGTGGAGGAATGATAGATTATTTGGTATTGTATTTTTTACAACACGTATAGTATATCATATATATTTAACATATGTATTATGGAATATAGTGATAATAAGAAATTTTGCATTGCCTATTTTATGTGTGCATATATATTGGTTTAAAAATTGGTTTACAAAGTATGGAATTTCAATATTAAAAAATAATTAGAAAATATATATTATTATTATATAGTATATATTTTTTATATAGTATATATATATTTAATGAAACTTGGCCCAATATTACTTATTTGTTGTTGTTGTTGTAATATAAGTTTAATTATTGGAGTTATTATATATATGCAACAAAATGCTGCAAATGCTAAAAAAAAAGAGGCCGAACAAAAAGAGGCAAATAGGAAACAGCAAATGCAAAAGACACAGGTTCAAGTAAAAGACGTTGAAGCAAAAACCACGGCTGAAGTAAAACCCGAAGTAACTGAGAAACCAAAAGAAGTAAAAAAAATAGTTCATAGAAGGACGAATAAATGCGTAGATTCAGATGGAAATAGTGTATATGGAGGATCTTGTGGGTCAGATTATCAAAAATGGACTTATGAAAATGGGATATTTAAACATATGCAAAGTAATAAATGTCTAAGTTTTAATAATAATGAACAAAAAGTAATAATAAGTGATTGTAATGAAAATGATAGATTTCAAAAATGGACGCAAAATGAAACGTTGATTAAAAATAATGTGACAGGAAGATGTTTAGATGGGGATGGTGAAAAGATTTATGCAGGTTATTGTGATACAAATAATAAATTCCAACAATGGGATGTTTTAAATTTCTAATAAAATTTGTTTTAAATTATAAAGATACAATCTTAATTTTATATTGAGTAAAACCTTTAATATAAATTAATCAAGGTGATAATTCCCAAATACACGTATGGGCAAAAAAATCTTACTCACCATATTGTAGACAACATTTTTACATTTAAGGAGCACTTTGTTTTTTGGCTTTAGATTTCATCGTCGTCTCAAAACCTCCTTCCGTAATCGCAGAAGCACGTTCTTAGCTTTAGGTTTCTTAGGAGCACTTTGTTTTTTGGCTTTAGATTTGTTAGGAGCACTTTGTTTTTTGGCTTTAGACTTTTTAGAAGCACTTTGTTTCTTGGCTTTAGACTTTTTAACAGCACTTCGTTTAGACTTTTTAGGAGCACTTCGTTTAGACTTTTTAACAGCACTTCGTTTAGACTTTTTAGGAGCACTTCGTTTAGACTTTTTAAGAGCACTTTGTTTAGACTTTTTAGGAGCACTTCGTTTAGACTTTTTAAGAGCACTTCGTTTAGACTTTTTAGAAGCACTTCGTTTAGACTTTTTAGAAGCACTTTGTTTAGACTTTTTAAGAGCACTTTGTTTAGACTTTTTAAGAGCACTTCGTTTAGACTTTTTAGGAGCACTTCGTTTAGACTTTTTAGAAGCACTTCGTTTAGACTTTTTAGAAGCACTTCGTTTAGACTTTTTAGGAGCACTTCGTTTAGACTTTTTAGAAGCACTTTGTTTAGACTTTTTAGAAGCACTTTGTTTAGACTTTTTAGGAGCACTTTGTTTAGACTTTTTAGAAGCACTTTGTTTAGACTTTTTACGAGCACTTTGTTTCTTGGCTTTAGACTTTTTAGGTTGAAGTTCTTCTTTTAATGTATGTTCACCTTTAATGCCTTCTTTAATAGTTACTTTATGGCTTCCGGAATAAAATAGATTATCATCTAAATTTCCAGTATAATCGATAATAATATCACCACTTAAAGGGTTTTCACTTGTTAGAAAAATAAATAACAACATTTTTAAATCTTGATCAATTGCAAATAATTTTACATGTAATGTTTCATTTTTAAGTTGAATAGTATATTTATTACCAACCTTGAATTTCATATATATGATATACCAATAAATAATTAATTTAGAATAAATTCCAACAATGGGATGTTTCAAATTATAAAGATACAATCTTAATTTTATATTGAGTAGAACCGCCTAAACCACTAGGACGTGGACGATAAAGTAATTGTGGTTTAGCATTAGCTGACCATTGAATATCTAGTTGTTCTGATGTAGAACCTTTTACAGAAATTAATCTTGTAGAAGTACCTGGTATACTTGATACATTTACTCTTCCAATAACAAAAATGGAATGTGCTCTTAACGTATCACTTAATGGTTTTACAAATAACATATAAACACCATAAGTATATGGGAAATCAGTAATAGTGACAGGTACGTGTCCTGGGCCATTATCTAAAATAACAGTAGTAGTAATATCTGCTGCAGAACCATTAATAGTTTGGATATTTATATCTTGTGCAATTAAATCATTGACTTGAAGATTAGAATAATGAGAGGGATTAACAGTTTCAGAAGGACTTTGATTACTACAAATAAAAGCAAATTCATCTCTAGATTCATCCCAGATAGTCATTACGTAATGACAAGGGTATAAATGATATTTAGAAGTTGTATTTAGAATAGTTAGAAGATCCATGCCTTCAACTGGGGAGGGATTATTTAATAATCCTGTTTGATCTGCTGTACTATATATTGTTGCAATTTGTGTATTTTCATCAAATGATTTAATTCGTCTAACTTGTCCGGCTCCTTCACCATCGTATATTTTAATCCACCATCCTGAATAATAATCTGCTGTTTTACCAGATTGATCTAAATGTATAGTGGTAGTTGTATTATCACCATTTAATACAGTACCTGAATCATCTGGTGTATCACTAACAACATCTCCTTGACTTGCATTATTTGCGTGTTGATAACGTTTAATGGCTAAACCACCATCTGATGTTCCACTTGGAGCATTATTAACAACGAGAATATTGTCATCTACAGTCATAACTACGGAATTAATAGTAGTAGTAACACCCTTTACATTTAAATCTCCCATAACAGTTGTAGTACTAGTGGAAGTACCTATTTTAACAGGTATACCATTAGTAGTTGTGGCAATATTAACACCTGTATTAGGATCAGCACTTTCAATTTGTACTCTTCCAGCAGATGCAAATGAAATACCACCTGTTCCATTAGTTGTTTGTAATTTAATGGCTTCATTACTTGTTCCTGTGCTACTAATAATAACCTTTGAATTAGTATTACCAGTTACACTTACAGTTAAATGTTGATCATCATTTGTAGTAGCATTTGTATAAGTACTTGCTGCGCCATTTGTAGTAATAGTAGTTTGACCACCTGTTCTAGTAGTAAGATTCATACCTCCTGTGCCAGAAAGGAGATTAATAGATCCAGTGGATTCAGGAGGTTCTGTTATAAAAATACTTCCAGCTGTATTTGTTGTTTTAATATCTATTGCTTTTTGTGTACCTTGACTCTGTAAAATAATAGATGAATTTGTAGGATTTTGTAAATCTAAAAGTAAATTTTGATTATTGTTACTGGTTTTTACAATATAAGAAGACGTCGCTGCATTAGATGTCATTGAAATAGTACCACTTGTATTTGTAACAACATTATAACCACCCGAACCAACTAATTGAGATAATGATCCTTCTCCTAATCCATTTGCTGTAGAAATAATTATATTTCCACTAGTATTAGTTGTATTAATAACAAGTGCTGTATTAGTAACATTACTACCTTCACTTTCTATACGGAGAGTAGAATCAGTTTTATTATAAAGACCTACAGTTAAATTTTGATTAGCACTATTAGTATATACATTAAAAGATCCAGTTCCATTATTTGCATTAAGTGATACATTTCCATTAGAAGTAGTTCCTTCTAATCCTCCAGAACCTGTAATAAGTTTTACTGTACCAGTTCCATTTCCCGATAAAATTCTAACACCACCATCAGAATTAGTTGCTTTAATATCTACTGCGGTAGATGAATTCAATCCTCCATATAGTTCTAATACATTATTAGTAGATTTTAAACTCAAGTTACCTCCAGTTGTTATAAACTGTGAAGCTGCACCAACTTGAAAGTCAATCATATTACCACCTGTTACAGAAAAAAGTCCATTGTTAGTATCTATATGAGTTTCAGTTAATCTTGTAATTCCATACAATACATTTAAATCTACTTGAATATTAGCTGATCCTCCTATACCAACGCCTCCATTAACAACTAGAGTTCCGTTATTAGGAGTTGTACTTTCAGTGGTCCCATAAACATTACAATGTCTTTGAATATTAATATCACCATATCCATATTGTGTAACATCGGTTCCTTCGACGATATTAATATCACCATAATTTAAAAATGCTAATGGGGTATTTGACATTGTAGGTAATGGCATATTAATTATATAATTATTATTTAAATTATATAATTTTATTGTATTTTGGACGTTGATTAATATTATATTTATTTAAAGAGGTAGAGAAGTAGTTAAAGCTCTAAAGTTAATGGTACTTTCCAAATAACTAGCACTGTTAGTAGATGTGTATTGAACTTGACCTGAGTTACTAATAGAGAAGGTGATACCAGTTACATCACCGACATAGGATGAGTTAAGAACCCAAGTAGCACCTTTTTGAACTCCCATAAGATTGTAAAGGGCATATTTGTCATTTGTTCCACCAGTTGATTTAATAGTAATTGAACAAATGGCATCAAAGCTTCTAACGACAGCATTATTAAAGGTGAATCCAGTAATATTGGCTGGTACGGAGACATTATTTGCAGCATAGAAAATGCGTTCACGAACAATATCACCCATACTTGGAGAAACATCAACAGTATTAAAGATGATAGCACCTCCAGTAGCACTAGTACTTCCGATAATAGGAGAAGTATCAGTAGTGCCAAAGAATACAGAGCCGTTAGTAGCAGTCAAGTTATTCTGTAATAATGTAGCTCCTGTTACACATAATGCACCAGTAGTAACAAATCCGTGTAATGTAGAGTTACCAGTAATATTAAGTGAACCACCAGTAATACCATTATTGAATACAGATGCACCAGTCACAAATAACATACCAGCAGTAACACCACCTTGGAGAATGGATTGTCCAGTGACATTAAGAGCACCGGTAGTAACAGTACCGTGTAAAACGGATTGTCCAGTTACATTAAGGGAACCGGCAGTGACACCAATATCAAGGACAGATGCGCCAGTGACATATAACATACCAGCAGTAACACCACCTTGGAGGATGGATTGTCCAGTGACATCAAGGGCGCCGGCGGTGACAGTACCATGTAAAATGGATTGACCAGTTACATTAAGTGAACCGGCAGTGACACCAATATCAAGGACAGATGCACCAGTGACATATAACATACCAGCAGTGACACCACCTTGGAGGATGGATTGTCCAGTGACATCAAGGGCGCCGGCGGTGACAGTACCGTGTAAAATGGATTGTCCAGTTACATTAAGTGAACCGGCAGTGACACCAATGTCAAGGACAGATGCACCAGTTACATATAACATACCAGCAGTGACACCACCTTGTAGGATGGATTGTCCAGTGACATCAAGGGCGCCGGCGGTGACAGTACCATGTAAAACGGATTGTCCGGTGACATTCATAGAACCGGCAGTAACACCAATATCAAGGACAGATGCACCAGTGACATATAACATACCAGCGGTAATACCACCTTGGAGGATAGATTGTCCGGTGACATCAAGGGCGCCGGCGGTGACAGTACCGTGTAAAATGGATTGTCCGGTGACATTAAGTGAACCGGCAGTGACACCAAGATCAAGGACAGATGCACCGGTGACATATAACATACCAGCAGTAACACCACCTTGGAGGATGGATTGTCCAGTGACATCAAGAGCGCCGGCGGTGACAGTGCCGTGTAAAACGGATTGTCCGGTGACATTCATAGAACCGGCGGTGACACCAATATCAAGGACAGATGCACCGGTGACATATAACATACCAGCAGTAATACCACCTTGTAGGATGGATTGTCCGGTGACATCAAGGGCGCCTGCGGTGACAAATCCGTGTAAAGTAGAATTACCTGTGACATTTATAGAACCTGCAGTGACACCAATATCAAGGATAGAAGGACCGGTGACATATAACATACCAGCGGTAATACCACCTTGGAGGATGGATTGTCCGGTGACATCAAGAGCGCCGGCGGTGACAGTACCATGTAAAATGGATTGTCCAGTTACATTAAGTGAACCGGCGGTGACACCAAGATCAAGGATAGATGCACCGGTAACATATAACATGCCAGCGGTAACACCACCTTGGAGGATGGATTGTCCGGTGACATCAAGGGCACCGGCGGTGACAGTGCCGTGTAAAGTGGATTGGCCGGTGATATTGAGTGAACCGGCGGTGACACCAAGATCAAGGACAGATGCACCGGTGACATATAACGTGCCAGCGGTAACACCACCTTGGAGGATGGATTGTCCGGTGACATCAAGAGCGCCGGCGGTGACAGTGCCGTGTAAAGTGGATTGGCCGGTGATATTGAGTGAACCGGCGGTGACACCAAGATCAAGGACAGATGCACCGGTGACATATAACATACCAGCAGTCACACCACCTTGGAGGATGGATTGTCCGGTGACATTAAGGGCGCCGGCGGTGACAGTGCCGTGTAATAGAGATTCACCAGTTACATTAAGAGTACCTGCAGTAGCACCACCGTGTAAGATGGAAGAGCCTGTTACTCTTAGACCACCAGTAGTAGTAGTATTAACTAGTGCATTACCAATAGTGGCATTTTGAATGACAGCGTTAGTCATAGCAATAGCACCTGCAGTAAAGTTGGTAGCAACGAGATTGGTAATGGTAGAGTTGGTGGCCCATAGACCTTGAACACGAGTATTAAGATATCCTGCACTAGCAAGTTGTTCTTTAATATCAGTTGCATCGCTTACATAACCAAGAATTAATTCATCATCTGATTCTTTATAGTATTGAGCAATATAATTTCTGTTAAAGAACTGAATAAGATCACCATTGCTGGGAGTAGTGGTCAACGCAGAGCTTAAAGTAACAGTATAAGTTCCATTGTTATATCCGGTGACTTGACGGACTTGGTTGTTACCGGCGCCACTTGAAATTTTAATCCACATATTTTTATAATAATTAGGAGTGACATTAGCAACAGCAAAAGTAATAGCAGTTGAGGTAGCAGAATCGACAGCAATAGTTTGGACGATAGGTTCAGTAGTATGAACAACATCGCCATCACCTACATCATTGTCAGTTTGGAAACGTTCAATGAGGACACCACTGTCTCTGCTACCACCAGGGCCGGCGTTGAGCAGAAGAGTATTATCAGTAACATTGACAGTAGTAGTGTTAACAGAAGTGGTAGTACCGTTTACAAATAAATTTCCACTAATAGTTGCACTACCTCCTACGAAAAGATCTTTGGCGATACCAACACCACCATTTACAATTAGAGCGCCATTGTTGACACCAGTACTTTGGGTAGAATTAGTAACGTGTGTGACACCTGCAATGTTGGTATTTCCTCCAACATTAACATTTTTTTGAATACCCATACCACCTTTTAATACAAATGATCCGGTGCTAATATTACTACTTTCATAAGTAGAGTTAACACTAAGACCACCGTATAAGACAAAAGCTCCAGTTGTTGAACTTAGAGTTTCTGTAGTATCAAAAATAACAATCGGTTGTTCAAAATACATTGGGGAAAAATTGGACATTTTATACTGGTTTTATAAATTTTATCAATAATTAAATATATAATTTTGAACGTAATCGTTTTTTTTTTTAAACACGATATTGCGTTTTTTTTATTTTAATAACGGTTTTAAAAATTGAATTTAAAAATTACCTAATAATAATTTATAAGAAATGTTTAAAATTAAAAATATAAATGATGTAGAAATTGTTTATTCTATTTTAAGAGAGCAATATCCAAAAAAAAAGATTAATATCGTTTTCAATTATAATACAAAAGAATATGTATTAAATGTAACAAACGAGCCATTTATTGAAGATCCGGAAATTCCAGTTGATTTAAATATTGAAGTTGTTTACGGTGATTCTGTAGTGGGTGATACGCCTGTAATATTAAGGGATAAAAATACAAAAAATATTATTATTAAAAGAATAGATGATGTGTGTTATAAATGGGAGGATTATGAAGAATTCAAGATGTTTGATACGAGTATAAGATTAGAAAAACAGTATTCATTATGTGATTATCAAATTTGGTGTGATAAGGGTTGGAGTGATATTAAAAAAATTATAAGACATAAAACAAATAAGTCTATATATAGAGTTAATACATATACTGGAATAGTTGAAGTAACTGAAGATCATTCATTATGTGATACAAATTTAGAAAAGATAAAACCGATGGATGTGAAAGTAGGGGCGTCTTTATTACATTCTTTTCCTAATTATTTTCATTGTAATCAATATACATTAAGTAAAAGCAAGGCGTATACATATGGTCAATTTTTTGGAACAGATATGAATATAGAAAGTAAGGTTATACCTGATATTATTTTGAACGCAGAGTTTGATGTAATATTTGCATTTATAGAAGGAGTTATGACAACAAACAAGTATTATCATAATTTTATAAGAAATGAAAAAAAAAAATTAGTAGTTATGGGTAAAATAGCTACACAGGGATTATATTATTTACTAAAAAAAATAGGTTATAATGTATTAGTATCTTTATTAGAAGATAATGATTTGTATCATTTAGAATTTTCAAATATTATATATGGATGCGAGGATAAAGTAAAGTGTATAAATAAAATAAAGGATGGGGATATATTAGAGTATGTATATGATATCGAAACGGAAAATGGAAGGTTTAATGCTGGTATAGGAAAGATGACAGTATAATAGTCTAAAAAGAAATGAATTTGAATTCAATCATTTTATTTTTTAATATGATTAAATTTAAAACAACAACAATTGAAGAAACGGAATCTGTATATTCTATTTTACGTGAAAAATATAAAGATAAACAAATTGAGATAGGGTTTAATTATAATACAAAGGAATATACATTGTCAGTGACTAATAAAGATTTTAAAGAGGATCCTGAGGTTCCATTAGATTTAAATGTCGAAGTAGTTTATGGTGATACGGACAGTGTGTTCTTAAAATTTAAGTATAATAGAAAAGATTTTGAGAAGAATCGTATTGATACATTTAAATTAGCTACTTTATGTGGAGATAATTTAACGGATGTAGTATTTAATAGACCTCCTATAGTATTAGAGTTTGAAAAGGTATTTAATCCATTTATATTATTAACAAAGAAGCGTTATATAGCGAAAAAATATGAAAATATAAAGGATCCTTTTTATTTAAAGGGGATTGATGCAAAGGGTATAGCATTAACAAGGAGAGATTATTGTTTGATGGTGAAAAAGTGTTATAAAGAAATTATTGATACAATTATGGACAATAGTAACAAGGATGTTGATGTAATAGAGAGAAGTTTAGGTGTATTCAGAGGATATTTAGATAGAATTGATAAATATGATATAGTTATTGAAGATTTGGTAATATCTGCACAAATAGGGAAGGATTATTCGTGTAAACATTGTAAACAAAAAACATCTTGGATATTAAGATGTGAAAATAAGAATGGATCAAAGTTATGTAATGCATTGAATCCGCAGGGATTAGACGTATGTAAAAAATGTAAAAATAAGATAAAGTGCGTACATAGTTTTAGTTTAGCACATATTAATTTAGCACAGCGTATGTTGAATAGAAATGATGAGGTGACTGTTGGTGATAGATTAGCATATATTTATGTAGAAAATGGTGATCCTAAAGCAGCAAAGAATGAAATGGCAGATGATCCTAAATATGCTGTAAAAAATGGTTTAAAAATGAATCGTTTATGTTATTTAGAACAAGTTGCGAAGCCGATATTAGGATTATATAGGGTATGTTTACAGCATAGACAAAAGGAGTTGGATGATATAATTGAGTTTGTGAATGATAGAATGGTAAAGTATGGTGGTAAAAAATTAAAGCCAAGTGACTATAAAATAGAAGATGAATAAAGTAAAAGATTGACGATGAATAAAGTATAAGATAAAAATATTTATAAAATGTTTAATATAATTTTATAAATAATATTATAGATAATTCAAGTTCCGATAGGTTTAATGGCAGACAAGGGCCACCATCCGGAACCTCCTTCATCATATTGTAGTTCTACGATGATACTATGATCTGAATCTTGAATGGATATGATAGTTGCTCCAGTAACTTCGTGATCTTCTATGCGATCAACGCGGTCTCCAATGTTGTATTGTGGCATATATAGGTTTATACATTAAAAAAAGAAAATTAATTTATTGTATAAACAATATACGATATGTATATTTATTTGTTTCATTTATTAGTCGTTGCCCCATTTTTGTTTTATATAGCATATAATAGAGAGGATACAAATCCAGTTGCATTTGACATATTAATGATGGTGGCTCTGGGTGTATTTGGGTATCACGGTATGAGATACTATCAAGTAAGTAAATTAAATAATGAATAAGTTATTCAATACATTTTTTATTAAAACAAATGTATTAATTATGATAAAATAAATAAATTAATTTAATTTGCTATTATTTTTAAAATAGTCTAAATCTTCTGGAACTCCCAAGCTCCAGAATCGAGTGCATTCTTCTTTGGTTACAATACTTCCTTCTTCAATAATTTCATTAATGACGGGTGCTACGTAAAATTCATTATTTGTTCTTTTATTTTTTGAAATCATTTGATTGGCGCATCTTACGAAATCGCAGCCTTTTTTCCACATGTATATTCCTGTTGTGCCATAACAACTAATAGGATCTTTTTCTTTAACATTATTAACAAAATTATTTTCATCGACTTTTACATAGGACCATTTTTTAGAGCCGTCTGAAATAAAGGTGCTTACTTTTACAACAGAGTCTTTTTCTTTAAGAAGAAAGTTAAAAATGAATTCTTCACTATTCCAATCAAGCCATTGATCACTATTTGCAATTAATAATGGATTTTCATTATTTATAAATTCTTTTGCCATTAAAACAGTACAAGCGGCGCCTTCAGTGGTTTGATCTAATTGAATGATTGTGCAATTTGGAACAAGACACTTTAATATACTTCCGAGATTATATTTTTCATAATGTTCTTTTTTAGTAATAAAAATATAATTAGCATCGATACCTATATTTTCAACAACCCAAGAAATCATTGGTTTACCAAAAATATCTATAAGTGGTTTTGGATCAGTATAACCCACGTTAGCAAAGCGGCTACCATTACCTGCCATAGGTATAACAACATTTATTTGTTTTTGAAACATTGTTTTAGTTAAAATTCCATTTACTGGATTTTCATAATAATAAATTGTATCTATGATTTTTTCAAAAGTAACTTCAATACTGTTTTTGACCATGCAAATATCTGCACCAGAACGTTTTGCTGCAGATAATCCTATAAAGGAGTCTTCTATAATAAGAGTTTCATTAGGCGACATATTTTCAAGCATCATACATTTAAGATACATTTCTCCAGATGGTTTAGGATTTTGTACATCTTCATTGGATAATATGTGTGAAAAGAAATTGTATAGTCCCAACTTTTCTAATATTAAATGTAATGATCTTTTTTTACAATTAGATGCACAACAAAGAGTATAACCCATATTTTGAAGTTGAGTAAGTAATTGTATTTTTTTTTTATCAGGAGTGTAATGTTTAAACATTTCTAAAGTGATGGATTGTTTAAATTTATTAATATCATTATGTAAATCGGGAGATAGATTTTTATATGTTGTTAATAATTGTAATTTAGTACTAGTATTTAATCCATTGTAAATAGTTAAATGTTCTTTTTTTGAAATAATATATTCTTTGCCCGCTATTTGTTCAATCGCAGTATTAAGAGCAATATAATGTAAATTGCAAGAGTCTACTAAAACGCCATCCAAGTCGAAAATGATTAATTTTATTTTTGAACGCATATTATTTTATATTATATGTATACAAGAAATTAATATTTTTAATTATCTTCTACTTCCATCTAATTGATATGAAAAGGAGGGTCGTACAAGAGATAAATTTAATGATTTAATATGATGACATAATAATGTTTCAGGATGATATCGTATTTTTTTTTCAATATATAATTTTTCTATATTACCATTCCCTAATTCGCAATATTTTTTCATAATATTAAAATCTCCATAAGCTATTTGATCATTTATACCACCATAATCAAGACCATTTGGGATATATAATTTATCATTTTTAGTTTCATCAAATTTTAATATATCAGACGAGTTTATTTCAGCTCGATATTTGACAATAACATCAAAATGTATGTTATGTGATGTTTGGTATTTTTCTATTAAACAAAATCCTTTATAATTATGGTTGAACATGGAGTATGTATTAAGAACATGTGAACCTGAATTGACATCTTTTAGGGAATCGGGGAGAATAGTTTTTTCATAATTTATTTGATCAGTTTTGATATTGAATTTCTCACAAAAAGTTTTAGTGTATTCATCTTCTGATTCTTGATTTAAAGATGTAAAAAAAATGGGGTTATATTTGTCTATAATAGATTTTAAATGAGAGAATGTATGTTCATAACCTTTAATACGTCCAGAAAAGAAAATAGCAATTTTCATTTATAACAATATATAATAATATTATAAATAAAAAATATTTAGATAAATTAAGGATTTATGTATTATATTGCACATAGAGGTAATTTAAATGGTCGAATACCAGAAAGAGAAAACAAACCTGATTATATAATGGAAGCAATACAAGCAGGTTATGATTGTGAAATTGATATATGGTTAATAGATAATATTTTGTATTTAGGTCATGATAGTCCAGAAACTGTTATACCATTTGAGTTTTTAATGGAAAACAAAAAGTATTTATGGATTCATTGTAAAAATAAGGATGCTTTATATAAAATGATAAAAAGTGATATGAATTGTTTTTTTCATGATAGGGACGATTATACATTGACAAGTAAATTAGTTATTTGGGGTAATATAAATAGTAAAATAGGTAATTGTATATGTGTTATGCCAGAATTATTTAAAAATAGATTAAGCGATTTAGATTTATTAAAATGCGAGGGGGTATGTTCAGATTATATTGAATATTATTATAAGCGTTTTGTTTAAATTTTTTAATAATTTATTTAAAAATGAATTTATATTAAAAAACAAGTATTTAAAATATGAAAAAGAGTATTTATCTATATTGTAGTGAAATTGCGTCTTATATAGGACAAAATAAATGGGATTATGTAACTCCATTCGAGCGTTTATGGAAGAAATGTGATACTGAATGTTATAAAGCAATATTGGAGCGTATGCAAGATAATATAGAAAATGCACAAAATAATATAAAGGAATTAGAGGAAAAAAAAAAGGATATAGAAGAGAGTTTGAAAAAAAAATTAATAACGGAAAACGTATATAATAAAGAAAAAAAAAAGTTAGATGAGGAGTGTGATAAAAAACAGACGGTGATGAAAAAAATGGAAGAAAATGTAGAGGAAATAAAATTGGACCAGAAGCAAAAATTAGAAAAGGTTATGGGTAAAAAAATTATAGAAGATATAAAAGTGAATGATTTAGGTAAGAATAATATTGTAATAAGTAAGGCGATTGAAAATTTAGATATATCAAAGGAGAAAAAAAAAGTTTTAATAAAGGAGGCAGAGTCATTTGTGAATAAAACACATGGTACAAAAACTGAAGTAGATGCGATAACAATGTTTGAGAAAAAATTCAATGTTAAATTGGATACGTCACAAGAATTTCACAAAAAATATCTAAGGGAAATTTCAAAAGATAGTCAGTATGATTGGTATATTTGTGGTAAATTAGATGGAGTATATATAGGTGAAAATGAAAAGTATATAGTGGAGGTGAAGAATAGAACGAAAGCGTTTTTTACGACATTAAGAGATTATGAAAAGACGCAAATACATTTATATATGTGTATGTTGGATATAAACAAGGCAAAATTAGTCGAAAAATATAAGGAGAAAATAAGAATTACAGATATATATGAAAATAAAGAGTATACAGAGGATGTGATGAAATATTTAGGTGTTTTTATAAATGCGTTTGAAAACAAGTTTTTGAATGCGTTTGAAAAGAAATGTCAATATGTAGAAAGTTCAACAGATGATAAAAAAGTTTTATTAAAACAATTATATATAAGTGATATTGCAAAAATGATAGATAAAAAAATAGAAATGGAAGAAGAAGATTGTTTAATTGATGATTTAGATTAAATTTAAACCATTTTTTTTTTTAATTTTTAAAAATTTTTTTTGTTAGTTAATAGTATAACCAAACAAAAAAATGTCATCATCATCATCTAAATCAGCTAAATTAGCTTATCATTTTGGAACGGTTACTACAGATTCTGTTACTACAGACAATTTATATTTAGATAAAGGCAGTGTTACTCAAGCTAGTAGTATTACTACAAGTGTAACATTACCAAAACCAGTAGGTCTTGTAAGAACTGTCTCTTCTACACTTGCAGCACTTACCAGTACTCAATTTAAGATTAATTATGATTATATTGATTCTAATTCAGTTATATTTGCGTCAGTTGGAGCTTACAGTGGTACTGGAATACCATATATAAGTGTGGTTAGTTACAGTACTGGATCTTCTACACTAGGTCTTAGTAACCTTTCAACAGGTGGTGCTTTAAATGGACCTGTTACTGTTGCATATCAAATTCTATAAAGTGTTTATTTTAACTAAAGTGTAAAAAATGCGTATAATATAAAAAAATAAATATATATATATATATATTATAAAAGTATAAGTAGATATATTTTTTTTATAAGGTATAGTTAGAGGTGGGTACAATATATGGAATGTATAGATATATCCAATATTATTAATGTAATATTTTCAGAATCGCCAAAACCACCTTGTACTTATGGATTAAATTTACAAAGTTCATATTTAAATATTTTTCATATATTAATGAATATTCTTATAGTAGGTGCTAAAAAACTATTTGGGGCGGATATAACGCCCAATAAAATTACAGAAAAACAATTCGAACGTCTTAAACAGTATATGGAAAGTTTAGGTTATATAGTAAAATATAAATATAATTATAAAATTGAAAATGATAATATTAAAGCGGATACAATAAATATATGGTTTGAACCTTATATGTATACGTCAAATTGTAAAGGAATAAAAATTTAAATTTATTTATAAATAAATGAATTTAAAAGGGTATGTTTAAAAAGATCAAGATAACAAGATGGAAAAATTTTACAAACAAAATTATATTTCAGTCCCCTCTAATTTTTATAAAAATGATATTGATATGCAAATTATAGAATGGTGGGCTCAAGATGAAGAAAATGATGACGAAGAATCTGATGAGTCAATGAATGGTTCTGAAGAAGAATATGAAAAAGAAAAGGATAAAAATAAGGATGTATATGTAATACGTTGTTTTGGTGTAACAAAAGAAGGAGTATCAGTAACATGTAAAATAAATGGTTTTAAACCATTTTATTATATAAAAGTACCAGATGATTTTGGGAAGGTTAAATTACATAAATTTTTATCATATATAGAGTCGAGTTATATGTTAAGATCTTTTAAAAATAGTGGATTAGCGAAAGAGAATGGGCGTCATTTATCTGGTTTAGTAGAAAAAAAGGATTTATTTGGATTCAAGAATGGTAGAACATATAAATTTATAAAATTAGTATTTACAAATTATACAGCATTAATGAAAAGTAGATATATATTCAAAAATGCTGTAAATATTAATGAAGTAACAAAAAAGCCTACTAAATTTAAGTTGTATGAAAGTAATTTTGAACCATTTATGAGATATTGTCATATTAAAGATATTTTAATGGCGGGGTGGATTAAATTACCAAAGGGAAAATATTCTAAAACGCGAGAAACGGCATCTACGCAAATTGAAATAGAAATAGATAGACGTAATGTTGTTTCATTAAGAGAAAAGCAAGATATGGCTAGATTTTTACAAGCATCTTGGGATATAGAAGTTTATAGTTGTGATGGGACATTTCCAGATCCGGCAAAGATGGTAAAAGATAAAAATGGAAATATAACATATCCTAATGAAATTTATCAGATTGCTACTACGTATCAATATTATGGAGATGAAGGACCATTGATAAAACATTTATTAACATTAAAAAAATGTGCAAAGATAGATGATCCAAATGTAATTGTAGAAGAATGTAAGGATGAAAAGGAATTAATTAAACGTTGGGTAGATACTATATCTTTAATGGATCCTGATATCTTTTATACATATAATGGAGATTCGTTTGATTGTATTTACTTAACGGAACGATCATTATTATGTGGATTATTAACTAAAAAAGAGGGTGCGATAACAAAGATGAGATATGAAGGTTATGTATTTAAAAAGTTGAGTAGAATGAGTTATACACAGGCTGATATTAAAAAGGAATTTTTTAGTTCAAGTGCGTATGGAGATAGTGAGTTTAATCGAATCTATATTCCTGGTAGATTGAATTATGATTTATTAATTCATTACAAAAGAGGTATGAAAAAGTATTCGAGTTATAAACTTGATTCTATAGCAAATGAAATTTTAAAACAAGGGAAGAATGATGTGACAGCAAAAGATATTTTTGCATTTTATGAAAGTGGTGATCCGGAGAAAATAAAGACTATTGGTGAATATTGTATTATGGATACATATTTATTGCAAAAACTAGTTGATAAACAGTTGATTTTAACAAATATTATACAATTAGCGAATGTTACATTTGTTCCGATAGGATTTTTAACTACGAGGGGTCAAACGATCAAGGTATATTCACAAGTGTTAAGAAAAGCAAGGCAAATGGAGTTTTTAGTACCTCATACTAATTTTAATGAAGATTCTAATCCAATTGGAATAAAAACAAAGGATGCACACGGATTAGATGATACGGATACGGGTGAATATATTGAAGTGAATTGTGGTTCAAGTCAATTAGGTAAAAAGATGAGAGTATGTGGAAAGATATCAGAAATTATTGATGAAAATGAATTTGTAATATTATCTGATACAGAATTGCAACAAGAATTATTTAATGTGACTTATATATATAAAAGAAGTACGACAGATGTTTCAAGAATGTGGTCTGCTGAAGATGCTGTTGATGATAGTTTTACAGGTGCGACTGTATTAGAACCAAAACCAGGTATGTATTATGATGATAATATTGCGGTATTGGATTTTGCGAGTTTATATCCTTGTGTAGAAATTAGTAGAAATTTATGTTATAGTACATTGGTAATGGATGATAAATATAGAGATATTTCTGGAGTAAAATATGAAACAATTGAATGGGATGACAAGGTGGAATATAAATTAAAACAAACGTGTGAAGGTGTTGGTAAGAGTGGTAAGAGTAAGGGGCAAGTATGTGGTAAGCAGGCGTATTTTGATGTAGATGGAAAGTTTTATTGTAGAATTCACGATCCGATAAAAAAGGAAAGATCATCAGATGAAAAATTTCAAAAAAGAGATGTTCGGTATTCGTATACGATAGTTCAACCACATAAAGATGAGAATGGAAATCTTATTAATAAGGGTGTTGTTCCGGCGATGTTAGAGGAATTATATGCAGAAAGAAAAAAGGTTAAAAAACAGATGGAAAAGGCTTCTGAAGAAGGTAATAAATTATTGGAAGATATTTTGAATTCTACGCAGTTGGCTATTAAAGTTTCATTGAATTCTACATATGGATTTGTATCAAGAAATAGGGGGAATTTGATATTAAAACCATTAGGTCAATTAACAACGGCTATAGGAAGAATGTTAATAGAACAAAGTAAGGAGTATGCGGAAGGAGAATTTTTAAAGTATATAAAGGAAAATAGTGTATTAAAACAAAAGATTGAAAGGAAGAAATTGGATTATTCAGAAAAAGAAAAGGAATTAATATTAAATAGATTTAAAGTTTAATTAAAAAAATGAAAAATATATAATTGTTTTAAATTGGTAAATATGGAAGTGGAAAATTATACAATAGAACAAATTTGGACGGATTTAGATAGAACACGTAAAGAATTATGCGATAAACAATCAAGTGATACAACAGAAAGGAATGAAGAAGTATGTTATAATTGTAGTAGTAGTAATATTAAAGGTTATGATGGGGAAAGGACGTGTTATAATTGTGGGTTGGTATTATCTGACGAGTGTAATTTTTATAGTAATACATATGACTCGGAATGTGTTATTACATATGATAAAAAAAAGGTATATAGTAAATATGGAAAAATTAAACAGATGGAAGAGTGGTATAAATGGACAAATGATGAAAAGGTAGTATATAAATTAACGATTTATACTGAACAGTTTTGTAAAAAGTTGGGTTTATCAGAAAAAATAATTCCGATGATTATTGATACGGTTATAGTAATAATGTCAACTATAAAGGAAAATTATGGTACAAAGAGAGCAAGAGTTAAGGATGGTATTATTATAATGTGTATTCATTTAGTATCAAAAAATACGGAATTTCATTTAACATATAATGAAATGGCAAAAAAAACAGGTGTAGATATGAAATATATAACAAGAGCAGATAGTTTAATATTGGAATTAATTAATGCAAAAAAGTTGAATTTTCAAAAGGATTTTAAAATACATGATGTAAAGACTCCATATAGTTATATATTGGAAATCATTACTAAAAATAAATTGCATATATCGGAAACGTTGTTGAAAAAAATAAAAACATTAATTGAAATATGTGAGGATAATGATTTATTAATTGATCATAGTCCTCAATCAATTGGAGCGTGTTGTTTTTATTATATTTTAAAGGCGTCAAATGATATAAATATAAAATTATTTTCAAATATAAGTAATTTATCAATTGTTACGATTATGAAGGCATATAATAAATTAAAAGTGTACAGTGGTGAATTTGAAAAATATGGAATATAAAAAAGATGGAATATAAAAAAATATTTTAAATATATTGTATATATATAAATTAAATATAATATGTTTGATCTTGCGAGATTGGGACGAGTATTACATGCATATGAATCATATTATAAGTTGAAGGAACTTCTTTCAAGAGTAGTAATTGAAGGACGTATAGAGAGAGATGTATTATTAATGGATGTAAATGGTATAGTTAATCCAAATATAGTACAAATGTTTAATATTATATTAGAAAAATCATCAGAGATTGCATTTTATAATATTAATATTAGTACACATGTACCAAGATTTAAAGACGGTGTAAATATTATAAGACGTGAATTAGGCCCTTCAATACGTGAAAGTCCATTAACGCGGAATTATGAAGAAGAAGTTATAATAACTATTACTAGGATTATAGATTATTTATTTATAAATTTTAGGATATTTTTAAAAAATATAGCTCTTGGAATAAAAAAAATTGACAATTTTAAATCTACATATACGGATACGTTTTCGCTTAATATAGATTTATTATTTTTTTTTATGATACGTAGTCCAGATATTCATAAAGGAATGTTAACTGATGATATACTTAATAGTTTTGCACGAATTTTAAACTTAAATGATAAAGTATATACAGAAATAAAGAATGTATGTAATAGGGGTATTATATTTATACATAGAGAGATATATTATATTTGTTTATATACTGCAGAGAGAAGGGGCGATGAACAAGTTAATTTAAAAAAACCAGGTTCAAATAAGGATTTAAAAGCATTTAAATTATCATCTATTTTTGGCGTGCAAATTTTATTACTAATTACTAGGAAGTTTAGACCGTACATTGGTCATACGACCAATTAAAAACATTTATAGATAAAGAAAATATAGTACATTAGCAAAAGAGCCTATAATATATTTAAAATAATTTAAAGATATAATTCATAAATATACAATGACTACAAAAAACGTAAGTTTTAATGAGAATGTTGATATATTTAATACATATTCATCAGATGATTATTGTAGACTTCAAATTAATTCGACAAAAGTAAAATTTGAAGATAAAAAAATTCATCCAAAATTATGGAAATCTATATTTGTACAATTAGATTTATATAAATTACAAGAAATGCAAGTTCATGATAAAAGTAAAATTTATACTCGATTTCATCATTATAAAAATTAAAACTTGTAATATTACTATATATACTTTATATAGTAATATAAATTGTAAATTTGTACTATTTCCAAATTTAACTAAACTTCCACCTACTAAATCTTTATTATCAATTTTACCATAATATACGCACTGTGTATTTGGAGGAAATTGACTTAATAATGTATTTTCCAATAAAATTTCTTTTTCTAATTCACTTAATTCTTTTTGTTGTTCTAATTGCAATCGCAACGCCTCACTTTCCTCTTTCATCGTTTCGTGTAACAGTTCTTCTAATTTAAGATAATAATCATGAATTTCATCTGCCTTACTTGTACATGCTTTTAAACATAATTTTTTAAAACAATTAATATTCATTAATACTTTTTCTTTATTTAACCCTGCTCCTCCAAAATTCGTATTTTTATCGTCGTTGTAACCTGCTCCTGCAACTTCAGGAGCAGCTTTTGAAATGATAAAATCGACATCTTTAGTGAAATGTTTTAATAATACTGCTTTTGCATTATCTTTTCTTGTAAATCCTATCCATTTCCATACATTATCTAAATCAATAACAAAATCAGTTTTAGAGTTGTAATTAATATATGTATAAAAACTAGCAATAAACAATTGTTGTTGGTCATTTGTAAATGTTTTTTGGATTTTATGTAATAATTTGGTTTGATATTCATTTGATAAAGATGTAACAGGACTATTATTTATTAAATTTACAATATCCAAGCGTTGAGCGTTCATTCTGCTTTTATTTATAAGTTTTGTTATCTTTAAATATGTTTTTGTAATTTTTTGCAAACTTTGTTAAAAATGCAAACTTTGTTACATTTTGCAAACTTTGTTAAAAATTACAAAAATTGTAAAAAATAGAAGGTGTTATTTAATCAAATTTAAGAGTATATACAACACTTTGCCGAGAGATGCTTCGTGATGCTGAAACACTGAGAGGTTGTCTTTTTTTTAATGAATCGTCTTTATTATCTTTTTTGGATTTCAATGAATTTTTCATATCTTGCTCAATCATGCTTAGATTATTCTTTACGAATGATAATATTTCATTTTCAAAGCACCATCTAAAGAAACAAAGTTGTCCGCAAGAGGTCTCAATATATTCAGAATCAGTGTAATAGAAAATGATCTTATTTTTTCGACAGAAAGGATCAAATTGACGCTTACTAAAGGACTTTAATTGCAATTTATAATTTTGATAAACATCGATTGATTTACCAAGACTACTAGTAATGATAGTTCTATGTTTTTTAGCATAGTTGGTAATAAACCAATCTAAAATCCGTAATGAAATAACATTGTTTTGATCAATAATACTTTTAATTTGCGTAATATATTTAGATTGTTTATAAAATTCAGTCAATGATTTCATTAATAAACTTAATTTAGTATCAATGTCAATGTCTTTTTTTTGAGGTGACAAGTTTTCTTTAGTCGCCTTGATTTTTTGCGGCGTTATATTAATAACGGATGACATATATTTAATAAATATTGTAAATTTTTAAATAGATTTAAACGCATAAAAAAAAAATGAATTATATAAAGTGTAATAAAAAGAATAAACAAACAACAGCGCAACGTAAATTAGTTAAAATGTCAGTTATCAAAGCAACTTCCCTCGATTTGTCCCAAGTGACCTTTTCGGATGTAAAAAGTGATATTCATGGTAGAAAAATGGTATATATTAATAGAAATAATGGAAAAATTATTGTTCAAACACCAAAAATGTATGCTCCTAATGGTATTAAGCGTTGGAGAAAAAAGGATTCTGTGGATAATAAGGATGATAAGTTTGAAATGGAACTTTCTTTTTACGGTGAAAATAATTCGGAAGAGCTGCGAACGTTTCACGAAAAATGGAATGAATTTGATGAATTGATTAAAACAAAGGTAATTGAGAAATCAAAGGAATGGTTGAGTATGCCCAAGTTGGATAAATCGACATTAGAATCGGTTATGTATACACCTATGGTAAAGGTACCAAAGGACAAAGAGGGGAATGATTTGCCTTATCCTTCACGTGTTCGTGTCAAGTTGGATCGTGAAATGGATTATGCTGGTAATTACACAAGTCGTTTTTCAAGTAATAAAAAGTTTAAAACTGAAGTAATGATTTTCAATGATAAAAAAGAAAAAATGGAAATGGATGAAAATAATGCGGAGATTATTGTACCAAAGGGTTCACAAGTTGTATGTGTAATGGAATTGGTGTACTTGAGTTTGTCCAAGACGACTATTTCTACAAAATGGAAGTTAGTACAAGCAAAGGTCTTTAAAAATAAAGAGTCTATTAATGGATATGCAATGCTAGATGACGAATCTTCTCAACAAGAAGATACAAATGAACAACAACAACGACAATATCAACAAGAAGAACGAGAAAAACGAGAACAGCAACAAGAACAGAGCCTTCAAATTGAAGAAGTAAGTAATGTAAGGGCGATTAGAAAAAGAGTTTCCAAGCTTAATGTGTAGTAATGTGATGATAAATAGGGTAAGTGATAAAATTAAAATAATTTTAAAAAACTATTTTAAGTTTATTACATAATAAAAATTTAAAAATAATTTAATTATTATATAATAGTTAGATGTTATGGAATTTGTAAAAAAGCCAGAGTGTTCACAGTATTGTAAAGAAAAAAATTTAGCATTTTTTCAGAGGGATTTAAACGCGCGATTTAATAAGATTTTTGTAGCAGATACGTATCAGAATATTTTTGAAAAGATTAAAATAGGTCAAAATGTATATTATGAGTATTGGACTGGTAATCAACCAGTAAAATTGTATATTGATTATGATAAAAAGGTTGAGACTGGAGATTTAAAAAAGCGACTTCAAAATTTAGATCAAGAATTGTCACATAAACATGACATATTAAATATAATTAATCATATAAAGACACTTTTACCGAATATTACGTCGGTGAATATATTAAAATCTATTCCAGATATTGAGAAAAAGAGTTATCATATTATTTTTGAGGGGGTGCATTTTCCTAACAGGGGAAATTTGAAACGTTTTATTGAAGATCAATTGAAACCTAAATTTAAAGAATTATTTGATAAGGATCGTAAAATCATAGATGATAAAGTATATGGCGATTTATGTTTTAGATCTTTATTATGTACAAAGTATGGGCAGAATAGGCCGTTATTTTTATTAGATACGAATGCGTTTTTAAGTGAGTTAAGGGAAGAGGTATTATCGGTTGAAGATACGACATTTGAGCATTTTAAAAAAAGTTCTATAGCGTATATTGAGGGTAATAGTGTATTATATACATATAAACCTGTTGATAAAAAAAAGGATACAAATAAAAAGGTTCATTTGATAAATGATGGTGATATTTATACAGACAAGGAGGTGATACGAAAATATTTAGATATATTAGATCCAGAGAGATATAGTGATAGAAACAAGTGGTTAAATATAGGTTATATATTACATTCAATCAATAAGAATTATACGGATTTGTGGCATCATTTTAGTTCAAAGTGGGAGAATTACAATGAACAAGATAGTGATATAGCATGGGATTCATTTGATAACAATGATTATATATATACGGTACATAATTTAATATATCTTGCGAGGATAGATAATCCGGATGATTTTGGTGAATTATCGATGGAAATTCCGCATCATGATATAAAATATTTAAGACCGTTTGATAATATTATATCAAAATTAATATATAGATTATATGGTGAGAATTTTGTATGTAGTAATCCTGAAAAGAATGAGTGGTATTATTTTAATGGAATAAGATGGGTAAAGGAGAATAAGAGTTTTAATTTAAGAAAGTTAATGATTAACGATGTATTTACAAAGGTTGAAAATTATAGAAGACAGTTATTAAAAGAGGGTGCAAGTGAAGAATTAGTAAAGAATTATCATAATATATTAAAAATATTGGGTTCAGGGTACAAATTGAATTGTTTAGAGTTGGAATTTTACAATTCTAATTTTTATAAAATAATTGATCAAAATAAGGATTTAATAGGTTTTGAAAATGGTATTTACGATTTAACGATTATGGAATTTAGAAAAGGAAATAGCGGAGATTATATATCAATGTCAACTGGATATGAATTTATACAATATACAAAGGATGATGCTGTTTATATGGAATTATATGATTTAATATCAAAAATTATACCAAATGAAGATGTTCGTGTCTTTACATTAAAATCATTGGCAAGTTGTTTAGATGGGCATATAAGGGATGAGAATTTTTATATTTATTCTGGTAAAAATAATACAGGTGGTAATGGTAAAAGTACAATAACAGATTTGTTATTAAAAGCGTTGGGTGAATATGCATGTGTAAGTCCAGTAACATTAATTACATCTAAAAGGGAGTCTGCAAATAGTGCAAATAGTGCTTTAGCAAACATTATAAATAAAAGAGCTGTTATTATGCAAGAGCCAGAGTCAAATGAAATGATACAAGCAGGTGTAATGAAGGCGTTAACTGGTGGTGATAGAATATCGACGAGAGAGTTACATAGTTCACAAATTGAGTTTAAACCACAAGCAAAATTTTTCATGTGTTGTAATAAGATACCAACAATTGATATTGATGGAGGTGTATTACGAAGAATCAAGATTACAGAGTTTGTGTCACGTTTTGTGGAGGATCCAAAAAGTAATGAGATGGGTATATTTGAGTTTAAAATAGATAAAGATTTAAAAACTAAATTGGATAATTACAAGTCGGTATTTATGAGTATATTATTAGATTTTTATAAATTATATAGAAAAGACGGCTTGACACCACCATTACCAGTATTACAGGTTACAAAGAAGTATGAAAATGATAATAATATAATAAAGCAGTTTATAGATGAAAATTTAAAGGTAGGTGAAAAGGCGGATTTTATTACTAGAGATGTCATAAGAGAAAAATACAAGGCAGATTATACAATGCGTACAACATTTACAAAATTTCATATATTTATAAAACAATTAGAAAATTCGTTATGTACTGAATTTAAATTAGATAAAAAAAATGTTTCGAAAATATCAGGGTGGAGATTAAAAACACCAGAATTAGAGGATGATGACGATGAATTAGACGAGTAAATACCATCTTAAAAAAATGAATAATAATCCAGATTTTATATAAATTATTTAGGATGGTATTTAGTAATATAAATGAAGCATGGGTTTTTTTAGTCTCTTATTCACATAACAAGTATACGGTAGGTCATCTGACATATTTTGAATGGTATTTTTATGATAAAGATGAAAATATGTATAAATTACAGCATGAAGTTGGTAAAGTAAAGAAATATACTATTAATAATTGGTTTTTGTTTAAAAATTGTAAAGAAACACATATGGTTGAAAGGATTGAAGATATTGTATCATTGATTAATCAATATAAAATAGATATTGAAAAGAATGATGAATATTTGAATAAAAACCAATTATTAATGGATAGTCTAAATGATAAATTGGGAAAATGTACAAATTATATTGATAATGGAGCGGTATGGAATTTAGAGTTTAAAAAAATCAAAATGAAGATTGAATTTTTAATGCATATGGATAATGAAAATATTAAAAATATTTCATTAGATATTTTGGAAAATAAGAAGCAATGGAAAAAAACAAAAGTAGATAAAACACAACTGTTGGATTTTTTGAAAGAAAACAAACATAAAATTGTAATTACATCAAAAAAATGCGATGAAGATCTTGTTACTAAAATTGAAAAATTGAGTTTAAAAAGAAATGTAGAAAGTATAGAAGATGTGGAACGTGAGTTGGTAAGCAAGTTTTCTAAAGTGAAATTGTATCATGATACAGGTGTTTCAGAAAAATATTCAAAATTGTTTATACAAATAGATAGAAAAAAGAGGTATGAGATTCAAGCTTGTAAAAAGTTTTAATAATAATTATATAATTATATCAATAAATATAATTATATTTTCATAAAATTTTTTGTCATTGTTTTTTCCATATTTTACTTTAAAAATCACTTACGTCATTCAATAATACTCTCATTTTCAGTAACACTGTCATTTTCAGTAACACTGTCATTTTCAATAACACTGTCATTTTCAATAACACTGTCATTTTCAGTGACAGTGTCATTTTCAATAACACTGTCATTTTCAGTAACACTTCCATTTTCATTTTTACTTTCTTTTTTATCCAACATTTTTTCTAGTCTATCAATTTTATCATGAATTTTATCCATATCATTTTTAAAAAAAGTTTGAACACGTCTTGTATAATAAGAAAACATTGGGATAGCAAATGCACTACTAACTACTACTCCAGAAATAGTACCGAGAGTAGTAAAAAGTTGATTGAGATAAGTATTCAAATGTTGATCGAAGCAATTCATTTTTATAGTTTATAGAATTGTATTTTTAAATCAGTTTGTTTTAATTAAACATAATTTTCATCATGTAGCAATGGTATATTTTCTTCGCTGGATTTTTCACTGTCTTGTTCATATTGATATAATAAAGGATCTTTGTAAATACTATGAGTACTATTCGACAAATTTTCATTTTCGTTAATAGATGGTTGTGTATATACGGCAAACGGCATGGGATTAGTAAAATGATCATTATTTAAATTATTACTTATAAAGTGTGATTTAAAAAGTTCATTACTATCTTGTATATTAAAAATATTTTTAGGGTCATTTTCATTTTCATTTTTATTTTCATTTTCATTTTCTAAATTTATATTAATTTTTATATCACTATCAATGTTATTATCCATATTAGTATTATTATAATTAGGATGATAAAGGCTTTGATTAAGATATGATCTATCTATGTAATTAGTATTACTATGATTGTAATTAGTATTACTATGATTGTAATTAGTATTACTATGATTGTAATTAGTATTACTATGATTGTAATTAGTATTACTATAATTGTAATTGTAATTAGTATTATTATAATTAGGGTGATAAAGGCTTTGATTAGTGTTATAATAAGAGTTTTGATAATTTCTGTGAAAATAGTTTGTATTGTCTGTGACTTGTGTTGCATATTCGCTATTATTTAAGTTATCTAATTGTTGATAAAACATTTGATTTTCAGCTGAATTGTGAGAATTGTTAATATACATGGAAGAATCAGCTGTTTCATAAGTTGTTAATGGGGTAGATAGAGGTTGTGATCTAATAGAATTGGGGTGATGTTTATTAAAAATGTAATGGTATGTTTTGTAATATATTTTTTTAATACTAGTTTTAATTTTAGAAAAGAATGATGTATTTTCATTATGGTGTTCAATATCATTTTCATCTGTTTGAACGAGTGTATATTTTTTTTTATAAAAAACAAGATTGAATAGGTATTTAGCGCTTGTTAGTAATCTCCAACAAAATTTACTAAAGTTGATTGCATATGAAAATAATGAAGTAAATTTAAAAAGTAAAAACAAGCTGGTTCCGATATACCAGATAATATTTATAATGGCGCTTAAAACAGTAATATCCATATGTATTATAATTAAAAAATATAATATAGATTTTAACTTAATAAAAAACAAATTAAAAATAAGATTTTCATTAAATAAAAGTTTGGTTCTATAGTAAAAATATTAGTGTGTTTATAGGTAATTATAAACAAATTTAAAATTATTTTTATATAGTATATACAGTTGATAAATGTTATACAAATGGAATCATTATATAAAGAAGATGATTTTATTAGATTGGATGATGCAACAGTAGCGTATTATAATATATTAAAAAAGCATAATGCATTTAAACATAAAAATATATATTGTGTAAATTGTGGTGAGAAGGGGCATGTTTTAAGAGATTGTAATGGACCAATAACAAGTTTTGGTATTATAGCATTCAAGAGTGTATATAGTGAAAAAGATGAGATTTATGATAAAAATGGTAAAATACAGAATATATTAGAAATGGTTAATATTAATCAAAAAAAACATATGTGTTATACACATCCGCATAAAGAAGATTCTTGTTATCCAAAGATTAAATTTTTGATGATACAGAGGAAGGATACGATGGGGTATACTGATTTTGTAAGAGGAAAATATGATAAGGATAATGTAAATAATGCGGATAATATTATAAAGGTATGTTTAAATGAGATGACAAAAAGAGAGAAGAATAATTTGGTAAAGAAATCATTTGATGAAATATGGGATGATTTATGGGTAAATCATGATTCTAAATGTTTCAAGAATGAGTATGATGTTGCTAAACATAAGTTTAGTCGATTAGATATCAAGAGTTTGGTCAATCAGTCTGAATTTAGCTTTGATTTTGAAGAATTCGGGTTTCCCAAGGGACGCCGCAACATGAAAGAAAATAATATTGCGTGTGCAGAACGAGAGTTTTACGAGGAGACTGGTTATGATAATAAATCGTATGAGTTTATAAAGAATTATCCGAGTATAAGGGAGGAGTTTATTGGGACAAATGGAATTAGTTATAGACATGTTTATTATTTAGTAAAGATGAAGCCAGATATTTCTCCTCCATATGTAGATATAAAAAATAAAATTCAAACAGGAGAAGTTCAAAATATAGGATGGTTTACATTTGATGAATGTATATCATTATTAAGACCATATGATGTAGCTAAAAAGAATATGTTAGAAAAGGTATATTATAATTTATTAGATATGAATAATAATTTTGAGTGTTCAATTTTTTATCATAATACAAGGAAACCTTCTATAAATATGAGGGTTCCATTTCAAAGTTTTTATAAAATGGATGGTTCAGGTCCTTTTCCAAGTTCTATTTAAGTGATATTTTTGTAAATTTTAATATATATACAAAAATATTTTATGAATTTGGATGTCAAAAAATACAAAATATGTAAAATATAGAAAGATTTGTAAAAAGTTACATAAATATATTTAAAGATAACTATATATTATTAACCATAACAATGGACAACTTTCAACGATTAGATATTGTTAATTTAATAAATAATAGCCCCGTCTCAAAATTATCTACAGAATTTCAAACCAATTTATTACACAAAATTCAAGAAACATTTACAGATGATCAACAACAATTGTTTGTTGCCAGCTTTTATACATATCTTAATTACAACTCTAAAACGGATTTTGTCATTGATTTAGATAATGTATGGAAATGGATTGGATTTTCAAGAAAAGATCCTGCTAAAAGAACTTTGGAAAAACATTTTACTAAAGATATAGACTATAAAATAGTTTTCCACCAAGTTGTGGAAAACCAACCTGAGGAAAACCTAGGAGGACGTCCAAATGAACAAATTTTATTAAATATTAATTGTTTTAAAAAATTGTGTCTAAAAGCATGTACACACAAAGCAGATGAAATTCATGATTATTATCTTAAATTAGAAGAATTATTGCAAGATACGATGAATGAAGAAAGTAAAGTATTACGATTAAAACTAGAAAGAAAACAAAATGAATTACAAATATTAGAAGTGCAAAATAAAGAAAAGGAAGATATGATTAATTTATTAACAAGAAAAACTAATAAATTTGAGCTTGGAGAAAGTGTATATATATTTCATTCAACTATTGACGATATTGATTTATATAAAGTAGGTAGAACAAAAAATGCAAATAGTAGAGATGCTATTCATAAAACTGCGAGTTACAAAGGTATTTTGTTACAAATCCGATGTGTAGATTCAGTATTATTAGAAAGAGTTGTACATTTTTTACTTGATAAATATAGATGCGCAAATAGACGTGAATGGTTTAATTGTAAGTATAGTGTAATTAAGAATGCAATAGAATATGCTAAAATATTGTTAGAAAGTGAAATTGATTTTGAAAATATGTATTTAATAGAAAATACAGAAGAATTTATTAGTAGTATAGTAATAAGTGAAGATTCAAATGATAATAATATTATAGAAGAAGAGATGATAGATAATTTTACGGTATTAGAATATAAACCAGTTAATATAAATAATTTTGAATTATTTTTAAATGAAACATGTGACAAAGATATAAATAGTAGTATAAGTTATACAATGATTAAAAATCAATATAAAATTTGGTCAAAGGTTGCAAATCATGCTCAATTACAAGAATTAATTAAATATGTAAAGACAAAATATAATACAATTATGAAAAGACATAATCCATTAATAAGTACGTCCAAATTAACTCATCATTTTAATGGATTAAAATTAAAGGAATCATTATTTACATTTGAAAAGCCAGAAATGACTAATTTTATAATAGAAAGATTTTTGTATGAAAGATGCCAAAGATCACCTGGATATAGAGAGACGATGCAAGATTGTTTTATTGATTTTGAAAAGTGGTATACTGGGTTGGATAATAATAAGTCAAGATGTATGCAATATGTTATTAAAGAAAAATTAAAGAATTATTTAGATATACAATTTATAAGATTAAGAAAGGGTGATGAGTCAAATGGATTAGATCATAGGCTTGGTGGATGGGTAGGGTTTGCATTAAAAACAAATAATATACCAGAACCAGTAAAAAATTACAAGCCAAAAAATGCAAAAAAAATTATTCAAAAAGATGTAAATACGAATAAAATTATAAGAGAATGGAGTAGTGTATCTGATGCAAGTGAGTATATAAAGAAAAGTACAACGACAACGTCTACATTAATAAAGCGACATAGTTCAATATATATAGATAATATTTTAAGTATTTTAGAATATGGAGTATAAAATTTCGTTAGATAGGAATTTTTTAAATAATGTTAAAATAATAATGTATCAAAATACAATTTTATTATTCGTAATTGTTGGGTTTGTAGCTTTTTATTATTTTAACAAGTTTAATGAATCTGAAAAGGAATATATAAAATTACATGGAAGTGTAAGAGAAATATATAATGAAAATCAAAAGTTAAAATTAAAGGTAAAGGAATTACAAGCATATAAAGATGATGTATCTAAAACTTTTAAGATTTTGGATAATGAATTGGTTATGATAAATGATCATATTCAAAGGAGACAGCAGCCTCAACAACAACCATCACTTATCCCTTCATTAAATCAAATGAATTCACAATCAAATTTGAATAGAGTATCATTATTAACTCCAGAGTTATTAAATACTGTATTTTTTGATATACAGCCACAAAGACAGAATTCAACTGCTATTATTAATACTGTTGTAGAAAATATACCAATTCAACAGACTGAGCATATAACTGAGCATATAACTGAGAATATAACTGAGAATATAGGACAAGAACAGGATCAAGCAAAATTGAGTGAAATTCAAGAAAATGTAAAAATTGAGGAGAGTGATAAGACATTAGAAGAAAAATTAGATGAAAAGGCGTTAGAAGAGATGTTAAAAAATGTAGAAATGAGTACGATGAATGATGTAAGATTGATGGGAGAAGAAGGTGATTATAATAATTTATTATTGGATTTAAATAAATTTAAAATGAATAACCCATAATTTTTTTTTATTTATATAGTATATATAATTTGAAAAATGCCAAAATATGTAATGAGTGATGGTAGAGCCTTTACGAATTGGACTACTAATTGTTCTTTAATAAAGAATATTCAAAGTAAATATGGTATTCAAGATTCACATGGGTTAAGAAATTTTTTACAACAAAATGCCGATAAAGTAAAGGCGGATTTTTCAAGTTGTACAGTTACGGAAGATTGTAAGTTTTGTCCAGTTTGTAAGGAAGCGATTGATTATAGACCAAAAGGAAATTGATAAAATAGATAAAGATTTTTTCTTGATAGATATTAATAAATATGAAAACAATATATATATTAATATTATTTTTAATATTATTGGTTTTAATTTTAAGGGTAAGTTTTGTGTATTCGGAATCACTATATATAACATCAGATATTGATAAGAATACATATTTAATTAGAAGGGGTAAAAACAAATCAGATGAGTATTTAAAAGAATCTGCTGATACATTAGCGGAAATAAATAAACGTGTTAAGAGATTAGTAGAACACTTGTACAATAAATACAAGGATGATAAAACAAAGGCGTATTTTATATTAAAATTAAAGCAAAATTATAATAGTAGTATTTTATCAGAAGCTGCGATAGATCAGAGATATACGACATATACAATAGATAAAAAGGATATGCATATATGTTTAAGGACAAGAGATGATCACGAAAAAATGTATGATATAAATTTATTAATGTATGTGATATTACATGAATTGGCACATTTATGTAATTATAGTCCTTCTGGAACTCCTATTCAAGGTCATGGTATTGAATTTAAACATATTTTTAGATTATTAGTACAAGAGAGTATAGATATAGGTATATATAGGTATGAGGATTATGTAAAGAAGCCGATAAATTATTGTGGTATGATAATAAGTTCGACAATTTTATAAATAAAAAATGAAAAAATGATATTTTTAACAAGAAAATAGAAATGACGGATACTCAAGAAATGACGGATACTCAAAGAATGAGTAAATTAAATAGTTATTATTTTAATAGTGAATTAAGTGACAATGAAAATGAAAACAGTGTAGTAAGGAAATTGATAAATAAATATCAAGTAGAAGAGAATAGTGAGACAGATTCTATGGACTATAATGTTAAAAGAAATAAGGATAGACAATCTGAGATTCGTATGATTACATGTAAATTATGTTTGGATGAGAATACAGATAAGGGTAATTATATTATTTTATCTTGTAATCATATCTATCATATTAAATGTTTAGCTGAAGAGCATTTCAATGATGTATTAAAATATCCATTGATAGATAATGATTATTTTGAGAGTAGAAAATGTAATATTTGTTTAAAGAATTTACAAGCGGAAGAGATGATGTATTTGCATAGTAAATTTTTATCAAATACAAAGGATTTATTGGATAAGCATCAAATTAGTATTACTGAATTAGAAGATCAGATGACAAAAATTAAAAATGATTTGCGAGTTTGTTATGATTATAAACATAAATTAGAACAAGAAAGAGAAAAGTCAAAACAAATAGTGAGTATTTTATCAACAATGATTTGAATAATTAATATAGGATTATTTTTTTTTTAAAGTTTTAGAAAATAGTGAAAAAGAACGAGATTTTTTATCAATACTTTTAATGCTTCTTGTTTTATGTTTATGTGTTTTTATAAGTACATTGACATAATGATCAAAACGATTATATAAATCTCGTTGTTTTAGGATGATATTTTTAACATTTTGTTTTTGTTTTTGGTATTGATTATTATCAATAAATGTAAAGTTAAATTTAGTGTTATTTTCATTAGAGGAAAAGTTTATATTTCGTAGATCTTGTAAAATAGTATTTTCATTTTTATATATTTCATAATTTTCTCGCGTTTGTTTAAGATATAGTTGTTTATAGTTAAGATAAAGATCATTAGAGTTGATGAGTGAAGAATTGTGTTGTTCTAGTAATGTATCAAATGGTATATCAATAAATTCTTTTTGAAAATCTATATTCATATTTAGTAGTAAATATAGATAAAAAAGTATGGAGTTAAACTTAATCCAAGATAAGAAGTGGTAGGAAACATTTAACATATGCTAATAATCTATATGGAAAAGGTTGTGGGTTATCTTTGTATTTTTCCATTTGTTCTCTAAAACAACTCAAAGCGTTTCCGAATGCTTCAGAATTATATAAATAATAAATAGAAATGGTCATTAAAGTAATTGTAATGATATAACATAAAGTGGACCATTGTGTATTAGAAATGTCATAAATAGGTGCGATAAATTGATGAGAAAAACTATCTGTATAATCCAATCCTCGTAGTTTAGCTTCAAACATAGATAAGGAACACATGTTATTATTTCCATACCAATGTACTAATAATGATATAGAAAAGGTAATGTGTAAAACCCATAGGGCTGGGCTGTTAAGGAAGGGACCAATAAGTATAAATAAAATAACCAAAGTATGAAAGACCCATATTAAATTGGCCAACATTATACTTGTACTTTTTGATAACCCAAATTTATTTTGAAATGTTTCAACTTCGGGATTATCTATATCAGAGTGTGATTTTTGCGAATTACGAGAACTTTTTTTATCGTTCATAAATGTATTTTAAATACTTAATATTAGTATACAATAAAAAAATGTTATTAATTGATTTTAGAGAACGTGAATTTATAAATAATTTAGCAAAATATGTGGAAATAAAGAGTGAGGAAGAAATGCATGTAAAAATAAAAAATATAAATATAGTATGTAAAATTTTATCTTTGCCTATAGGTGATTTTATTATAGAAAATGATAATACACCTTGTTTAATAATAGAAAGAAAAACATTAACTGATTTATCAGCAAGTATTATAGATGGAAGATTCAGAGAGCAAAAGGCGCGTTTATTAGATTCTATAAAGGATCCTAATAAAATATTATATGTAATAGAGAATAATATGGGTAAAATATCAATATCAAATGATATTATGGAATCAGCTATGATAAATTTGATATTTAAACATAATTATAAAATGTTAAGGACGGGTAGTAATGATGATACATTTAATAATGTATTATTATTATACAAGAAAATTCAAGGAAATGAATTTAGTGACGAAAATATAAAGGATACGTGTAAAATGATAACAAAGGGTAATAAATTAAAACAGTATATATTTATTAATCAATTATGTTTAATACCGGGTGTATCTGAATCTATAGCAAAGGTGATAAATGACAAGTATATGACAATGAGTAATTTAATAAATGAATGGAATAAAATAGAGAATATAAAGGATAAGGAAAAAATGTTAGTAGATTTACAAATAACAGATAAGCGTAAGATAGGCAAGGCATTATCAAAAAAAATTTATGATGCGCATTTTAATTAAGGTTTTGTTTTATGTGGTCTTAACATTATTTTATTATCTAAAAAGTATTTTTCAACAATATTTTGTAATGTTGTGTTATCTAAATTAGTAGTAGATGTTTCCATACGTGTATATGATTGTACATTAATATTGAGTTTTTCAATAAGGGCTTCTAATTTATTTTTTTTATAACTTGTAATTGCCATACCAGAAGGTATTTTTCTTTTATCAGTAGACTTAGTTTCGGTAGATCTATCAATGATTCTAAATAATCCATCAAATATGCCTGTTTTAGATACATAACTTCCATAAATTGTATTATTATTAATAATTTGATTGTTATATGAAATATCTTGTTCTGATAATTGTACTTTGGGTTGTTCTTCTATTTGTTTTTTAGTTTTTGTAGTATCTTGGAATATTTTATTAGAAAATTCATCAAATGTATATTTATTTTTAAAAGTAGAAAAATCCATTATTTTAGAATACAATGATGAGTTTATATCAATATCAGATGAATTAAAAATGTAATAGGGGCCATTATTAATAATATAACCTTCTCTATTGTACATGTCATTAAATTCTATTTTTTTGGTAACAATAGTATCAAGAACAGTAAAAATAACTTCATTTGCAATATTAGGTTCGCGTTGTTTAATTTGGGTGATTATATCTTCTAAACTCCAAATAAAATATATTTTAAATAGGTGTTGTAAGGCATTAATTACATATTTAATATCATGATGATCAAATTGTGTGAGATAGAGATTATATGTATTTCTATAAATTTTTTCAGATTGTGGTTGTATAGTGCATTTATAATCGCATTCTTGATAATCACAGATTGCATCACCTGATTTAGCTGATTGGGGTAATTTATTACGTTGTTGAAGGGGGGTACAATCAAAACTAATTTGTTTTAATAATCTTTCAACGATTTTATTACTTCGATCTTTTTCTTCGGCTAATATATACATTTCTTTATCTATAAAAAAGTCAGAATTAGATGGTTCTTCATAAACAGAGACATATTTATAAATATCGACTGTTCTATCTTGTGGTTCTAGATCATGATGTGAGTAATTTCTAACGGCTCTTCCAATGATTTGATTAATGCGGCTCATATTCCAAGAGGGTTCTATAATATGTACTTGACGGACATTTTTAAGGGTGATACCTTCAGAAATAATAGGTGATCCGATAATAATTTTAATAAGGGCGCCATTTTTATTTTCAGGGCTATTAAAGATTCTTCTATATTTTTCTCTTAATTCTGGTTTTGTATTATCATCGAATACAATAAACGTTTTGTATTCTCTTTGAGGTGTAGAACGTGATGTATATTCGTAATATCCATTGTAAAGTAATAATTGTTTAATAAGGGATGTGCCTCCCCAAGAAACGTAATTAGAAAATATAAAAACATTTCCTGGACTAGTATTTACATTTTGTAATAAATTATATAATTTACTAGAGTATTCACTTAATTTATCTGTTAGAACTCGCTTATATTCATCTAAAAGTTGATATTTTCCAGTTGTTTTTTTAAATATTTTTAAAAATCCATCTTTTCCAAACATATCATCTGGATATACCATAGTAGATGCGTCACGTACATTTTTATACACTGCACTAGATTTTCTATTTTGTTCAATATTATCAATAATATCTTCTTCTGCTTCAATAGCATCAATAGAATCGATTAAATTAAGATCTTTAAGTTCGGTATTACCAATTTTTGCATTAGTATCAATTTGAATGGCTTTTTTGTAAACATGATATTGATATTTTGACATGTAACAATATACAACATTTGTAGTACCAGTTCTATTTTTTACAAGTTGATCACCTTTATGATTTGAAATGGGGTTAGTTTGTGTATTAGCTAAAAGGAAGGAAATTTTTCCTTGTATAGAATTTTGTAATTTTTCTTTACCTTTATCTGTTATATAAATAATACCTTCTTTAAAAATGTTTTGATTAATATATTCTGATTGTTTTCTTTCAACAAGTGTTTTATCTTTTAATAGGATATCTCTAACTGGTAATTGTAATTGAGGGGTGTTAATATTAAGTAAATTTGATAATTCAAAAATATCTTTAGGATTATCACGTAAGGGTGTTGCTGTAAGTAAAACAAGTCTATAATTATATGATTTGGATAATATAGATTGTAAAGCAGTATAAATATCATTGTTTGTTACATTATGCGCTTCGTCAATTATAATAACAGTGTTATTTAAATTTTCTATAGCTTCAGATGGTTTTTTTCTTTTATTTGCACCTTTAATTTTAGGACCTAAAATTCTATTAACAAAACTTTGGTATTTATAAAAGGTGTATTGTTTATTAATAGTTCTATGAACTTTGTTTACAAGTTCTTTTTTTTCTATTTGATTGTTCATATCTAACGTAGCATTTGAAGAAAAGTAGAGTTTACGTTCATCGTCTGATAAATAAGTATTGTTAGTACATTTACTTAATAGTTCATTTAAAAAGTTTCTTTCAATGTTTTTATTTTTTACAAGTACAACAATTTTATTTCCCATATTATTTATATATTCTTTAAACCCTTCCGCAATCATTATAGATGTGCAAGTTTTGCCTGTACCTAATTGATTAAACAATAGGACATTTTCATAAAGTGTTGGTTTAGATATCCAGTTACGTAGAAGCATTTGATTGGGTTCTTGATATTGGTAATTTTTGTTATAGGGTTTAAATTCTTTTTTATTAAGGGTCTCTCCAAAATCTAAACTGGAGTAATCTGAATAAAAATCACTCATATTCTTTATTATAATAAATTAAGAAATTAAATACATATAAATAAACTAATAAGAACCTGAAGTAGAATAAGAACTACTTGCTGGATAAGGTGAATTTAACAATTTATCAGAAATGACATTAGGTTTAACAAGAGTATTTTGCATTTGTTCTATTGAATTTTGAGTAAATGGGAAATACATGTATCTTGTCAAGTAAAGAATAGCTGGAATAAAAAGAATGTAAAAAAGATTGCTATTTTTCTTGGATGTATGAGGATAATTTTTATTTTTTTTAGCAATAAGGGATGATTTATATAGTTTCAAGAGAATATAAAAGGCGATAGTAGAAAGTAGAACAAAAAGGTGGAAATTCATTATTTAGTATAGATAAATAATATAAATTAATTATTTCATTCGCATAAAAAATTAAAAAATTAAATTATATGTTAAAGTTAATGGAAGGCGAAGGGTTTAGTAAAACGTTAGAAATAAAACACAAACTGCAAAAAAAGTTGGTAAATGTATTTTCTCAACATTTATATAATTATGTCATGCGTTGTTTTAAAAAGTCGGTTAATTATATTGATTTTCAAAAAAAAATGTTAAAAATAGCAGAATGGGATAAACATAAAAGGGAAAAATCGTTTAAAAAATTTAAAAAATGGTGTTTTAAGAATAATTATGATATTGAAGAAATTTTTGAAAAAATTATTTTATATTCCATACGTACAATATTAAATGATGACTTTTTAGCAGAAATTGTAATAACAAAGCATTATAAATCTAATTTTAGTGATTTTTATTATAAAGTATTAAAAAAGGTTGCAAGATATTACTATGAAAATCCAAAAATAGATATAATAGAAGATGATAATTATATAGAGGATATAATAAAGACTAGTATAGTAGTATTTATTCCATTAAACAAAATAGTGAATATGTTTGGAAAGAAAAAGGATGATTTAATTATACAATATGATTTTAATAATATGCAAGATTCATATTCAGATACAGTCACAGATATTTCTTCTTGTACAAGTAAAAACAATACAGAAAATATTGATAATAACAAACGTAAAATTGTTGTCGAAAAAGAAACAGATGATGAGGGTTCAATGATGTATTTGCCAAGTGAAGAGTTTGATATAAAAGAAGATATAAAAGAAAAAAATATAAAAGAAAATGATGAAAAAAAGGATGAAGAAAATGATGAAGAAAAGGATACAAAACATATTGTTATTATGAATAATAAGAATCCATTAATGACATCATATAAATTTTATAAAAAAAAAATATAAGTAAATTATAAGTATTATTCATATGGAAATATTTAAAAACGTGACATCTTTGATGTCATCAAACGTACATGAAAATAATGTGAAACTAACTTATAAAATGACAGAAAAGGACATTGTAATTCTAAACAATCCGATAATATTAGGATTTATAAACAAGGGTATAAAAGATACTGGAAGTTATATTTTAGTAATAAATTCTGATAAAGAAGAGGGTGCTACAGGAATTTTTTGTATAAGCAAATCTAAAAAATCTGAACGGGGGAGTATAAATAAATTAGTAACAAATAATGGTATGTATAATGAGATATTAAATGTAGAATGGGATCCATATGAATATCCTAAAGTAATATTGCATATTCACAAATTAAATAAAGACAAGATTAAAAATAAACGTGAAATTTATTTTTCATATAATGTAAAAGTTATATATTAAGTTATCTTCGAGTCCTGGTTATACCACGTTGTGTATTTACAGTACGTTGCGATTTTACTTGTGTATTAGTTGTTGGTTGAGAGATGGTGTGTTCTGATAAAAATTCTTGTTTAAATGTTTCAAAACGTTCTTCAAGTTGAGTTTGTAAAGTGACATAATTTGATTTATAATCATTAAGCTCATTTTTTAAAAAGTTGTTTTCCTCTTCTAGCTTTTCAATTTCGTTATTTTTTACACTTAGATTATCTTCTAATGATTTAATACTATTTTGTGCTTCTTGTAATTTATTTATAGTTTCTTGATGCGTTTCGTTAAATTGGTTAAAATTAGTTTGAAACTCGGAATAGTGAGTAAGATGTTTTTGTAATTCATCTTCAATAGTTGTTTTAGATTTTGTAATATCATTAATAGAAATATTTAAATGTTGGATAGATTGATTTAATTGAGTAATTTCAGAATTTTTAACATCTAATTGTTTTTCAAAATTATTAATAGTTTCTTTGTCAGTATTATTTGCAATTTGAGTTTCAAGTTCTTTAATATTATCATGAAGTTGACAAATAGTATTATTTAATTCATTAATATTTTTTTGTAAATTGGCATTTATTTCTTTATCTTGCGTAGCTTTATGATCATAATCTACTAGTTTTTTTTTAAGTTCTTCAATTTGTTCTTGAAATTTATTATTACCTAATTTTTTTTCAGTCGAGTTAATTTTTTCTAAAAATTCTTCATTTTCCATTTTTATATAATAATATAATCATATAAAAATAAATTGTAGTTATGACGCGTTTTTTTATTTTTTTTTAAGATGAGGGATATATTGATGTGCAAGTGATGTGCCAATTTTAACAGATGCATCATATTGTGAAATTTTAGAATTTTGAATATTTAAAATGGAATCTAGCATCATATGTAGATTTTTTAAGAAATATGATTTATTAAAATTTGGTTTTTGAAATTCTTTAATAGTAAATTCGAATAATTTTGAAGATGTAGTTTTAAGATTTGTATATTTTTTCCCCAAGTTGTAAAGATAATCATCGGGAGATTCGTCTCCTTTAATTTTTATATTTTCCAAGTCTTTTAATAATGATTCGATTTCTTGTTTAACAATATCTACATTAGTATCTTTAATATTTCCTGACATATGGCATATATGTATAAGATTAAAAAAAAAATATTTTATTAACGTTCTAATATTAATTATAATACAATGGATATAAAAGATATTATATCAAGAGTCAATAAATTAGATAACAAAGAGAAAATACATGTATTAAATATATTAAAGACGAATAATATAGATTTTACAAAAAATAGAAATGGGTATTTTTTTAATTTATCAAGTGTGGATCAAGAGATTATATTAAAAATTTCAAAGTGTTTGAAATTAATTGAGACAAATATGGATTTGATACGTAAAATAGATAAAAGAAGAGAAGAGTTATTAGATTATTATAAAAAGATTATTCAAGAAAGGGTGAATGATAAAATAAAAAAGATGAAGGAAGAATACAATAAAAAATTGTTATTATACAAGATGGATACAAATATTGTAATGGATATTAAAAATATTTCAAATAAAAAAAGAAATAATAAGATTACGCAAGATCCAGATGAGATGATAAAAGAATATAACAAAACGTTATACAAGTACGAAAAAAACAGTCTATTTGCAAATATTTTATTAAAAATTAAAGCATATAATAGTAGTCATAAGGGTGTAGATAAAAAAAATAAAGATAGAAGTGATAATTATGAGGATATGGATGATATAAAATTTAGTGATTACAATATGATGGGCGACGAGTATATTGAAGATGATATTATAGAAGATGATATTATAGAAGATGATATTAATGAAGACGATCCTATAGATGATGAAAATGTGGATGATATATCAAATACAGATGACGAATATGAAACGCATTGTTCAGATAATGAATCGTATTTGGATGATATAGATAATGAGATGGAAGATGAGGATGATGATAAGACAAAAAAGGAAAAGATAGAAGTTGAAATGAATATTAATTATTATAAAAATTTGTTAAGTAAAAAGGGATATGCATTTGATGATAGTAAAAAATGTATATTATATTATCAAGAATATATTAAATAAAATGATGAAAATTGAATTTAAATTGAATATATAATATTTTTAAATTCATGGGTATAGCTTATTTTTTTTCACATATATATAAAAAATATAATAGTGACAATGATTTATTAATAGATGAAAAACAATTATCAACATTTGATGTAGAATGTTTATTTTTAGATTATAATAGTATGATACATCCTTGTTCACATCAATTGTTAGCTACATTAGATGAAACAAAGGAATATTCGGTGGATGAATTGGATGATTTAATTATCAATCACGTTTTGGATTATACAAGATATGTAATAAATATTATAAATGCTAGAAATGTATATATTATGGTAGATGGTGTAGCACCGAGGGCAAAGATACAACAACAAAGAAGTAGACGTTACAAATCAAAAATGTTTAAAAAGGATGATAATAAAATAAAATGGGATTCAAATAAAATAACTCCAGGAACATGTTTTATGAAAAAGTTAAAGGATAAATTATATTTATTTATAGCAAAATTAAAAGATGAGGGTCATGATTTTAATATACATATAGATTTTGATTATGGAGAAGGAGAACATAAGATGATGCATATTATAAATAAATTAAATAATTTAGATGAATGTAAAAAAATCTGTATATATGGTTTAGACGCAGATTTGATTATGTTGAGTTTAATGAGTGTTTATTCTAGTCAAATTATATTAGTTAGAGACAATAGTAGCAATGAGAATACTAATAAAAAAATGTTTACATATTTAAATGTAAAATCATTAGAAGAAAGTATAATAAATGAAATAAGAGGAAGATATGAAGGTACATTGTTAATAAATAATAGAAATATCATATATGATTATATATTGTTATGTATGTTATTAGGTAATGATTTTTTAGAACATATTCCTTCATTGATAATAAAAGATGGTGGTTTAAATATGGTAATAAAGGTGTATATAAAATCTTTAGAGAAAAATAAAGGTGAATCAAGTTTGGTAAAATTGGATGAATTAGATAGAGGTAATATAAAAGATAGTATAAATATGGATATGTTGTACAATATTTTATATAATATAGGGAATTCAGAAGATTATTTTTATAAAAGTATATATAGTGTATATAAGACGAATAATAGTATATATAAGGATGTAAATTTAGATGAATATAAGAATATATATTTTTACAAGGATGATTGTATAAAGTATAATCAAATCAATTATAAAAGTAGATATTATACGTTTTATGGTATAGGGAATATAAAAGATGCTTGTAAGAAATATATAGAAGGATTGTATTGGGTATTAGGTTATTACAATGGTCATATGCATAATAATTGGTTATGGTATTACAAGTATATGAATGTGCCATTTGCAAGTGATATAAGTGAATATTTAAGGAATAGAACAGATGTTAAAAGATATATAATGGATAGTCAAAATTTAGAAAAATCAAAAAGGATAACTAGTATGCAACAATTATGGATGGTATTACCAAAAGAATCATTAATGGAAGTATTAGAAGATGATATTTTAATGAAATTGAAAAGATTATTAAATATGAAAGATGTGATGAATAAATATTTTCCGGAAGATATATGTGTGGATATAATAAATAAGGAGTATTTATGGCAATCTAAAGTTTTTCTAGAAGATTTTGATATAAATATTTTAGAAATGATATTATAATTAATTTTTATATAATTAATTTTTATATAATTTACAATAATTTTTTTTATAAGATAAAAGTATAAACTTGTAAAAAAATGTTTAATGAAAAAAATTTACTTTTGGCTGTTCAAATTATTTTAATTGTAGGTGCTGTTAACTGGGGTTTAGTAGCATACAATGGTACTGATTTAGTAGAACAAATTACCGGTGGAGGTGATATTGAAAAGTATGTCAAGTACGCTGTTGCCGCTTCTGGTGTATACTTTGCATATGTTTTATTTGCTTAAATATTTAAGTAAAAATAAAAATAAAAATAATATAAAAAAATGATATAAAAAAAAATGATTTTTAGAGCATGAATTATATAATGATTAATATAAAGTGCGTAAGATTTTATATTTTTTTTCCTATTAATAAACTAAAAAGATGAACAAAGTACAAACTACTTCTTCAACTAAAACTAGATCAACCAAGACGAGAACTAAGGCTGTAGCTCAGCCTGTTGTAGAAACTGTTGTAGAGCCAGTTGTAGAAACTGTTGTAGAGCCAGTTGTAGAAACTGTTGTAGAGCCAGTTGTAGAAACTGTTGTAGAGCCAGTTGTTGATATGGTAACTGAAGCTGTTACTGAAACTGTTGGAACTGAGGAATCAATTAAGCAGAGATTGGATCGTATTATCAAGTCGAGACAGGATCATATTGTGGAATTGAAGAGAGAAATTCAGGAGCTTAGAAAGCTTCAACGAGATCATGAGCATGCATTAAAGGATGCTTCAAAGAGATCTAAGAAGAAGAAGGTTCAGAGGGATAGTAGTAATCCCAGAAAGCCATCTGGGTTTGCATCAGCGGTAATTGTATCTGATGAGTTGTATGATTTTCTTGGACAATTTGGGGTAAAGCGTGGAGATCCTATTGCAAGAACAGATGTGACTAGGCATATTACGTTTTATATTAAGCAACATGATTTGCAAAATCCAGCGTATAGACGTGAAATTCTACCAGATGCTACTTTAAGCAAGTTGTTTGGTCCTGCTATTGAATTGAAGGATCCTAATGATCCTGATTCTGCCAAGGTATATAGTTATATGCGTCTTCAAAAGTATCTTTCAAGTCATTTTCCTAAGAAGCAAGTTTAAATGATGTAAGTAATGTAAAAATGTAAGTAATGTAAATTTGTATCATATATGATAGATATATGATATGATAGATATATAATAAAATAAAAAATGAATAAAAAAGGTATTTAAAATAAAAGTACAAATGGACAATTCAAATAACAGATTGATAAATAAAGAAGAAGTTGAAAATATTCTAAATTATTTTGGAAACATTGGTGATAATAATTTGCCATTGAAAATAAATAATTTAGAAAATTATAGGCGGGCATTTGTACATGAAAGTTATTATCAGTCGGTACATAATGTAATAAAAAATGAGGAAATGAGGAATAATATAGGAAAGATATATATTGATTATATTCCTGACGAGTCAAGTGAAAGATTGGAATATTTAGGTGATCATGTACTTAAAGGAATAATGGGTAGGTACTTGTACGAACGTTTTCCTTTAGAACGCGAGGGTTTTTTGACGAAATTGAAGATTAAGATAGAAAAATGTTCAATGTTACACAAGATAGGGGTGACATTGGGTTTTAAGAGGTATTTATTATTGTCATTGCAAGTAGAGAACCAGACATTATTGGATATAGATCGTGGGCGAAATTGTCCAAGTTATTATGAGGATGCATTTGAGGCATTTATTGGTTCAATTTCGATGGATTTTGGTGAGATTGGATATTTATATGCAGATCGTTTTGTAAGAAATGTAATTGAGAATATTATTGACTTTGCAGAGTTGATATCTCATAACGATAATTTTAAAGACGCATTACAACGCTATTATCAACATTTTAGAATGAACTGTTTTAAGACGCCGAATTACAGTGCTTTATGTGATGATGGGCCATTATATCGTAAGGTTTTTACAAGAATGTTAATATTTACGAAAGAACAATTTGAAGAGATGGATGAAATGAAAAGGACAAAAATAAGGACGTATACAAACAATATAATGGATTATTACAAGAGATGTAATCCTAATATTTTTAATAAATTATTCGAGTTATATGAAAAGGATAATTATATATTGGGTATAGGATTAGGTAAAAAAGTTATTCAAGCAGAGCAAGAATGTGCTAAGCAATGTATGATAAATTTAGAATTAGATATGAATTATTAATAAAAATAGATTGTAATTAAACTGTTTTTAGTATTATTGACAAGTGGGATTTATATTATAACTTGATTGTCTAGTTCCTTTTATTATGTATATTTAAAAAAATTTCAAGATGAGAAATGATATTATAAATTCCATAAATCATCTAATTCTATAGTAAGGGTATCTATATAATTTTCTTTGGTAGAATGTTCACTTATTATATTCAAGTCATTTAATATACGTTGTAAAATTTTATATTGAAGAGCGTTTTCAGTATGTGATTTAAGAATTTTTTGATTATCATTCATTGTAAATATATTTAAAAGTCGTTTAAAAACGCGTAAATCAATTTTATTAACATTTAATTTAACATTATCTAAATCTTTTAATAATTTTTTATGTAAAATAATCCAATCAATATCAGTTTCAAAAAGTTTATACGAATAAATTGTATGAGTTAAATACTTGAAATCTGATTCTTCTTTTTTACCTATAATGCTATCACACAAGTCGAATTTTTCTTTTTTTGTAGTATTTTTTCCTTTTTTATTTTTATCAAAATATTTATTAATATTTTCAATTAGAGATATAAAAATTTTAGCTAAATCAAAACACAAATGAGGTTGAAAAAGTGTATCAGATTTATATAATAATAGTTCATTTTGTGGATTTTTTGAAATATAATTTTTATATGCATCTTTATTGTAAATTTTTTTATTAAAATTGCTAATGTTATCCAAGTGTACACGTTTAACTTCTTCGTAAGAATTTAAAAAATTATAAGAAATATCTTTATAAGGTTGTAAATCCTTTTGATCAGATGTATTAGTTTTATGTTTGATTTTAATATAATAACTAGGTAATACACAAGAATGCATTGTATAATTTTCGTATAAATCCCATAATTGTTGTTCAAAAATAGTATGATTAATTAAAGTAGAATAAGAAATATCGTCGATTATATCAATAGATTGTTCTAAAGTGGTAGCGTCATTTAAATAATTTTGATAAATTCCAAATGAAATAGTTTGAGGTTCTGTAAATGATATATTAAAAGAGTAGTCTAAATCGAATTTTTCATTCATATTTAATAAATGTTCTAATTTATTTGACAAGTCAATATCTGTCATTTTAATTTGCATGGAATTGAAAAATTGGTCTAAATCTAAATCTTCTGTTTTTTCACCACGTACTTTAAATTTGATTTGTTCTAACAAAAAGATAAGTTGTCGTATATCAGATTCAGCACGATCAATGACAATTTTCAAGTTTTTTTTAGATAATTCTAATTTTTCATTGTCATTAATTTCCATAGCTAATTTAGTCATTTCAAGTAAACTAGGGTTTTGAAATTCTATAAATGTACAATTGTCATTCTTAAAAATATCTTTAAATTTAATATTATTACTGATAATAACAATAGGAATATTTATATGATGTTTAATATAAACTAGATCAACAAAACTTTGAATAGATTTGTCACATAATTCAACATTGTCAACAAAGATGATATTAGGTTTGTTTTTTTTATTACTTATATTATTCCATTTATCAAAATTAGCAAAAGTAAAACTGTTTACAGAAACGATATTATTAATAACGTCGTTCATTTTTTCAGATGTTCTAATATGATCAGAATTGATATTATATATCTGAAAAGATTTAAAAAGAATATCGGCAGTGAGACTTTTACCGCATCCAATAGGTCCATATAGTAATAAAATTTTTTTAACATCTTGATTGTCTTCAATGTCTTGTTTTATTTGTTTAATCCATTTAAGAATATGATTAACAATATCTTTATGAAAAAGAGTTTTTTGAGTAGTAGGTTTATATTTTTCTAACAACATTTAATATATATATATGTTCGGTTTTTAAATATTTTTTTATTATTTCATGTAAATAATATGTCAACGGATATTCAAAAGAACTTATTACAATATATCGATTATAATAAACAATTGGTAAATTTAAGAAGTCAATTAAAAGACTTGAAAAAAGAAACACAAAATTTAGAAAATGAAATCAAGGAATACATGACTAACAATAATATGGATAGTATTTCATTAAAAGATGGTGAAATTGTTTTGTATACTAGAAAAATTTCACAAACATTTAAAAAGGAAACTATTGTAGAAAAATTAACAGAAGAATTAAAGGATAGTTCAAAAGCAGAGCATTTAGCAGAATCTATTTTGGGAAACAAAAAATTTATAGTAGAGGATAAAATCAAAGCGGTTATTAAAAAAAAGAATGTATAATTTATTCATTTCCATTCTCATCATTTCCATTCTCATCATTTCCATTTTCATCATTTATATCATTGGTATCATTTATATCATTTATATCATTGGCGTCATTTATATCATTTATATCATTGGTGTTATTTGTATCATTTATATCATTGGTGTCATTTATATCATTGGTGTCATTTATATCATTGGTATCATTTGTATCATTAATGTCATTTTCATTTTGATAGTGATAGTGATAGTTATAGTTATAACTGTTACGATTGATAATGGTATTTTCATCTTCTTCATCTTCTTCGGTGATTGGACGTATAAAAATGACATGATGTTGTGTCATAGATGATTCGCCTCTTTCAATATCTATATCATTGTTAAGAAGGAGTGGGGCAGTTACTTCAAAATCGTTGTTTTCATTGTCGGTCTCACTATTATCACTGTTATCGCTGTTATCATTGTTATCATTGTTATAACTTAGGCGTAATTGCATAAGATTTCTCCAAGCAGAGACATCATTGTTTTGTGTAACGTTATCATAAGTTTCGTATAAATAATTATTGGTAGGTTGGGGTTGTGTAGAGTAAAGTTTTGTATATTCTTGGACGTCGATACAATGAGATTTATTAAAAACATAATCAATAATATTTTTTGGATATTCTATATCTAAATTATTATACAAGATGTGTTCGTTATAATCACGATAACGTTTTTTATAAACTTCTAAAAATAAAAATGTTTGTCTATAAGGTAATAAATCTAAACTATCTTGGTTGTTTTGTAAATTAGAGTGTAATTTATCATATACATTATAACGTATTGACGGTAAAAGAGATATAAGCATGTGGTAGACGTAAGCTTTTTTTATAGTTAGTTTAAAATTGTCAATGCCGATTTGATGTTCTTCAATTTTGCAATCACCCTTTTCGTGATTATGACAATAAGAATCATTGCATTTATATGTTGGTATATGTTTTGTAACAAAGCTATCATAATTAAATCTAAAACATCCATTATTCCCGTTTCCACTCCAATGTTCTACAAGGCCTTTAACTTGATAACCTATTCGACCGCATGCGTAACATCTTTCAATATTATGATGTGATAAGGAATTGCAACGTTCTGTTTTATAGATACTAATTTTACAAATAGAACATATCATATAAGAATTTGCATCTAAAATAAGGTTATATATTTGGTTATAAGCAATATCTTCTGTAATTTCTTTATTAATATAAAGATAATCACACTCATTATAAGTTAAATTTATAATTATATCATCATCAATATCGGACGAATAATTATTATGTACAATAGGTGTATCTATATGATTTGATGTTATTTTATTAAAATAATAATTATAGACGTTTGGATTTTCATTTTCGTTAATAGTTTTGCATTCAATGCACTCTGTAAAATAAAAACTAATTTTTTCTTTACAATAATAGCAAAATTTTTTTAAACAAGATGAATTTTGATCACATTGAATAACAAGACCTCCGATTGGAGTTTCTTTAATAGTTTCATTACATACAAGTATATTTGAATTACATTTAATAGGATAGTATGTATTATAAGATACAATGGGGCATTGTATTATTGTATAACCTGGAAATGCATATTTATCAGCATGAGACGTATACGCATTCCATTCGTCTTCATTTTTACAAATTTTTTTTACAAGATTATGTTCAAAAATATATTTAAATTCTAATTCATTTAAACAATTTTCAAAAGGATAAGGGCAAGATATATGGGAATTATTTTCATTAATAGGATGATTATCATAATTAGTTATAATCTTGTACAAACATTCTATACATATATAATGTTTATTACAAGGTCCAATAACTAATATATCATCGTGAATAATATCGTTTTCAAACCAAAATTTTTCAATATCGTATATATTGATGTCATCAATGTCATTTTGATCGTGCGTGTTTTTTTTCAATATAGTTTTATCACAAAAGCATATGCAACAAGCTTTATTTGGATTTGTATAAGGTATAAAATCATTTATATATTTTTCTTTTAAATTTATATTAACCATTAAAATAAGTCAATAAAAATATTATTCGAATTGGACTGCTAAAATAATTTCAAAAACCAACTTATTAAATTGTAATAAATTTATAGGTGTATTTACTAATTCAAATGATATATTTTGAATATCTATAGTTTTACCAAAATCATGTATATCAGATTTTTGATGCGTATAGTTAAAGTTTTGTTTAAATAAAGTATTTAAATGATAAGTAGTAAAATAATTAAATGTTTTTTTAGTAGATGTGTATTTACATAATTCATTATCATTTGCAAAAATTTTCAAGTAAATATCATTAAATATATTGGATATAGGAAAGTTTTCAGAAATATATTTGTTATTTTGATAATATTTATTGTTTGTGAAACCTAATAATAAACCAATTGAAATACTGTTATTATCTATATCAAAGTCTAAATTAAAATAGTCCAACTCTTTACAAACAAAATAGACTTTGTTTTTATATTCATCAAGGTATATAGAATAATCATTATTACTTGTTTCATTAAAAAGTGTTTGGATTATATTTAATAATGATGTAATATTATAATATCCTATAGGTATTTTAATAGTGAAATTTTGATTTGGTTCAGAAACATGAATAGTATGATTAAATTCTGTTATATTATATAAATTACATTCCAATTTAAATGTTTTAATACTTATAGATTTAACATTTTTTAAATCAATGTTAAATTTGTATTTTTCATCTAAATATTCAGCATCTTCGCTAAAAAAATGATAGTGTTTTAAAAATGAATGTTTAGTTAAAGTAGAGTCAATATTTTTAAAATGATCTAATTGTTTTTGAGTATTTTCTAAATGTAATTGTAATTTATGTAATGTATTATTGATTTTTAATTCGTGAGTATTTAAAGATGATTCAATATATTTTGTATATTCATCTTTGATATTTTTCTCAAACTTTGAAAATTCTTCTAAATTATTTTTTATATCATGATCTTCTTGTGGTAGCGTTTGTACAAATTGTTCAGTTTGTATTTCTTTATTAACAAGATTATTAACAAGAATATTATCAGTATTATTATTATCGACAGATGATTGGTTTTTTTCAATATCAGCAGTAATGACATTTTTAATTTCGCCAATAGTTAAAGTATTAAGAATATTCATGACATTTTGTATTTGTTTTTGTTCTAATTGTTTATGTTCTTTTAAAATTTCAGGAAAATAATTATCAAAAATAAAATTTTGCAAATCAAATAGGTTTCTTTTATATTTTTCTATATTAAAGTAGAGTTGTTTTTTATTAAAAGTTTCAGATAGATCTGAAAATGCTCGTTGTAAAATAAGATTTGAGTTAGCAGATGATATAAAAAAATCTTTTAAACGTATTTTTATAAATTCAATTTCATTATTGTTAGAAGATGACATATAATAAAAGTAAGAATATATTTTTTTGACTTTTCCCGCGTGTATAAAAAAATGAAAATAATATTGTAATTAAATAAAAATTAAATAAATGTTTGAAGAAGTATTTTTAAAATCTATCGTTAAAGGTATTGGAAAGTCAACTGGCACAATGATTGTATTAGGTATTGTATGCGGTGGTGCTTGGTATGCATCTTTACTAAAAAAAACAACAAAAACAAAAAAACAATCAAAAGAAACAAAAGAAACAAAAGAAACAAAAGAAACACAAACAGTACAAATGGAACCGGTTAATCAGTCGGATAATGAAAAAGAAGATGACATTGAACATATGAATATACAAAAGCCACGATTTCAATATTTTTTACAAAGTGAAAATAAATACAAGGATATTTTTAATAAATTATGATTTTAATAAATATTCTTTTTTAACAGGTAATGTATAAATAATTTTTTATAATTTAAAGTATCATTTAAACCATATATATATATATATTTAAATGATATATAATGTCAAGTACGATATATTTTTTTGTCATTTATTAGAATATTAAAAAAAAAAATATATTTGTGTATAATAAATGTTAAAAGCAAAATACAATGTTTATTTACGAATTTTTTTCATATTATTTCTAATAATAGGTGGGTTGAATTGGATGAGTATAGGATTAAATAACGGTAACCTACTAGAAAATATATCTTATATAAAATATATTTATATTTTGATGGGTATAGCTGCTATATATATTGCATTTGATAGAACTACATTTTTACCATTCTTAGGTTGGACAGTATTACCAGGTGATTTATTACAAGAAAAAGAACCAACAGATGCAATAGAAAGTGTAATAGTACCAAATCATCCAGATGCTAAAAAAATTGTTTATTGGGCAACAAATCCAGGTGAAGCAGTAAATGATCCATATACTGCATATAAAGAAAGTGATAATGCTGGAGTAGTTTCAGTTGTTGGAAAAGGTGAAAAAATAAAGTTGCGTCTAAGATGTCCTAAACAGTATAAAGTACAAGGAAAATTTTTACCCAGACATGTTCATTATAGATATGTATTAGATAATAATATGATTAGTGCTGTATATACTATGGTTGTAGAATGTTAATTTTTATTTTTATATATTATTTCATAATTAAAAAATAATATGTACATGTATATAATATGACTATTAAAGAATCAAGTATTCAAAAAATTGTAAAAAAATATTCTCCTAAAGAACCTGAATTTAATGTAAAGAAATCACCGATAAAGAAACCTTTGGTAAATCTGTTTAAAAAACGTTCTGTAAAAAGACGTTCATCCAAGAAACGTTCAGGTAAGAAACGTTCAGGTAAAAAGCGTTCTGTAAAAAGATCCAAGAAACGTTCTGTAAAAAGACGTTCATCCAAGAAACGTTCAGGTAAAAAGCGTTCTGTAAAAAGACGTTCATCCAAGAAACGTTCAGGTAAAAAGCGTTCTGTAAAAAGGTCTAAAAAGCGTTCTGTTAAGAGACGTTCATCCAAGAAACGTTCTGGTAAAAAGCGTTCTGTAAAAAGGTCTAAAAAGCGTTCTGTTAAGAGACGTTCATCCAAGAAACGTTCATCCAAGAAACGTTTTGGTAAAAAGCGTTCTGTAAAAAGGTCTAAAAAGCGTTCTGTCAAGAGACGTTCGTCCAAGAAACGTTCTGGTAAAAAGCGTTCTGTAAAAAGGTCTAAAAAGCGTTCTGTAAAAAGGTCTAAAAA
>Ga0114980_10000110_pt1 | contig 53569 bp, 52 predicted proteins | sample S_140806_EF_Meta_FD_87018 | JGI IMG/M metagenome (GOLD analysis project Ga0114980, IMG submission 87018) | Freshwater microbial communities from Lake Simoncouche, Canada to study carbon cycling - S_140806_EF_MetaG | ecosystem: Environmental > Aquatic > Freshwater > Lake | place: Lake...
CGGTTTTGCGGCTTTTCTCTCTTATGCATTTATTTACACGCCATTAAAGCGCATTACTCCTTGGGCTGTTTTTATTGGCGCTTTTCCCGGTGCAATAGCACCCATGCTCGGATATGTAGCTGCTACGAATCACTTCGGTCTTGAGGCAGGAATTTTATTCGCAGTTCAGTTCATGTGGCAGTTCCCTCACTTCTGGGCCATCGCTTGGGTGTCGCACGAAGACTATAACCGAGGCGGCTACAAACTTCTTCCCTTTAACGGAATGCCAGATAAAAAGACAGCCTTTCAAATCATGGTGTACAGCTTTTTCCTTATTCCAGTAAGTCTGCTACCTTGGACGCTTCCGCTAGAAACACCCATGGTTGGTAACATTGCAGCGGTAATAGTTTCTGCAGCAGGTATCTGGATTTCATATTTGGCCTACAACTTATTTAAAGAACCAACCTTGTTGAATGCACGCAGAGTTATGTTTGCCTCATTCTTTTATTTACCCATTGTTCAAATTGCCTACGTAATAGATAAAATCTAATGGAAAACACAGACTTTAAACAAATCAATCCTTTTGATGGTCAAAACCCCGAAGTAGAACTACGTTCGAAAAAGATGATTGTTTGGCTAGTAATTTTCGCAGTGGTCATGCTCTTCGGAGGAATTACCAGTGCTATCATGGTACTTTATGGAAAACTTTTGTGGGTGCACATTCAACCGCCAAGTATTTTTTGGGTTGGAAACGCACTGATAGTTTTAAGCAGTGTAACGCTAATTATGGCTTTAAAAGCCCTGAAAGCAGGAAGTCAGTCAAAGGCATTTTACTTGACTTTGGCAACTTTCATTTTAGGAATAGCATTCGTTTTTACTCAGAATAGAGGATGGAACGAAATGGCTTCCATGGGAATGGGAAACACCATTACACAAACCGAACAAGGACTAAAGCAATCCCGTTGGAACACCTTGGGTAAGTTGAGTGGTGAGTACGGTTCGAATTATTATTTCGAATTGAATGGTCAGACCCTCGTGAAGGAAGGCGATAACTACTATTATGTTCGCCCTGATCAAACGCGAGAAGACAAAACGTTAGAAGTTCTCACAACCTTCAATGCGTCAGGCGCAATGCTCAGCGTGCTAATTTATTTGCACATTGCACACCTACTATGCGGACTCATTTATCTCGTTATTAACCTATTCAGACTAAAGAATGGTAGCTTGAACAAAGACAAATGGATCAGCCTTAATTCCAACGGTATGTATTGGCATTTCATGGGAATACTTTGGATTTACTTGTTCTTCTTCATTTTTTATATCTACTAAACGCAGCGTTTGGCTTATTCAGAATTATTCAAAATAGTGAAAAATGCCGATTCTCTTTTCTAAATTGATGCTTTTGAAGTAAAATTGCAGCCAAATTTCATTTACAATTATGTCAGGTCAATCAGAACATGTAACGAAGGACGAATTGTGGGACGGTAACCGTTCTCCTTTTAGCGTTTCTTATGGTAAAATGATGATGTGGTTTTTCCTTGTTTCGGATGCCCTCACATTTAGCGGACTGCTTACAGCATACGGAGTAATTCGTCACGGAAGCTCAGACTTGTGGCCTGTTGGCGAACAAGTTTTCGAAGCCCTACCTGGTTTACACGGATCTTATCCGTTGATGTATGTGGCATTAATGACCTTTATCTTAATTATCTCTTCTGTTACAATGGTATTGGCTGTTGAGGCCGGACATCGTATGGATAAGAAAGGTGTCGTGAAGTGGTTGGGACTTACCATTATAGGTGGTTTCATTTTCTTAGGTTCACAGGCGTGGGAATGGTCTCACTTCATTCACGGTTCTGGTGGTGGATTCCAAGTGAATCAACCCATGACCGTTGCAGCTGCTGACGATGCAGGTAACACCTATCAAATAACTTTGGATAACGGAACGTGGGTTCACATGACAAGCGACTTCGGTCACAAGTATGAGCACGCAATGGAACTTGCCGAAGAACCTGTTGCTCATGATGAACACGGAGGGCATGGCGAACACGCTTCTGCCGAAACGCATGAAGATATTGCTACGATGGTTCCAGAAGAAATTGTCTTGAACAAATACACCCTTGAGCACAAGGACGGTAAAGACCTCCGCAAGTTGATCGTTAAAGGCGAAGACGCTAAAAAGATTTGGTCGGCTATGGAGCCAGGTTCAATGGCGTTTGGAGCGAACATGCACAAGAATGAATATGCGATGCAACAGCAATACGCGAACTTCTTCTTCTTCGTTACAGGTTTCCACGGTTTCCACGTATTCTCCGGAGTATTGATCAATGTAATCATTTGGTTGATGGCTATAAAAGGAGTATTCGAAAAACGTGGTCACTATGAGATGATTGAAAAAATCGGATTGTATTGGCACTTCGTTGACCTTGTATGGGTATTCGTATTCACATTCTTCTACCTTATCTAATATCACTGATCATCATGGAAAGAGACGACCTTATTGTAAACGAGAGCTATGCTCTTAATGCAAAACACGACGAAGCAGCTGGAAAGCAAATTCGTAAGAAATTATATGCGGTAACTGTACTATTAACAGTAATCACAATCATTGAAGTATTCATGGGTGTTGCATTCAAAAGAAATGGAACATTTGCTTGGGAAACCATCAAGTTAACTTTCTTAGTCCTCACTTTGGTAAAGGCTGCATACATTGTTTTAATTTTTATGCACCTTGGCGACGAAAGAAAGAACCTCAAGTATGTAGTTCTTCTTCCTTATGCAATATTCATCATGTATTTAATCTTTATTGGTTTGTATGAAGGTGTCAGTGTGCAAGAAGGGCACAACATCTTCGGCTAAGCTGAAGAACAATGAATAATAAAAAAATAAAAAAGTATATCCTATTGGTGGGTATGCTTTTTTTTATTCCCCTAGCTCTGCTTATTTTCCTTGGACCAATGGGGAAGCATAATTTTACTGAGCCTCTTTATTTCGGTCCGTCCTGTGATACCGGATGCTCCAATTCTGATTATCAGATTCCTGATTTCGCATTTACCAACCAAGACAATGAGTTAATCAATCGCGATTCACTTTTGGGTAAAATATGGGTGGCTGCATTTGTAGATTTTGAAGATCCAAACCTTCCGAAAATTACCGAGCGATTACTCATCCCGAATTTTAAGTTTCGCATGGAACCGGATATCTCAATCATTTGCTTCGATCCAAACGGATACTCAGATACGTCTGCTGTGAAGGCTTATGTAACCCAGAATTTAAGATACTCGAACAACAAAACAAAGTGGCAATTTCTTCAAGGAGATTCCGCTGCAATGGCTTCATTCGTTCGCAATGGATTTCTGATTCAAGATTTGAAAAACGAAGCTGTTTTTAGGGCTGTTGACGAAGGTGGACACATTCGTGGACTCTATGGCAATACGGAGTACCACTTCGAAAACCTCATGGAAGACATTGCAATCTTAAATAAAAAGAGAAAAATTAAGCGTGGCTATTAATCGTTTGTTCTTGCTGTTATTTGTCGCACTTGCGGCATGCACTGATCCCGTTAAGTCACCAGATCAGAAAGAAAAAACATTGCCCTATTTCGGTGATCTCGGAATTGAAATCAAATACAACGACAACGGAGAAGGAATTCCAGATACCGTATACGACCCCATTCCTCTGTTTGCATTTACAAATCAAGAAGGGAAAATCATTACCAATGATTTCATGGCAGGAAAAATTGCTGTGGTAGATTTTTTCTTCACCAACTGCACCAGCATTTGCCCCATGTTATCCTCGCAAATGGCCCGCTTGCAACATTCGGTTAAGTCTGAAGGAATAAACGATCAAGTAGTTTTCCTATCACATACGGTAGACCCGAAGAACGATACGCCTGAAGCTCTGAAATTATACGCCAATCGAATGGGAGCAGATTTTTCCAATTGGAATTTCGTGACCGGAAATGAAGAAGATATATACTGGCAAGCGAAGGAAGGTTACAAGCTAACTGCGTTTCCTTCAGACACCGCGCAAGGTGGTTTCTTTCACACTGATCAAATTGCGTTGATTGATCAAGAAGGAAAAATTCGAGGATATTACGACGGCACCTCAACAAAAGCGGTGGATCAGTTGTTTACAGATTTACATTTGTTACTTAAGAAATAAGACCATGAAAGCAGAATTGAAAAAGAACGACAAGCTAGCCAAGACTCTAATCTATCTCGTATCAGCAGTGGTATTCTTGGTAGTCGTGTCTTTGCGCTACTTGAAATTCACCGATGTAGATTTGGGATTCGATGTTCATCTGTTGGCGAAAGCCAACGCACTCATCAATGGAACAGTGTCTATTCTTCTTGTTGCGGCCTTAATTGCCGTTAAGAAAAAGAACTTTGAACTGCACAAAAAGTTAATGAAAGGGGCCATTTTCTTGAGTGTGATTTTCTTAGTGACTTACATCGGACACCACATGTTCGCAGGAGAAACAGAATTTCCTAAGGATAACTCCATGAGAGGTTTGTATTTGGTAATTCTTACTACACACATTATTCTCGCAGCAATCATTCTTCCATTCATCTTATTCACAGCTTACCGAGCGCTCATAGCAGAATTTCCTGAACATAAAAAACTGGCGAGATACACCTGGCCAATATGGTTTTATGTGGCGGTAACAGGTGTTATTGTTTACTTCATGATTTCACCTTTTTACAAATGAACATGAAAAAGCTTTTCGTTGTAGTATTTTTCTTTGCGTTGAATGTCGCCACCTACGCGCAATGCGCCATGTGCAAGGCTACTGCTGAAACGGCAAGTCAGAATTCTTCCGGAAGTTTGGCCGAAGGGTTGAACACGGGAATACTTTATTTAATGCTGATTCCTTACACCCTTCTTGCGGTTTTGGCAATCGTGTTTTTCAGGAAGCGAATCGCTAATTTCTTCAAAGCGAATTAAAAGAACTTCAATTACCTTTGAATACCAAATGTCTTGTGATGTTTGGAAATTTTCGAAGATTTATGAAGCGTTGTTTCCTTGTTTTCTTAGTCATTTTAGGAAGTCATTTTTCTCATGCTCAATGGACTTTGCAACAATGCGTGGGCACAGCTGTCGAACGGAATATTGGCTTGAAAAGAAACAGTCTCGGACTTGAACAAACCAAACTGAACCAAGAACAAGCCTTGGGTAGTTTTCTTCCCAACCTGAACGGACAAGTATCTCACGGTTACAACTGGGGGCAACGAATTGACCCGTTCACCAATCAGTTCGCAACGCAACGTATCCAAAGTAACAGCTTGGGACTCTCAACAAGTGTGACGCTATTTTCCGGATTGCAAAATGTAAATCAATACAAGAAGGCAGAAGTAGATACGCGCGCTCAATTGCTCACCTTCGATTATCAGCGCAATCAATTGGCCCTTCAAGTTTCTGTTGCATACTTGAATGTGTTATTAACCAAGGAGCTCCAGGCGTCATCGGAACTTACTCTGAATCGCACCAAGCAGCAAGTGAAACGGATCACCGATCTTGTGAACGCTGGAAGCGCAGCCGAGGGAAGTCTTCGAGACATTGAGGCGCAATTGCTCTCAGATGAAGCCAATTTTATCTCAGCCGAGAACAATGTGCAGTCAGCAATTTTAGACATTGCACAATTGATGCAATTAACAGAGCAAGAGCAGAGAAGTTTTACCATTCAGGCAGACCCTGCGGCATTTAATATTGCGGAGCAAATTCCCGATTTAACGCAATGCATAAAGAATGCTTTAGGAACATTCCCTGAGATTAAATCAGCAGAACTTTCATTGGCTTCAAGTCAATTGAACCTCAACATCGCCAAAGGTGGAATGTCGCCCCGATTAAGCATGAGCTATTCTTACGGTTCGGGTTACTCAGGTGCATCGAAGGTGCTAACCGGATCGCCAGATTCTTTGGCCTTTCCAATTGGACAAGTGTTCGGCTCGAACCAATACGTCTTCTCATTTCCTCAAGCCATTTACAATATAGACGACTATACCACCAAGGCATTCGGAAATCAGTTGAAGGATAACGTCAATCAATCGCTTTTTTTCAGTTTAACGCTTCCGATATTCAACGGCTTTTCAAACGATGTAAATATCAAACGCGCAGAATTGTCGCGTGCCGATAATGAACTCTCCGTTCAGCAAACCAAAGTTCAATTGGAACAAGAAGTGCGCAAAGCGTATCTCGATGTCACACGCGCAAAAGCCAACTTCGAAGCTACCCAGAAAGCAGTTGAAGCAAGCCACCTTGCGTTCGATTGGAACGAACTACGATTCAATCAAGGTGTTGTAGGAATGTCTGAATACCTCGATGCGCGCAACCGCTTGCAGCAGGCAGAATCTAATTTTGTTCGAAGTAAATACGACTGGATTTTTAAACGAAAAATAATTGACTTCTACATGGGAGTCCCTCTAATGTCTCAACCATGAAAAACAAAAAAAGATGGATCTGGATTTCAGTAATCGTTGTGATTATTGCGATTGTTGTATTGCCTATGATTTTCGGTTCAGGCGATGCGAAGGTGGTTACACTTGGAAAGGCAGAGAAGAGAGATTTAAGTGAAGTGGTTGCCGCAAGCGGAAAAGTACAACCATCAGTGGAAGTGAAAATTCAGTCGGAAGTTTCCGGTCAAATTGTTGAACTGCCCGTTAAAGAAGGAGATTACGTGCAGAAAGGACAGTTGCTTGTCAGAATCAATCCAGATTTATACACATCAGCATTGAGCCGCGCAGAAGCAGCTTTGAACACAGCGAAGAGCAATTTGTCAAGCGCGAAAGCACGCTTAACACAAGCGAAAGCGCAAAAACGTTTGCAGGAAACAACCCTTACTAGACTCTCAAAATTGATCGAGCAAAAAGCAATCTCTCAAGCTGAATACGACAATGCAAGCAGTGCATTAGAATCTTCAGTAGCCGAAGTGGAAGCCGCTGAAGAAAGTGTGCACAGCGCCAATTTCTCTATAGCAAGTGCAGACGCCGGAAAGAGCGAAGCGCTGGAAAACTTAAGAAGAACAACCATCGTTGCACCTATTTCAGGAACAGTAACCGCTCTGGCAAAAGAACTCGGAGAAACGGTTCTCGGCAACAACATGATGAGCGGGGACGTAATCATGAAGGTTTCTGTTTTGAATGAAATGGAAATCGATTTGGAAGTGAACGAAACGGACATCGTTCATGTTCAAGTCGGAGATACAGCAGATGTGGAGATAGACGCCTTCAGCGATCAAACGTTCAAAGGTGTTGTAACCGAAGTAGGATCTTCTGCTTTGAATTCAGGACAAGGTCTTGCAGCTAGCACTGAGCAGGTAACGAACTTCTCTGTGAAGGTCAGAATTGTGAAAGAATCGTATGCAGGCGTGAATGGAAATTCCGAGAATAATTCTCCGTTTAAACCAGGTATGAGCGCCACAGTGAAAATTCACACAGACGAAGCCAGTCAAGCTTTAGCGGTTCCAACAGCTTCTGTCACAACACGCGCAGATTCCCTTCAAAATAATATTTCATTAACTGTTGTCTTCGTTAAGAAAGCAGACAATACCGTTGAAATGAAGCAAGTTTCTACAGGCATTCAGGACGGCACTTTCATTCAGATTACAAAGGGATTGAATGAAGGAGAAGAAATTGTAACAGGTCCTTATGAACTCTTATCGAAAGATCTTGCGAACAGCGATAAGATTAAGTTAGAGGAGAAAAAATAATGTATTTGTGTTTGGAAACCGCTACGCGGAATTGCAGTGTTGCACTCATCAAAGACAATGTCCTTGTCGATGTTTTTGAGCGCGAAGAAACTGAATTCGTTCACGCAGAAGCGCTGCATCAAATGATGAAAAATTTGCTAGATCGCAACAATCAAAAGCCAACCGATTTAATTGGAATCGCAGTTGGAATTGGCCCGGGTTCATACACCGGTTTGCGCATTGGAGTGACAGCTGCCAAAGGTTTAGCATACGCTTTAAACATAGGTTTGGTCACCAAAACCGCAGGAGAACTTTTGGTTAATTCGATTGGAAGTGAAACGGAATTTACTCCCGTTGCTTTAATCGATGCCCGCAGAAACGATGCCTATGTTTATTCAAATGGAAGTTGGTCATTCGCTACGCTGAATGAAGAATGGCGAGCCAATCTCGGAATTGAAAAAGCAATTTTTGTTGGAGATGCTGCGTTTAAAGTGAAGGATTTTATGTGGAAAGAAGATCAAATGGAAAACATTACACCAAGCGCAAAACATTTTGTTGGTTTATTGCCCAATTCTTCCACTAAATTTGAAGAACACATGGCCCAAATTGAACCTTTCTATATGAAGGAATTTGTTCCAACCGAATCGAAAAAAAATATTTTGAATGGATAAGTTGAAGAAGCTCGTTGCCGGATTTTTATTCTTGGGGCTTTTGTTCGTGCCTATGCATTCGTGCACAGACCGAAGTCAAATGCTCAATGAAATTGCGTTCTCAATCAACGTAAATATTTTCGAACCCGCGTTTTTTGATTTAACTGTTCCAACCGGATGGGTTTATTACAACGGTAACACAGTTGATTTAATTATTTATCGAAACGACATCGATGTGTTTTCTGTCTTTGACGCCAGAAGCACGCACAATCCCGATAATCCTTGCTATGTTCAAGTAAACACCGACAATGTAACCGTTTCAGACACTTGCTCGGGAAGCAAGTGGTTACTTTCTGACGGAAGTTTAATCAACGGTCCCGCGAATTACAATTTACTGCAATACAACGCCGACTTCAATTCGGTTACCGGATATCTTCATCTGTATAATTAATTGTTTTATGAAAATTGAACACATCGGAATTGCAGTGAAAGACATCGCTGCTTCGAACGAAATATTTTCTGCACTTCTTGGCGTAAGACCATACAAGGAAGAACATGTAGAATCGGAAAACGTCATTACTTCGTTCTTTCAAGTCGGAGATTCCAAAATAGAATTGGTCCAAGCCACTTCTCCCGATAGCGCCATTGCAAAATTCCTTGAAAAGAACAAGGAAGGAATGCACCACATTGCTTTCGAAGTTCAAGATATTTATGCTGAAATAGACCGCTTGAAATCAGAAGGTTTCACCATGATTCACGAAGCTCCGAAAGAAGGGGCCGATAATAAGCTTATTGCCTTTCTTCACCCGAAAAGTAGCAATTCAGTTTTAGTGGAATTGTGTCAAGAACGCGTGTAAAAAAAATGTATCTTCGCCTCACTTCAAATTAAGACTATGATTTCGTTTCAACGTGCAAACATTATTTTAGGTTGGTTCATGTTTATGGCTGCTACAGCTGTGTACATGATGACCCTTGAACCAACAATGCCTTTCTGGGATTGTGGAGAGTTCATTGCCTCGGCTTATAAACTAGAAGTTGGTCACCCTCCAGGGGCGCCTTTGTTCATGCTTATTGCACGTTTGTTTTCAGCATTCGTTGGAGTAGAGAATGTTCCTTATGCGATCAATTCTCTTTCAGCCGTTTCTTCTGGAGCAACCATTATGTTCCTCTTCTGGACCATTACGCACCTAGCGAAGAAAATGGTTGACAAAGACGGTGACAGCAGCGATAACAAAAATCTAATCATTTTCGCCGCAGGATTAATCGGAGCTTTCGCTTACACATTCTCTGACACGTTTTGGTTCAGTGCTGTTGAAGGCGAGGTTTACGCCATGTCTTCGTTGTTCACAGCAGTTGTTTTCTGGGCAATTTTGAAATGGGAAAGTGAGGCAGATGAGCCAAGCAACTTGCGTTGGATCATCTTAATTGCTTACCTCATGGGATTGTCTATCGGTGTTCACTTATTGAACCTCTTGGCTATTCCTGCAATCTGTTTCGTATACTACTTCAAGAAATATCCATTCTCATGGAAGGGAGTTGCAATTACTTCAGGTGTTGCGCTTGGACTGTTATTCTTAATGCAAACGGTAATCCTTATTTGGTCTATTCAAATTGCAGCATGGTTTGAACGTTTCTTTACGAATACACTCGGATTGCCTTTCAATACAGGAGTGTTCTTCTACGGGCTATTATTAATTGCTGGGATAGTGTCGTTGATTATCTATTCGAAAAAACGCGGCTGGGTAGCTATTAATACGCTTACTTGGAGCATAGGTGTGGCTCTTATTGGTTACACAACATTTGCAACAATTGTAATTCGCTCGCAGGCCGATACGCCAATGAACGAAAACAAACCGAACAACTTCTTCGCTTTGGTGTCATACATGAATCGTGAACAATACGGTGACCGTCCTCTTCTTCGCGGACAGTATTTCAATACCCCACAGGTGAAGAACAAGCCGTATTTAGACGGAAACGAAGTGTATGTGAAATCATACAGTGTTCGCGAAGACAACAACAAGAATAAGTTAGTTATTTCTTTTAAAAATAGATTCGAAGCCGAACAGTACGTTTCCAATAACACGGATCAGAAATTAATGGTGAAGGAAGAGTATTTGGAAACGGGCGAGAAGAAAGCTACTGAGCCGAACTACGCACAATCTCATGTGTTCCCGCGCATGTATAGTAGCCAAGGAAGCCACATTCAACAATATAAAATTTGGGGTGATCTGAAAGATTTGAAACGCACACCCACCTTTGGGCAGAACATGGAATACTTCTTTAGCTACCAAGTGAATTGGATGTATTTGAGATACTTCATGTGGAATTTCGCAGGGAAACAAAACGATTCACAAGGTCACGGAGATTTCATAGACGGTAACTGGAAAACAGGTATCGGCTTCTACGATGAAGCGCGTTTAGGAAATCAAGAGTTTGTTCCAGAGCTATCTAAGAACAACAAAGCGAACAATTCATACTACATGATTCCGCTCTTAATTGGATTGCTCGGATTGGTGTATCAATTGCTTCGTCACAGAAATGACTTCATTGTAGTTGGGTTGCTCTTCGCGTTAACCGGATTCGCAATTGTGGTTTACTTGAATCAAACCCCACTTCAGCCGCGTGAACGCGACTACGCTTATGCAGGTTCGTTCTATGCCTTCGCCATCTGGATTGGTCTGGGCGTTACTGCAATTTATTTCTGGTTGAAATTAATCTTGAAGAACATTCCTTCTGCGGCATTAGCCGGAGTGGCATTCTTAGTTTCATTGTCAGCGCCTATTTTAATGGCTGCCCAAGGATGGGACGATCACGATCGTTCAGATCGTAGAACAGGAATTGACATGGCGAAGAACTATCTCAATTCACTTCAACCCAACGCAATTATTTTCACCAATGGAGACAATGATACATTTCCGCTTTGGTATGCGCAAGAAGTGGAAGGTGTTCGTACCGATGTTCGCGTAGTGAACCTTTCACTATTGAATACCGACTGGTACATCGATCAAATGAAACGCCGCCAATACGAAAGTGCTCCTGTACCGTTCTCCATTCCTGAATTCAAATACCGTCAAGGCACCCGCGATTTAATCGTATTGAATTCAGACTCTGCATTAACTCCATTGGAAGAGGCATTGGCGTATTGTTTAGATGACGCGAAAATTCAAGACTTCGGTTACAAGAAATTCAGTGTTATGCCGAACTATCAATTCTCTTATGCTGTATCGAAAGAGAACCAAGCTAAGTTTAGTCAATACGTTGGAGCCAATGACTCTTTGGTTAGCACCATGAGCTTTGCATTAATGGATGACGATGGTGAGAACCCACGTCAATTCATAACCAAGGCGCAATTGATGGTTATGGACTTAATCGTTCACAACAATTGGGAACGTCCTATCTACTTTGCGGTTACTACCGGTTCTGAAGCATACATGGGTCTTGAGCCCTACTTCCAATTAGAAGGGTTGGCATACAGATTAACACCAATCTTCCACACAGATTACAATCGCGATAACATGTCGGGCGGTGTAGCTTCTGAATTGATGTACGACAACGTAATGAATAAATTCCTCTGGGGAAATATCGATACGAAAGACATTTACCTCGATGAAAACAATCGCCGCATGGTAACCAACTTGCGCATGCAAATGAATAACCTAGCAGAGCAGTTCATTATTGAAAACAAAATGGACAAAGCTGTTGCCGTATTGAACAAGTCTATCAATTCACTTCCTGAAAAGAATGCGCCTTACGATCAGCCGCAAATCATGTGGCAAACTGCAGAGCTCTTATTCAAAGCAGGAGATCTACAAACCGCCACGAAATTGGCAGAGCGCGTATTCGCATTGAACAATCAAATGCTCGATTATTATGAATCGCTTACCAAAGCAGAGCAGAAAACCATTGAGCGCAAAATGCAAATGAGTGCATTTGTGAACGAAGAACTTGTGAAAGACATGGAAGCATATATTCCAGGTTCAGAGGCCGCGAAGAATATGCGCGCGGCACACGAAGCGGCTTTAGATAACGTTGGGCTTCTTGAGTTGATGAAAGAAGAGCGCGGAAAGAAAGAAGCCATGGAGGCGCAAATGAAGGTGCGTGACTCGTTGATTAAAGTGCTCGGTCAAGAACGATTCGATTCTTTGTCGAACGTTAGAAGGAGTCAAGGTAAATTCTAAAATGGAATGAAGGAATTCCTTCGATTCATTCAAAAAACAATAACAGCAAAGCGTTTAACAAACGCTTTGCTTGTTTATATAGGTTTTTATTTTTCGCGAATTTTTAAATCTTCGAAGCCTTGGGGAATGCCCATTTCTCTGAGCATTGAACCAACAACTGCTTGCAACCTCGGTTGTCCTGAATGTCCTTCCGGATTGAAACAATTCTCTAGAGATACAGGAAATTTAAAAGCAGAAAATTTCAATCGTTGGCTCAATCAACTGGCTCCAACGCTCAGCTATCTGAACTTTTATTTTCAGGGAGAACCATTCATTCACAATGAGATTTTGCAATTCATTGCGAAGGCATCCGCAGCAGGAATTTACACGTCAACTTCCACCAACGCACATTTCATCACTGAAAAAAAAGCGCAAGAAATTGTTCAATCCGGCTTAGACCGCATTCTAATTTCCATCGATGGAACTACGCAAGAGGTCTACGAGCAATACCGCGTGCACGGCTCGTTACAGAATGTTTTAGACGGCACCAAGCATTTGGTTGAAGCAAGAAAAAATCTAAATTCAAAAACTCCGCATATCATATTTCAATTCTTGGTGGTTCGTCCGAACGAACATCAAATTGATGAAGCGAAGCAATTGGCCAATGAATATCAAGTAGATGAAATCCGCTTCAAGACCGCGCAGGTTTACAATTACGAAAACGGCAATCCACTTATTCCAACCATAGAGAAGTACAGCCGTTATAAGCGTCTTTCGAATGGCAAGTTCATTGTGAAATCTTCCTTGGACAATCACTGTTGGCGCATGTGGAGTGGGGCAGTGGTAACGTGGGATGGAAAGGTGGTGCCGTGTTGTTTCGACAAAGACGCAACCCATGAAATGGGCAATCTTTCGAAAGAAGATTTTAATTCTATTTGGAAGGGTAAAGCGTATACAGCATTCCGTAAGCAACTCTTAAAAGGAAGAAAGGAAATAGATATCTGCAAGAACTGTTCGGAAGGAACAAAAGTTTGGGCTTAGTCTTTTTGAATCAGCGCAACCGCATAAGCGTTCACACCTTCTTCTCTTCCAACAAAACCCATCTTCTCTGAAGTGGTAGCTTTAATGCTCACATCTTCTTCGTCAACTTCGCAAATAGCAGAAATGACTTTCTTCATTTCAGGAACGAAAGACATAATTTTCGGACGCTCCATACACAGCGTAGAATCTATGTTTCCAACTTTCCATCCGTCGTCTTTCAAAACTTGAATGGTACGTTGAAGAAGAATTTTTGAATCAATGTTTTTAAATTCCGAAGAGGTGTCGGGAAAATAAAATCCGATGTCTCGTTTTCCTGCTGCACCTAACAATGCATCGCAAATGGCGTGTAAAAGAACATCGGCATCGCTGTGTCCTAACGCTCCTTTTTCATGGGGAATTTGAACTCCACCTAACCATAACTCACGGTTTTCCGTTAGTTGGTGAACGTCATACCCAAACCCTACGCGAATCTTCATTATTCTACAGGTTCAGAAATTTTAGAGTTAGCACCAACGCTGAATCGCAGGCTGAAACGCAAGGTATTCGCTAAAGGATTCTGTTGAGTGGTGCTAACCAAATAACTCATGTCAATGGTTAAAACTTGGTAGTGAAGACCTGCGCCGAACGTAATAAACTGACGATTTCCTTTGGTGTAATGCTCATGAAAATAACCCAAACGTATAGCGAATTGTTTTGCGAAATCGTATTCTAAGCCTGTGGCAATGTTATACTCGCGAATTTCTTCGCGCAATTTGCTTCCCGCTACAATTGATCCAGTTTCCGGGTCATACATTCCAGGAGCGTCATGAAAAGATTGAATCATACCAGTAGCAACACCTACAACCGGGTTGTAACCTGAAATAATGGTGTCTCCACCGTTGTTGTAGATAGGAGGAGAGGGTACTAAGAGCTTATTCAAATCAAACAAAAAAGTGAGCTTGTTGTATTCATCAAGATTCGTCGCTATCGCTGTTCCCAATCTCAAATTGGTTGGAATGAAATCGCGATTGTCTGAATTGGTGTAACTCATTTTCGCTCCAATGTTCGAAATATTTAATCCCCAATTCAATTGTGATTTGCGTCCAGCAATCTTAATCTTGTCATTGGTGTAGAAAGTTGAAATATCTACTGCAACCGATTGACCAGGGCGACTTTCAGCTCCTTGTAAATTCGTTCTTCCAGTTAAGTTCGAGTTGATGTAACGAAGCGCTATTCCTCCAGAAAATCTCTTAGAAAGTTTTTGAGAGTAAGCCAAGTCTAACGCAAATTCAGCCGGACGAAAATCCATAATATTTGTTCCCACTTCATCCGTGAAAGTAATATTTCCTAAAGTGAAATAGCGAAGAGATCCTCCAATGGCTTGTGTCTTGCTTAGTTTTTTAATGGCACTTACGTACGTTAAACTCATGTCGTTTACAAGAGCGCGTAACCAAGGCGAGTAGGATATGGCAACGTCGAGGTCGTTGTCTGAGAATGCCATTTTCGATGGATTCCAATGAATACTGCTAGCGTCAGGGTCAAGCGCTACTCCAGCGTCGCCAAGTGCTCCACATCGAGAGTCTGGAGCTATCGTTAAAAACGGAACAGCAGTTGTAATTGTGTTAATGGTTGCTTGGCGACCATTCAACTCATTCGGATTTGTTAGTTGTGCTGAGGCAACTGAGGTTGTCAAAACCAAGGCAGCAACTAAAACGTTTATTTTGAAAATACTTTTCATGCGTGGTGCAAATTTAACATACATATACCCTTCAACACATTATTTTAAAATTACCAATTTTTGAAACGATTCTGCTCGTTGTCCTTTTTCATTTCGAAGTTCTAACTTGTAGATATAGGTACCTTTTCCAATTGAGTTCCCAAAATCATCTTTTCCATCCCACGGAATGTCTTGCCCACGGAAGCCTGTAGCGTAAAATGAGGATTCAAGAGTTTTAACCAATTTACCACTCACTGTGAATATCTGCACTCGAGCATCCAATTGCTGACATGCCTGATTGTGCTCATAGATGAAGCTAGTGTTTGTGGTGAATGGGTTCGGATAATTCAACAAATGACTCAACGCAATTTTCGAATCTTCCGCTACAGTGAACTGAATGGTTTCCTCATTGCTGTTGTTGAAGACATCCCAAGCTTTTATAGTTAGTGTGTGTTCTCCTATAGTCAGCGCGCTAAGCGGATAGCGAACTTCGCCACTGGTGTAGGTGTCTAAATCAGATTCATAGAAATCATTCAAAACGATTGGTTTCGAAGAGTTTCCATCGATAATAGCTGTGAGGTTATGCCCAACACCATTTCCCACTGTATTAATTCCATTTTCATCTTGAAGTTTGGCTAGAATAATTGGAGTAGTGTTGGTAGAACCTCCGCTTACAAAAGTTGAATCATTTAAGTAAAGCGAAATCTCTGGGCCAATCGTATTCAGTTGCGCATTCGGATTCAAACTTCCAATCTTGAATGCTTCACAATATCCATGTCCGTCTTGGTTTCCAGAAACAGTGTAATAGCTTACTCGCGCGCTGTCCACGGAATAGTTAATATCGAACGGAACAATGAACTTGAATGAAAATTCGCCATTACTCACGCTTGCTTTACCACGATAAATAATCTTGTTATAAGAATAGAATTCTTGGAACTGCCCTTCTTCACCGTTTTGATCGTTGTTCTGCGTTATTACCTTCGACTCTTTATCATAAACGGTAGGATATATAAAACCATTGAAGTTGTTTAAGAAATTTCCATCGCTATCCGTCACTTTGCCTTTGAATTCCACTTCGTCTAAGGCTTTTAAAGTATCCGTGAATGAAGCCAATTCAATGCTGTTGATGTGTGTTGTTTGAACATTCAATTTAGGGTAGACCATTGTTAATGCGGGGTCACCAAGTAAACTGAAATTGGGTTTACTGTCATTTCCAATTGACACCCCGTTTTTTGTGAGCATGTTCAGCTCGCCCAATGTTTTAACAGAACCGTTTTCACTGTGAAGCGCGTGCTCAAAAAACGCCAAATCCATTTCGTAATTTTCACCACTAAACACAATGCGCGTTGTTGTAAGCATAGCAATCGCACCGCCGTTCGCATTCATAACCAATAGTTCTCCGGCCGATTTAAACTCAGGATCGTCGTAACGGGCTAATTCGCAGGTTGCAGTTAAGAAAACAGGCAAGCGGTATTTGTTTGTGAACCCTTCAATAGTTGGAAGGTCCAAAATGCGTTCATGTGCCCAACCTTTTTCACCACCATGACCAATATAGGTAAGCAACAATGATCCATTTTGGACCCGTTGCTGAATGCCTTTCTCCCCTTCAACGTAACGTTCTCCACCAGGTGTAGATATTTGAGTGAAGGCATCCATGTATAGTTTCGAAATGTCGTAATCGGGATGATTCGTCTTGACAATATTTGAAAGGGCATTTGCTGAATTCAAGTGAACTTGCTCATATGCACCGCCACTTCCGTCTTGATCATCGGAAACAAACGTCACGACATTCCTCCAATTTCCATAAGGAGAATCCTGCACATCGCCCAGGCAATATGCCCCACCACTGCTCGAAGTGTTGTCTGCTAAATAAGCTTTTATTTTCCCCAAATAACCATAGGCTTCATCTAAATTTTCAGCTGGAATTCTTCCTACCCCACAGTCAAGTAATCCAATGGCATTTCCATCTTCAAGTGGCGACACCATAACGAAATAATCATCGCTAACATAACTGCTCGTCGGAGACAGGGAGTTGTTCGATTCGAAGACCATAACATTTGTTCCTTCTTGGTTAACAAGACCTTTGTTGCGTGAATAATCACCATCACCCAAAATGAGCAAATTCTTAGGAGCACGCTTACCACCATTCGCTCGGTCGTACTGCATTTTTACTAGCTGCCTGAAGGCCATGGCATCTGGATTTCCACTCGAAAATTCATTGAAAATTTGAAGAGGAGTCGCTACTTGAACGGATTGCCCTTGCGCTTTGTGAATGGCCGCAATTTCTTCAGCAACAGGCATGAGACCCGGTGAACTTATAATAATTAGATCGGTACTTGCCCATCCGTGTAAATCCTGATTTTCAACTTTTCCTATCGGAGTCGGCGTGAAGAAACTTGAGGCGAAAGCCACGAACTCCTTCAACTTATCAGTTGTTGAAGTCCATGTTGAAAGCGTGCCGCTAGCATTCAGTGTCACACGAACCGGCGAGGTGAAATTCGTGATGTCCCAAATTTCACTCACGGCATAAGACTGCTCTGAAATTTGAAACTCTGTAATGTTTCCTATTCCAACGGAAGTAGTATCACGGAAACGCATTTGAGTTCCCTGCATTTTCAATTGCTGGGTCGCATTCATACAGATGTAATCGAGCCAACCTTTGGCATCTGCATTTCCTTTGTTGAAGCTCACCGAAACATTGAAATTTCCGTTGGTTGGAAGGAAAGATGTATTAATTCTCCCTGTGCGTGCAACTTGCGAAGTGGGTGAGTCGGTCACGTTTCCAATGGAAACGGTATTTACGTTTCCTTGAACAGTTGCGGTAAAAATGGAACTGCCACCTATTGTTCGCGCGATGGAATTGAAATCCATACTTCCAGGTTCGCTCGTTTTTACGTTTGGAAAATTAAAGGTGTATGATCCTGAAAGAACAGCATCATACAAATCTCCATAGAATTCTCGACCCGACTTTGCTGGACTGTACTGATCTGTTTCAACATATAAAAAATCTTGAAAAGAATCTGAAATTCTATTCGGGATAGCGCTGTTGTTTTCGGTTGAAATCCGAAGAGGCGCAGTGTCGTTTACTTTAATGAAATAATAGGCAGAGTCGCTGTAGTAATGCTTGTTGTGAAACCATCGTTTTCTTCCAATACCATCGTCTTGGGCAAGCGTCCAAGTATCAGGGCCTTTTCCATAGAAAAGAATGTAATCATTTGCATTAAATACCCCATCCGACTCGCCTTGAATATGAATGGCATTTTTCACCAAATCATCTGCTTTGTCAACGAAGTTTTTTTCAGGAAGGAGGGCTCCGCCATTTCCGTAGATGTTAATGGTATTCGGATCTAATCCGGAAACGGAAATGCCGAGCGACTCTAAAAAGCTGCGGTCAATTTTATACACACCATCTTTTGCAACGGCTATTTTGTACATGTCCCCTTCAGCTAATACACTGTGCGCGGAATAAGTGTAGTTGTTTTTTTTTATTTCATTGAAGGAAGTAGATCCTAAAACTTCGAAAGAAAGAAGTCTTTCGATTCTTCCGTTTGCTTTTCGAAATGGAAATACGGTAACCACCTGATTGTTTTTTTTGTCGGATTGAACCGATTCAACTTCAACTCGAAATTCGTTACCGATTGATTGAAGTTGATCCTTGTCGAAATAGGATGAGCTTATTTCTAAAGTCGAAATATTTGAAAGGAATGGTTGATAGAATTTTTCATCAGCCGAAGAAGCAGCACGAAAAGCAAAAAAAGGCAGAGTGAAATTGTCGGAATTGACAAGAGCCGAGCACAAATCTCCAACTACAGAGAAATTGGTCCTGTTTTGTTCAACGTCAATCCATTCAATTTTTTGCTCGGGCACAATAATCACTTGAGCCGATGTGTTCACCGCGTAAATAGCTGATAAACAAATAAATAATAACTTAATCGTTCGCATTTAATCTTCTAAGGTTTTGCTTCGAGGCCTGCCAATAACCAAAGATATTCCGATTTATTGTTTAAGCCCCATGTATTTTGAAAGCAAAAATGTTGTATAATTGCTATTCAAATCGAATATTTTTTACAAACTTTCGAATGAAGATTGCGATGAAATTAAAATTCCTAGGGTTCATGATCTGTGTAATGGGTGTAACAAATGTTATGGCCCAAGACCCCGAGTTCACACAGTTTTACTCCAACCCACTCTACTTGAATCCCGCATTTGCAGGGACTTCCAAATGTCCACGTTTTGTAATGAACTACAGAAACCAATGGCCTTCATTAACCGGTGCTTACGTTACAACGTGTGCCAGTTATGATCAGCACGTTGAAACGGTTTCTGGTGGTTTAGGCATTATGGTTATGAACGACCGTGCTGCTCAAAACACCTTGAACACCACAACGGTGAGTGGAATTTACTCATATCAACAAGCGATTAACCGTAAATTCAGCATAAAAGCTGGTTTTCAGGCTTCCTATTTTCAAAAATCTTTGGATTGGAGCAAGCTTACCTTCGGGGATATGATCGATCCTCGCAAAGGATTTATCTACGAGACAAATGATATACCACGTGGTGGAAATGTAAAGAACATTGACTTTTCTGCAGGTGTTCTCGGATTTAGCCAAACTTTTTACGGTGGTTTCGCGGTTCATCACCTGAACGAGCCGAATGAGAGCTTGATTGTAGGTACTTCTCGCTTGCCTATGAAGTACACCGTGCACGCAGGAGCGGTTATTCCAATTAAACAGAAGTATAAAGATGCGAGTACTCTTTCTCCGAACATCCTTTACCGCAGACAAGGTGAATTCCAACAATTGAACTTGGGTATGTACATTACCAAAGGTCCTATTGTTGCTGGTGTTTGGTTCCGTGGTTTGTTATTCGGTCAGCGATACAGCGATAGCTTTATTGCTACTCTAGGACTTCAAAACGATAACATTCGTGTTGGATACAGTTATGACATTACAGTAAGTGCATTAACTCCAGCAACAGGTGGCTCTCACGAGGTGTCTCTCGGAATTAATTTCGACTGTCGTCCAAGAAAAGTGAAGATCAGGACAATAGCTTGCCCTTCTTTCTAGTTATATAAGAAACCCAACAGTTATTCATAAAATAGGAAATCATGAAAAACTTCAAATTAACATTAGCATCTCTAGCCCTTCTGGCTATGATTGTGCTCAACTCGTGTGAGGAGAATAAATCTACTGCAACGGGTTGGGATTACAACAAATCGGACAATGGTGGCTACGAGAGAGTAGAATATGCCGGACAAGAAACAGGCCCTGGGCTTGTATTTGTTGAGGGAGGTCGTTTCTCAATGGGACGTTCCGAGGACGATGTAAATTATTCATGGGATAATTTGCAAACCGCTGTAACGGTAAGTTCCTTTTATATGGACGAAACGGAGGTAACTAATCAGCATTGGTTAGACTACATGCGTTGGTTGACCATTGTATATCACGACAGTTATCCTGAATTGGTTGGTAGAGCTCTTCCAGACACGAACTGTTGGAGAGAAAAGGATGAGCAAATGGAGAAATACGTAGAATTATATTTGCGTCACCCGGCCTATGCAGATTACCCTGTAGTTGGTGTAAGCTGGTTACAAGCTTCAGATTATTGCACTTGGAGAACAGATCGCGTGAACGAGCAAATTTTAGTTCGTGAGGGCATTATTGTTCACTCACCTGATCAAATTGATGACAATCATTTCACTACAGAGACTTATTATAATGGTCAGTATGATCCGCAATACCCAGAGAAAGGTGATGGCGGAATTACAAACATTGTTCAAAGCGGTGGTAAAGGTAAAGACGCTAATTTCCACAGAGTAAGAGTTGAAGATGGAATATTGTTGCCGCGTTACAGACTCCCAACTGAAGCGGAATGGGAATATGCTGCAATGGCTTTAATAGGTAACTCATATCAGGAGTTAATCGCCGATCGTAGAACGTATCCTTGGAACGGTCACTATGTTCGTAATGGAGAAGATGATTATGTTGGAGCTATGCGAGCAAACTTCATGAGAGGTGCGGGAGATGCAATGGGTGTGGCAGGAGCTTTAAATGATAATGCTGACATTACCGCTCCGGTTTACCAATATCCACCGAACGATTTCGGATTGTATAACATGGCAGGTAACGTTTCAGAATGGGTAGCAGATGTTTATCGTCCGCTTACTGAAGATGATCGTTCTGAATTTAGACCTTTCAGAGGTAACGTATACAAAACTAAAGTTGTTGGGACAGACGGGATTCCTGTAAGTAAATTAACATACGATGTATTCGATATTCCAGAAGTTAAAAAATACCTTACAAGCTTGCAAGAGCAAACATTGGTCGCTCGTGCGAAATACGGTACAAAGGACGTAGCATTAATTCAACAATGTCTTACGCAAGTTGATGCAGCTTTGGTTAAATTTAATGATAAGGATGAGGCTGGAGCAATGGACATTATGGCAAGCAATGTGTTAGAAGCAGTGAGAAGTTCTGACGCTGATATCGCATACACCGTATTAGACAACCTTGAGAATTTTATTGTTGCAAGTCCAGGTAGAGCCAAAATGAGAGACGTTTCACTTGAAGAAAACATCAACAGAACGAACTATCGTAAGGCAGACAACATTGATTACAACGATGGAGATTTCCTTAGCAGTACGAAGTATGGCGATGCAACATGGGAAGATCGTTCGGATAGAATGTATGATTATGGAAAAACGACCTTAATCAACAACCGTTCTCGTGTGTACAAAGGCGGTAGTTGGGAAGATCGTGTGTATTACAACATTCCAAGTACAAGAAGATTCTTAGATGAAAGAAGATCTAGTCGCTCAATTGGTTTCCGTTGTGCAATGGATCGTGTAGGATCGCCAAATGGAATAGGTTCAAAAGGTGGTGAGTAATCATCTTTCAAAAAAATATTAATACTGCACCCCGCTAATGCGGGGTGTTTTATTTTAGCTTCATGATTGAATTAATATTTCAAAAATTTTTAGAAGTACGTCATGTCACAACAGACACACGTAACGTTCGGACCAGTGATATTTTCTTCGCTTTGAAGGGAGATAATTTCAATGGGAATCATTTTGCTCAACAAGCACTTGATGCTGGCGCGGCATTGGTAATTGTCGATGAAGAAGTAGGTTTCTCTTCCGAAAGATTGGTTCGTGTGGAAAGTAGTTTGGCCGCGCTTCAAGCGCTGTCGAAGCGGTATCGCGAGACTTTTGCATTTCCTGTTATTGGTATAACGGGTAGCAATGGAAAGACCACAACCAAAGAGCTCATGCGCGAAGTCTTAAGCATGAAGTACAAGACATTCGCCACGCATGGAAATCTGAATAATCATATAGGTGTGCCGCTTTCCCTGCTATCAGTTCCGGCAGATTGCGAAATAGCCATTATTGAAATGGGCGCCAATCACCAAAAGGAGATTGCTTCCTATTGCGAATACGCGATGCCGGATTATGGCATCATTACAAACATTGGTAAAGCCCATTTAGAAGGATTTGGCGGAGTAGAAGGAATTATTAAAGGCAAAGGTGAACTCTTCGATTTCGTATCTACCCACAACGGAATGTGCTTGGTCAATACTGAACTCGCGCATTTAGATGCTATGGCAGAGCGTATTCCTCATAAAAAATATGGATTCAATTCGGGGGGGGTTCATTTGGAAATTATTTCAGAACACCCAACCTTGTCCTTCGAATTTAGCGCACCGGGAGAAAATGAAAAACACTTTTGCCACTCGCAAATGGCTGGGACGTATAATTTGTACAACATGGCCACAGCTATTGCTGTTGGACATGAGTTTGGTGTTGCTTCAGATTTAATGTGTAAAGCAATCGCCTCTTATACTCCCGAGAACAACCGCAGTCAATGGTGGGATTCAGGGAGGAACAAGGTCATTCTCGATGCCTACAACGCGAATCCAAGCAGCATGGAAGCGGCCTTGTTAAATCTTTCGAAAATGGAAAATACCTTTTTCATAATTGGAGATATGTTCGAAATGGGGGAGTATGCGCATGAAGAGCACTTAAAGATTTTCAACCTAACAAAGGAGCTGAGATTGGAAGGTATTTTCATTGGGAAGGAATTTCAATCGGTGGGTGCAACCGAGCTTTTGAATGCACAGAATGCCTTGGAATATTTGCGTTTGAACGAAGTGAAGGGGAAAATAGTTTTGTTGAAAGGTTCGCGCGGAATGCGCTTGGAACAATTGAAGGAAGTGATTTAATGGTTGTATTTTCGTAAAAAAATAAAAGATGAATTTTGTAGAGGAGTTGCAATGGAGAGGAATGTTACACACAAGCATTCCAGAGACTGAGGCCCACTTGAATGCGCAAATGCGCAAAGCATATATCGGATTCGATCCAACGGCTAGCTCTTTGGGCGTGGGGAATATGGTTCAAATTATGACCCTTCTTCATTTTCAACAAAGTGGGCACAAGCCTGTAGCCCTTATTGGTGGCGCTACGGGAATGGTAGGTGATCCAAGCGGAAAATCTGCAGAGAGAAATTTATTGGGTGAAGAAGAACTTCGCTACAACCAAGAATGTCAGCAAAAACAGTTAGAGCGTTTCCTAGATTTTAATTGTGGAGATCGCTCTGCTGAAATCGTAAATAATTACGATTGGTTCAAGGAAATGGGGTTCTTAGAGTTTATTCGTGATGTGGGAAAACGCTTGACCGTGAATTACATGATGGCCAAGGATTCGGTGAAAAACCGAATCAGTGGCGAAGACCGCGAGGGTATGAGCTTTACTGAATTTACTTACCAACTCATTCAAGGATACGACTTTTATTATTTGTGGAAGAACCACGGTATCACCCTACAAATGGGCGGTTCAGATCAGTGGGGAAACATTACCACAGGAACAGAATTGATTCGTAGAATAGACGGAGGAAGCGCATTTGCATTAACCACTCCGCTCATTAAAAAAGCAGACGGAACGAAATTCGGCAAAACGGAAAGTGGAAATGTGTGGCTCGATGCTGCACGCACTTCTCCTTATAAATTTTACCAGTTTTGGTTGAATGCGAGCGATGAGGACGCGAAGAATTTCATCCGCATTTTTACCTTGAAAGGAAAAGAAGAGATTGAAGGATTGGAAGCGCAACATTTGCTAGACCCTGGTATGCGTGCGCTTCAAAAGGCATTGGCCGAAGATATTACGACGCGTGTTCATAGCGGATCAGATACTTCACAAGCTATTCAGGCATCCGGTATTTTATTCTCGAAAGACAGCACATTCGATTCTCTTTCAAAAGAAATGTTACTTGATATTTTCGAAGGAGTTCCGCAAGGCACAGTGAGTAAAACTGAAATAGAGGCAGGTGCAGATATCATTGATGTTCTAGTTAATTCCGGATTCCTTCCTTCTAAAGGCGAAGCCAGACGAGCGTTGCAGGAGAACAGCATCGCAGTAAACAAACAAAAAGTAACACCTGAAACGAAAATTGACGCGAGTCATTTGATTCATGGAGAGTTGGTCATTCTTCAACGCGGTAAGAAAAATTACTTCTTGTTGAAATGTATATAAAATAAGCAGGGGTTCCCTTTGGAACCCCCTGCTTATTTTGTTTAGGAAATCATGTCACCAAATTGTCCTGCCCAACACATTTCAATTCGGATAAGAAGTTTTACACTTCATAATCAAAGACGAAGAAGAATTTAAATGGTTGCCTAGGATTCTGAAAAAAGTAAATTACATCCTCGAATCTCTGCGTGGTTCATTCTACCGAGTATTTCGAAGGTTCCGTTTTCGTGCACAATGCCAACATCTTCAGTTGCAATAAAGGAACAGGAATTCTGATTGGCTAAATCAATAATGTTAAGTGCACCGCGCTTTCCATCAGGCAGCAAGGTCAAAGGATCTTGAAGATCTCGACACACCACCTTCATCCAAGGTGGACATTCAAAAATTCCATTTCCCTTTGAATAGGCTTGAGAAAAAAGTTCGGTCATTCCGTATTCACTGTGAATTTCTGAAAGCTGAAAAGCCTGGCGTAAAACAATATGAAGTTCCGTTCGGGTGAGCTCTTCTCTGCGACCTTTCATTCCTCCCGTTTCCATAATGCTGGTATGTTTTAATGCCATAGGGTAGAGCTCTGAAAAGTCGAGCAACGCGAAAGAAACACCAAGAAGAATGGTTTTTACTTCTTTCTTTTCATTTTCTTGAAGTTGATTTTTTAACGCTGTGAAATCATTTAAGAAAAATCCAGATGTGCTGTGCGCTTGAGGCAGCAAGGCATTCACCATGTACACCAACGACGAGTTGTTTCGTTCCAAGTAGGAAGGGAGCAAGGCTAGAATGCTAACTTGCTCAAGAGGAATTTCCAAATATTTTTTGAAGGTGGGGAAGAAGGATTGTTCGTAAAGTGACAGATCATTGACTAAATGCTGACTGCGATTTCCGCCAGTGCCACTACTTTCGAAGGTGTGGACAATAGGTTGGTCTTGACAAACGCGATGGGTTTTGAAAAAAGAAATAGGTAAAAATGGAATTTCCTTCCACGATGAAATTGAATTTAACTCCTTTCCAAGGGCCTTGAAAAACGCATTGTAAACGGAAGAATTACTAAGTTGCTTCTGAAAAGTCGCTAGCGCTTGTGTGTTAAAATTTTCGGAAGTTGTTTGTGTAAAATCTATTTTGTTCATCGCTCAAATGCCTTTCGTTCTATATCTTTACAAAGATGCGAAAGATTGGGACACCCCTTTTTATTTTCCTAGCACTACTTGTAACCAGTTGCTTGAAGGTTGAGACTTATGCAGATGAGCCTACCGTGGAGGCTGTGCGAATGACGGTGAGCAGTGATAGCGCTTTTTTACAAGTTGATTTTATTGACGGCGATGGAAATGTAGGTTTAGGTCAGTCGGACACTGCAGGTGTTTTCGGAGCGTGTGATACTCGGTACAATTTGTTTTGTGTTTACGAGGAATTGCGCAATGGAACATGGATGCAAATAAGTGAAGAGCCGTGTTTAAATCCCAATGCAGTTCCATTCTATTATCGTGTGCCTTGGGCCACTCCTCCGGGGCAAAACAAAACACAAAAAGGCACAATTACCGTTCAGATGTATCCCGGCTATTACTTAGCTAGCGGCTTCGATACTTGCAGATTCGCAGTGCGTATCTGCGATCGTGATTTGAATTTTTCAAACACCGTTTTTTCACCTACTTATATTAAACCCTGATAATAAAGACATGTACGGAATAGTTAACAGAGCCATTGAAGAGTTAATCGTAGAAAAGTTTGGCGCAGAGAAGTGGGAAGAGGTTAAAGACAAAGCAGGTTTTAAATCAGAAGGTTTTATGACCTTGAAGCCTTATGCCGATGAGCTTACCTTTCAGTTGGTAGCAGCGGCGAGTGAAATATTAAATATCCCTGCAGATGCTCTACTAGAGGCTTTTGGAGAATATTGGATTTTGTATACTGCAGAAAGAGGATATGGCGAGATGCTCAACCTTGCAGGCGATAGTCTTCCTGCATTTTTAAAGAATTTGAATATGCTTCATGGAAGGGTGAGTAACCTCATGCCAGAGCTTGCGCCGCCGCAGTTCGAGTGTATAAATGAACAAGAGAATTCCATAGATTTAATTTATCGCAGTCACAGAAACGGAATGGTGCCTATGCTTCTTGGGTTAATTAAGGGGCTCGGTAAGAGGTTTGGAAAAGAAGTCGTAATTCAGCAAGTAGAAAATAACATATCCGATAAGTCTGCTGTAATTTTTCATTTGACATGGTCTTAGGTTCTTTAAATCACGTTCTCGACCGGACCGCGCCTTTATATTTTAAAGTCAATAAAGAGGGACAGGTACTTTATATTTCGAGCTTGTTTTTAAAAGCCATCGAAAAAGATTTTACTGGCCAGCAGGTTGAGGAATTGTTCACGATTTCGAAGCCATTTGCCCAAATAATTGCCACATTACACGATGAAAAAGCGTCTTTGGAGGAATTGGTTTTTTTGAGTGCAATTGACAAAAATCAAAAGTATAAAGCCGGTATTCATTTAGTAGAAGACGATTTCTTTTTTACCTGTAATCCAATAATCAATTCGAATTTTTTAATCAAGGATTACAATTTAACGATTAATGATTTTCCCATACATGATACCATGTACGAATTTGTTTTCGCTCAAAGTGCGAATCAAGCCGCGCTTCGTGATATAACTAATTTATACGAAAAGGTAGAGCATCGCAATGAAGAATTGCTCAGCAAGAACAAAGAGTTGACATTCCTTTTAGGTGAAGTTCATCACCGCGTTAAAAATAATTTGGCATTCATCTCGAGTTTGATTGAGATTGAAAGCACGCATTCTGCTTTAACTGAGGTTAAAGGCACTCTGGGAGGAATTCAATCTAGGATTAAATCCATTGCCTTGATACACGAGAGTATGTACAAGAGCGATTTGTATTCTGAACTCTCAATTAAAACTTATTTTTCAGATTTGATAAGCATTTTACTGGATTTTTACAACTTAAAAGGGAAGGTTGAATTAGATATTCAAATAGAAGATATTTTATTTAAGGGTGAAAAGATTGTTCCTCTCTCAATGCTTCTGCATGAGCTACTAACGAATGCGATTAAGCATACCCTCGCTCAAGAAGAAAGACCAAGGCTCTCTATTTCATTTGCTAAACAAAATTCTGAAATAGTTTTTTCTTTGTGCGATCATTCTGCTAACACCATGGATATTCTTCCCAAAAAAGGGTTTCAACTCATAGATATCTTCGTTTCTCAATTGAAGGGAAAAAAAGAAACCCATTTTTTAAATGGGTTTCAGACTGTTATTACTTTTCCTTATTAAGAAATTCTGTTCTTCAACTCTTTATCAATCGCATCTAAGAAATCTTCAGTTGTTAAGTAATGCTCTTCACGTGTTTCAGAACCGTGAATACATACCGCTAAATCTTTTGTCATTTTTCCAGCTTGAACCAAATCAACACAAACCGTTTCAAGTGTCTTCGCAAATGTGATCAACTCTTGGTTGTTGTCTAATTTCCCGCGGAAGGCAAGACCTTGTGTCCATGCGAAAATAGAAGCAATTGGGTTTGTAGAAGTCTTCTTTCCTTGTTGGTGCTGACGGTAGTGACGAGTCACTGTCCCGTGAGCCGCTTCCGCTTCCATAGTCATTCCATCTGGAGTGATTAAGGCCGAAGTCATAAGTCCTAAAGAACCGAAGCCTTGTGCTACGATATCGCTTTGAACATCTCCGTCGTAGTTCTTACATGCCCAAACAAATCCTCCGTCGCTCTTCAAGCAGAAGGCAACCATATCATCAATTAAACGGTGCTCATAGGTTATGCCCAATTCTGCGAATTTCGATTTGAATTCATTCTGATATACTTCTTCAAAGATGTCTTTGAAGCGTCCGTCGTAATGTTTCAAAATGGTATTCTTCGAAGAGAAATATAAATTCCAATTGCGCATAATGGCTTGGTTGAAACAACTGCGAGCGAAACCATAGATGCTTTCGTCTGTGTTGTACATAGCCATTGCTACACCATCACCTTCGAAGTTATATACTTCCCAAGACTTGGTTTCACCGCCGTCTTCAGGGGTGTAGGTCATGGTTAATTTTCCTTTTCCTTTGATTACAGTATCTGTTGCGCGGTATTGGTCTCCGAAGGCGTGACGACCAATGTTAATCGGTTTCGTCCAACCTGGAACCAACTTAGGAATGTTGTTGCAAATGATTGGCTCACGGAAAACAGTTCCACCTATAATGTTGCGAATGGTTCCGTTAGGTGACTTCCACATTTTCTTCAATCCAAATTCTTGAACACGCGCTTCATCAGGAGTAATTGTTGCACACTTTACGGCCACGTTGTATTTCAATGTAGCTTCTGCAGACTCAACAGTTACGCGGTCTTCCGTAGCATCACGATTCTCCATTCCTAAATCGAAATATTTAATATCGAGTTCAACGTATGGAAGAATTAATTTGTCTTTGATGTATTTCCAAATGATGCGAGTCATTTCATCGCCATCCATTTCAACAATTGGATTGGCTACTTTGATTTTATTCATGTCTTGATTGATTAGGGTACAAAAATAAATCGGGAGCTGCTAATTAAAGCGAGCTCCCGATGTTTTTTCAGTTTTTGTTTAAAACTTAAACTTGCTCGCGCGTTGCGAAGAAAAATGCACCTTCGTTAGCTGCATTCTCGTCGCTGTCTGAACCGTGAACGGCGTTAGCAGCGATACTTGTAGCAAACATGCGACGGATGGTTCCTTCATCTGCTTTTGTAGGGTCAGTAGCACCAATAAGTGTTCTGAAGCTTTCTACAGCGTTATCTTTTTCAAGAATAGCTGCCACGATAGGACCGCTAGTCATGTATTCTACTAATTCTCCGTAGAAAGGACGCTCTTTGTGAACCTCGTAAAAACGAGAAGCATCTTCTAGGGTAAGTTGTGTTAATTTCATTGCACGGATAGAGAATCCTGATTCAATGATTTTGTCAATGATTTTTCCTGTGTTACCAGCAGCTGTTGCATCTGGCTTAATCATCGTAAAAGTGCGATTTCCTGACATAATAAATATTTTGGATTGCAAAAATACAACATTCCCATTCTAAATTCGCTGAAAATTAACTGAGATGAATTCAAATCTTACTTCGGCGGAAGCCATGGAATTGGAAGACAATTATGGAGCTCACAATTACCATCCGATTCCGGTTGTTATTGCCAAGGGAAAAGGTGTAAGGGTTTGGGATTTAGAAGGGAAGGAGTATTTCGATTTTCTTTCGGCTTATTCTGCAGTGAATCAAGGACACTGCCATCCGAAGATTATTCAAGCATTGAAAGATCAAGCTGAGAAAGTAACACTCACGTCTCGTGCATTTTATAACAGCGAATTGGGTGCTTACGAAAAGTTCATTACCGAATATTTCGGTTATGAAAAAGTGCTTCCAATGAACACCGGTGTTGAAGGCGGCGAGACCGCTGTGAAGCTGGCGCGCAAGTGGGGTTATAAAGTGAAAGGCATTGCAGACAACCAAGCGAAAATAGTTTTTGTTGAAGGGAATTTTTGGGGAAGAACATTGGCTGCAATTTCTACTTCTCAAGATCCCAGCAGTTATGCAGGATTCGGTCCGTATATGCCCGGATTCCTGTCTATTCCTTACAATGACTTGAACGCATTAGAAACTTGTTTATCGAGCGACTCGAACATCGCAGGATTTATGTTCGAGCCTATTCAAGGGGAAGCCGGAGTGGTTGTTCCGCATGAAGGGTATTTGGCAGGTGTTCGTGCGTTGTGCACGAAGTACAATGTGTTGATGATTGCCGATGAAGTTCAAACTGGATTGGCGCGTACAGGAAAGATGTTGGCATGTGATCACGAAAATGTGAAGCCAGATATTTTAGTTTTAGGAAAAGCACTTTCAGGTGGGGTTCTTCCGGTGAGTGCTGTTCTTTCGAGTAATGAAATTATACTGACCATTAAGCCAGGTGAGCACGGAAGCACATACGGCGGAAATCCTTTGGCTTGCGCTGTTGCGACAGCCGCCTTGGAAGTTCTTCGCGATGAACACATGGCAGAAAATTCAGAGCGTTTGGGAGAGCTATTCAGAAGTGAAATGAGAAAACTTCAAAGCGAAGTTTCGTTGGTTACCCTTGTTCGCGGAAAAGGATTGTTGAACGCTGTGGTGATTGATGATCACGAGGAAAGTGAAGCTGCTTGGAACATTTGTGTAGACCTTGCGAAGAATGGGTTACTTGCCAAACCTACACATGGAAACATAATTCGTTTTGCTCCTCCATTGTGCATTACCGAAGCAGAGATTATGCAATGCGTTGAAATTATTTCAAACGTCATTAAAGCTCACGCGAAGAAGTAAGTCGAAGGGTTTATAACCAACCCTTAGATTTCATCCATTCGTCGTTGAACATTTTGCCCAAGTAACGAGTGCCGTGATCGTGGAAAATAACTACCACAACATCTCCTTCTTTGAATCTATCTTTCATTTGTATAACACCAGCCATGGCTGATCCGGCGCTGTTTCCAGCGAAGATTCCTTCTTCTTTCGCTATTTTACGTGTGTAGATTGCAGCGTCTTTATCCGTTACTTTTTCGAAGTGATTAATCAAATTGAAGTCAACATTTTCAGGAAGGAAATCTTCACCAATTCCTTCGGTTACATAGGTGTAAATTTCATCCTTACTGTAGCTTCCTGTTTCTTTGTATTGTTTGAATATTGAACCGTACGTATCAATTCCAAGTACTTGAATATTCGGATTTTTTTCTTTCAAGAAACGCGCTGTTCCAGAGATGGTTCCGCCTGTTCCAACACCAACAACGAGGTGCGTAATCTTACCGTCTGTCTGATCCCAAATCTCTGGACCCGTAGATTCGTAATGCGCTTGAGCATTGCTCGGATTGTCATACTGATTCGGCTTCCAAGAATTTGGTGTTTCTTTTTCAAGTCGAGAAGAAACGCTGTAGTAGGAGCGAGGATCTTCCGGATCAACATCAGTCGGACAAACAATAACTTCCGCCCCTAACGCACGAAGTGCATCGAACTTTTCTTTACTCTGCTTATCGGTACTTGTGAAAATGCACTTGTATCCTTTCATGATAGCCGCAATGGCCAAACCCATTCCGGTGTTGCCTGAAGTTCCTTCAATAATGGTTCCACCTGGTTTTAGCCTTCCATCTTTTTCAGCATCTTCAATCATCTTCAAAGCCATGCGGTCTTTAATGGAATTGCCTGGATTGAAGGTTTCAACTTTGGCTAAAACCAAGGCTGGAATGTCTTTTACAATGGTATTTAGTTTCACCATAGGCGTGTTGCCAATGGTTCCAAGAATGTTTTCGTGATACTTCATGTTGCGAAGGTAGGTTAGAGATTTAATTTTTTCGAATCGACTCCGCTGGCCGAAAAGTTGAAACGTATAGCGATGGAAGAATCATGGCCAATACACAAACGCAAAGCGTGATTGCATTGAGAACAATTATTTCCATGGGATTCATGAGTATGGGAATTTCAGAAACATAATAATTGGTTGGGTCTAACTTAAACACCCCTGTGTACTTCTGAAATAGCGCAAGGCCAACACCTAAAATATTTCCAATTAAAACTCCCTTTCCGATGATGTGAGCTGCGTGCCATAAGAACACACGAAGTAAAATCGGATTCGGTAATCCCATGGATTTTAATGTTCCAATAAACGATTGTCTTTCCAAAATAAGAATGAGCAATGCCGAGGTCATGTTCACAATGGAAAGCACCACCATAAGCACAACAATAATGATCACATTCACATCGAGCATTTCCAACCAAGCAAATATTTCCGGATTGCGATCGGTGAGTGGAATGACGAACAAGTCGTAAGGAATAGCTTCCCACAAAGGATCTCGAACACGCTCAAGCGCTTCGAAATTTTCAACCTGAACTTCATATCCACCAATGTAATTGACTTCACTGCCGCGAAGGTTCGTATAGGTCCATCGTGGGGTTACGAATTCGTTCTCTCCATGCGGAGGGAATTTTAAATGCACGTATGTCGTGTCTGAAATTTGGTAAGGCGCTGAAGTGATTAAACCGAATGTGGTGTCGCGCATTTCTATATAATAGATAGGGTCCTTGGCCGATTTTCCGTCGAGCCAATGTTGTTCAAATTCTCCGTTGTTTCCGAAGCCAACGGGTGAAATGAATGTAAGCAGCGGAACGGTTGCGGTGTCTACTACAATTTGCCCTTGAAGTCCCCATCCGCCGAACTGTTGCAGGTAAGCAAGATGAACAAAAATAAATTTTTCATCATACTCTTCCAGTTCCGTTTTGTAGGTTCCAACCAATGTGAAATTTTGTTGCTGAATATCGTCTTCCGTGTTCACGATATACAAACTCAACTTTTGCCCGAGCTGAAGTGAAAGGCGATTTGCAATATGTTCCGATAAAACAATTTCAGCAACAGGCAGCGTGTCGGCTGTATAGCGCAGCTGCATGACTCTTCCTTGCGTTAGCACACTATGCAGAAAGGTGGTGTCGTATTGTTCTTCTATTCCTTTCGCAATAACGCCTGACAGTCCGGTTTTCGATTCTACAATGGCGGGCTTTTGCGCATAGACGCTGACGTTTTTTATGCCAGAAATTTTCTTTAGATCCCCAATTAAATTTTTATCGTAAAGCAACGGTACTGATTCTTGCGCAGCATTTTCGCCGTTTGAAACAATTTGAAAGTGTCCGCCAAAACCGATTACCTTTTGTCTCACCTCCGATTGAAATCCTTTCACAACGGCCAATGCAAGTATCATAAGCGCAATTCCTATAGCCACGCCCCACATAGCAATACGAACAATGGGCTTCGAAATACGCCCGTTATCGCGTGCTCGAAGCATGCGAAAAGCCAAGAAGGATGCTAGCTTAAAAGATTTCATTGCGGCTCAAAGTTAGGACTTCGACATTGGAAAGTTACTAACTTCATTTATTTCGGTTCGATTTTGGTTAAGAATTTATAAAATTTGTGTGCTCATGAAACACATTCGTATTCCTTTGTTCTTGTGCTTGCTTTTTATCTTGAATGCATTCTCTGTATTCGCACAAAATTCGGGTGCTTCACAAACCGAGAATTATTTCTCTTTATTAAAAAACAAGCGGGTGGCTGTAGTGGCCAACCAAACTAGTGTTATTGGTAATGTGCATCTTGTTGACACGCTTTTGGCTAGCGGAATTCAAGTGGTGAAAATATTTGCACCTGAGCACGGGTTCAGAGGTGAAGCCGGAAACGGAGATCACGTGAGCAACGGCTTCGACAAGAAAACACAACTTCCCATTTTTTCTTTATACGGAAGTCATACAAGACCCACTGCAGAAATGCTTTCCAACGTGGATGTCATCGTTTTCGATATTCAGGATGTGGGTGTGCGGTTCTATACTTTTTTGGCAACCATGCAAGAGGTTATGGAGGCAGCTGTAATAAGCAAAAAGGCGGTAATTGTTTTAGACCGCCCGAATCCGAATGGCTATTACATAGACGGGCCGGTAATGACCGATCCGAAATTGTATTCGTTTGTTGGACAGCTGCCTATTCCCATTGTGCATGGATGTACACTTGGCGAGTTAGCAAAAATGATAAATGGAGAAGGTTGTTTAACAGGAAAGAAATCCTGCGAATTGACTGTTATTCCATGTAGCCAATACACTCACAAGTCTTATTTTGAGTTGCCAATTAAGCCTTCGCCAAACTTGCCCAACATGACTTCTATTTATGCCTACCCTAGTTTGTGTTTGTTCGAAGGAACTTGCATTAGTATTGGGAGAGGAACCAACTTTCCGTTTCAACAATTTGGATTCCCGAATTGCAAAGTGGCTGAAACATCTTTCACCCCGAAAGAAATTCCTGGAGTGTCTTCCAACCCACCATTCGAAAATCAACTGTGTAAGGGAATCAAAGTGAGTTTCGAAAAGCGTCCAACCCAATTGAATCTTTCTTGGTTAATGAACATGTACAGCAGTTATCCGAATAAGGAAAAGTTCTTTTCATCTCCTGCTTTTTTCGATAAATTAGCCGGAAACACCTTGCTTCGAAAGCAGGTTGCAAGCGGTGTTTCTGAAGATGATATTCGAGCTTCTTGGCAAAAGGATTTAGATAGCTATAAAGTCATCCGTAAGAAATATTTATTATACCCCGATTTCAATTAATCATGAACAGTTCAATTAAAATTTTTCTTCTCTCCTTAGCTTTTTTTCTAGGTGGAAAAACTGCTTTTGCTCAGTTGGAAAATACGACTCGCGATGTTGCCCGAAAGCATCCGAATGGCAAACCATATGTTGTGGTGTATATGAAAAACACGACCGGAGAAATTGTGAAGGAAGAGGTGTATTATTCAAATGGAAATTTGGAATGGGAAGGATTTTACAAACGCTCCATTGAAGACGGTTCGTGGAAGTATTATTATCCGAATGGAAAATTGAAAAGCAATCAGTATTACACCAAAGGAAAAGAGAACGGTGTATTTCTCGATTACAACGAGTCGGGAAAATTGGTGAAGCAGAGTTTATTCAAAGACGGAAAACTAGTTTCAGAACAGAGCTTCTGAGTTATTTTTTCGGCACCCACTTGTTTTCTTCAGCACCTAATTCCTGCGCTGCTGCGCGTGAAAGCGTAAAGAGGTAATCGGAAAGTCTATTCAAATATTGAATGAAAATCGGATTAACCGTTGAAAGCTCTGCTAGCGCTGTCGTAGTTCGTTCAGTTCTTCTGCACACGGTTCGCGCAATGTGAATGTGCGATACGGTAGCATGTCCGCCCGGAAGAATGAAGTGCTTCAATTCAGGCAGCATGGCAGTCATTCGGTCTATTTCATTCTCAAGAATTTCTGAAGCGTTTTCAGGAAGAGCAGGAAGTTGAATTTTCTCGGCCTGATCTGGCTCTGTAGCCAAGTGACTTCCAACTACAAAAAGATTGTTTTGAATTTCACGAAGGGTGGAATGGTGCGAAGGAAGCAAATCGGCAACAAGACCTATGAACGAATTCAATTCGTCAATATCTCCGTATGCCGCTATGCGAATGTGGTGTTTCGGAAGTCGTGTTCCGCCCAATAACATCGTCTTTCCGTCGTCGCCTTTCTTCGTGTAAATCTTCATTTTCTTATTCTTTAATGGGTTCTGGTAAATTCCAATTTCCGCGAATCACAAACCGAACGGTCGTTCGGTTCCGTTGTTCGAGCAACACTTCTTTGTATTGAAGAAGCTGTTGCATAACCATAGGCTTCGGGTGGCGAATGGTTAATATGCTCACGTTATCGTTGTATCTAACATGAAAGTCGCTCAACTGTTCAACGAGCGACTTTAATTTATTTGTCTCCGATGGTATGCACACTGAAAAATTCAGCGCTGAGTTTTCCATCATGTGCACGTGAATTCCAAGATTGGCGAAGGTTTTGAAGATGAAGGTGAGGTTGTCTTCCACCACAAAACTGAAATCTTTGGTTGAAATAGAAATTAAGGTTTGGTTCTGTTTCAAAATATACGAGGCCACCTCGAGCTCTGCATTCGCACGTTCGATGATACGCGTTCCTTCAGCTGTTGGATTTAAAAACGACTTAATGTAAAGTGGAATGTTCTTGTTTTGAAGCGGCTTAATGGTTCGCGGATGAATCACACTTGCCCCATAATACGCCAGCTCTACAGCTTCACGGAAGGAAATCTCTTTGAGAAGTTGTGTCGGCTCGAAGCACTTCGGATCTGCATTCAATAAACCGGGAACATCTTTCCAAATGGTAACCGATTCGGCATTCAACAAATAGGCGAATATCGCCGCTGAAAAATCCGAACCCTCGCGGCCAAGAGAGGTTAGATGCTTTGCAAGGTTCTTCGAAAGATCATTATGAAGGTGCTTTGCAAGGTCGTTCCGAAGGTGCTTCGCAAGACCTTCCGCAGGACCTTTCGAAGAACCTTCCACAGGACCTTTCGAAGAACCTTCCACAGGACCTTTCGAAGAACCTTCCACAGGACCTTTCGAAGAACCTTCCACAGGACCTTGTGAAACATCTTTGGTAGAGCCAATAAATCCTTGAAGAACCAACGTTGAATGTGATTGAAATTCATGTTGAAGAGAAGCAACTTTTTGTTCGCTCAAGTCCCACTGCACTCGAGCGTCGCGGAAGCGAGAGTCTGTTACTATATAATCAGCGCTGTTTAATCGTTTTGAAGAAAGATTGTTCTGGTTGAAACAGGCATTCACAATAGCTGTCGATAAATACTCACCGTAACCAATAATGCGGTCATACTCTTCATCGAAACTTCCTTCTATTTCCTTCTTGCAAATTTGAGATAATGTATCGAAAACCAACAACCAATCGGTGTCTGTGTCGACTTCCAATTCTTTCGCAATGTTGAAATGAAAATGAAATATTTCTTGAAGCTCTTTTTCGAAATCTTTTCCTTCGAAACGTTTCTTGTGAATGGTTTCCAGGGCGTTGGTTGTTTTGCCCATAGCAGAGACAATCACAATTTTATTTTCCGGAAAATGACTGAGAATGGAACATACGTTTCGCACAGCTTCTGCATTTCGAACCGAAGCCCCGCCGAATTTATGCACGGTTATTTGTGCCATGATGCCTGTCTTATTTGTTCAGTAAATAAATATCCGTTTAACCACTCGGCTGAAAAAGTAGCATTATACTTTCTGTAAAAGTTCAACGCGGGTTCATTCCAATCGAGCACCTGCCAAGTCATTCCGTGGAAATTTCGTTTTGCACATTCGTTAGCTACTTCTTCAAACAAACGCGCTCCTATTCCATTTCCACGTATTTCTTCCTTCACCACAATATCTTCCAAATAAATCATGGGTCCTTTCCAGGTGCTGTAGCGAATGTAATAAAAAGCTATGCCTACGATTTGTTCATTTTGCTCTGCGACATAAAATTCGAAGAATGGATTTTCCTGAAATCCCCAGGTTTCCATTTGTTCAACGGAAACCACAACCGCTTCCGGTTCTTTTTCATACACCGCCAATTCTTGAATAAGCGCAAGTGCTTCGCGTAAATCGGCTTTCGTTCCTTTACGGACCTGTGTCATTTCCATGGCGCAAAGTAAAAGCAAAAAACAATGAAATACATCCTGTTGTACCTTTGCATTATGGCAGGAGTACGTTTAGAAAAATTTGGTTCGCTAATTAAGCGCGAGTTGGCAGTGTTGTTTCAACAAAATGCACGCGAATGGTTGGGGGGAAGCATGGTAACCATAACGCAAACGCGTGTGGCGCCCGATTTAAGTTTAGCACGCATTTACATCAGTGTTTTCCCTTCAGATAAGAAGGATGAGGCCTTGAAATTGTTGAAGCAGAACCATTCTTCGGTAAAAAGAGAATTGGGTTTGAAGGTCGGAAAGCAAATGCGCAAAGTACCTGAGTTGCAGTATTACATTGACGATTCGTTGGATTACTACGAAACCATAGATAATTTATTGAAGAAGTAAGTATGCATTACGATCCTATTAAGCGCAGTTTAGGAAGTGTTTTCAATAGCACGCCGTTCTTGCGTAAGTTGTTTTATTTTTTGTTAGATGTTTTGCTTCTTCGTTCATGCACATTCGCAGTGAGCTGAAGAAATTGAACAGTGGTGCCGTGAAACAAATTTTAGATGCGGGATCTGGATTCGGGCAGTATTCATTCTGGATGAGCAAAAAGTTTTCTCAAGCTGAAATTTTAGCGGTTGATGTGAAGGAAGAGCAGGTTGCCGATTGCAACGCGTTTTTCAATCGAATTGGAAAGAGTCAAGTGAAGTTTGAAGTAGGAGATTTGGTGACGTTCGTTCAACCGGAAAAATTCGATTTAGTTTTGTGCGTAGACGTTATGGAGCACATTGAAGAAGACGTTCAGGTGTTGACCAACTATTGCAACAGTTTGAAAACTGGAGGCATGCTTTTGATTAGCACGCCAAGTAATATGGGTGGAAGTGACGTGCACGATTACGGAGAGACTTCGTTTATTGAAGAGCACGTTCGCGATGGTTATGGCATTGATGAGATTGAAGAGAAATGCAAGCGTGCCGGATTCACGAAAGTAGATGCTCGATACAGTTATGGTGCACCAGGAAAGATTTCATGGAAGCTGTCTATGAAGTATCCGATGCTCATGTTGAATAAATCGAAAGCCTTTTTCATTATCCTTCCAATTTATTATTTGGTCACCATGCCGTTTTCATTGTTGTTGAATGTGTTCGATGTGAATGGAAGGCATGCTACTGGAACAGGATTAATTGTAAAAGCTTGGAAATAAGATGAAGTTCTTAATTGTTGGATTGGGAAACATAGGCGCGGAATACGCGAATACCCGTCATAACATTGGGTTCTTGGTTGCCGACGAATTAGCGGCGAAGCACAACGCTACATTTTCTACAGAGCGTTACGCCGATAAAACAGAATTTCGTTCGAAGGGAAAGACATTCATTGTCATTAAACCTTCCACTTACATGAATTTATCTGGAAATGCGTTGCGCTATTGGATGCAGCAAGAGAAGATTGCGTTGGAGCATGTTATGGTTGTCACCGACGATTTGGCTTTACCTTTTGGAAAAGTTCGCATGCGCGGCAAGGGCAGTGATGGCGGTCACAATGGATTGAAGCATATTCAGCAGATTTTGAATACGGGAGATTACGCTCGCATTCGCGTGGGTGTAGGGAAGGAGTTCGATAAAGGTCAGCAGGTGGATTATGTCTTAGGCGCTTGGACCAGCGAAGAGAAGGAAGGCTTAGAGGCGGTGGTGCAGAAATCGGCACAGGGATGTTTGTCGTTCGCGTTCATTGGATTAGGGTTGACTATGAACACGTTTAATTCGAAGTAGATTATTTCTTCAGGACTATGTTAGGGTGTTGTTCTAAAACACCACGGGTTGTTTTTATATAAAAAATTGATTCCGAGTGATTTAGGTGTATCATTGTTCCACCTTATTTACAAACACCCGTATGAAAAAACTGATTTTATCACTTTTGACAGTAGTAACTGTAATCTCGGCGCAGGCATTTGATAAACTAACATTAACCAATGGAATGCAGTTTCAGGGCGATGTTGTCAAAGTTAAAGCTTGCAGTGTGATGTTTAAAACAGAGATTGGTGCAGTCGAAGTCCCTGCAAAAGATATTTATTCAGTTGAATTCGAAAATCCGAACGATGAGCAGTTTGTGGAATACCTGGCTGTTTTGGATTCTGCTAGTTCGGCAGATAATTGCGCTAATGGTAAGATGGATGCAAAAAAGTATCACGGCAAAAAAGGAGAGCACTTCTTTTTAGGTCTTGCTTTCGGTCCCTTGGCTGTTATTGGAACTGCAATTCTCGCAAAACCATCGCCTCATAATGTTGATTTTAAAAATAAAGTAGGTATATCTCCAAATAAAGATCAGTTCACTGATCCTGAATATTTAATGTGCTACAAGAAAGAAGCAAAAAAGAGATTAATTGGCAGGGAATGCGCAGGTTGGGCTGTGGGCTGGGGTGGCATGGGGTTGTTTTATCTTTACGTCCGCTGGGTTTTCAGCGGTTTTAGTTTGGGATAGAATCTTTTAAGTTTGATAACGTTTGATTTCAAGTTTAGGCTTTGGGTGTATCACTGTTCAACCTTAATAAAAAATACCTTTATGAAAAAACTGATTTTATCACTTTTGACAGTAGTAACTGTAATCTCGGCGCAGGCCTTTGATAAACTAACATTAACCAATGGAATGCAGTTTCAGGGCGATGTTGTTAAAGTTAAAGCTTGTAGCGTGATGTTTAAAACAGAGGTTGGAAAAGTCGAAGTCCCCGCAAAAGATATTTATTCAGTTGAATTCGAAAATCCGAACGATGAGCAGTTTGTTGAATACCTGGCTGTTTTGGATTCTGCTAGTTCGGCAGATAATTGCGCTAATGGTAAGATGGATGCAAAAAAGTATCACGGCAAAAAAGGTGGGCACTTCGTTTTGGGTTTTTTATTCGGTCCATTGGCTGTTATTGGAACTGCAATTGGAGCAAATCCAACGCCATATAACGCCAAGAATAAAGTTGCTTTATCTCAATCTCTAAATAAAGATCAGTTCACTGATGCTGAATATTTAATGTGTTACAAGAGAGAAGCAAAAAAGAGATTGATTTTAGTGGAATGTGCGGGTTTTGGAGGCAGGGTAATTTTCACACTATTCGGCCGCTGGCTTATGAGCGGTTTCACTATGGGATAGAATCTTTTAAGTTTGATAACGTTTGATTTCAATTGTTGGCGCAAGGATGTTTGTCCTTCGCCTTCATTGGTGTTGCTCTTACGATGAACACGTTTAATTCGAAGTAGATTATTTCTTCGATCTATTTTCTTTTTTTTCTTGAATGAATTTCTCCACGTCTTGAATTTTGAATTCTAATGGGAAGTCGAGTAGGTCTTTGGGTTCAACTTCTAGAATAGCGGCAATTTTAAAGAGACTAAGAAGTGTCATATTCTTGCCGTTCTCTAATCGCTGGGTATTTCCTTTATCTAAGCCAATATCTTCTCCGAATTCTTGAAGGGTTAATTGTTTCTTCGTTCGGTATAGTTTGACTTTCTCGCCCACCTTAGACAAGAACTCTTTTTCTACCGAATAGCCCTTTTTCATGCAGCAAAATTGCCTTAGCACAATGTTAAGGTGTTGTTATAAAACACAACGGGTTGTTTTTGTTTACAACAAACTTTTGGTCAATTCGATTTGCGTTGTATTATTGCGCAACATAATTATGTAAAGAATTAATTTCCAATTGAGGGACTACGAATTATTCAAAGGCTCAATTGGAGTTGGGTTTTAATGACTTCCACAATTCAATTGCCAAAAGAATAATTCTACGCTTAGTAATATGTAAACTTGGTAAATATTTTCCGATGAGAGGATTTCTAATTGTTATTCTGCTTAAAGTACTTTGTGGTTTTTCTTTAATTGTTGCACAGTGTGAACCAAAGGCAATCAAAGCATATAATGAAGTGTCTAAAACAATTGATGCTGCTACTGCAGAGGGTAAAAATGGTCCAACGGAAAGACAGTTAAATCTATGTAAAAAGGCTGTTGATCAAACTAGAAAAATTCAAGATAAATACAATTGCTTTTGGCCAAATGCTCATCTGGCATTATCTGACGTTTATTATAACATGGGTGAACTCGAGAAGGCATTGCTTTCCGCAAGAGAGGCCCTTCAGTTTTGTACTCAATTTGAGATGGATAATTGTGATTGTATGTCCAAAGCTCAAATGAAAATGGCGTCAGCTTATGAGGATATGGATGAGGACTCAATTGCAAAGAACATTTATTTAAAAGCTCTTGCGCTTTGTGAAGTTGATGGTACTGGTTTTAAAGAAGCGTTTTTACTTTTGGGATTGGGTGATTTGGCAATGAAATCCGGGGAATATCAAGATGCATTGTCTAAATACAATGAAGCCGAGCATATTGTTCGTAGTGTCAGCAGTTCGGTTGATGAGTCGCAAAGAATTTTGGCAAGATGTAATTTTTCTCGTGGATTCGTTCTGTTTCAGCAAGGAGAATGTGAACAAGCGAAGGATAAGTTACGCATAGCACTCTCAGAAGCTGAAACAGCCCATGATTTGAAAACTATTGCCAAATGTCATTATTTGCTGGGTCGGATACTTCACAACGAGTCTGAATATAAAAGTGCGCTCGATTACTATAGTAAGGCAATTAGTATTTCAACTCGAATGAAATTCAAAGTGATTATGGTCGATGCCCTCAATGGGAAGGGGGATATTTATACGGTTCGTGGTATAGCCGATTCAGCTATTTATTATACCTCCAAAGCATATCAAACGGCCAAAGAAGTAAATTACAAAAAAGGAATGTGCATCGCTTTGAATATTGATTCGAAAAATAAAATCGAGTTAATTCGAGTTGATACTATTAAGCATGTTGATGGACTTTTTCAGGCTCAGACGGCAGTAGCATATGCGGAGCAGGAAAATTATCAAATTGGAATTGCAGATGGCTATAACAATTATTCCTTATATTTTATAAGAAATAAGAAATATCCAGAGGCTAGGAAATATGCTAACGTTGCCCTAATCATTTCTAATAAAATTGGTTACTCGGCAGGAGCGGCTGAGGCTTTAAATAATTTGGGAGACGTTTGTTTTAAGCTAGATTTTAATAGGGATTCCGCCCTTTATTACTACCATAAATCTATGGATAGAGCTTCTTCTGGGTACTTCAAGAGCTGTGGAAAATACAAAGTCGGTCAAGTAGATTCGTACAATAAGATAGGGGATATTCTAAAAAAAATGGGCAAAAAAACGTTAGCCGCGGATGAATATACTCATGCATATATTATTTCTCAAGAAATTTTGTATCAAGATGGCCTTCTAAAGGCGGGAAAGGTACTGACGCTTAAGAAATTGGGAATGCCCAACGCAGAACCAACGCCGAAGAAAAAAAGTAATTGGCTTGAGTGAGTTGATTGAATGTTTTAGCTTTTTTCAGTTTATGGATTCGAAAGTTGAGAAATTGATTGTGTATTGATTTTTTGATTAGAAAGTTTGATTCTGAAAAGCGCTTTGGCGCTTTTCTTTTTTAGCCTTTCGCGGATGTTAGGTCTTGTCATTCTCAATAAATTAACTATCTTTGCACTCCTTTTTAGGGTACGGTTATGAACGACATGGTTAAAATTCTTTCTGGTTCCGCGTCTAAATACTTAGGCGAGGGTATTGCTCACTCCTTCGGAACTGAGCTCGGAAACGTATTGATTCAGCGCTTCAGCGATGGTGAGTTTGCTCCTTCTATTGAAGAAACAGTGCGCGGAAAGGATGTGATCATCGTTCAGTCTACCTTCCCCCCACAAGACAACTTAATGGAACTTTTACTTTTGATAGATGCCGCGAAACGCGCGTCTGCCAAGCGTATTGTTGCCGTTATGCCGTACTTCGGATTGGCTAGACAAGACAGAAAAGACAAGCCGCGTGTTCCAATAGGGGCGAAGCTTGTAGCCAACTTATTGACTGCTGCTGGTGTTGATCGTGTCATTACCATGGACCTTCACGCAGAGCAAATTCAAGGTTTCTTCGAGGTTCCCGTGGATCACTTGTACGCAAGCACCATTATGATTCCTTTCCTTCAGGCAAAAAATATGACCAACTTGGTTATTGCTGCGCCTGATACCGGAGGAACAAAGCGAGCAAGTGCTTACGCAAAAATATTGGGTTGTGACCTCGCTATTTGCTACAAGCAACGCAAGGCCGCTAACCAGATTGAAAGCATGACCGTTATTGGTGATGTGAGAGGAAAAGATGTGATTATTGTAGACGACATGGTAGACACAGCAGGAACGTTGTGTAAAGCTGCAGAAATGATGATGGAGCATGGAGCCTTAAGCGTAAGAGCTATGTGCACGCACCCCGTAATGAGTGGCCCAGCTTACGAGCGCATTCAAGATTCAGTGTTGAAGGAATTAATAGTGACCAATAGCGTGCCTTTGAAAGAAGGAAAGCCAAAAGATAAAATCACGGTGTTAGACATTTCCGAATTATTCGCAAGTGTGCTTCAAAACCTGATTGAAAACAAAAGTATCAGTTCGAAATTTATTATCTCTTAAAATCAAATAACATGAAGCAATTTTCATTGAGCGGCTCTCTCCGCGAGAGCGTAGGAAGACAAAATGCTGCAGAACTACGTCGCAAAGGAGACATTCCTGGCGTTATCTACGGTGGTAACTCTTCTACACACTTTAGCATTACCACCAAAGTAATGGACAAAATCATGGCGTCTTCAGACACCTTGGAATTATTGATCGATATCGACGGAACAGTTCGTCACGGTCTTATTCAAGAAGTTCAACGTCACCCAGTAACAGACAAAGTTGTTCACTTGGATGTATTGGAATTGGTTCCTGGAAAAGAAGTTAAAACAGCTTTACCCGTTCGTGTAACCGGTAACTCTGAAGGAGTGAAGTCGGGTGGTCGTTTAGCGATCAACTACCGTAAGGTTCGTGTTTTCGGAAAGCCAGAAGAACTTCCAAACGAAATTATGCTTGATATCACACACTTGAAAATTGGTGATATGATTCGTATTCGCGAAATTGCTATCCCTGGTTGTAAAGTATTGGAAGCTGATGCTGCTGCTGTTGTTGCAGTTCAAGCAACTCGTGCTTCTATTGCTGCTGCTACTGCAGACAAAGCACCTGAAGGAAAGAAGAAAAAATAATTTTCGCCCAATTAAAAAAGGGACACCTCAATTTGAAGGTGTCCCTTTATTTTTGCATTAATAATTCATTATGCCTAATCCAAAACCAAATCGTTCTCGCACCGAGCGCCCCGCTCGTTCGGGTTCATCAAAATCGGAACGTCCAGAAAGAGGAGCTCGTCCAGAGCGCCCTGCTTCGGCGAGACCCGATCGTCCTGCACGTGGAGGTGCTGCTCGTCCGGATCGTCCTGTTCGTTCAGGTTCTGCTAGACCGGATCGCCCAACTCGTTCAGGTTCTGATAGACCCGACCGTCCCGTTCGTCCTGGTTCTGCTAGACCAGAACGTCCTGCTCGCTCAGGATCGGATAGACCAGAGCGCAGTGACCGTCCGGCCTACTCAGATCGTCCTGCACGCGGTGAAGGAAGAAGTGAAGGTGGAAGAGGTGGCGCAAGACCAACAGGCGGTGGACGTTCAAACCGCACAGGTGGAAGAAACGAAAGTCGTTACAATGCGGAACGTCCAGAACCCAAAGCTGCAGCACGCCCCGAGCGCCCTGCAAAGGCACCGAAAGACACGAGCCGTCACGACAGAGGTAAGAATGTTTTGGGCACAAGACCTAAACGCACCGAAGCGCCGAAGAAATCTGGACGCGACGAAGATGCGCCGAAGCCGTATCGTTCAAACGCTCGTGAGCGTGTAAAAGAAGAGAAGAAAAGAGAAAAAAGTGGCGGACTTCACAAAGAGTTCGTTCCAGAAAAAGCATACATAAGCAAGACCGAGCGTGAAGGATTAATTCGTTTGAATAAATTCTTAAGCAACGCAGGTATAGCTTCGAGAAGAGAAGCCGATCAATTGATTGAACTCGGTTTGGTGAATGTGAACGGTGTTGTGGTGAAAGAATTGGGATTGAAAATAGATCCAAAAAACGACGTAGTGAAATACGACGACGCAGTGCTTCGTCCAGAAAAATTACGTTACTTCTTGTTGAATAAACCAAAAGGATTCTTAACCACCATGGAAGATCCTGAAGGAAGAAAAACAGTTATGGATTTGGTGAAATACGCATGTGTTGAGCGTATTTATCCGGTTGGAAGATTAGACCGCGCCACTACAGGGTTGTTGCTGTTTACCAACGACGGTGAATTGGCGAAACGTCTGATGCATCCGAAACATGAATTCCCGAAATTGTATCACGTTGAAACCGATCAGAAAGTAAGGTCTGAGCACGTGGATCAAATGCGTGAAGGGTTTGTCTTAGACGACGGATTCATTAAGGCAGATGAGATAGAATATGTGGAAGGAGTAAATGCCAAGAAGCAAGTGGGTATTCGTATCCACAGCGGAAGAAATAGAATTGTACGTCGCATGTTCGAGCACTTCGGTTACACCGTAGTGAAATTAGATCGCGTTATGTATGCTGGTTTAACGAAGAAGGAATTAACGAGAGGAAGATATAGACCATTAACTGAAGGTGAAGTCGGATTCTTGAAAATGATTCGTTAATGAACCCAGCCGTTCGCATTGCCAATCAACTTTCTGAAGACTGGATGTTACTCATCTTTGTCTTCGCTTTGGGAGTTATTGCGTGGGTAAATCGCGACAATACTGTTTTGCGTGCGATTTTGCGTTCGGTCTTAAGTCGAAGATTTTTTAAGCAAGAAGAGCGAAGAGAAGGCCACGGCTGGAAAAATTTCGGAATGTTGATTTGTTTTTTTCTCATGGGAGGATTGGTGCTGACCCTTCTGAGTAAGCGTTATTTTTCCGACATCTTTACGATGCCACCGTTTTATCAGTTTCTATTCAGTGTTTCAATTGTTGTTGTTCTTTTTGGATTCAAATGGATCATGACATGGGTTGTTGCTTTCATTACAGCTGGGGCATCATCTGCCTTGGAAGACTACAACAAGTACTTAGCGTTAACTTCAAGGTTTGCCGTCCTTGTTCTCACAGTTCCTTTATTGCTAGCGGTGTATTCAACCGGAAATGTGAGCGATATCGCCTTGAATTTGTCCTTGGTTTTACTGGTAACGGTTCCTTTTTTGAGCACAATTCAGGCAATGTTTTCAGCAATGCAAATGGGTGTACCATTTTTCTATATCTTTTTTTACCTTTGCACCTTCGAAGTCCTGCCTTGGGCTGTGCTTTCGAAACTAATTTGGCTAAACGTTTTTTAGAGGATATCCTCAACCTTCAGAGATGGCAGAGAAAATTAAAACAATTTTAATTACGCAACAAGATCCCGGTTCTGAAAAGAATCCTTATGTTGATCTTGCAAAAAAGCATAAGTTAAAAATTGATTATCGTCCTTTCGTTCATGTTGAAGGTCTTAGTGGACAAGACTTTCGTCAGCAACGAATAGATTACGCTGAACACCCTTCGGTGTTGTTCACCAGTAGAAATGCGGTGGATCATTATTTCCGTTTAGCGAAAGAACTACGCATTACTGTTTCCGATGCTACAAAATATTTTTGTTTGAGTGAAGCCATTGCATTTTACCTTCAAAAGTATACGCAGTTCAGAAAAAGAAAAATCTTTTACGGAAACGGAACCTTTGCAGAAATTATGGATTTTGTGAAGAAACACAAGACCGAGAAATTTTTGCTCCCTTGTTCAGATATGTTGAAGCCGAGTATTCCTGAAATTCTAACGAAAGAAAAGATCGACTACTCGAAGGCAGTTATGTACAAAACGGTGTGCAGCGATTTAAGTGATTTGGCCGATGTGAAATACGACATGCTGGTATTCTTCTCTCCATCAGATATTGAATCGTTATTCAAGAACTTCCCGAAGTTCAAACAGAACACAACGAAGATTGCGGTTTTTGGACAAACGACTGCGCAGGCGGTCGAGAATGCCAAGCTTCGCATAGATGTTATGGCACCGAACCCTAAGGCGCCAAGCATGAGTAAAGCTATCGAACTGTTCATTCAGCAGAAATAATATTCTCTTTTATGGCATAAGTGTTTGTGAAGGCGTTGAACGCTTTTCATGAATTTTGTGCGCATGACGAACGCACAGCAACTTTTATATACGTTGGCACTTTCTAATGTGCCACATTTGGGTCCCATTCGGTTTCGAAAACTCTTAGAGAAATTCGGTTCGGCGGAAGCCGCCTTTCACACGCCCATTTCCAAATGGGACCTTCCCATTCGTTTCAAATTAGACGCAGAGAAAAAAACTCAATTTCTTGGTAAAGCCGAGCGAGAGATGAACGAAGCCCTTCAACATAAAATTGAAATAGTAAGTTACGAAAGTGCACATTACCCCAATAGATTGAAGTACTTCGATGATGCACCTGTCTTTCTATTCAAGCGAGGTAATGCTGAAGTGAATCCAGCACGGACCATTGGCGTTGTGGGAACCCGCAATGCCACGGCCTACGGGAGATCGTTTTGCAATGAACTTATTGCGTCTTTGCGTGAATTGGACGTGGTGGTCATTAGCGGATTGGCCCTTGGAATAGATGCCCAGGCGCACTCGTCTGCGTTGGAGAATAAATTGGTTACTTGGGCGTGCATTGCGAATGGCCACGAGAATATTTACCCGAAAGAAAACAGGAAACTGGTGCATCGTATTGAAGAGACGGGGTTGGTGTTTTCAGAATTGGCTCCGACAATAAAAGCTGAGCGAGAGTATTTTCAAACGCGAAACAGGTGCATAGCGGCGCTTTCAGACGCTTTACTAGTCGTAGAGTCGGCTGCGAAAGGCGGAGCGCTTGTGACGGCCAATTTCGCGAATGATTTTAATAAGGAAGTGTTTGCCTTACCCGGACGTTCCAACGATGCGTATAGCAAAGGATGTAACAATTTGATTCGTCAGCAGAAGGCGCATCTAATTACATCTGCTGAAGAGTTGTGTACGCTTATGGATTGGAAAATAGATACAACGGCTACGCAGCTGGTTATTCCAGAATTGAGCGTTGAAGAAACGAAAATTTTCAATTTACTTCGAAGAGAGCATTCGCTCGATTTAGATGTTTTGAAGTGGAAATTCGAAGGCGAGAATTTGGCCCTTCACTTATTGAAATTAGAGTTGAAGGGAGTGGTTCGGTGTTTACCTGGAAATAAAATTGAACTGACTTAATCTTGCGACTTATTGTATTGAAATTTTTTCAATAAAGCAGGAACAAATGCAAGACAAAAGAGACTTCCGATTGTGCAGACGGTAACGAAAATTAATGCAACAGATGAAGGGATAAAGTGCACGGGATAAAACTCGACCACAGCGCCTTGCATGCGCACCAATCCCACTGTTTGTTGCAGGTAGGTAAGCAATAATCCAATGGCGGTTCCGATCACCGCTCCGGTAAGATTGATGAAGACGCCTTCCAAAATAAATATATTTCGAATGGTGGCTTTGGTGGCCCCCATGCTATACATCACGTGAATGTCTTTTTTCTTTTCAATGATAAGAAGGGTAAGGGAAGCCAAGATGTTAAAGCTAGCAATGATTAAGATGAAAACTAAAATGAGATAGGTGGCCCATTTCTCGCTCTGGTTCGTTTTATAGACTAGTGCGTTTTTATCTTCTCGGGTTTGAACTTTGAGGTCTGGAAGTAGCACTTGCAATTCTTCTTTCAACTTATTTAAATCGGTGTTGGGTGAAGTTTGAATTTCGAGTGAAGTAAACGAAGAGTCCATTTCATAGAGCTCACGCGCTAAGCGGAAGGGAAGGAAAATATATTTCTTATCGAGTTCGGCATTTGCTGTGAAAATTCCAGTTACACGCAGGTTTGTTTCGTTGAAGGCATTTTCACGGTTGGTTGAAAGTCTTCTTCCTGCAACTGGAGTTTTAATGTTCAGAATAACGGGCTGATTTAACGATGAAGGAAATTGCAATTCTCCACGAACGCCAAGCCCGACAACGGCATAATTTGCCGAATCTTCTTCCAGTAAAAATTCACCGGAGTAGACCATACTGTCGGTGGGCAACGTTTTTACATAGGCGGCTTCAATGCCTTTAATGGTAGCCACTGTATTGGAATTGTTGTATTGCAACCAAGCATCGTTTTCAATCACTTTACCAATTAAAGTAACACCTTCAAGCTGTTGAATTTTTTCGAAAGGAATGGTTTTCTCTTCGATTTGCATTCCTTGTTTTGCAACAATGGTTATGGGCGCATCGAAGCTCGAGAATAAGTCTTCAATAAGAAGTTCGAGTCCGTTGAAGGCACTCATTACAAGAATCATTGCACAAGCAACAAATGCCACAACGCTCATCGAAATGAGCGAAATGGCATTTATAATGTTTCGCGATTTTTTCGCGAACAAATAGCGTCTAGCAATGAAGAGCGATAGCTTCACGAATTATAGTGTTCCGCGTCTTTCTTGTTCGCGTTCAATGGATTCAAAAAGTGCTTTGAAGTTTCCTTTTCCAAACGACTGTGCGCCTTTTCTTTGAATAATTTCGAAGAACATGGTTGGTCTGTCTAGAACTGGCTTCGTGAATATTTGAAGCAAGTATCCTTCGTCGTCGCGGTCAATTAAGATTCCTAGTTCTTGAAGCGGAGCAAGGTCTTCGTCAATTTTTCCAACACGATCTAAAACGGTTTCGTAATAGGTGTTCGGTACTGTTAAGAATTCAACACCGTTATTTTTTAAGGCAGTAACCGTTTCAATAATGTTATTCGTTGCAACAGCAATGTGCTGCACGCCGGCACCGTTGTAGAATTGAATGTATTCTTCAATTTGACTTTTCTTTCTTCCTTCAGCAGGTTCGTTAATTGGGAATTTAACGCGGCCGTTTCCGTTCGCCATTACCTTACTCATTAACGCAGTGTATTCAGTAGAAATGTCTTTATCGTCGAAGCTAACCAGCTGCGTGAATCCCATTACTTTCGCGTAGAATTCTACCCACTTATTCATTTCATTCCAACCCACATTTCCCACCATGTGGTCAATGTATTTCAATCCAACTTCTGTCGGCTGATAAGCAGGTTCCCATTTCACATAACCTGGCATGAATACACCGTTGTAATTTTTGCGTTCCACGAAGTAGTGAAAGGTTTCTCCGTAGGTGCGAATTCCGCTTAGGATAATCTCTCCGTTTGCGTCGTTCAAGCGAATAGGATCAAGACATGTTTCTCCTCCGCGAACGGTGGTTTCTTCCCAAGCTTTAGTCGCATCGTTAACCATTAAGGCAATGACTTTAACTCCGTCTCCGTGTTGGTTTACGTGTTCGTTAATTGGACCGCCAGGACCAAGCGCGGTTGTTAGAACCAAGCGAATTTTATCTTGTTGAAGCACGTACGAAACGGCATCTTTCGATCCGGTTTCTAATCCGCGATAAGCAAGAGGTTTGAAGCCCCATGCACTCATGTAATAGTGCGCGGATTGTTTTGCATTTCCAACATACAATTCAACGTAGTCGGTACCTAATAGAGGTAGGAAATCTTGTGCGTCAGGAAATATTTTTTCTATTTCTGAACCTGCGTCGTAAACATTCATTATAGCCAGCTTTTAATATAATTTGGATCGTTAATTTGAAGTGCAGCTTCGGTAATTCGAAGCGGTCTGAAAGGGTCTATCATTACCGCAAGTTCTTGCGTTTCTTTTTGACCAATGCTTCTTTCATAAGCACCTGGGTGCGGTCCGTGTGGAATACCACCTGGGTGAAGTGAAATGAATCCTTTTTCAATGTGGTTTCTGCTCATGAAGTCACCGTCTACGTAATACAAAACTTCATCAGAATCGATGTTGCTGTGGTTGTAGGGAGCGGGAATTGAATCTGGATGATAATCGTATAATCTTGGAACGAAGGAGCAAATTACAAAGTTGTGTCCTTCGAACGTTTGATGCACTGGAGGCGGTTGGTGAATACGTCCGGTAATGGGTTCGAAATTGTGTATCGAAAATGCATAGGGATAGTTATATCCGTCCCAGCCTGCAACATCGAATGGATGTGTCGCATACACCAACGTGTGCATGTGATTTTCCTTTCTTATTTTCATGGTGAAATCACCTTTCTCGTCGTGCGTTTCGAGTTCAGAAGGACGTTTGATATCGCGTTCGCAAAAGGGTGAACTTTCTAGCAATTGTCCGAATTGATTTCTATATCGCTTCGGCGTTACAATGGGTGAAAAACTTTCAACAATAAATAGGCGATTGTCTTCGGTATCGAAATCGATTTGATAAATCATTCCTCTTGGAATGACCAGGTAGTCGCCGTATTCAAAATGAATATTTCCTAAGAACGTTCGCAATTTTCCAGAGCCGCGATGTATGAAAATAACTTCATCTGCATCTGCGTTTTTGTAGAAATATTCTGTTAAACTTTTGCGTGGAGCAGCAACTGAAATGTGCAGGTCGTTGTTGAAAAGCAAAACCGTTCTGCTTTCTAGAAAATCGTCTTGTGGCGCAACGTTAAAACCGCTGAGCATGCGTGGCTCTATGTTGTGATAGACCGCTGCTTTTGGTGAAACATCAACGGGTGCGCTAATGCTTTTAATTTGGGTAGGTCTGTGCAAGTGATAAAGCAACGAAGACATTCCCGTAAATCCTTCTGTGCCGAATAGCTGTTCGTAATGCAATTCGCCAGATTCCTTATAGAACGTTGTATGACGTTTTGGAGGTGTTTTTCCGAGTGAGTGGTAAATAGGCATGCGGCGAAGTTACGAATGAACCTGAATGAAAAAATAATGAGGAATGCTTCTGCTCTGACTGATGTTTCTCAATTTGAATTATTTCCCCGAAGCGTTAATGGCGTTGATGTAATAATTTAAATTTGGGGGTTCAATGTGTCCCCTGACAATAAAGGCATTTGGGTAGGATGTCTTAAAGTTTTTCAGTTCGTTTTTGGCGTCGGTTTCAGTTAGGAAATCGCCAATGCGCAAACTGAAATCGGGAACGTTTTGTTCGAGATAGGCCTGATGAACAAAACCTTTCGCCATGAATTCCTGTCTTTTTGCTTTTGCTTGTTCGAGAGGGCCAAAGAAAATTTGAATACGAAACCCTTCAAGGTTATTTATTCCTCTTGAGTTTTGCTCAATAGCCGAGATAGAAGGTGGAACACTGAAAACAACATGCCCAGGTTTTAAGGTGTCTTGTGCGTGAGACTTAACTGTTAAGTCTTTGGCTGCAGGCTTTTGAGCTGAAGTGCTGAAAGCTGCAATTAAGAGAAGAGTAATTAAAAGGCGCATGATGTCTGTCATTTCTCAACAAAGGTACGCCAGCGTTTTTGAAGTACAAAACATAAACGTCAATGAATCAATAGAGTAAGATTGAAAAACGGCGCGAATGTTATTTAGAATAGGTATAAATTAAGAAATAGATGAAAATGACATTTCTGTGATAAACCTCGTGAAGTAAATTTGCGACGCATTAAATAAGGATTTTTGTAAAAAGACCAGGAATGAAGCGACTTCTAGCAAGTTTAAAAGGATTAGCGTTATTATCGATTGTTAACCTATCCTTGTTTTCAGCGTCTTACGCTGCTAACATTCACGAAGGTGGGGACCCAGTAAAGGGTGCCGAGCTCTTCAACGCCAATTGTGCGTCGTGTCACAAAATAACAGATGAAATCTTGGCTGCGCCCGGTTTGAAAGGTATTTCAGATCGTTGGGCCGGTAAGGATGAGCTGATTGTAAAGTGGATCAATAATCCTCAAGCTGCTGCCGCGTCGGGTGATCCATACATCAAGGGCTTGGTAGATAAGTATGTTGGCACCTACGGTTGGATGGCTGCGCAAGCAGTGACCAAAGAAGAGATTAATCACATCTTAACGTATGTTAAATCGGGTGGCGGCGCTGGAGCAAAGAAAGAC
>Ga0114980_10000113_pt1 | contig 52903 bp, 41 predicted proteins | sample S_140806_EF_Meta_FD_87018 | JGI IMG/M metagenome (GOLD analysis project Ga0114980, IMG submission 87018) | Freshwater microbial communities from Lake Simoncouche, Canada to study carbon cycling - S_140806_EF_MetaG | ecosystem: Environmental > Aquatic > Freshwater > Lake | place: Lake...
ATTACAGAAGTTACTTTACGTCCAATTACAAGGTGTTCGGAATTACAATACCAAAGGACATCAATTTCTGTGGAGAACATTTGCCTATTCAAGACTTCACAGTGTACGAAGCCCTCGAGCGTGAATTACTCGTGAATACGTACTACCAATCACAAACAGTACTATTACATAAACGTGCGAGTCGCTGGTTTCCGGTAATCGAACCGATTCTTGCTAAGAATGGAGTTCCAGATGACATGAAATATCTGGCACTAGCAGAAAGCGGACTAACCAATGCAATTTCTCCACAAAAAGCTTCTGGTTTCTGGCAGATCATGGAATCAACTGCCAACTACTACAAACTTGAAGTATCAGAAGAAGTTGATGAACGATTCAATGTAGAGAAAGCAACAGAAGCCGCATGTAAAGTGTTGCGCGACGCCTATGCACGTTATGGGAATTGGACGATGGCGGCAGCATCTTACAATCTTGGTATGGGCGGAATTGACAAGCAGATTGCGAAGCAAAAAACAGATAGTTATTACGGACTTTACCTGAATGAAGAAACTGCACGTTACATCTATCGAATTGTAGCATTTAAAGAAATTATTTCAAGACCTAAATCGTACGGATATCAATTGCGCAAAAAAGATTTATATCCACCAATTCCTGTGAACCGTATTACTGTTGATTCTTCGATCAGCGATCTAACTAGCTTTGCGATTTCGAAAGGCACTTCCTACAAAGTGTTAAAGATGCTTAACCCATGGCTCCTGAAAGGTTCACTTAGCAATGCTGCTAAAAAATCATACACGATATTGCTACCGGCGAAAGGAACAGAGTTGTATGATTTGGAAGAAACGCTTCCGCCTTCAAATTTCAATCCTTCAAAAACAGATACTTCAAAGTTTGTTAATCCTGCCGATATCAAAGCCGATTCTGCATCACGGTCCATTATTTATCCAGCCCAAAATGGAGATACTTGGGAATCTGTTGCAGCTGCTTTCGGTATTGACAAAGAATACCTTCTGGAATTCAATAAGCGCGACGAAAGTCAACCTTTGAATACAGGAGAAGAAATTGCTATTCCGAGACGATAATTGTGCTGAACCATGACTAACCTTCCTGCCATTGCCGAAAGTGAAAATGAAACCCTGGAAGTTTCAGGCGCTCGCGTTCACAATCTGAAAAATATTAATGTCACTATTCCACGTAATCAACTTGTTGTCATTACAGGTTTAAGTGGAAGTGGCAAATCGTCGCTAGCATTCGATACAATCTATGCAGAAGGTCAACGCCGCTATATTGAAACCTTCACAGCATACGCACGTCAATTTCTTGGTGATCTCGAACGCCCTGACGTAGACAAAATCACGGGCTTAAGTCCCGTTATTTCCATCGAACAGAAAACGGTCAACAAGAATCCGAGATCAACCGTAGGAACGATCACAGAGATTTACGACTTTCTGCGATTGTTGTACGCAAGAGCTGGCGATGCATACTCTTATGTGACAGGAGAGAAAATGGTTCGTTATACCGACGAGCAGATTATTGATCTGATCATCTCAACATATGCGAAGAAGAAAATCTACTTGCTCTCACCTGTTGTCAAGGGTCGAAAAGGGCATTATCGCGAATTATTTGAACAGATCAGAAAGCAGGGATTCTTGCGCGCCCGAATTGATGGTGAAGTTGTTGAATTAACAACACGCATTCAATTAGATCGTTATAAGGTGCACGACATTGAAATTGTGATTGATCGTTTAGAAGTAAAACCAGAAGACCGCCAACGTATAATCGAATCAGTGCGCTTAGCATTGCGTCATGGTAAAGGAACCATGATGGTTGCTGAGATAAACAAGAACGAAGCGCGGCATTTTAGTCGTCACCTCATGTGCGCTACTTCCGGAATTGCCTATGATGATCCTGCACCAAATTTGTTTTCATTCAACTCACCTTACGGAGCATGCACGCGTTGTAACGGACTTGGACATATTTTGGAAATCGACATCAACAAGATTATTCCAAACAAAACCAAGAGCATCAAAGCAGGAGCCATCATTCCCATTGGTGAATACAAATCTTCGTGGATCTTTAATCAACTGGAAGCGCTTGGATCGAAATTCGGATTCAAACTAACTGATCCCGTAAAAGATATTCCTGAAGATGCACTCAACGCCATACTCTATGGAACCGATGAGATGCTGAGAGTGAAGAATGATACCTATAGCGCAGGTACGAGCTATTCAATGTCATTCGAAGGTATCGTGAACTTCCTCGCGCGACAAGAACAAGAAGGATCTTCGACCGTTCAGAAATGGGCGCAGGAGTACATGAATGAATCTGATTGCCCGAAGTGTGAAGGCACACGTTTGAAGAAGGAGTCATTGTATTTTCGAATTGACGGAAAGAACATCGCTGAACTTTCTTCAATGGGTCTCGAAGACTTACGCAAGTGGTTTGACAAAATTGAAGAACGACTTAGTGAGCGACAAAAATCTATCGCGCAAGAAGTGTTGAAAGAAATTCGTTCACGCTTAGGATTTCTTCTCGATGTTGGCCTCACTTACCTTTCGTTGAATAGAAGTTCGCGTTCCCTGTCAGGAGGAGAGGCTCAAAGAATTCGTTTAGCAACACAAATTGGATCGCAACTTGTGGGTGTGTTGTATATTCTAGATGAACCCAGCATTGGACTTCATCAACGCGATAATGTTAGATTGATCGAAGCATTGAAAAACCTTCGCGATATTGGCAACTCCGTTTTGGTGGTGGAGCACGACAAAGAAATGATCATGTGCGCAGACTACGTGCTTGATATTGGACCTCGTGCAGGTATACACGGTGGTCACGTCGTAGCAGAAGGCACTCCGGCTGAGCTCATCAAATTTGACACTTTAACTGCAGACTACATCACTGGAAAACGATTCATTGCAGTACCACCACAACGTAGAAAAGGAAGCGGCAAGTCAATAGTGCTTGATGGTTGCACAGGACATAATCTCCAGAATGTTACAGTTGAATTTCCCTTGGGAAAATTCATTTGCGTAACTGGGGTGAGCGGTAGTGGAAAATCATCGCTAGTGAATGAAACGTTGTATCCAATTTTGGGCAAACACTTTTATCGCGCAGAAAAGCGCCCACTTCCCTATCGAAAGATTCATGGTCTGGAATACATCGATAAAGTGATTGACATAGATCAATCACCAATTGGACGTACGCCGCGTTCCAATCCAGCAACGTATACGAATGTCTTCTCCGATATACGTCAATTGTTTGCAGAATTACCAGAGGCGAAAATCCGAGGTTACAAACCCGGTAGGTTCTCATTCAATGTAAAAGGCGGACGTTGTGAAACATGCCAAGGAGCAGGATTGCGCACCATTGAAATGAATTTCCTGCCTGATGTATATGTGTTGTGTGAAACCTGCAACGGCAAGCGTTACAACCGAGAAACCTTAGAAGTACGTTTCAAAGGCAAGAGCATAAGCGATGTTCTTGATCTTACCATTGAGCAAGCCAGCGACTTCTTTGAAGCACATCCTTCCATTCTTCAACGCGTGAAGGCAATGAATGATGTTGGATTGGGTTACATTACCCTTGGGCAACAAAGCACAACCCTTTCTGGAGGAGAAGCACAACGCGTGAAACTCGCTACTGAACTCGCACGAAAGCAAACAGGAAACACGCTCTACATTCTCGATGAGCCGACAACAGGCTTACATTTTGAAGATATCCGCATTTTGCTTGATGTACTACAGAAGTTGGTTGATCAAGGAAATACGGTGATTGTTATTGAGCATAATCTAGATATCATCAAAGTAGCAGATCACATTATTGATCTCGGTCCAGAGGGTGGCTCAGGCGGAGGAGAAATTCTTGCGTTCGGTACTCCAGAACAAGTAGCCAAATACAAGTTGAGCATCACCGCCAAGTTTCTGAAAGAAGAGTTGAAGTAAGTACAAGACTACTACAACGATCAATTTTCTGAAACTTCAAGCTGCATTGTGACGTAAACAAAACAACACGTCAATCTGGCAAGCTGTTTGCTGAATACATCACAACAACTTACTTTGGTAGATTGAGCACTCATTAATTGTATCGTATATGACCGAGAATCAGGAAGACAAAATCAGACGCGCATTCGCAGAAAAAGATTGGAATGAAATTAAAGCGGAGAACTCCTGGCAGATTTTTAAGATCATGTCGGAATTTGTTGAAGGCTTTGAGAAGATGACGAAAATTGGGCCATGCGTTTCCATTTTCGGATCAGCGCGCACCAAGCCCGACAGTAGATATTATAAACTGGCGGAAGACATTGCCACCAAACTAACTCTTGAAGGTTACGGTGTAATTACCGGTGGAGGTCCAGGAATAATGGAAGCTGGCAACAAAGGTGCGAAGGCTGGGAAAGGAAAATCCGTAGGTCTAAATATTCGCTTACCCTTTGAGCAGTCGTCGAATATATACGTTGACCTCGACAAGAACATTAATTTTGATTACTTCTTCGTACGGAAAACCATCTTTCTAAAATACAGCCAAGGATTTATTGCGATGCCGGGCGGGTTTGGTACGCTCGATGAACTTTTCGAGGCACTCACTTTGGTACAAACTTCCAAGATTGCGCATTTCCCAGTTATCCTTGTCGGCTCCGAATACTGGGGCGGATTATTGAATTGGATAAAGTCAACCATGTTGGAGAAAGAACACAACATCAATACGCAGGATCTAGAACTATTTCATTTGGTTGATACTGCCGATGAAGCGGTCAAAATCCTTAATGATTTCTATTCGCATTATCTATTGAAACCAAACTTCTAGTCGTTCAGCTCAGTGCCTTGCGCATTCTGTACCTGTGAGAAACCTCCTAGGTTAACAACACGCTGTTAATAACCGAAGTGTACTCTTTATTACTTATAATCACCCACGAAAGCCTCTACTGACGAGGCTTTCAGCGTTATCTCGTCTCTAGTATTCACATTTCAGTGTTTGTAATTACAACAGTATATCAGGGCTTATCGAGCGGCACAATTCTAGCTTTGTTAGACAAGCAATACGCCCCCCACATTGTTTACAACTGTAAAACACATTACTGTAATGTGCATAATGCACCTGCTTTTTATGAGTAATGAAGCTTGGTGCCAATCTGAGAACGTGAAAAAAGAGCTACCACTCATGAGCGCAGGCGGAGGACTCACTTATTTTAGAGGTGATGTTGGAGCAAACTCGCGCACAGGCGGTGCATTCAAAACCGGATCTCGTTTTGGAATAGAACAGCGTTTTCTGAATACATTGGGTGTAGAAGTGTACGGCGTTTACGGAACATTTACAGTTAACGAACGCGCTCTATTGTTCAATAGAAACTTCACGACCAAATTCCTTTCTATTGGTGGAAGTTTGATGTTGAATTTCGACAATGACATTATTCTTTCAAGAAGATCAACTATTGCACCCTATTTGGGCCTAGGATTAATGTGGATGAACTTCGATCCATACGGTGATTTGAAAGATGCGAATGACTCTACCTATCATTATTGGGCAGATGGTTCTATTCGAAATATGGCAGAGAATGATCCAAATGCATTTCAGGCCGGATTACTTCAACGCGACTATACATACGAAAGTAAACTCACAGATTCCACTGCGAATTACAAACGAAGCACATTGGGTATTCCACTTACCGTTGGAACAAAACTCAAATTCAGCCGACACATAGGTGCTGACTTAAGAGCTTCGTATAACGTCACCTTCTCAGACTATATCGACAATGTGATGTTTGACCGCACAGATAGTTGGATGTTTCTGAGTTGTTCCATCTATTACCAGTTCTCAGCATCTGAACCAAAAGTCAAAGAAAAGGAACGAGGTGTCAGCGGAAAAGATATTCTCAATGAAGACACAGATAAAGATGGTGTAAGCGATGGAATCGATCAATGCGCTGACACACCTCCTGGAGTGAAAGTGAACAGCAAAGGATGTCCACCAGACGATGATGAAGATGGATTTCCGAATTATCGCGACCAAGAGCCTAAAACTCCGAAGAATACGAATGTTGACGCAAATGGCATAACCAAAAAGGAAGTTGCACTCGATAGTTTAGGGTTACCAATACATTACAACACTTGCATTCCTGACGAATATCGTGCAGCTGACAAGAATTACGATTGCAAGATTACAGCAGACGAAATCAACTCAGTCATTGATGATTTCTTTGATAGTGAAGTAGATTGGACGACCGAACGCATTAACGGATTAATTGATTATTTCTTCGAACAATAACAATAAGGTAGAACCATGATAAGAGTATTGATCATTGCGCTGAACTTTTTTATTGCCTGGATAATTTCTGTGATTGCTGGAGTACCATCCGCAACTGTTACTGCACCATCCACAATACAGAAAGGAGAAAGCTTTACAGTGACAGTGAAAATCAATCCGAATGGAGTTGAAGAATTTCTTCGCTATTCAATGACTTTGCCGGAAGGATGGACTGCGGAAAAAATTGAGGAAGACGGATCAACCTACATGATGGAGAAGCAAGTAGTTAAATTTCTTTGGTCACGTGTAGGCGTAAGAAGTGAATTGAACGTTTCTTTTAAAGTAACACCTCCTGCCAACGTTGAAGGAACATTCGAACTTCCATGCAAGCTTTCGCACAGCGTAAATAATTTGCCAAGCCACATTGAACTGACTCCGCTCAAGATTGTTATCGGGAATCCAGCTGCGCAGAATAACGCTAGTTACTTACCAGAAAAAACCGACTCAACCTCGAACCCATCGGCTCAAGTAAACGTTACTCGTGTAGTACCAACTGAGCCTGTGAATGGAGAATTTCTAGTTGATGTAACAATCCAAAAAGCTGATCTCACCAGTTTCATTAAGTTACAAGATTCGTTGCCTGCGGGTTTCAGTGCGCAGCCGATAACAAAAGATGGTGGCGACTGGTCATTCGAGAATGGAGTAATCAAGGTGCAATGGTACAATCCAGTCAAAACAAACCCAACACTGCATGTTCAATATAAAGTCATCGTATCACCAGACATTACAGGAACGTTTTCGATTAAAGGACACGTATCGTATGTCGAGAATATGGGCAACAAACTGCTCACGATTGCTCCTGCAACAATCCAACTCAAAGAGAATGCTGCTCTAGCTAATAACGATAAAACGAACAATAACACTGATAAAACTCAAAGCGATCCGGTTGTAACAAACGAACAAACTAATACGAACAAAACCCAGAATGACCCGATTGTAACCAATGATGAAACCACCAAAACGGGAAGTGATCCAGTAGTAACCAATGATCAGAATACGAACACGACTATCACCCAAGATCCTCAGACCAACAAAACAACGGGAGTTACTTTTGCTATTCAAATTGCTGCCATGCAAAGACTAGTGCCTGTTACATATTACAAGAACACATTCGGCTTGGCGGTTGTAAGTGCGGAACAAGTTAATGGACTCAACAAGTATACTACAGGAAGCTTCTCAACCTATCAGGATGCACGCAATGGAAGAGAAACTGTGAAATCAAAAGGCGTTCAAGGTCCGTTTGTAGTAGCTTACAGCAATGGAAAACGAATCACAGTACAAGAAGCTTTGATGATCACTAGCCAAAAATGGATTCGTTAGGCTCGCCTTCGAACAATACCAAGAGATTCACTAGATTTGTATAGATGCGTAAACTGTTAATTGTCCTTTTTTTTGGCTTACAAATCTCCTATTTGCAAGGACAGGGAAATGCCTATCATTACCCTGCACGAATTCAGTTAAAATCAGATAAAGAAGATTCAGAACCATTCGTATTTAAACCAACCATTGGATTAGGAACAGGAATGTTTTCTTTCTATGGAGACCTTTACGATAAGAAGCTAGCCAACTTTCAAGTAAGTCGAATTGGTTTCGATCTTTCTATTCATCAAAGTCTAACAAGTTGGCTCAACATCGGATTTTACACCATGTTCGGTAAGCTTGGAGCCAATGAACGCCTCATTTCACGGAATGTAAATTTTGAATCACAGATACGTGTTGGAGGTGTTCATTTAGAATACAATTTTTCGAACTTTTTCAAAACAAGAAAGTCGATTACACCATGGGTAAGCGTAGGATTTGAATCATTTGAATTCCTTTCTAAAACGGATTTATATGATGCCAATGGAAATCGCTATTACTATTGGTCAGATGGGTCAATTCGCAATATAGATGAGAACGATCCATTCGCATGGCAAGCGTCGTTTTTGCAGCGTGATTACACCTACGAAACCGATATGCGCAATCAGAATCCAGATAATTTCGGTCGATATCCCGAACGATCATTTGCTATACCTGTAGGTGCAGGGTTTACGATGCACCTTACCGATCGCTGGACGGCTAATTTCGGAACAACTTTTCACTTCTCCTTCACTGATTATGTAGATGGAATTACAAGTGAAAGTTTAGGCAATCGCCAAGGCAACGCGAAGAATGATCACTTCGTAATGACCTCTTTCGGAATGCGGTATAATCTGAATGGAAAAGAAGCTGAAGAAATTGATTCACTTCCTGTGAACGATAGCTTGTACCTCGCCTTCAACGACGAAGACTATGATAGTGACGGAATTCCGGACCTTTCAGATTCCTGCGCTTTGACTCCGAAGGGAATCCTTGTTGATATACATGGTTGCCCTGTAGATAATGACATCGACAATACAGCAGACTATCGCGATCAAGAATTAGAATCTTCACGTGATTTCATAACAGATGAAAATGGTATTGCATTAACAGATTCAATCATCTTGAAACGCTGGAATCTTTATAATGACTCAACAGGAGAATACCACGCCATTAATGAAACTATACAAACCAAACAGAACCTTGCAGGCACAGGAGCATCAGCCCGTAAAGTCTATATGGTTTCTCTTGGAACATATACCGGCACGATAAGCAATGATCAGATGATGCGTTTTCTGAGTGTACCTGATATTGGAACTCATGTTCTATACGATTCATCCACAGCTTACACTGCAGGCCGTTTCTATGATTTAGTAGAAGCTGAAAAACGTAGAAAAGCACTGGAAGCACAAGGCTTCACTAAGCCAACAATCGTTTACAAAACACCAGAAGGAAAACTTGTTGAAGTGAATGGATTGAACGGTTCAAGTGGCAACAGCGCTGCAATGAATAATCAAAATCCAAGCAACAACACGAACAACAATACAAATACCACCACCACCACCAACAACACCAACACCAACACCAACACCAACACCAACACCAACACCAACAACAACAACAACAACAACACCACCACCACCAACAACAACAACAACAACAACAATAACAATAACAATAACAACACCACCACCAACAACAATAATAACAACAACAACAACAACAATAATACAAATAACACCGCGAACAACACCGCGAACAACAACTCGAATAACACTGCCAATAATGGAAAAGTTGATCTCGTTCCCATCGACACTGGTATTGTATTCCGTGTTCAAGTTGGAGCATTTTCAAAACCAGTTGCAAAATATACCTTCATGGATGTTCCAAACCTTTTGGTCTTCCGAACTGATGATGGCTTATACAAATATGTTTCAGGTTCCTACACGTCTTTCCAAGAAGCATCAGATGCACGTGCACAATTATTGGTTAAAGGATATAGTGGTTCATTTATCGTAGCCTACAAAAAAGGCAAGCGTATTCCATTAGAAGAGGCAGGAGCGATATACGTGAAACAAGTGCCTACTCCTGTAGATTCAGCTAAATCGACTCAAGTTGTCAAGTCCAACGTAGAATTCAAAGTTCAATTAGGGGTATTCAAAAACGAACCTCCTGCAGATGCAAAACTTAAACTTAACAAAGTAGCTGGTTTACAGAAAACCTCAACCCCTGCAGGGCTTACCCGCTATACAGTAGGAAGTACAGCTGATTACAAAGAAATAACAGCATTACGGGACAAAATGAAGTCAGAAGGATTCCCTGATTGCTTTATAGTCGCCTTCTTCAATGGCGAGCAAGTGTCCGTAAACGAAGCAATTGAGCTTTCGAAGTAATACTTTACTTATTTGGCACTACTTTTGGGAAGTATTCAAACAAAAACAACCCAATGAAAAGGCTTGCTACACTTATTATTATTTGTCTAACAATTCTTTTTGCCCCTTCAGTGTTCGCGCAAGACGGTGGAAAAAGGAAAGACAAAAAGAATAAATCAACCCCACAAGTTGACTCTACTGCAACAAAAAAGGAGAATAATGAAGGTAGCGGAAACGGAGGAGGTGAAATCACGATTGATGAACCAGGTAATACACGAGGCCAGACCAACAATAATAGCTCACACAAAACCGATGGTGATACGCTAAAACCAAAAGGCTCTGAAGCTTCTCCAAAAGAATCCGACAAGCCACAAGAAAAACCAAAAGAGCAAACAGCCCAACAAGTTGAAGTTGGTGCGCCAGCTGAAGGGGCATCAAAATCAACTGATGCTGCACCGGCACCACCACCGGGAGCTGGAGGATTGGATGCTAGCGGTTCTGGTACTTCACTCACCATTGATGAAGCAGGAACACAACGTGTGAAGAAACCATCAGACGCATTGGGTAGTAAAGTAGATGTGAATCCAACCAACCTCACCATTGACGAAGCTGGCACGCAAAAAGTAAAGAAAACAGTTGAAGCTCCTAACTTAATGCCTAACACTGATTCACTAAAACAAAATGTAGGAGGTAAGGTATTGGATCTTATTAAACCACATTAAACTTCTATTTAAAAATATGCGCTGTAACATTACTCTTTCCCGAATCATTATCGTAATCGCTGCAGTAAGTATTGCAGCAATTTCTATTGTATCCTGTAAGAAAGAAGAACCGGCGCCTTCAACCCCAACACCTCCTACTTCACAGGAGTGTATGGATCAAAACGGGAGTGCATATTTTGCCAACTCATCCGGTACCTGTCAGTTTTCTCCATCACTCAATATCACTTCCACTGCAACACATTGGCATGCCGCTAATGGATATGATTTTCAATTCATCCGCAATGGGAGTGCAACTTCAGGTACAGGACGAATGAAGTACAACAACGGGGCTACATCCACTTTTGATTGGAGCATGGATCCGAACAATACCGAAACGATAATTATTTCTAATTACGACAGTGTATATACTGCCGCGAATCAGGTGGCGATGTTTACAATGATCAATGCGAACCAGATGGTGAATCCTACATCATTTAATGCACAAGTCACATACAGCACAGGTACGTTCAGCAATACTTTTTCACTCACGGCCGGAGCACTGTAATTTTCTCGATCAGAACACGAGAGAATTCATCACAATTCAATTGACTACTTCATTGAATATTATTCCGTGCGATTGCAGTTCTTTTAGAATGGGCTGATACAATTCCTTGCTAACTGGAACGACAACACCACTTCCAGAGAACGCACCAGTAAGTACCATTTTAACGGCAATGGCTGCAGGCAGTCCCACCGTTTTCGCCATAGCGGTGTGTACTTCATCGTCGCCTTTTACAACTAATGAAGAGGTATGCGTATGTGATTTACCATTGATCGTATATTCAAAAATGTGCTGCATCACTACCATATCCTTATCTCCTGATTGCAATTTCCATTTTCGTTCGAGTAGTTCCTGAAGAATCTGCGCTGGTGATGCTTCTTGCAATGGAATTTTATCAATATTCAAAATACCGGTCCATTCGATCATATTCATTGAAGTCGACTTCTCCTCTATTCCACTGAATGCCGCAAGTCGCTGCTTGATAGAACCTGCTCCAGATGGCAAAAATGTTTCAATGAATTCGGCGTAAGTGAATTCATTCGCGTTCTTCAATTTCCAAGAGTCATCAGTGATACCCAACTTCACAAATACATCCCAAGCTTTGCAAAAGCCATCTGCACGCAATGTTCCGCGAAGCATGGTGGGTATAGACTCTAATCCATATACTCCACGATATGAAAGTGAATCGCGATTGGCGTAGGCATCAAAAGTACCATATCCGTCAATGGAAATCGTTTTGGATTGAGCAAATAAATGCTGATATGGCAAGTACTTGTATTTACCTTTTTCAATGAACTGTGCAATGCCTTGTCCAGCGAGAATTACGTTGCGTGGATTCCATGAGAATTTATATCCCCACGGATTGTCATTCGACTCAGGCGCAACAAGTCCACCACAATATGAATAGAACGCATTCATAACTCCACCTTTCGCGCGCACTTCTTCAATGATTTGCATTGCCGACATGTGATCGATTCCTGGATCTAGTCCAATTTCATTCATAAGGAGCACGCCTTTCAGTTTCGCTTCATTATGCAATTCACGCATCGTTTCAGAAACATAAGAAGCCGTTACAAGATGCTTTCCGAATTGCACACAATCCTGTGCAACTTGTCCGTGCATAGTAGCTGGCAACATCGAAACCACAAGATCCGCACGCTGTATTTCTTCTTCACGTTGATTCTGGTTATTGATATCGAAGCGAAAAGCCAATCCATTCGCATGCCCTCCTACCCGATCAATTGCAAATTGTTCGTTATAGTCACCTACGCGAATTGTCCAGGAATGCGTTTTCGACTGTTCTAACAAATAAGAAATGAGCGCAGAAGCAGATCGTCCGGCTCCAATTATCAGAATGGATTTCATGGACACGAAGGTAGAAAATCCCCGTGGGAGAAGTGTGCCCGCAACAGCACAAAAAAGCCTCCCGTAAACTATACTACAAGCTCACGGGAGGCCGGAATTCAAAGACTATTACTTGGTAAGAACAAGCTTACCGTTACCAAGCTGCACATTGTTGACTTTAATCGTGTAGAAATATACACCATCAGCAAGGTCTCCGCGGTTAACGTTCATGGGTTGATTGAATAATCCGTTTTGCGTGCGAACAAGCTTTCCTGATGCATCAACCATTTCGAATGTATATGCACCGGAATATTCAGAAGAATTCACGATTACAACGGAAGCATCTGTCATAGGATTCGGGAATACTCCGAATTCAACATGCGAATCAATCGAAAGTCCATCCGTGATAACAATAAGCACTGTATCACATGAAGAAGTAGAATCACCGCAAATATTCCATGTTGTCAGACATACAGTGTACAATCCGGTATTGGAATAGTTGTGCGTAGGATTCTGCGCTGTAGACTGGTTGCCATCACCGAAATCCCACAAGTAAGATGCAGCACTGTTTGAAGTACTCGTGAAATTCGCAGTAAGTGCAGAATCATTAGAAGTAAATGATGCACTGAGTACTTCTGGACAGGTGGTTACTTGTGTGCAGATGGTATCCGCATCGCAATCAGCTGCAATGAGGCATACATTGTAAGTACCATTCACAGTATAAGTATGTTGAGGATTCTGCTGAGATGATGATGTTGCATCACCGAAATACCATGACCATGATGTTGCGTTTGCAGACACATCCGTAAATTGTATCACGCCATTTGCATCGACATACGTGTAAAAAGCAGAAGCAGGAAGACAAACAGTGATTGTATCACATGTTGTAGCAGAGGAGCAACCGTTCGCAGTTACACAAACAACGTAAGTACCACTTGCTGAATAAGTGTGCATTGGAGCCATTCCTGTGTCAATTGGAGAGCCGTCGCCATAATCCCACGACCACGAATTCGCACCAGTTGAAGTTTCCGAGAACATTACTGTCCCGTTACCCATTGCAGTCGAAGTAAATGTGACAGTTGGAGGAATGCAAACCGTCACGGTGTTACAGATTGTGTCTACTCCACAACTTCCATTGGTGGCAATCAGACAAACAGTATATGTACCTGACGCTGCATACGTATGGGTTGGACTTTGCAATGTACTTGTACCACTGTCACCAAAGTACCAGAACCATGAAGTAGTTGCGGACGAAGCATCAGTGAACATTGCCACTGCACCCATTGTGGTACTCGTGTAATTGGCAGTAGTGACGGCACTTCCGCATACAGTAACACTCATGCAAATTGTGTCTGTTCCGCATGAATTAGTGATGTAGGTACAAGCTGTGTAGATCCCAGCTAAAGCATAAGTGTGCAATGGATTGTCAATAGTAGCCAACGGAGAACCATCGCCGAAATCCCAAACAGAAGTGAAAGAAGTATCTGCGTTACTGGTGAATTGCACATCGGAAGCATTTAACACACTCGCAGAAGCGGAATACGTAATAGTTGAATCATAATACATCTCAACACGACTGATATTACCGGAAGCTTCTGTCCAGAGATCCTGAGGAGGGGTTGTTGTGAGCGAGAACTGCATCCCCAAACGAGCAATTGTCACAGGAAAACCGGCAATAGTAGTTGTAGTCGGACCTGGTGCGTATGAACATACAGTTCCACGTTGCCCAAGAATACCGATCACGTCCCCCTGCTCTACTTGAATATTTACAGGTAATATTCCGGTGTTTGTATTGTTCTGAGTCAGATACAAAACAGTAAATGAATTAGTAGTCGTAGAATACAGCGGTGGCACTGCATTCAATCGAACAATTGCAATAGACTGATTCCCGCTGTTTGCGTCAGTAGGAACCCGAACACCTGTAATCGTAAAACAAGTTGGCGCGGTAAAATAGTATCCACGCACATTACCAGAAAACGTAGAAGTCTGTGCAGGAATAGGCATCATTGTTTGCGCAAAAACATTCGCACAAATAAATGCCACAAATGTGGTTAGTAGTAGTTTTCTCATATTGGTAGTTATGTTTGCTTGGCCAAATGTACACAATGCGACTAGAATCAAGTAAAAAATGTTCGCTTTCAAGACGATTTGCGATTACTTCATTCGCCGTATTTTACTTTCGATAAATAGTATCATACTTAGCGCTCTTCGCATCAAATACACCATATCCGAAGCGAATGCTGTGTTCAACATAGAATGAACCTTCTTCTTGACAATCGCAACGCTCCATGAAGGAGGGCATAGTGTTAAGGCAAGCAGTTCGATATAAATACCCAAATTCATGAACAGAAAAATATCCGCAGCTCTTGAGTTCTTCCTGAAACGTTTCACCGCAGCCCAATCCTTGCAAATGAATACGGATAATAGCAGTATAAACAGAGTAGCCCCTCAACCCGTAATCTGATTCTTTTGTATCGCTGCAGTATAGGCCCTGAGTTGCGAAGAAATGAATTATGGAAGAGGGTATTAAAATTGGGATATGCATACGCATAGATTATCGCCACTTCTGCAATTACGTTCAAACGCTTCACTTCTTGCTTTGCTGTTTCTGAAATTCAATCAACTCATTTGGCGTTAGAATAGCACTGCACTAATAAAACAAAAAGCCGCCTCGTGTTTACGAAGCGGCCATTATACGCGTTATTCAAGTTACTAGTGAGCGATCATCACCTTAGACGTCTTCACCCCTTCTCCACTCACCATCTGAAGAATGTACTGTCCATCATACAATGTACGTGTGTCGATGTATGTTATTGTACTTCCAGGAGCAATTACTGATTTACGAACTTCTCTTCCTGCTATGTCGAACAAGGTAACAGTGATTGCAGTTGTGATCATACTTCCTGCTTGAACCGCTACAAATTCGCTTGCGGGATTAGGATATACGCCAATATTCAGTTGATCCATTTCCAATTGTGTAAAACCTGAAGACGGAACGTAAGTCGAAACTTGCTCATTAATCGTGTTCACTTTAGCAGCTACTTTGTTTCCGTAAAATGTAGGTCCAACTACATATGGATAAGCAGAATTCCAATTTGCATCCACTGTAGTGAAGTAGCAGTAGATTCCATTTGGATATTCAGGTGTAACACAGAAACGCCCGTTGTGTTCGTCCAGATAATCAGGATCATTTGGATGAGCAATGTATTCGTAGTCTTCTCTGTAACGACCTAATGGATAATTAGTGCTTACTGCTGGACCGTCGATCACATCGCTACCGTCAGCATAATGTGTACGAACAGCGATATTGCGTAACTGATAGCTTGACTTCATGCGCACCAGCGGACCCGTTCCGTTTGTATCCAGATACGCATATGCTCCGTAAATCGGAAATCCATCATAGGCGAATCCAAGCAATGGTGAATGTTGAGTACTGTCAATGACATAAAGTCCATCTGCCACATACAAATTACAAACTGTTGAAATTGGAACAAGATCCAAATTGAATGCAGAAGGATTCTGATGATGGTGATAATTACCCATTGCAGGATGTCCTTTTGCACAATCAAAACCACCGCGTTCGGCAACAACAGCATCTCTGTTCCAAACGTTGTCACCCATTCCACCTAATGGTCCTCCAGCCTCAGCACCTGTACTGTTCTTCCAGGAAACACCATCACGATAGTCGAACAACGCAACACCATTGATGAAGACGCCAATATTTCCACCGTTAGTTGGTGTTGGATTTCCAGTGTTCTGAGTTGGTAGCAAGGGAAATTTGAAAATTGCGTTTTGATCAGTTGCTATAGACGGATTTCCAGGAAACGGACCTGTTGTATATGCCGGAATGCCATTAGTTGTAGCGTAGGCCCAATTGGCCGAATATTGTACGACTTGAACATTCGCAAGATCAGCGTCCTGAATTGGAGTGAAATTATTCTGAATGTAATGACTTCCCATAATAGAAGTGTTCTGCAACCAAGCCGTAATGGCAGGATTCGTTTGTGCGGATAGCATTCCGACAAACGCCAGTGAAGTGGTTAAGAAGGCGATCTTTTTCATTGTTTTTTTTGTTGAGTGGTAATAATGGTTATTGAGCAGTTGGATTTGAAAATAATTGACGTGGATATGAAAACTTCGTATTGAAAATAAATGTTCGATCACTGAGTGTAAGGAGGAAAGCAATCATATCTACTTTTTCATTTGAATTTAGAACAACCGGATGTTGCAATTGTTTGTCTAATGTCGGTGATTGCGAAATTCCTGAAATGTAATGATTCAACACCTCGTTCAAGCGGTGAAATCGTCCATCATGCATGTAAGGAAACGTGTATTCGATATTGCGTAATGTAGGTGTTTTGAAAAGTAAGGAATCTTTTTTCTGGTGCGTTACATTGTATCGTCCGTAATCTTTTAGAGTTGCATCGACGGCCAATCCATTGTTTCTGAATGTATAATCAGAGAACAAAGGTTCGGTATGACAACCATTACAGTTCTTCTGAAACAAAGCATATCCATTGGATTCCTGCAGGGTGAAGGACGCTTTTCCTGCTTTCACACTATCGTACTTCGAATTTGAAGAGATCAAAGTCAATTGAAACTGTGCAATGGCCAAGAGTATACGTTCACCCGTAATAATAGAATCACCGAAGGCACCAGCGAACAAATTAGGGTAGCGCAAAGAACGTTGAAGCTTATACACCACGTGCTCAATTTTCTCGTCCATTTCCTGTGGACTAGATATTGGTGCCAGCGGTTGTACATCCAAATGATTCGCACTACCGTCCCACATGAAACTACTCTGCCAAGCCAAATTCATCAATGCAGGAGCATTACGCTTGCCAATACTATCATGAATGCCGTGACTCAAATCATGATCAATGTGAGCGAAGGCATTGTATGACGAATGACAGGAAGAACAAGAAACAGAACTGTCCTTCGACAAAATAGGATCATAAAACAATGCTCTTCCCAATTCAATTTTTTCTGCAGTAAGCGGATTCTTCTCAAAGTTGTAGACCGGTGTAGGAAAACTATCTGGTGCAGGGAAAATCAAGTTCACACCCCGAAACGCCATTACAAATAGCGAAAGCATTAAGAGTATGTGTCCACTTTTTTTCATTTTCGTACACTGAACATGGTTGCTGCTATTTGCGACAAGGAAACAGCTTTTGCACAAGGCGACATCAAATGACCCAATTGACCCGTATCCACTTCACTAAAGAATCGGTTTACATCCACTGCAATTGAGATATCCAAAACGTTTCCTACTTCCAATTCAATTGTCTGAAGGCTGTTGAATGGAGCTGCATAACCACCTAAATGATATTGAAATCGTTGATTACGCTCAGTACAACGCGCCCCGTATCCTTCCAGTTTCGTATTGATGTAACCGCTCTGCCATGTCCAGTACATGCCTCGTGTTGGATCCAAAGGACCACCTATTACTCCTGAAACATTGGTTGTACTGTCTATTCCAAGATTAAATCGCACATGATCATAGGTGATCGAGTTATCCACTAACAGATATAATTTACAAGTCGCTGTATCAAACAAATCCAATAGGAAATAACGCTCCTGCATCTCATTTACCACTTTACCATTATTGAGCAATTGGATATTAGAAATATAAAACCTGAAAACATCTATTCGTACCGTATCTGAAAAAGACTTCAAAATATAAGAACTGTCTTTTATCAATGTCTGCTCGCCTATCATTGGATGGAAAGACATAGGTACTGAACGTGTTTGACCTTTCGATTCCGAAAAAAATAGCAAACCGCTAAATGCAATCAACAACATTGGGTTGAAGATGCTGCGGGAAGATATTCTTAAAAAGGAAGAAGTCAGTCCTGACATACCGCTATTTCATGAACAACGAATTCACTCAATATTAAAAGAAATTGACCAATTACTAGAACTATTGAGGCAAATTAGAGTATTCACGCGGTAAGCGACGGTTCTAATGCCATGAATGATTTCTTGCGATAGAAATAGTACAAACTGACACTTATCAATGCTGAATGTGACGAACATCATCAACAGGACAAAGCGTTACTGGTAATTTTGAGCGGATTAATTAGAAGTCCAACGGAATTACCACCAAACCAAATCCAGAGCCATGATTAATAGAATCGTTTGTCCTACCGACTTCAGTCCAGAAGCAAATAATGCAACACAATATGCTGCAAAGTTGGCTCAAGAAACCAAATCTACCTTAATGCTATTGCACATCCAGCGCGCAAAACCTATGGTTGGCGGTGCAGGAATGGCAGGAATAACAAATGAAGAAGAAAAGGAACGCTTCGAAAGCAAACTCCGACAACTAAAAAGTACCGTGGATGAAGTTCAACGCACTTTCAATATTCAGTGTGAATGTGAGCTGGACATTTCAACGGAGGCTTTAGCGAAAACCATCGCGCGATTCGGAGTTGGAAATAGTATGATTGTGATGGGTACAAATGGCGCTGACAATCTATTTCAATTTTATTTCGGATCAAATACATATCACGTCATTCGTGAAGCAAATTGTCCGGTGTTAATGGTTCCAGAAAAAACTGAATATTGTACACTCAACAAGATTCTATACGCGCTCACGTATGAAGAAAAAGGGCGATTGGCGATTGATGGATTGATCGAATTTACACGACCATTTCCGAAAGCCATTTTCAATTTTGTACACGTTAGTGCCAAAGACTCCGAAATTAGTAAGGATGTATACAATGCTATGAAAGAGGAAGTCGAAACAATTTGTGGAGGGAAGATCATTCCACATTTCAGTCGCGTATTTAACTCAGATCCTGCGGAAGGAATTCAATCGTATTTGGAAAGTAATCCTTCTGATCTCCTGATAATGGCTGCACATCACCGCACAATTTTTGAAAGCCTCTTCTCAGCGAAACCAGTACTGGAAGGTCTAGCTGCAGTGCCAACTACTCCAATGCTTGTATTTCACGCTTAAGAAATTATTGTGAGTTAACTATTTACGCTTTGTAGTCGTTTGTCTTGATATCTCGGTACACAACGTTTCAACTTCGTCCAGTACTTTCTTTATGCGAGGCTTACTCATACCCAAAGCTTGCAGACGCTTTATTTGGGTTGGCACTTCTCTACTCAACACAATTCCGGCGTTCATCAGCGCAATTTTCTCTGCTTTTGAAAGCGATGAAAGACATGTTATCGGATAGAGACCCAACGAATCCACTAAGTCTTTGATCCCTCGTTTCACCGGATAATCCCATCCCAACAAATTCATCCCTGAACAGGTTCCATACTTGATGGCATCAAAAGAAAAACGAGTATTCGTCACAACCCAAGCCTGCATCAGTTTCGTGTCATTTCCCTTTAATCTCTGGAGGATTGGAACTACATCATCCACACGAGAATGAATATATAAAGGCACCTTGACGTCACAAAATATTCCAGGTTGATTATGATACTTGCATTCCATGAGATAATAATCCTGTCCTTTTTCCGCAATCACATCTATTTCATGTTTGACGCATTTTCCTTGTAGAACTACACCCACTCTTGTTTTGTATCCTTTCGCGTTGAAAATTTCAGCGACGAATTGCTCAAACGGAAATCCCGAAGGGCCCAATTCCATGATTGCACTCTTCAATCGATAACGTGCAGCCAATACGCCCTCGCTTCCACGCAATAAACCGTACGCCAAACGATATATATTCTTGGTGGGAATTCCTTCGTACAACTTCGGTTGAATCTGAACTATCACGCGTTCTGCAGAGTCACTGTCAGCCCCCGAACGCAAGAGCGACTTTCGCAATTTCTCTACAGAAAAAGGAACAACTACTCCCGAAGCTTTCGTAATTGAAAGTGTAGATTTCTTTGCAGCCATATTCCGAGTATTTGATGTCTTTGTAATGATTTGTGTTATCGAATTAAATTCCATGTGAAGATACCATTCCATGCGGTGAACTCATATGATTTCTTGCAGATATCAAGACGCATCATATATACTCATTACCTTTGTGCCATGGTCAAAAATTCAATACTTCTCGGTTCTATTTCCGCAGCTATCGCAATCGCATTAGGAGCTTTCGGCGCACACGGACTTCTCAAACATGTAGAATCTGGACTCATGGATATGAAAATGGTTCAAAGTTTTGAAACAGCAGCAAGGTATCAGATGTATCATGCCATTGCTTTGGTGCTACTCGGAATAATCATGAAATCTTTCGGTGAGCACAAGCAATTGAATAGGGCGAAATGGCTGTTTATTGCGGGAACAATTTGCTTCTCCGGATCGTTGTATTTGATCGCGACCCGCAATGTAATTGGTTGGGTAAATTGGCAATGGATCGGACCTGTCACACCAATAGGCGGATTGCTCTTTATGGCTGGCTGGGTCGTGATAATAGTTCACTTTCTGCGCAGTAAATAATCACAATCACTAACTTAGTGGGATGAACAACCCCTTCAGAAGAATCAACACGGTCTTTTGTATTCTCGCATTGATTTTCTTGGAGCAACCGCAGCAGATCAAAGCACAATGCAACCAAACGCAAACGTTAAACTCCACGCAAAACGCTCAGCTCAGTGTGCTGTTCAACAATCTGCAATCTGCGTTGTTTACACGAAATCTTCAACAAATAGATTCACTCTCCAGCGCTGCGAAAGTTATCATGGGTTCAGAAGCAGGTCAACCGGAAGTAACAGACACCTATACTAACATTGGCAATTCAACTGCGTGGCTGTCCGTGCCCGCTGCGCTGAATGTTTCCCGTGCTTTGATCAATGCAGACAGCATTTACTACGCGCAAACGTGGCGTGTGTGTAAAGGTCAATTGCCTCCCGCCTATCTTCCGCATTCCGTTCCATTGCGTGCCGGTGCAGAAATAAGCATCGGACTGATCCGAATTGCCTTGGCAGAAACAGATCTGAACAGAAGAAACGTGTATTTGCAATGGGCAACGGAAGCATTCGATTCGTTGCTCACCATGCAATTACCGAACGGAGCTTTTCCGTTTCCCGATTTGCGCACTTACAATGATCCTGTTTACACACCTATCATCAACAACTATCTCCAAAGTCTGGGAAGTGACTCCGTGAACGTGCTGGTCAACGGCTGGATTATTGACGATTCCGGAACCGGAGAATTTAAGTTCGATGCGGGTGTAATTGGCGGTGCTTTTGCAGAAGCATTCCTGTTCACAGGCGATACCAACTACAGAAATGCCGCATTGAAAGTAGCAGCGTACATGGATACATTGCGCATGAATACCAATTACAACTACAATACATTTCAGTCGTACGGTCTCGCTTTCGGTTACGCTTTGAATTCATCCCGCACAGACTGGACCATGAATGCAGACAGTATCCTTAGGTATTCCGTTTTACCCGGACAAATTCCGAACGGTCGCTGGGTAGACGGGCACAATGCACGATCAGTTTATCATTCCATTATCATTCACAATGTATCTGCCACACTACTGTATGCTCCTCAGACTAACGCATGGCAGGATACGCTGACAGGAATGTTATGCAGTACTATTCGTAATTTCATGGCATATGAAAATTCATGTGATGCATCCTCCGGCTTCGATGGTTTACTCCGTGCGTGGAAACTCGGACCTTCAGTTGTACCCATTTCGCTTCACGATTCTCTGACGGATTTGATTGGCGCTTACATGAACCATGCAGTTGCAAGTTCAGGAGATTTCCTGGATGTGTACACGATGGGATTGTATCTGGGTGCATTGACCAATTTGACGACAATTACCGAAGAGGAAAATACCAACAACTTAAGCGTCTTCCCGAATCCTGGGAACAACATCATTACTATTTCCTATTCTGCCACCGGTAATTCTGAAACACAAATTGAAATTCTCAATTCGATCGGTCAAAGCGTCGATGTCTTCGTTCAACCGAACACCGGCGCAGAAAATGCTAGAATACATTACGACGCATCACATCTTACTGCAGGAACCTATTTCATTCGTGCGGTGTGCGGGAATGAAGCCCAAATCATACGATGGATAAAACTATAAAGCATTCGATTCATTGGCAGACAAGCATTGGAGTCATTCCGAGCGAAGCGTTGGAGTCATTGCGAGCGAAACCTTGGAGTCATTGCGAGCGAAGCGAAGCAATCTCCACATTCGAAGAGAGGATTGCTTCGTTGCACTCGCAATGAAACTCAACAATTAAGAACCACCACATCATCAAAATAAGAACAACATAATGAACACCGATTACAATCACCTCACTACCCTTCTCCAACGCATAGCAGATATTGCCTACTCTGCTGCTGTTCTCAATTGGGATATGGAAACATATATGCCTGTGAAAGGCGCAGCGCGTCGCGGGCAACAACTGGCTACGCTTTCAGGATTATCACATGAACTGTTCACGAATCCTGAACTTGGTGACTTGCTGGAGAAGCTGGAAAAAGACACTTCACTCAATTTCCGTGAGCAGAGAAACGTAGAACTTACACTGAAGCAATATCGGAAAGCGAAGAAATACACGCGTCAGTTTGTTGAAGAATTGAGTCGGTGCGTTTCCGAAACATTCAATGCATGGCAAAAAGCGAAGGAAAAAAATGACTTCTCACTTTACGCTCCACAACTCGAAAAACTCATTGCTCTCAAAAAACAAGAGTGCGAAATGCTCGGTTATACAGATCATCCGTACGATGCATTTCTAAATGAGTTTGAGCCCGGATTAAAGACGGCGGAAGTTGAAGCCCTGTTCAATGATGTGCGCAAAGAATTAGTTCCCTTCGTGAAACAGCTGATGTCGAAGCAGATCGGTTCGCAGGAAATTATTCAGCGCCACTACGACAAAGACAAGCAGTTTGCATATAGTGAACATATCCTGAAGCAAATGGGTTATGACTTTGAAGCAGGTCGTCAGGATATTTCAGTGCATCCTTTCTCGACCAACTTCTCTTCAATGGACGTTCGCGTAACCACACGCATTGACGAAAATAATATTGCTGATTGTATTTCCGGATCCATCCACGAAGGCGGACACGCGTTGTACGAGCAAGGAATCCCTGACGATCAATACGGTTTACCGTCCGGAGAATATTGTTCATTGTCGATTCATGAGTCGCAATCGCGCTTGTGGGAAAACAATGTCGGTCGCAGTCTTACTTTCTGGAAAGGACAATTTCCTGAATTGCAGAAAACATTTCCCGAGCAATTGCAGAATGTAACTGCAGAAGAATTCTACCTCGCCTTGAATGTTGTGCAACCTTCACTCATTCGCATTAACTCCGATGAAGTAACCTATCACTTTCACGTGATGATTCGCTTCGAAGTGGAGAAAGCCATTTTCGAAGGCAAACTTGCAGTAAAAGACATTCCGGCCTATTGGAATTCGCGCTACAAAGAATATCTCGGAATTGATGTTCCGTCAGACGCAGAAGGTTGCATGCAGGATGTACATTGGTCGCACGGCAGCTTCGGATATTTCCCTACTTACTCACTCGGAAGTTTTTATGCTGCGCAGTTGTATGCAAAAGTGAATCAAGAAATTCCAGAATTGCAAAAGCAAATTGAGCAACGCGATTATTCGCAGTTGTTGAAATGGCTGAGAACAAAAATTCATCAACACGGAAAAACATACACTTCGAAAGAATTGTGCGTAATGGCTACGGGTGAAGAATTGAACTTCAAGTACTTTATGGAGTATGTGAAGGGGAAGTATCAGTAGGCAGTGGAAGTGGGCAGACTGCAATCGTCAGGAGCCAACTGCCGTTTCAGTTTCTGCCTACTGCTTACTAATTACTTCCTCCTGCCCGCTCCCACTTGCAACGCCTAATACTCCACTTACCAACTGTCCTTGTCTCATCAACAGCCAAATGCTCCTGCTCACCGAACTCTGGCACGCTTTAGGCAATATCTATTCTAACTAATACATTTACGTTATGAAACGCTATCTTCTTTTTACGCTACTCGCTGTTATAGTTGTTGCTTGTCGTGAAAGACACATTACTTCTACCGGCAACACTAACACGCAAACAAGTTCAGGCTCTACTGTTGTAGTAACTACTGATGAACAAGCGCCGCAGGTTGATTCTACGAAGCTTTCTCGCATGGTGGTGTCGTTCATCAGCAAAGGTGCGGGAATTGATCGCGCTGCGCAGGCGAATCTCGATAAATGGTTGAGCAAACATCCTGATGTGAAAATCACTAAAATAGCGTGGGGTCGCGAAGGTGAAGTGGATTATGTGTTCGATATCAAATCGCGCGATGCTACTGCTCAAAAAGAAGTGGTGAAAGAAGTACGCGCTTTGGTGGGCGTGAATGACAACGTACTGATTCAGGAATGGGCTGTTGCGCATGAAGGTCGTACTCCTGTTGATGAAGCTGCAGAAGAACCTGCGCTAGCTACTACTCCATTGGTAGTTTCGTTCATCAGTAAAGGTGAAGGCATTGACCTGGTAGCGAAAGAGAAATTTGACGAGTGGTTGAGCAAGCGTCCGGAGTATCCGTATATAGTGACTCAGAAAGGTCGCGAAGGCGAAATGAAATACTGTTTCCTTATGCGCGATAAAAAGCCGGAACAATATTCTTCGTTTGTAACGGATGTGAAGAACTACCTTGCAGGAAAAGAATTGGTACTCGTGACTGAAAATGAAGTGTGTCAACATGTGCATCCTATTGCAGGAAATGCGGTAGAAGAAGCTCCGACTGAAGTAGCTCCCGATTCGAACATTGTGCGATTGAAGGTGTCTTTCTTAAGCGAAGGTGAGGGCATCGACTATAAAACCAAAGAAGAGTTTGAGAAATGGTTAGCGATGCGCGAGAAGTTTACCTATGAAACAACAAGTTGGGGTCGTCAAGGCGAAGTAAATTACTGTTTCCGCATGACCAATATTTCAACTCGTGAGCAGGATATTTTTGTGAGAGATGTGCGGACGTTTTTGGTGGATAAGGAGTTGGTGGTGGTGAGTGAGTATGCCAAGTGCGGGAAATAAGAGTCTAGACGTGAGACATGAGACGCGAGACCAGAGAATCCTCATTTCAAGATTCTCGTGTCTCAAGTACTAGGTCTCAGATCTCCTGTCTCGTGTCTCGCGTCTGAGTTCTCGCTTCGCTCAACAGAACTTATCAACAGAAAAAACGTCCATTTTCCGCCAAAATTTCCGCACATTACTGAAAAACAAAGAGTTAGTTTCCAGCAGCGGAGATCATCCCCTGTTCTAAATAGCCCATAATTCTCATAATTTGGATTTGAGGGATTCCGTACCTTTGTACCCTTCCGTTACGACGGATTTCATCATTATTTAACCACGAAAAGACGGGCCTGAGGGTGTTTTTTCGCCAAAAGATTTAAAGAATGAACGAATTTGGGTTAAAAGGCAAGAATGCCTCTATTGCTCCACTAGGGCTGGGAAACGTTGCAGCTGCCTTCTGGAATCTCACACCTGCTGAACTTGTTGAAGAGACGATTGATCGCGGCGAAGGTGTATTAACTGACACAGGTGCTTTGGCCATCGACACGGGAGAATTTACCGGTCGCTCACCAAAAGACAAATTCATGGTGTATGACGATATTTCTAAAGACGCGATCTGGTGGGGAGATATCAACATCAAGTTTGAGCCTGCAAAATTTGACGCTTTGTACAACCGCGTTACTGCTTACCTCACTGGGAAAGAAGTATACGTGCGTGATGCTTATGCTTGTGCAGACACAAAATACCGCTTGAACATTCGTGTGGTAACAGAAACACCATGGTCGAATTTGTTCGCGAACAATTTGTTCCTGCGTCCGAATGCTGATGAAATTGCAAACTTCGCTCCAGAATGGACAATCGTTTGTGCACCAGGATTTAAAGCTGATCCAGCAATTGATGGAACACGTCAGCACAATTTTGCAGTATTGAATCTTACCAAAAAAATTATTCTTATTGGGGGAACAGGATATACTGGGGAAATCAAAAAAGGAATTTTCACTTTGTTGAATTACATCCTTCCGCACGAGAAAGGTGTTTTATCAATGCATTGCTCTGCGAATCAAGGAAAAGACGGCGACACTGCTATTTTCTTCGGACTTTCAGGAACAGGAAAAACGACATTGTCGGCAGATCCGAATCGCGGCTTGATAGGTGACGATGAACACGGCTGGTCTGACGAAACAGTTTTCAATTTCGAAGGCGGATGTTATGCGAAATGCATCGATCTTACGAAAGAGAAAGAGCCGCAAATTTGGGATGCAATCAAGTTTGGTGCGCTGGTAGAAAATGTCGATTTCGAAGACGGAACACGCACAGTTGATTACACCAGCACGTCGAAAACTGAAAACACTCGCGTTGCATACCCGATTAATCATATCGACAATGCACTCGAAGTTTCAGTTGGAACTGCACCACAGAATATTTTCTTCCTTACAGCAGATGCATTCGGAGTATTGCCTCCGATTTCAAAACTGACTACAGAGCAAGCGATGTATCACTTCATTTCCGGTTACACAGCAAAAGTTGCAGGAACAGAAATGGGAATCACAGAGCCGCAAACAACATTCTCAGCATGTTTCGGAAAAGCATTTCTTCCATTGCACCCTGGTAAATACGCAGAGTTGCTTGGTAAGAAACTGAAAGCAAATCCGAAAATTAACGTTTGGCTGGTGAACACCGGGTGGACAGGCGGATCATATGGTGTTGGAAGTCGTATCAAGCTCGCTTACACGCGCGCATTGATTACTGCAGCACTCGAAGGAAAACTAAACGCAGTTGAATACGGACAAACACCGTTCTTCAAGCTTCGTTTCCCTAAAGAATGTCCGGGAGTTCCTTCCGAAATACTTGAGCCACGCAATGCATGGGCAGACAAAGCAGGATTTGATAACACTGCAGTTAAATTGGCAGAGCAGTTCAATAAGAACTTCGCACAATACGCTTCAGGAGTGTCAAAAGATATCCTTGATGCAGCTCCGGTGGTGAGTGCGGTGAGCGCTTAATTAATTTGCTAATTAGTTAAATTGCTAATGTGCTAATGGGGTGTAATTCTTCGAAGTAAAATTACTGAGAAGGAAATGTTTCAAATTGCACAACACGCAACCAACATACAAACAACAAGTGAAGCGCTTCTTCGGAAGCGCTTTTTTTATGAATAGGCTATGACTAGTCCAGCAATCATTCCTACACCAATAGACAAATAGCTAGCAAGGAGCAGCCAATACGCCTGACTTTTTGCTTTTCGCAAGAGCCGAAGTTCTTCGTCTTCCTTGTTCCCTTGCTTCAAATATGGCGAACCTAAAGTTCCTTCCTCTGGTGCTGAATTGGACCTCGTGAGTTCTGGAAATTGTTTCCTCAATCGATACAGTTGCAATGCGAGGTAGATGATCAAACAGCCAAGAACTCCAGCAAGAACTAATCCCGTCATATACAACGGCAGCGAGCTTGCGATTCCTCCAAAAATCATGATGATCAAGCTTACCAATGACAACCAAAATACAGTAAAAGAAGAACGACGAAATCGATGTACATCTTCCCGTTTTAATGGTTCTAAAACAGGAGGTATCGCTTTTATTTCGGACCTGGAACTGGACTTCGAAATTGTATCATCTGGATTGTTGAAGGACACAACGCCAAGACTAGAGCTCGTTTGTGCAATGGTATCTGTCCCGTGAATTGTCTGTTGGGCTGTTTGTTGCTCCAAAACAGAATCGCAGGGTTGCTTGGACTTTGTGAGATACAAAGTTTGTTCAGGACAAAGTCCTTGTTCTACATTTCTCGTTTGCCTTGACGCATTCCAATAGTACCCATTCCGATACAATCGCTTTTCAACGGAACACGAAACAAGTCCCGTAAGCAGCGCGACCACCAAAAGAACAAGCGAACATTTCTGAGTTCTAGTCAATGGTATACTGGTATCCAAACAATACCAAGGCAAGATTTCCTCCATTGACCTTCTTAAATGCATTGTAAGAAGGATCCAGCATGTTAGGTTCATAGGATTGACCACCTGCCTTAAAGTGATCCAGCTTGAAATTTATTCCAGCATACTTAAATCCAAAAACCATTTGTCCTCGCTTTTTCTTAAAGACATAGACGTAGTGAGCATTCACAACAAAACCCACTGCAGGTTTGTAATAAAACGTTGCATCACCAGGACCAGCAGGATCATTGATGCCAATATCAAGTTTGGTAGAAGAATAAAAAACCGGTCCAACATCCAACAATGCTCTATTTCTAAACTTAGAAAATAACAATGCTCCACCAGTAAGTTCAGCAACTAGTCCACGCGAAGTATAAGCCTCCAAGTTATCATAGTTCGCAGAGAGTGAAGAAGTAGAACTAAAACCTAGTTCACCACCAGCTACCCACATCGATTTGATTCTTCTGTATACACAAAGGTTCAATCCTTGACTTGCGCCTGGATCTGCGGTGATTTGCTGTCCACTTACAGCATCATTATAGCCAAAATAAAGCCCATCGGTATTCCCAAATCCAATAATGTAATTGATACCGAATGTCCATTTTGGAACAAAAGAATTGGTGGTAGAAAAATTCTTGTAAAATTTCTCCATGTAACTTCCAAACTCTGTTTCACGAATCGCACCTACTGAACGGCGGAAGAGATGAATTTTGATCAAGAGTTTGTTATTAGAAGGATGTATAAAGTAATATCCTTCATCACGAATGGTTTCCTGAGCATCAACTTGGCCAGCTGGCATTTTTACATTGAATGTTCTAGAGAACCGAATACAGGTACGCCCATACTTTTGATCGGCCACCATATTGTTCGCAACAAGTTCGGCATATGGATCGGAGTAGATGTTCTCAGCAGATTTGAGATAAGCAATCAATTGTTCCGTTCCAGCGAACTGTTGCGATACGGTGTTGAATTGAATTCCTCCTTCTTCATGCCATGGCAAACTATCCGTGCCTTCTCGATAAAAGTAAATTCCATACAACCCAGGTGTTCCACTAGTAGTGTACGTCCAATTGTCGGTAATGTAGGGTGAGAACTTTGTCCCACGCGCTTCAAACGGCCATTTACCTTCAGTAATTTTCTTATAACCATTACCCGCTAGTAGAGAACCAGTAGATAGTATAAGTAAAACGCAAATTCGTGTTATCTTTCGCATAGTCAAATGTAAAATCAGCCTCTATTCTAGAGATTGATTTTCCTCACGAATTGGGATGATTAAGGTCAGGATGTATAATGAAGTCGAAAATACCGCAGCTTATTATTATGGCACTCCAGATTCTCTTGGGAGTATGTTCAATGCTGAACTGTTCGCATGTGACGCTACCTTTGCCCAACCTTTTCGTTGCTATTAAGACACACTATTGGGATTCCATGATTTTGGAACAGCACCAAGTTGCGATTATGTGGACGTATGAGTGACTGAAAATGATGATTTGGCCATTATTTCATTCTATCCTAATCCTGCATCAGATTGGGTAATGATAGAACATGTCTCCCTCGTAAAAATGAGTGTTACAATTTTCGATATCCTAGTTAACGTAATACTGAAAATTGAAGTCAGTTCAACTAATCAAATAATCGACATCAGTATGTTAGGAAACGGAATGTACATTGTTGCGATTACAGGAGATGATTGGACAACACAACGAAAAATTATTGTGGAATAAATTTTCAAGCGCCGAATTTACACCCAAGAGTTTCCATGTCGGTGAACTAGCGGCTCACATACTGAATTGATATTCCAAGTCGACACTCCCATTTGCTTAACTTTATCTCATGTCCTACTGCAAATTTGTTTCTACTGCCGAGAAAGGCAATGTTCACCGCACGTATCACGATACTGCGTATGGTTTTCCCATTCACGACGACAATGAATTGTTTTGTCGTTTGATTTTAGAAATCAATCAAGCCGGATTGAGTTGGACAACCATTCTCAACAAGCAAGAGAATTTCAGAAAGGCTTTTCACAACTTTGAGATTGCCAAGGTGGCGAGGTACAAAGAGAAAGACCGCACGCGTCTATTGAACGATGCCGGGATCATCCGCAACCGATTGAAAGTAGATGCGACAATTCACAATGCCAATGTGATTCTTGGTTTGCAAAAAGAACACGGTTCGTTTAAGAAATGGATTGATGCACATCATACGCTTACCAAAGAAGAATGGGTGAAGTTGTTCAAGAAAACGTTCCGCTTCACGGGCGGTGAAATTGTAAATGAGTTCCTCATGAGTACAGGATACTTGCCGGGAGCGCATACGGAAGATTGTCCGGTGTATAAGAAAGTGGTGAAGGCGGGGGCGCGGTTTGTTAGGTAGTGATTAGGGAAGAGTGACTAGGGCTTAGTGGTTAGGGATTAGGGAATGGTGAACTATCTTATCTTTGCCCCGCAATGCAAGAAAGACACGCCAACCGAGAACAGTATTTCAAAGAACAGATTTACACTACGGAGAAACACGTAATACCATTCGTACGTGAAATCTGCACCGTCGACAAAACCATCACTGTATTGGAAATCGGCTGCGGAGAAGGCGGCAATCTGATGCCGTTTCTCGATATGGGCTGCGAACGTGTTGTAGGCGTTGACCTTTCAGAAGCCAAGATTGAAAATGCCAAGAAGTACTTTGAAGATCATCCACGCAAGGATAAAATTGAGTTTATTGCCGCAGACATTTACGATACGAATCAACTCGGACAATTCGATTTTATTATTACGCGCGATGTGATCGAACACATTCACAATCAGGAGCGTTTCTTTGAAGTATTAAAGCGATACTTAAAGCCGGGAGGACACTTTTTTGCAGCGTTTCCACCGTGGCAAATGCCGTATGGCGGGCACCAGCAGATCTGTAAAAGCAAGCTGGCATCGAAGCTTCCGTACTACCACATCTTACCGGTTTTCATGTACCGCGGATTTCTGAAAATGTGCGGAGAGAGTCCGGCGACCATTGAAAATCTACTCGAAGTAAAAGCGACCGGCATCACCATAGACCGTTTGGAGCGCATCCTTTCCAAGCAAGGTTACCGCATCGACAAGAAGGTTCGCTATTTCATCAATCCCAATTACGAGGTAAAGTTTAAACTGAAGCCGCGAGTAATTTGGGGATGGATCGGCGCGATTCCGTATTTCAGGAATTACTGGATTACGGCGGGGTGGTATTTGATTTCTGTTAAGTAAGGTAAGTAACCCTGCAAGGGATATAACCCTTGCAAGTTGTACACCCTTCCCACCTTCCTCCTACCTTTGCTGCATGTCCTCTCCTTTCCTCACCGCCGAATGGCGCAAACTCATTCTCTTCAACTACGCTGTTGAAGCTAAGCATCTCTTGCCGTATGTACCGGCAGGAACGGAACTCGATACGTACAACGACATCTGCTATGTCAGTCTCGTTGGGTTCATGTTTGTGAAGACAAAGGTGAAAGGCGTTCCCGTACCGTTTCATCAGGATTTCGAAGAAATCAACTTGCGTTTTTACGTTAAGCACAAAACAAAAAACGGCGCTTGGCGAAGAGGTGTTGTTTTCATTCGGGAGTTTGTCCCGAAAACCATGATCTCGTTTGTAGCGAATACAATCTACAACGAACATTATGAAACGGTTGATATGGCCCACAGTTGGGAAGAGAATGATCGTGAGCTGGTGATTGAGTATAAACTCAAACAAGATGAATGGTTCTCGATGAAAGTGGTTGCCGATAAAACGGCTCAAGAGATTCCGGTTGCATGTGAAGCAGAGTTTATCACCGAACACTATTGGGGATACACATACATAAGCGATAAAGAAACTTCTGAATATGAAGTTTGGCATCCGCGTTGGAAAGTGTATCCGATCAAGAGTTACACCTGCAACTTCAACTTCGAGAAAGTATACGGACAGGAATTTGCTTTTCTGAATAAGCTAAAACCATTCTCGGTAATGCTCGCAGAAGGATCAGAGATCAAAGTGATGGGGAAACAGTAGGCAGTTGGCAGTAGCAGTAGGCAGTGGGCAATGGCAGTAGAGATCTACTTTTGTAGAGACTGCTAACTGCTCCTGCCTATTGCCTACTGAAAAAACTATCTCGAATAATTAGGTGCTTCACGTGTAATAAACACATCATGCGGATGCGATTCCTTAATTCCCGAAGATGTAATACGAATAAATTTCGCTTTCTGTAGCGCTTCAATATTCTTCGCTCCGCAATAACCCATACCAGCACGTATTCCTCCGACCAATTGATAAACGATCTCCGCCAACGATCCTTTGTATGGAACGCGACCCGAAATTCCTTCGGGAACCAACTTCTTAATATCATCTTCTACATCCTGGAAATAACGATCCTTGGAACCTTTTTGCATCGCTTCCAATGAACCCATTCCACGATAAGACTTGAACTTACGTCCTTCGTAAATGATCGTCTCGCCGGGAGCTTCTTCGCATCCTGCAAATAAACTTCCTGCCATGATTGAACTTGCTCCTGCTGCTAGTGCTTTAGGAATATCTCCTGTGTAACGAATTCCGCCATCTGCAATCACAGGTACTCCTGTTTTCTTCAAAGCATCGGAAACCATCATCACTGCCGTGAATTGAGGAACACCAACCCCAGCGATAACGCGGGTTGTGCATATTGATCCTGGACCAATTCCAACTTTCACACCGTCTGCACCTGCCTTCACCAGTGCCAATCCCGCTTCTGCTGTTGCAACATTTCCAACGACAACATCTGTATGTGGGAATTGCTTCTTTACTTTCTTCAACATCTCAATAACTCCCTTCGAATGACCATGCGCCGTATCAATAATTAACGCATCCACATTCGAATGCACCAACGCTTCTGCCCGCTCCAAAGTGTCTGCCGTTACACCAACACCTGCAGCAACGCGCAATCGACCCAAATTATCTTTCGATGCATTTGGACGCTCCTTGATCTTGATAATATCTCTGTAGGTCACCAAGCCGATGAGCTTACCCGCCTTGTCTAACACAGGCAACTTCTCAATCTTGTGACGTTGTAGCATTTCTTCTGCTTTCTTCGGATCAAATCCTTTATGCGTAGTGATTAGATTTTCTGTCGTCATCACTTCGCGTACCGGACGCTTCATGTGCTTCTCGAAACGCAAATCGCGATTGGTAATAATCCCTACCAACTTTCCATCTTTACCTATAACAGGAATACCGCCAATCTTATGCTCTTTCATTAATGCCAGCGCATCTCCGATTGTTGCAGAAGCTTCCAATGTAACCGGATCGAGAATCATTCCGCTTTCAGAACGCTTCACTTTGCGCACCTGCTCAGCCTGCTCATCGATAGTCATGTTCTTGTGAATAACACCAATTCCTCCTTCACGCGCAATAGCAATAGCCATGGCGTACTCTGTAACCGTATCCATTGCAGCGGTAACGATTGGAGTATTGATAATGATATTACGCGAAAACTTGGTAGAGATATTTACTTCACGCGGAAGTATTTCTGAATAGGCGGGAACCAACAAGACATCATCGTACGTGAGTCCTTCTGTAAGGAATTTGGAATTGGCAGTAGCCATAAGAACGATTGAATTTTAGTTGTCGTTAAAATTCGTGCAAAGATAGCGAATAACTGCGCAGAATGGAAATTCACGATTCTGTTATTGTGTTACAAAGCTTTGAAACCGATAGTGAAGGAAGCTTGCAAGAAGATGAAAATCAAGAGAATGCGAAAGCAAAAGACGTCCATAAACAAATCGTTTTCAACAGGTTACAGCCTGAAGCTTGGCAACCGCAGAAGATGCCGGTTCTGCGATTCTCTTGTTTATGGCAATTGATTTCATCCTTGAATTCATGATTTCTTAATTTCAGAACAAATTCCAATCCGAATGAGCGAGCAACAAGCAGGTTTGAAAGCAAAAAAGCGAATGCAGAATGTGAAGTTTCAAACGGTAGAGCAACTGCTTGATTTTCTTCCCGAAGACGAATTGAAAATTATAGAAGTACTTCGTCGTATTGTATGCGAATGCATTCCCGATGTACAGAAAAAACTCTCGTTCAACGTGCCTTTCTACAAAAGAAAAACTATGATCTGTTTCATTTGATCTGGCGCTGTATCCAATGGAAGCGTAACTCAAAAGGTATTCGAGGCGCATTTCAAAATGGAAACTTACTGCATGAAGAAAGCAACTACCTGCAGTTTGGCGTGACTTTCATCATGAAAATGAAATCGATGCGCAACTTCTTAAGTCGTACCTTTATGAAGCGGTAATTATCGATACCGAAAGACCGAAGAAACAATTCCAAAGCAGAAAAGGTAATTCAAGTAAGAAATGACGAGCTATACTTCACCGGAATTTCTAACCGAACCGAATCCGGAATTTGAAGAATTGTATATTCGGGTGAGAGACAAAGAACATCGTGTTCTGACTGACGCTCAAGTCAAACAGCTACCTGAAGTAGACTCCAACAATCCGCATTATCGCGAATGGAAGAAAAGAGACTATACTTCGCTCAAGTTTATCGCTTATCTCAAAGGTCATTCCCGAAATAAAATTCTGGATGTTGGATGTGGAAACGGATGGTTCACCCATCGAATTTCCGAGTATTGTTCTGCCGCTACCGGACTTGACGTTAATCGCGTTGAACTGGAGCAAGCCGCCCGCCTATTCGGAAATGCAAAAACAAAGTTTGTCTATGCTGACATTTTCACAGCGAGTCTGACACCATCGAGCCACGACATAATCGTGTTTAATGCTTCAGTACAATATTTCGCGAATCCGGAAGCTTTGATTGCACGTTGCAAAGAATTGCTCACGGAGAAAGGAGAATTGCACTTTCTCGATTCTCCATTCTACGACAGGGAAGAAATTACACCAGCCAAAGAAAGAACAGCAGCTTACTACAAAGCACTTGGATTTCCTGAGGCGGCTAATTATTACCATCATCACAGTAAGGAAACAGTGCGTTCTCTCGGTTCTGAAATACTGTACTCAAAATCGCTGCTGAAAAAACTTTTTGTAAAGTACAGTCCGCCATTTCCCTGGATTCGAATTTGCAAATAGTACGTTGAACTAACTTCGAACAGCAAACCAACACTATGAATCAAGAACAACTTCATTCGCAATACAAAGGACTAAGCGATGAAGAAGTTCTGCGCTCGCGTGAGAAGAACGGCGCCAATAGTTTAGTATTCAAAAATGAAAATGCGGTTCTGCTGGCGTTGAAATCGTTGGTAAAAGAGCCGATGGTGCTCCTCCTGCTCATAGCATCCGCTATCTATTTCGTAAGCGGAGAAATCAGCAATGGCGTATTTCTTGCGTCAGCTATCGTATTGGTTGCCGGTATTTCATTGTATCAGGATTCGCGAAGCAGAAATGCGCTGGAGAAATTGAAAACCTTAACGCAACCACATTGCAAAGTCATCAGAAACCAAACCAAAACACTTATTACGAGCGAAGAATTGGTTATCGGAGATGTGATGATTGCAGAAGAAGGTTCTTCCATTTCAGCAGATGGAATCATTTTACAATCGAATGATTTCGCTGTGAATGAATCTGTACTTACAGGAGAATCGATGTCCGTAAGTAAAGATGCCAAGAGTGAAAACAAGCAAGTTTTTCGAGGAACGAATGTTGCAAGCGGAATGGCTTTGATTGAAGTCACCGCAATAGGAAACGCAACTCAGCTTGGGAAAATCGGAATCAGTCTAGAGAGCATTGCTGAAGAAAAAACACCTCTTGAACTTCAGATCAGCAGCTTCGTGAAGAAGATGGTCATCATCGGAGCTATTGTGTTTCTCATTGTTTGGTCAATCAATTACTTTCACTCGTGGAATCTCCTCGACAGTCTTTTGAAGGCACTTACGCTGGCGATGAGTATTCTGCCGGAAGAAATTCCCGTTGCATTCACCACTTTCATGGCATTAGGTGCATGGCGTTTGATGAAATTGGGAATTGTTGTCAAGCAAATGAAAACGGTGGAAACACTGGGAAGTGCATCTGTAATTTGTACGGATAAGACCGGAACCATTACAGAGAACAGAATGAGTCTGGCCAAACTCTATGTACTCAAAACGAATTCCATTTGCACCCCGGAAAAAGGCAAAACGAATGAGTCGGCAGATGACTTATTGAAACTTGCCATGTTTGCCAGTGAGCCGCATCCGTTTGATCCGATGGAAATTGCCCTGCATGCTGCGTATGAATCGCTAGCAACGAAAGATGAGCGAGCATCCTACAAAATGATTCATGAATACCCATTGAGTGGTAAACCACCAATGATGACACATGTATTCAAAGGAAATGCCGGAGACGTGATGATCGCAGCAAAAGGAGCACCTGAAGCGTTGATCGCCGTGTCGAATCTGAACTCGGAAGATAAAACCAATATTCTTTCTGCAGTGATAGAACTGGCAAAAGAAGGTTATCGTGTATTGGGCGTTGGTCAATCAATAGCGCAAGGAGAACCATTTCCGGAGGAACAACAATCACTCTCCTTTGTATTCAAAGGGTTGGTTGCATTTTATGATCCGCCAAAAGCCAATATTCGGGAAGTGCTCAATGCCTTTTACGCTGCCGGAATCAAAGTGAAAATCATCACCGGCGATAATGCCGAAACCACAGGGGCAATTGCCCGCGAAACAGGATTCGAAGGAGCGGATCGCAGCATTTCAGGAGATGAATTGATGGCGTTGAGCAACGAAGCACTTGAACAACGTGTGCATGAAGCAGCAATTTTCACGCGCATGTTTCCGGAAGCAAAATTGAAAATTATCAATGCACTAAAAGCAAAGCAGGAAATAGTAGCCATGACCGGAGATGGTGTGAACGACGGTCCGGCTTTGAAATCTGCACATATCGGAATTGCAATGGGCAAGAAAGGAACAGAAATTGCCAAGCAAGCGGCCTCTTTGATTATTGCAGATGATGATCTTGCCAAGATGGTTGACGCCATTGCCATGGGAAGAAAAATATACACGAACCTGAAGAAAGCCATTCAGTATATTATTTCGATTCACGTGCCCATTGTACTCACTGTCTTTATTCCATTGGCACTTGGGTGGATTTTCCCGAATCTGTTCACACCTGTGCACATCATTTTTCTGGAATTAATCATGGGACCAACTTGCTCCATAATTTATGAAAATGAACCTATCGAAGCCAACACGATGAAACAAGTACCACGTCCGTTTTCGTCAACCTTCTTCAATTGGAAAGAACTTACCACCAGCCTTGTTCAAGGACTAGCGATTACTGCAGGTACGCTGTTCGCTTATCAATATGCAGTTCGCAACGGATATGATGAAATGTACACACGAAGCATGGTATTCACCACTCTCATTGCAGCCAACATATTTCTTACGCTGGTCAATCGCTCATTCTACTATTCCGTATTCACCACTCTTTTCTATAAAAACAGACTTGTTCCGCTGATCATCGGTATTACCCTGGCGATTACAACCCTCATTTTGTATGTGCATCCACTTTCCGACTTTTTCGGATTTGCGCACCTGACAATTTCACAGCTGTTGTTGTCGCTAAGCGTAGGTTGCATTTCGGTAGTGTGGTTTGAATTGGTAAAATGGAGAACACGTTATTCGGCAGGAAAACACTCTTAGCTACTACAGCTCTTTTGGAAAGCCGGAGTTGATTCTTAGCCCCGACAGCGCGAAGTGCCATGCACACGCAATGGCGGGACAGAAGCATTAAAAAAGTGATTTTGTTGCGCTACTCTCACCCTATGTAACATTTGTCACACAACACTTCCGAGATGATTCCGAATTTCACACCCGTAAAACATTACAGTTATGCTCAAACAAACACTGCTTACCGGGTGGAATTTCATGCGCTGGTTAAGACTTATCCTTGGCGGATTCATGGCTATTCAAGCAATAATTCTGCGCGACACTTTCTCAGGAGTATTTGCTGTATTCTTTCTTTTTCAAGCCTTCACGAACACAGGATGTTGCGGAGTAGGCGGATGCGCTGTTCCAATGTCAACGCGAAACACTTCGAAGGAAGAAGAAACCTCGTTTGAAGAAGTTAAGTAATTAAGCACTAATGCTGATGATCTTATAAAACTACCTGCGAATACCATACGCAGATCAGCGCGAAAAATAAAAGATTCCGTCTTTCGAAAAAACAATTGTGCGAATCTGAATAGTGATTATCGATAAATACTTCAGTATTTGCAACTATCATTATCAGGAGAGGTTCCTCCTAAACTATTTGCATTCCCGTGACGAAGGTCACGCTAATCTGTGCTTGCGATCACATCACGAAGTTCCATTGTAATGCATCTTTGCAGAAACTTGCAGAATAACTCATTGGAATTTGATCTATTTAGATAAGATTTCAAATTGCAAACATTAACCATAGTACGGCCATTATATCATTACCACTAAATACATAAAATGCAGATCAACCTTGTAAAAGGGCACCGGTAGTACTGGTTCAGTGATCTGTGTTTGGGGAGTTTCTTATGAAGCTCCCTTTTTTATTTTATACAATGTGAGTTTGATCAGTAGTGACGAAGATCACCCTTGGTAGTGATTACAAGTACGCTCTACACAAGCGTTGCACCATAGGTTTGCACAATAGTAAAACAGTACTACTAACTAAAACAAACAATCATGAGAAAAATTAGACTAACGCTTCTAACATCGATACTCGCTCTTACGAGTATTTATGGCCAGAACGCGTGTTCGGATCTGAACGGATACGTCAGTTCGAAAAACACCGCAGGAACCGGGTATTACACCTTGATCAACGGTATGGAGGAGAAGGCCTCACAAACGTATCATTACTCTGGTCCTGGAAGAGTATCAAGTGTTCGTGTTTACGGAAATTACCCGGGAATGATGGGTGGAGTTCCGCTTCGCGTTGGTATTTATGATATTGATGCAAACGGTCGTCCTACTACGTTAATCCAATCAACCAATGCTACATGGTGGTGGTTTGACAACTTCCAAAATTATATCACAGTTAATTTTGGCGGAGGTGGTGTGTATGTAGATCACGACTTTGCCATTTCAGTTGAGATTAGAAATGCATCACCTTGGGGTAATACATTCCAGATACAATATACCGGAGACGGCGAAGGATTGAGTCAGGATTATGCTTCACTTGCAGGAACTTCAACCGGTAACAACTGGTCAAGCGCAATGACAAACTTCAGCAAGGACGGAGATTTCTATATCGTTCCACGTATGACGCATTATATTACTCCTGCGTTTGAAGTTTCAACAAGCTGCGCAGCATTGAATGCACCTATTGCCTTCAGCAATACAACTGCGATGACAACTGATAGCATGTTTAACACTATCGGCCTTGCAGCATATAGCGGATCCAACAATTATTATAGTTGGGATTTCGGCGATGGCTCCCCGTTTTCTAATGCAATAAATCCTTCGCATGCTTATGCAGTAGCAGGTTCATATACGGTTACACTCACATGTACAATTGATGGTTGGAATAACGACTGTTCGTACTCTTATTCATCAGTTGTTTCAGTTGGACTTGGACTAACCAATACAGTAGTTAATGCCACTTGTTATGGCACTGCTAACGGTTCAATTACAGTGAATGGAACGGGTGGTGTAGCACCATATTCGTACAGCACGAATGGAATAACCTATCAATCGTCCAACTTATTCAGCAACCTGGCCGCAGGCACGTACACAATTTACATTAAAGATAATCTGGGTTGTACTTCCACTGCGACAGCATCAGTTACTCAACCTTCCGCGATCCTGATTCTGAATATTCTTTCTACCAACTCGAGTTGCGGTGGTTCCGACGGCGCTCTATTGATTAGTGCATCAGGTGGAACCGGAACGCTACAGTATCAAATTAACGGAGGTGGTTATCAAACGAGCGGCCAGTTCAATGGACTTTCATCAGATTTCTACCTAATGGAAGTAATGGATGCCAATGGATGCACAGTCAGCACTAATGGCGCTGTTAGCGATCAGGGCGCACCTAGCCTTACAGTTGTTACGCAAACAAATGTTTCGTGTAATAACGGAAGCGATGCAATGCTTGTAATCACAGCAACAGGTGGCTCCGGAATACTGCAATACAGTATTGACGGAGGTACTACTTGGCAAACTAACGGCAATTTCAATGGACTTAGTGCCGGTGTTTATCAGGTCATGGTAGAAGATGCAACTGGATGTTCACATTCTCTGCAAATTACAATCAATGAACCGAATCCAATTGTAGCACTTGCTACATCAACAAATGTTACTTGCAATGGAGGAAATGACGGTACAATTACAGTATCAGCTGTGTCGGGAGGAACGGGTACATATACATACAGTCTAAATAACGTAGCGTATCAGTCAAGTAACGTTTTCACCGGATTAACGGCTAATAACTATACTGTTTATGCCAAAGACATTGCAGGATGCATTGGAACTTACAGTGTGAGCGTTACTCAGCCAACTGCACTTACTGCAACCATTAGTATTGCTAATGCAGATTGTCATGGCGCATATACTGGAGGAATTACAGTTAACGCAACAGGCGGAGCAGGAAGTTATATATATAGTCTTGATGGAGAAAATTTCCAGCCATCTAACGTATTTGATGAACTTGTTGCTGGTACATATGCCGTAACAATTAAGGACATGAATGGTTGTCAGATAATTGTAACAGCTGTTGTTTCGCAACCCTCGCTCATCACTGCTGCAATCACAACAGGCTCTGCTACATGCGGAAATGCTACCGGAACTATGCTTGTAATTGGTTCAGGTGGATCAGGCAATGGATACACGTACAGCATTGACGGAACAAACTTTCAATCTAGCGGTGCTTTCGGTTCATTACCTTCTGATAATTACACTATTGTAGTTATGGATGGTAGTGGTTGCTCTGAAGTATTCACTACATCCATCATTGATGCTAACGGACCTGTAATCACATCAAATAGCCACACCAATATTTCGTGCAACGAAGGAAACGACGGTACAATTACAGTAAATACTGTTACGGGAGGAACCGGTACATTGTCGTATAGCGTAAATGGAACTGATTGGCAGACATCAAACGTATTTAACTCGCTGGAGGCTGGAGTGTACAGTTTACTCGTTCAAGATGCAAACGGTTGTATCGGTCAGGTAACGGTTACCTTGTCGCAGCCTAACCCGATTCTTGTTACAACAAGTGTGATTGACCTCACATGCAATGGTGATAACAGCGGATCTGTTGTTGTAAATGCTGCAGGTGGCGCAGGAACTCTAGCATACTCGATTGATGCAGAATGGCCTTATCAGTCTAGCAATACATTCAACGGACTTGGAGCGGGAACATTCCTCGCAGTAGTGCGTGATGCTGCTGGTTGCACCGGAGATATTCAATTTACGGTTAACCAACCTGCTCCTATTTTCATTGGTACAAGCGTGTTGAACGTATATTGTCACGGTGATAACACAGGTGCAATTCACATAACTGCTTCTGGCGGAACAGGTGCACTTGAGTACAGTCTTGACGGTATCACTTACCAATCAAGTGCTAGTTTTACTGCTGTATCCGCAGGTACTTACACAGTGTATGTTCGTGACGCTAATGGATGTGTTCACACGTTACCTGCTGTTGTAACTGAACCATCGATGCTATCAGTAAGTTCATCTGTAAGCAACGTTGTTTGTGCAGGTGGTAACGATGGAGTGATTGATTTGTCTGTTCATGGTGGTGTAACTCCTTACTCGTTTGATTGGTCAAATGGGCCTGTTACTGAAGACAATTTTAACCTCGCAGCTGGAACCTACTCAATTACAGTGACCGATGCTAATGGTTGTGTAAACACTCAGAGCTTCGTTATTAGCCAGCCATCGAATCCACTTATCGTAAACAGTAATATCACTGACGCGAGTTCGCAAACTTCTGCTGATGGAAGTATAGATCTTACCACCACAGGAGGAACAGGACCTTATTCTTACGTGTGGAGTAACGGTGCAACAACAGAAGATATCACCAACATTACACCAGGGGTTTATACTGTAAATGTTACAGATGTAAATGGGTGCGTAACTTCAGGTGTGTTTGTTGTTTCTTACACTATCGGTATTGCTGATGTTAATCTTAGCACAGCAATTTCACTTTATCCGAATCCTGCTCATGAGAACCTAACTATCGATGCCGGAGATGAAACTATTAACAGAGTTGAAATGTTAGATGTACTTGGTCAGGTTGTTGTTAATCAAGAGCCTAATTCAACCAAGACTATAATTACAACCGAAAACTTGAGTCAAGGCGTTTACTTCGTTCGTGTATACATCAATAATGAAGTAATAACAAAGCGTATTGAAGTATCAAAGTAAAAATGGTAAGTTTTTAACAGCGGGCAGACTTGACAGTCTGCCCGTTTTTTTGTTGACAAAAACGGTAGCAGAAAATCTATTATCATTAAAATCCCACTTTCCGTGGTCGTAGTTAACTTTTGATTTCAGAAAGTGACATCTATCACAACATAAATAGAACTTATCATTATTTGAGCATGAATTTAGCTCTATACTTGCAACTGTAACGAACCTGATTCAATTTATTTTTCCCTACAAAAATCAAATGAATTCGCAGATACTAGTTATTGAAGATTCAACTGACATAAAAGAGAACATCGCTGAGCTATTAGGCTTGTCGGGATACGATGTTAAAACAGCCCATAATGGATTAGTGGGATTAGATCTGGCGCACAAGTGTAAACCAGACTTAATTCTATGTGACATAATGATGCCCATACTGGACGGCTATGGCGTTTTGCGTGCGATTAGAAATGTTCCTGAATTAGAAGGAACTCCATTTGTTTTCTTAACCGGAAAGCATGATCAATGTGATTTTCGAAATGCAATGGACATGGGGGCCGATGATTACCTAACGAAACCATTTACCGGAGATGAACTGCTCCGAGTAGTAGAAACTCGTTTAAAAAAAAGCAGGGCACTTAAGCAGAACACAATTGCAAGTAATCCATGTCTTGCAAAACTATCAGGAGAGCATAGCTCTATGAAAGATATTTTAGGATGCTCTCTAAATCATATAATAAAAAAAGTAAGAGCCAAGCAGACGATCTACATAGAGGGAGATTCAGCCACACACTTCTTTATACTAATTAGCGGTCGCGTGAAGCTTTACAAAACCAACGATTTAGGAAAAGAGTATATCACCGAAATCGTAAATGAAGGAGGATCTTTTGGTTTCCAAGCGCTCATCGATGAGCATCAACACAAGCATTCTGCAATGGCCATTGAAAACACAGAATTAGCGCTGATACCAAGACAAACTTTTATTGAACTTGTGACCAACAATCACGAAATAGCATTAAAATTGATCAAAATGCTATCTGATAATATGGCTGAGTATGAAGACAAGCTCATTAATCTAGCTTATGGCACCGCAAGAAAACGTGTGGCTGATGCTTTGTTATTTATTTTCAGACAATATTATTGTGATGAGATGAATGGCGGCAGCTTCCCTGCAAGTCGCGAGAATTTATCAGCTATCGCAGGTATTTCTCCGGAATCAGTCAGTCGTAACTTGTCCGACTTTAGATCGGAAAAACTTATTGCGACTGATAATGGAAATGTAACAATACTTGATTTGAAAAAACTACTTGCACTGCAAGCATAATGAGTTGCAATTTCCTAAACCCTAGAAGTTCACTGACTAGATTCATCAATATTCTTGACTACAAGCAAAATAACCTTGTTCTTTAAGAATAATTGTTAAGTGCAATATTAGATTGTGTAATAAATGGCAACAATTTTTCGCCCTTTCCGAAACCTGTAGTCAAGCAGACCGAATTGTGAAATCGATGAACTAATTTGTAATTTCAAACAAATTAGGTGTAAGTGAAAAAACTCTTGGTAATTACACTTCTGTCCATAGCTTGGCCATCTTTTGGCCAACATGAGTTGGGAATTCGCGGTGCTGGCGGAATATCCTACTTCACAACACGCTTCACTGACCCCTTGAACTTCGAACAAGAATTTTTTATTGAGCCTGTCATTCAAGGAGGATTATTCTATAGCTACCATTTCAAAAATAATTTACGTCTAGGAACCGAAATATTATGGATGAATCTAGAAGGTCGCGAGAAAATGATTGTTGTGAATACAGATGTCAACGGAAATCCCAATGGACTATTCACCACAGTTAATACTTATCGAGAATTATCCGCGATTGGAATTCCACTTTACATAGGATACACACATAAAAAGTGGAGTTTCAATATAGGCGGAGAACTCATGGTTCCTTTGCATTCTTCCTCCAGTGAAAACACATACGGAGTAGATCAGAACAATCAAGCTTTCGAATGGAATCACGATGGTGGAGAATTGAATCTTGATCCGATCAACTTTGGTTTTTATACAGGAATATACTATGATTTGAATAATCTGTTTGCACTGGAAGCTAAGTATACAAGTACAATGAATAACCTACTCAACTCAGAACAATTGAGTCCAAGCTGGAAATGGGAAGTCCTTATGCTTACCGTTGGATTACGATTTCGAATTCTTTCACCACCGGTTGAGTAAACAAGTACCATTTTAATAGTATCTAATACACAATCACACATGACTCCAACGAAGCGTTCCTTTCCTACTCCAATCACCATATTAATGCTGGTCATTATTTTAGGTTCAATTTGCACTTGGTTGTTGCCTGCAGGACAATACAGCAAATTAGCGTACGGTGAAGACAAAACCTTTACACTAAAAAATCCGGAGTCCGATATTACTTTGCCTGGAACACAAAAAACGCTGGACAGTTTAGGAATTCTTATTCCTATCGAGAAATTCGAACACGGAGATATCCGGAAACCTGTTTCTGTGCCGGGTACGTACAAACAACAAGCGGGCAATCCGCAAGGATTTATTGAAACACTGCAAGCTCCGATCAAAGGAATAATGGACAGTATCGATATCATTCTATTCATTCTGATCATTGGAGGATTCATGTATGTTTTCAATGAAACAGGTGCAATGCTAAAAGGAGTAACTCGCCTTTCCCACAACATGCGTGGTAAAGAACAATGGTTGATTGTCATTCTCACCGTTATGTTTTCATTCTTCGCTGCGTCGTATGGAATGGCAGAAGAAGCGTTGGTATTTTATCCGTTACTCGTTCCGTTGTTTCTTGCTGCCGGATACGACTTGATTGTACCGCTTGCCGTGATATTCGGCGGAACATCAATTGGAGGTATAGCAGGATTCTCGAATCCGTTCTCAGTAATTATTGCATCCAATGCCGCAGGAATTAACTGGATGGACGGATTATATGAGCGTCTTCTCATCTTCGCGCTGTCCACCGGAATTTTCCTCTGGTATATACTACGCTATGCAGCAAAAGTCAAGAAAGATCCATCGGCATCTTTGGTTTTGAAAATTGACGGTACCATAAAACCGCCCGGTGAATTAACAATCGACACACAGGCAGAAGTTCCAAAACTAGAATTCAAGACCAAGCTTTTGATCTTTATTTATCTTGGAACATTCATCGCCATGATCTGCGGAGTTGTGTTTCTCGATTGGTGGACAACTGAAATGTCTGCATTGTTCCTGGGTTCATCAATTCTCGTGGCACTGATTATGCGGATGAATGAAAAAATATTCACGAGGGAGTTTATCAAAGGTGCGGAGAGTTTGCTCTCCGTTGCGTTCATTGTTGGAATTGCACGAGGCGTAACAGTTGTCCTTAATGAAGGACATGTAAGCGACTCCATTCTCTTCTACACAGCACAAATGGTAAATGGTATGCCACCTGCGGTGTTCATCTTACTTTTAATGGTATTCTATGCAGTGTTCTCCTTCTTTATTAGCTCAAGCTCTGGAATGGCCGTTTTAACCATGCCGATCATCGGTGCATTGATTGTGATTGTAAATATTCCAGGAAGAGAAATAGTGAACTCGTACATGTATGGTATGAGTATTCTTTCGTTCGTTTCTCCAACCGGATTAATACTTCGATCACTGGCCTTGACCAATGTGAGTTTAAAAACATGGTACAAGTTTATCATGCCTTTAGTTTGGATGATTATTGCACTATGTTCCATTTTCTTGGTAGCAGGAATTTATATCGGTTAGCGAGTACGCCTAAAACCTAATAGCGATTCTTGATCAGCTTGTGGGACACAGTATTCATCATATTGGAAGCAGAGATCATTTCATTTCGACAGGAATGAAATCTGTTCGTTTCAGTGCAAAACAAAGGTTTATGCAACAAAAAGAAGATCGAATGTAAATTCAACACGAACGTAGCGTATCTTTGTACCGCAGGGACACGTGCCTCCCCGCCCGATGTGAGCAATTTCGTTCCACCGTGTTTGACAGTTTTGTGAGTAAAGAATCCTGATAAATTATCAGGCCCCCGCAATTGCACGTCCGCTATCAAAAGCAAAATGGTATTCAACCAAAATGGTGAACTCCAGACGTAAAAATCAAAACAATCCTTATTAATTAGTAACAACACTATGGACTTTAAGTCATTAAATATTATTGAACCAATTTTGAAAGCCGTTCACGAAGAAGGCTACACTACACCAACACCCATTCAAGTTCAATCCATTCCACTTGTACTTCAAGGCAACGACTTGCTTGGATGTGCACAAACGGGCACCGGAAAAACAGCGGCATTCGGAATTCCGATTCTTCAGTTGCTCTATGCCAATAAAACCATTGAGCGTAAGAAACGCATTCGCAGTTTGATCGTTACTCCAACGCGCGAGTTGGCCATTCAAATCGCTGAAAGTTTCAGAGCTTACGGAAGACATACCGGACTAACATGTACCGTAGTATTCGGAGGTGTAAATCAGAATCCGCAAGTAGCAGCATTGCGTCATGGGGTGGACATTCTTATTGCCACGCCCGGACGACTTCTTGATTTGATGAATCAGGGTCACATTTCTTTGCGCGATGTAGAGATTTTCGTGCTGGATGAAGCCGATCGTATGCTCGATATGGGATTCATTCACGATGTGAAGAAACTCATTGCAGTACTTCCGAAAAAAAGACAATCGTTGTTTTTCTCTGCAACAATGGCGCCGGAAATCATCAAACTGGCTAGCAGTATTCTGATTAATCCGGAGAAAGTTTCCGTAACACCTGTTTCTTCTACAGTTGATATTATTCAGCAACAAGTATTCTTTGTAGATCAACCGAATAAGAATTCGTTGCTGCTGGAAATACTCAAGAACAAAGAGATCAAGACAGCCTTAGTATTTACACGAACTAAGCACGGCGCGGATAAAGTCGTTAAGTTTCTAATGAATCACAATATCAAGTCAGAAGCGATTCACGGTAACAAAGCACAAAATGCCCGTCAGCGCGCACTGGCAAACTTCAAAGCGCAAACCACACGTGTTTTGGTAGCTACAGACATTGCTGCACGAGGAATCGACGTGGATGACCTACAGTATGTGGTGAACTATGAAATGCCAAATATTCCTGAGACCTACGTTCACCGTATTGGACGAACAGGAAGAGCTGGAGCTAAGGGAACAGCCTATTCATTCTGCGATGCAGAAGAGAAAGAATACTTGCGCGACATTGAGCGTTTGATCGCTAAGAAAATTTCGGTTATTGATAATCATCCTTTTCCATTGATGAATCACAATCCGGAGAAGAAAGCGAAACCTCAGCAACGTGGTCGTCGCAATGGTGGACAAGCAAGACCTAAAACAGCAGGTGGTGCAGGACCGAAGAAATGGTTCTCCCAGCGCAAAGCCGCTCGCTAGCAGCCTTTCGAATAATTAAGTAACACATACGTGGAATAAAAGTTATACTTTGCCGGTGCTGAGTCATTCAGTATCGGCAATCACAAACTAAATTAAAATCCATGTGTTTTTCAGCGACAGCAAGTTTCACCGCAGCCGGAGTACTTTCTGTAATTGGCGCAGTAACTATTCGAAAAGCATCAAAACCATCACAACAGCTTTTCGCAAGTATTCCGTTGATATTTGCCATCCAGCAACTTTCAGAAGGCTTTCTATGGTTGTCACTTTCAAATGAATCGTATTCAGGCTTAACCAAGCTTACCACCTACTCCTTCTTGTTCTTTGCACAGATCATATGGCCACTTTGCATACCAATAGCGGTTCTTAAGCTTGAAAGTAACTCAATCAAACGGAATTACCTTGTTGGACTTTCTGTAATCGCAACGCTGACCACAACCGTACTCCTAATATTTCTGATTGTATTCCCTGTATCAGCGAGCATTAGCGGGCATCACATTGAGTACAATCAGGGATATCCAGAACAAGTTCTTAAATACGGAGCAATTCCCTATTTGGCAGTAACTATTGTCCCTCTTTTCATTTCAGGAATTCAGAAAATGAAATTACTGGGAGCTGCAGTTTTGGTTTCATATATCTTCACTGCCATTTTCTATCGAGATTACATACTTTCAGTGTGGTGCTTCTTCTCGTCAATCATCAGCATTATCGTATTTATGATCATTCGAGATTTAGCTACAATCAAAGCTAAATTGAACTAGTCTCAATATGTTTTACGGCAAAGTAATAAATCAGTATTCCTAAATAGCGAATAATTCTGTCCAATTGCTGTCACTCACAGAATGTTCATCTGTGGTTCTTGAATTATCCGTACATTTATAGCAGTACATCGATTAGCGCATGCAACATCAATTGCATCTAACACAATTTGAGCACAAAGCGTTTCACAACATTCAAACATGGAAAACAAATTCGCGGAAAGATCAGTGGTATATGCAATAGCAAAACCCGATGTGAAATTGATAGTGAAACGCTACATGGATCGCGTATATTATTGCCGAGCCCTGCTTGATCCCGCGCAAAAAGAATTAACCTATTTCGAGCGTGAGCTTACCGCGGAGCCTCCGCAGCTGCAAAACTAACTGCAATCAAGGTTTACATATTGGTCTTACAGAATTTTCCAATGCTAAGATGAAATTGCTAATTTAGATCCTCATTTTAACACTAACATTCTATGAAGCGTCACGCCAAAGCACATTGGGAAGGTACAGGAAAAGAAGGGAAAGGAACTGTATCAACTCAGAGCACTACACTTAACAATACGCAATACTCTTTCTCAAGCCGTTTCGAAGAGGGCGTTGGAACAAATCCTGAAGAATTAATCGCTGCTGCGCACGCAGGTTGTTTCACTATGAAACTTTCGTTTGTTCTAAATGCTGCAGGATTCACTGCCGATGCAATCGATACACGTTGCGATGTAACGCTAAATCGAGAGAAAGGAATCATTGAAGCTTCGCACCTTACTGTTTCCGCGAAAATCCCAGGAATATCTAACGAGCAGTTTCAAGAATTTGTAAAAACAGCAGAAACAACTTGCCCTATTTCGAATACTTTGAAGTCTGAAATTACTTCTACGGCTACATTGCTGTAAGCTAAAGATCCTCTTGAAAAAGCCACATTGTACTACAGTGTGGCTTTTTTATTGCGACTAATATTTTGAAAATTGATCTTCAGCTTTTGCTGAGGACTTTAAGTCCGATCACTGAAATAACCAGCGTAGAAATAAAGAACATTCTCCAGAAATCTGCCGGCTCTGAGAAAACAAATATTCCTACCAACACAGTTCCTACTGCTCCTATACCCGTCCAAACTGCATAGGCCGTGCCAATGGGAATCGTTCGCGTTGCGTAAACCAACAATACCATACTGACCAAAAGAAAGAACAAGAATGCTCCAAACCAAAGTGCGGCAGCATTGCCAACAGTAACCCTGAACTTTCCTAAACAAGTAGCGAAAATGGTTTCACAAATTCCGGCTAGAATCAACACGAGCCATGCCATACTATTAGCGAATCAACGTCACTGTACCCTTCATGTCGATGTATTGACCAGATGCAGCCTTGAAGGTTAATGTCCACACGTATACTCCTCCCTCACACTTCTTACCATCAAGCATTCCATTCCAACCTTGTAAACGATCACTCGTTGTAAAGATGTTCTCTCCCCAACGGTTAAATACATTGAACTGGTAATCTTCTACATTCACAAAACCTGTTGATGGAAGAAAAACATCATTCAGCCCATTGGTGTTCGGAGTAAATGCATTCGGTACAAAGACCAATGGCTTTTGAGCAACTTCAGCAATGTTCGAATAGCTGCTGTCGGTATAGTTGTAAATGTTCCCCGGTCCTTCAACAGCTTCTACCATGTAGGTAAAGAATCCAATACTCGAAGGCGGGAAATTACTTACATCGTCAACGTAGGTATTGTAACCTGTACCCAAATATGGTAGCGTTGCAATAGGATTTGGATCTGCTACTCCGTCGATACTACGGTAAATGTTATAATAACTGATTCCACCCAACCAAGTAGCGTAATCATTCCAAGTTATTGTATTCGTTATTTCATTATTAGCAGTTGCTTCGCAGTAGATTGTGCGACTAATGTTCGATTGTAATGTTGCATTTCCACAGCTATCCAAAGCGATCATTTTATAATGATAACTCTGTTGTTCCGTTTCTGCGGTGTTATCGAAATACGTTACAGTATTGGTTGCATTAAATGGAACAACGCCCAGTACCGTGAATGGACCGGTGATCGTATCAGCACGTAACACTTGATAACCTTGCACATCTGCCGTATTGTCTACGTAAGCAGTAACACGAACGCGGTTTGGATTTGCCACGGTAGCCACACGCAGATACTGGAATGCTGGTTGCTGCGCAACATTCGCGAACTGACACGCTTCATTTGATGTTGACGTAATACTCCCCGATCCATTGAAAGCTTGAATGTAATAACAATACAACGAGAACTGAACTAGACCAGTGTGCTCAAAAGTTGTATCCCCCGGTGCAGTGCTTCCCAAATACACCAAGGGTCCGCCATTCTCACTTACGTAGATAGAGTAACCTGCCACAGATGGACTCATATTGATGTAGTTGGTCCAGGTGAGATAAGTGGTGGCATTACAAATATTCAAATACGCACTGAGGTAAATACTTTCATGCACTGGACTAAATGCGCTGAGATTTCCGCACGAATCAAAGGCTGAAATAACATACTGCTCAGCTTGTTGATCGGCATTAGAAATTAAATTCACGTAACTGGTATTATTCACACCGTACAATGTATCTATAGCTGTCCAAATTCCATTGATGAATTGATACACTACATATCCAGCAACATCACTCGTTACGCTGGGCTGCCAACCGATAATAGCATCTCCATTCGCATCTACCGAGACAGAATCAATTGTTGGAATCACAGGAATTGTTGGATCTTGGAATAAATCACCATCAATATTTGACACGGACCAACATCCAAGAGTATCATAAATCTCAATGCGATAATTTACCTGTGAACTACACACGGCTATTGTATCCATGTACGTGAACAAACCAGTGGAATCCAATAGCGTCCAGTTACCAACTGGATACTCTCTATAAATGTGAAACTGTCCGAACTGAGATGCTGGAGCTGGAGTAGAAATATTATTCCAGTTCAAAGTTGCAGTTCCATTGTTGTTGTTCACCACCTGAAGATAGATTGTACTCATCGTATCCAATGGTGACCAGAACTGTTGACCACCACATCCTGCTCGTGTTTGAATGGTGTAATACACCGGACCTACATTCGCATTCGCGCCTACATGTGTATACGAAAGTTGATTGTAGTTAAAGATGGAATCCACAGGAGTAAACGGTCCATTGGGATTGGTTGATGAGAATATGTGGTAGCTGTTGAATGTATTCGCTGTATCTGCAGGTTGGTCCCAGGTGAGCGTTACATCACCATTGGGTTGCACGGCCAAACAATGCAGTTTCGGTGAAATTACCGGAGGAACTGAGAGCACGGTAATGGATATGGTTGCAATTTTTTGCGCCGGTGCTGGACAGAAATCATCCACTGCACGGAAGACAAAATTATATGTATTTGATTGAACAAAACACTGCGAAGAAAATCCAATGTGATTACAATCCGTTTGCCAGTTGAATGTTGTTCCAATTCCAAATTGACCCGATACAGGAGGAGGAGGTGTGAGTGTTGCACATGGTGGATTTAAACATCCAACAGACGCATTCGTATATCCTAATCCGAACTGATTTCCCGTGGCAGTAATCGTTATGGTTTGCTGTTGTCCATTGGGCAGCACATCAAAATCAGAAGCATTTAACGTGAAATTCACCAACTGTCCAGCGTACACCGTATCTGCATAGGTCGTTCCTGCATTCAATGGAGGCAAAATCACAGGAGCATTGTTATTTCCACAAGGCAAGAGTACCACTTGTATCTCACGATATACTTCAGCTACTATCTGTCCGCACTTCCAAGCTTCCACTTTTACGCAGGTAATGTAATTTCCGCTGGTAAATGAGGTGTAGGAAATCTCTCCCGTATTCGGATCAATGACGGCTGGAACGTTGTTTGGATCTAACGTCGGACCTGGCATTGGGCTATTGAAAGCAAATCCTGCTGAATAAACTATTCC
>Ga0114980_10000114_pt1 | contig 52856 bp, 50 predicted proteins | sample S_140806_EF_Meta_FD_87018 | JGI IMG/M metagenome (GOLD analysis project Ga0114980, IMG submission 87018) | Freshwater microbial communities from Lake Simoncouche, Canada to study carbon cycling - S_140806_EF_MetaG | ecosystem: Environmental > Aquatic > Freshwater > Lake | place: Lake...
CTCGGTTTTGCCCCCCAGGCGCTTGATCAGCAGATTCGTGGCGCTGTTATCACTCACCCGGATCATCTCCGTGGCCGCCTCGAAGAACGGGAAGCGCGTGCCGAGCGGTTTGCTGCCCATCCAGCCGGCGCCGTCACCCACCACCTCCTTGGTGAGGGGCAGCGATTCATTCCAGCGCAGCTTGCCCCGATCCACGTCCTCCAGGCCCGCCAGCAGGATTGGCGATTTGATCGAACTGGCGGCCGGCATCGGTTGCTCCGCCTTCATCTGGGCGTAGCGACCGTCGTCGAGCACCAGCAGGAAGCCGGAGGCGTTGAGGTCCTTCTGGGCCGCCGCCAAGCGGATCCATTCCTGACTGAGGCCAGTGAGTTCCCGTCGGGGTTCAAAGCGGCCCAGGGCCAGGCCACCACCAGGCAGCACCCGTGGCTGGGGATCGGCCCGCGGGATCCCGATCGCCCCCTGGGCCAGGTGGGGGGCCAGGAGCTTGAGGCCCGTGCCCACCATCACCCCCAGCCCCGCCCCCATCACCAGCAAGCGCAGCACCAGCTTGAGGGGCTGGGCCCAGGCGGGGCCCCGGGAACGGGGAGAACGGCCGACGGTCACGGGGCGGTGGGGAGAGCGGATAAGTGGTATTGACGCTAGTGGTCCTGTGGAGGGGTGGCCGACCGGCGGCTCGCCCAGCGCAACTGGCACACCATGCCCCGCAACAGGGCCACCTCCGCCTCGCACACCTGGGCGCGTTGCAGCAGGGCCCGCAGCTTGGCCATCCGGGCCCGGGCCGTGTGGGGGTAGAGAAAGCCCACCTCAAGCAGCAGGGCCTCGGCGTCCGCCAGGGCCCCCTCCAGGTGCTGCCGCGGGGCGGGCTCCATGCCGCTAGCCACCGCGGGCTTCGGCAGCTGCCGCCGCTCCTGGAGGCTGTGCAGCACCACGGCCACGGCGTGGGAGAGGTTGAGCGAGGGATAGGTAGGGCTACTGGAGATCTGCAATAAACGGCCCGCCTGGAGCAATTCATCGCGGCTGAGACCCCGATCTTCCCGGCCGAACACCAGGGCCGTCGGGCGGGTAGTCGGCCCGGCCAGAAGCCAGTCGAGGGCCTCGGTGGGACCCAGGGGTGGCTGCGGCTCCCCTTCGCCACGGCCACTTGTGGCCACCACCCGGCCGCAGTCCGCCAGGGCCAGGGCCAGGGAGGGATAGGTGGTGGCCCGTTCCAGCAGGCCCACGCCGTGGACGGCCATGCGGCGAGCCTCCTCCCCGAGCGGATCACAGCGGGGCGCCACCAGCCTCAGTTGCTCGATGCCGAAGTTGGCGCAGAGCCGCGCCACGCTGCCCACATTGAGGGGGCCTGCCGGCTCGACCAACACCAGGTGGAGCGTCATCGGCGCGTGTTCAAGGAAGACTGTGGAGGAAGGACAACAGGTCAGCCATGGCCTGGGGATCGGGCTGGAAGCGCGGCATCGGTGGCGTGCGGCCACTCACCACCTGCTGGATCAGTTGCCGATCGCTCTTGCGGCGGTCCACCCCATGCAGATTGGGCCCCACCAGACCCTGGGCCGCCAGGCCATGGCAGCCCGCGCAGTTGAGCCGGAACAGGCGTCCCCCATCCTGCACCGATCCGTTCAGGGCAAGGGTGGCGCGGGTGTAGGGGTCGCTGCGGGCGATCGGCAGCAGCAGGGCCACCATCACTGTGATCGCCAGCGCGGCGGCGATCAGCAAGGCAGTCACCAAACCCCGCCTGGGCAGGAACGCGGGGCTGGCCTCCGCCGTTGACGACGATCCGGTCACGGTTGCAGGCCCTGAGCCACGGAAGAGACCCCGATCATGGAAGAATTGTGCCTCGAAACGCGTGCTCCTCCAATGATCGAACCCCTGCTCTGCGGCATCGTGCTCGGTCTGATCCCGATCACCCTGGCGGGCCTCTTCGTGGCAGCCTGGAACCAATACCGCCGCGGCGGTGCCCTGGGCGGCTGAGGTTCAAGCCACCGCCGGGGGCCCAGGAAGCCCCTCGGGCTCCAGCAGCAACAGGCTGCATCCCCCGTAGCGCCGCTGATCCCGGCAGTGCCAACCGGCTGGTACGGCCGGAATTGCGTTGCTGGCGCACTCCCACACCATCGTGCCCCCGGGGCGCAGCCATTGTCCCGCGGTCACGCCCGCAGCGATCGGTCCGTAGAGACCGGCCCCATAGGGCGGATCGACATAGATCAAATCAAACGGGGGCAGCTCGCCCCGACCACGGGCCAGCCAGTGCAGCACATCCGCCCCATGCACCTGCAGGGCGGGGTCGTGGGAGCTCCCCTTGCGGACGGCCTCGAGATTGGTGCGGGCCAAGGCCACGAGGCGACGGTCCCGATCCACGGCCACCACCACGGCCGCGCCGCGCTGCAGAGCTTCACAGGCCATCACGCCGCTGCCGCAGCAGAGATCCAGCCAGCGGCAGCCCGGCAGAGCCTCGCCCAGCAGATTCATCACTGCCAACCTCACCCGACTGGTCGTCGGCCTGGCGGTCTGACCGGGGGGACTCTGCAGCCGTCGTCCACCGCTGAGCCGCAGGCTCACTGATGCTCCAGCCAGCGGAGCCAGCGCCTGAGAATCGCCTCCCCAACGGGCCCGGACTTCTCCGGATGGAACTGGCAGGCGGCGATGCCGTCCTGCCACACCGCCGCGCAGATGGGCCGTCCGCCGTAGTCCACCAAGGCGGTGGTGCAGCTGTCCTGGGCCGGTTCGGCGGCGTAGGAATGGACGAAGTACACCCAGCTCTCCGGGTGTGCCGTTGGCAGCAGGGCGCTGGGGGTGGCCTGGAGCAGGGGGGCCCAGCCCATGTGGGGCAGCGGCTGGCCGGGCAAACGCGGCAGGGCACGCACCCGTCCCGCGAGCAGGCCCAAGCCCTCGGCTTGGCCCTCATCGCTCGCTTCAAACAGCAATTGCAGGCCCAAACAAATCCCCAGGATGGGTTGCCCCGCCTGGCAGGACTGGCGCAGCGCGTCCACGAGGCCGGCGCTGTGCAGACGCTCCATGGCGGGGTCGAAGGCTCCCACCCCAGGCAAGACGAGCGCCGTGCAGGCGGCCAGTTGATCCGGATGATGCACCGTCGCCACCGTGGCCCCGATGCGTTCCAGGGCCCGCTGCACCGAATGCAGGTTGCCCATGCCGTAATCAATCAGCCCAATCCGGACCATGGCGGGGAAATGACGAAAGCCGCAGTGCAGCTCAACCTTCAACGTAGCTCCTGCCTGGAGCCAACCCCGCGGAGAGGCGCAGGGGACGCAAGCCCCTTCAATCGAGGTACCATGCGGCGACCACGGTACGCAGGATCGCCTTGAGTTTGCCGCTGATCCTGCGACCCAGCCTTTCCGTTCTGGTGGTTGGCCTGGCAGCCCTGGCTTGTCCTGCAGCCCCGGCCGCCACCAACGTACCCCTGGCCCTGGGAGCCGCCCCCAGCTGGCGGGTAATTCAGCAGCAGCCGGTGAGCGCCGGAGCCTGGCGGTCCATCGCCAGTCCCTCGGCGGCGGCCCCGGCGCCGGCCACGCCCGTGGCCCAACCCTCCGGCGGCCCCAGCCCCTGGGGGGCCCCCACGGCGCCCCAGCCCCTCGAGACACTCGCCGACCTGCCGGATCCGATCGAGGGACCGAACCAGATGCTGTTCCCCTCCCTGGGCGGCGCCCTGCCAGGAGCCTTTGGCGCGGCTTGGGGGGACTATTCAATCGGCTTCTCCGCCGCCACCCCCGGCAAAATTCGCGACAACGTTGACGGCTCCTTGAACGCCAGCGTGGGTTTCGGAGATGCCAATAAATATGTTTCCATTGAATTGGATTTCGGCATTGGCAGCATCAAGCGCTTTGCTGGCAATTACGGCTTTTCGGCGAGCATCAGTCGCATGCTGGTGAGTTCTTCCCGCTGGCAGGTGGCCGCCGGGGCAGGTTGGAGCGATTTCTACAGCACGGGCTACGAGGGCCGGGTGCCCCCCAACGGCTATGGAGTCGTCACTGCGGCAACTCCGCTGCGGCCCAAGAACGCAGCCTTTCAGCAGGTGCTGCAGCTGAGCCTTGGGGTGGGGGGCAATAATTTTGCCTCCATGGATGAGAACTTCACCGGACCGATCTTTGGTTATTTCGGCTCGATTGGGGTTGAAGTGAGCCCCAGACTGGGAGTTTCGGCCGGGGTCAGCGGCCGCGGTACCAACCTGGAGCTGTCCTACGTCCCGTTCAGTGATCTGCCGATCTCACTTGGACTCGTGGTGGGCGATGTGTTCAATTCCTCACCCTGGGGGACAGTCGGAGCCCTCACCCTGTCCTGGGGCGACAATTTTCGCACCGGCTTCTTCAGGCGCTAGGCAAACCCTGGTAACATAGTGAAAGAACTCCATTCCCAAGCTGATGCTCCCCTATGACCTCGGTCGATCCGCTCGACTGCTTGCTCTTGGCAGCGCTACGGCAGCCATGGCGGCTCTCCAATCTCTCCCCGCTCAAGCGGGTCGCGTTGTGCGCCCCACTCCGCCCCCAGGCACCACACCTCCGGTTGTTGCTCCGACGATTTCCGTCCCGCCCCCCGCTTCCGCCCCTCTTGCTGGTTCCAATTCTGGAATCCGTGGCAAAACCACCGGTTCAGTCGTGAATACAGCCAAAACCTCAGCCGTGCCCATGAACGCCCCCCGTTTCCCGACTCGCTGATCCCGTCCGATCTCCTTCGCAACGATCCTTCTTTCCGCCGAATGCTTAATTCGGCGGATTTTTTATGAGAGGCATTGCGGACTTGGACACGCCCCAAGGCCATAAAAAACGCCCGGAAAACCGGGCGCGGAAGCCAAATGGGCAAAAAGGAAGAAGCGATATAAGAATAATTTAATCAATCGGATCAAACTAATTAAACACCTCAGAGGTATTTGGTAATCGTGGAGGACAGAGTGGTTTTGGGGACAGCGCCAACAACGGTATCTACCTTGTCACCACCCTTGAAGATCATCAGGGTAGGAATACTGCGAATGCCGTATTGGCTGGCAACGTTGGGATTCTCGTCGGTATTGAGCTTGTAGACCTTGATCTGCCCGTCGAATTCCTTGGCGATTTCATCAACAATCGGAGCCACCATGCGGCAAGGGCCACACCAGGGGGCCCAGAAGTCCACCAACACGGGCAGGTCGCTCTTGAGGACCTCCTGTTCGAAGGAGGCGTCGGTGACGGCTGCTGTGTTGGACATTCTGAAGTGGATCCTGAGTTTTTTGAATCTAGCAACAGACCCACGCCTCACCAAGGGAGAGCTGCGGCACCGTTGCATGCCGTTGTCAGCTCCTGCACCGCCATGGCCGCGCTCTGCCTCTTACCCACAAAAAGCCCGGGCTCGCCGGGCCGGGAGGTGTGAGGAGTGTGTGAGCCGAAGCTCCCACGCCTTGAGGTTAGCCCCCATGGCGCCCGGGCTACCGGTTACTTGCCCATGCCCAGTTGTTGCGCTTTCTGGTACACCTTGCCCTCGGTGAGCAGCGACGGGGCCACAACCACCTCCACCGCCTGCATCTCTTTTAGATTCCGAGCTCCCAGGGTCCCCATCGAGGTACGGATGCACCCGAGCAGATTTTGGGTGCCATCATCCAGGCTGGCCGGGCCCCGCAGGATCTTCTCCAAGCTGCCCGTGGTGCCCACCTTGATGCGGGTGCCGCGGGGCAGCACCGGACTTGGCGTGGCCATGCCCCAGTGGAAACCTCGACCGGGGGCCTCAGCCGCACGGGCAATCGGGGAGCCGATCATCACGGCATCGGCCCCACAGGCCAGGCATTTGCAGATGTCGCCGCCGGTGACGATGCCGCCATCCGCCACGATCGGAACGTACCGACCACTTTCCTGCTGGTAATCATCCCGGGCAGCGGCGCAATCAGCCACGGCCGTGGCCTGAGGAATGCCAATACCGAGCACACCCCGGGAGGTGCAGGCAGCCCCGGGACCGATGCCCACCATCACCCCGGCGGCCCCGGCCCGCATCAACTGCAGGGCCACCTCATAGGTGACGCAATTCCCGATCACCACCGGCACCCCCATGTCGCGGCAGAGCACGGCAAGATCAAGGGTGGCGCGGCCTTCCTGTCCGACGTGCTCAGTGGAGACCACCGTGGCCTGGACAAAGAACAGATCGGCCCCGGCTTCCGCGATCGCCTGGCCGAACTTCATGGCCGCCACCGGAGTGGCACTCACGGCCGCGATGCCCCCCTGCTGCTTGATGGCAGCAATGCGGCTGCGGATCAGATCCTCCCGGACCGGTTGGCTGTAAAGCTCCTGCATCAGCGGTACGAACTCCTCCTTGCCCACGGAGGCGATCCGGTCAAGGATCGGATTGGGGTCGTCGTAGCGACACTGGACGCCCTCCAGGTTGAGCACCCCTAGGGCGCCGAGACGGGCGAGCTCAACGCACATCTCCACATCCACCACCCCATCCATGGCGCTGGCGATGATCGGAATCTCCCGGTGGATGCCGGCCAGACTCCAACTGCTGTCCGTCACCTCGGGATCCACGGTTCGCCCGCCGGGAACGAGCGCGATTTCGTCAATGCCGTAGGCGCGGCGGACGGTACGGGATCGACCGAGCTGGATGTTCACCGAGGCATGGATGCACTCGGGCCAAACTATCAACCGACCTGCGGAAGCCCGTGGCCAAGCTGGTCAGCTTTCACCACGAAACGCCTGCCAACGTTGCCGCCAATCGTTCAGGACCTGATCTCGGTCCTCTGTGCGCAGCAGACGGCTGAGGCCGAAGCGGGCCAAGACCAGAAGGCCGATGAGCTGGAGCAGCCTGGGCAGCAGGGGGATCTCCTCCAAAGTGCCCAACAGGGCTCCGTACACCCGTAAGACCAGAATCAGGCCCACGATCAGGCCGAGTCCGCGCACGGGGCCCCAGAGGTTTTGCCACTGTTGGCCAATCTGCTGGGCGTCAAGCCAGCGGCGTCCTTTCTCGAGAAGCATCTCCCATTCGCCACCCTCTCCCCCGGCGGGCCGCTCTGATTGGGGGGACACCTCAAGCCGGGCGGCAATGCCAGCTGGGATTGGCTCGGTGGAGAGGGCTGTGGAGCTCTCCGGGGGCGAGGGCAGAGCGGGTGAGGGCAGAGCGGGCGAAGGCAGTTCGGGCGGTTCGGGCTCGAGGACGGGCAGAGGCTCCGCCGACTGGGTGGGGCTGGCGGTGGGGGCGGGGGTTTCCGGCGGGCTCAAGGTCATCGGCACCTCCGCATCGAGCGGGGCGTCCTTAGGGATCTCTCCGCTGGTGACGGGGGTCACTGCCTCCTCGCCACCAGGGGCAGGGACGGGGTCGCTGGTGGGGTTGATGGCAGGCTCGCCACTGACCACGGAGGCCTCGGGGGCGGCGCTGGACTCGGGTGTCAGGGGGGTCTCGGCCATCACAGGCGGGCGGTGCAAACTGGCGCTTGGGGGAGCTTAAGCGGCCTGTCTCCAGAATTCGCCATCACCTTCAGCGATCCATCAGGCATCGAGGGGAATCAGGGCCGACCGCACCGAGAGCGCCTGCAGGGGGGGCCGCAGCGGGAATCGGCCGTCCTGCAGCTGGGCGATTAATTCGGCTCCGATCGAGGCGGCCAGCCGGGGGCTGTGGGCCGGAGCGGTGCTGAGGCGATGGCCGTCCACCACAATCCGACCGCTGTGCAGGGCGCCGTAGGAAAGGCCACCGAAGCTCGGCTTGATCCGCCGGGGAATCGAGACATCAAGCACCGGCGCCTCCAGGGACCCATTGCCCGCGGCGGCCCCCAGGGCAATCGCCCCGTTCAGCAGGGGGATGGGGGCCGCGATGGCCACCAGCAGGGCCGTGCCGTGACCTTCGAAGACGCAGGGCCGCACCCACTCGGGCCTCAGGTCGTGGAGATCCACGCTGATCGCCGCCACCGCCCCGGGCGTGCGGGCGTGGCCACTGGCCAGGCGGCGCGGCCCTGGTTGGTGGCCGCTGCCGCAGCCGATCACCCAGCCGATCGCCCCCCCCACCAGCACCGGCGAGCCCGGGCCCAGCAGGGAGAGGCCGGGCATGGCCAGGCCAATGCTGTCGGCTCCGGAGCAGGTGTAGAGGCCGTTGCTGAAGGGTCCCAGCAGGGGGCCATAGGGGCTGCGCAGGACCCCCTCCGCGCTGCTCACCGCCACGATGCCGTTCTCGACGATCCCACGGTGTAACAGCAGCCGACCGGTACCGATGCGATCGAGGGTGAGCGCCAGGTGCAGCTCCCGGCGTGGGTGCAGCACCGTCGTATCCCCCGTAGCGCTGAGGGCCACGCTGGCGCCCTTGAGCAGGCGCCCCAGCACCTGGGCGCCCCCCTGCCGCTGACCCTCGCCGGCGCCACTGCCGATCGGCAGCACCAGATCGCTGCCCCCCCCGGCCGCCAGGGCCGCCACCCCATCCAGGTGGGGATCCCGGAGGCGGATCGGGGGTTCGGTGGGGCCCAGGCTGAGGTGCAGGCTGGCCTGATCGCTGAACTCGGCGTTGGCGGCCACCAGCACGTCGGTGGCGGCGTAGGCCGCGGCCAGGCCGGCGGCCTCCACGTGTTGGCGGAAGCTGGCCACGCTGCAGACCCGCAGCTCACCGGCCGCCTGGCGGGCCTGCAGCGTGGCCGGATCCCGGGGGGGCAGGGGGCTGCTGGCCAGGGCCTCGGACCTGGGATTGGGCTGGGGTAGCGCCATGGAATCGCCAGCGGGGCAGGGCGGCGGGACTTCGATAGACTGGCCCCAGCCTCAGCCGGTCATGAATGGCGGATCCAACCGGACCGACCGAACCCACAGGACCCGGTGAATCCGACGGGCGGATCATCCAGACCGACCTTCGCAACGAGATGTCGCGCTCCTATCTGGAGTATGCGATGAGTGTGATCGTGGGTCGGGCCCTGCCCGATGCCCGCGATGGCCTCAAGCCCGTGCACCGGCGAATCCTCTACGCGATGTACGAGCTGGGTCTGACCAGCGATCGACCTTATCGAAAGTGCGCCCGGGTCGTTGGGGAAGTACTGGGCAAATACCACCCCCACGGCGATACGGCGGTGTACGACGCCCTGGTGCGGATGGCCCAGGACTTCTCCATGCGGATGCCCCTGATCGATGGGCACGGCAATTTCGGGTCCGTGGACAACGATCCACCGGCCGCCATGCGCTACACGGAGTCGCGACTCCAGGCGCTCACCACCGACAGTTTGCTCGAAGATATCGAAAGCGAAACCGTTGATTTCGCCGATAACTTTGATGGTTCCCAGCAAGAGCCCACGGTGATGCCAGCGCGCATCCCCCAACTCTTGCTCAACGGCTCAACGGGAATCGCCGTGGGGATGGCTACCAACATCCCGCCCCACAACCTAGGGGAGTTGGTTGATGGCGTGCTGGCCATGATCGCCAATCCGGAGATTGACGACCGCGCCTTGATGGCAATCATTCCAGGGCCCGATTTCCCCACCGGCGGCCAGATTCTCGGCCGCAGCGGCATCCGCGAAACCTATCTCAGTGGGCGCGGTTCGGTGACGATGCGGGGCGTGGCCAATATCGAAACCATAGAGGCCAAGGGGCGTCCCGATCGGGATGCGGTCATTATCACCGAACTTCCCTATCAAACCAACAAGGCAGCCCTGATCGAGCGCATCGCCGAATTGGTGAACGATAAGAAGCTCGAGGGCATTGCCGATATTCGCGACGAAAGCGATCGCGATGGCATGCGCATCGTGATCGAACTGCGCCGAGATGCCTACCCGCAGGTCGTCCTCAACAACCTGTTTAAGCTAACACCACTTCAGAGTAATTTCAACGCTTACATGTTGGCCCTGGTGGCCAATGAGCCGATTCTGCTCAGCCTGCGACGCATGTTGCAGGTGTTTCTCGATTTCCGGATCGAAACCATCGAGCGCCGCACCCGTTATCTCCTACGAAAGGCGGAGGAACGGGACCACATCCTGCTGGGCCTGCTGATTGCCCTCGACAACCTCGATGCCATCATTGCCCTGATCCGCTCCGCAGCGGATACGGCCACGGCCCGCCAAGGGCTGATCGATCAGTTCGGCCTGAGCGACATCCAGTCGGACGCGATCCTGCAGATGCAGCTCCGCCGCCTCACGGCCCTGGAGGCCGACAAGATCCGCCTAGAGCATGAGGATCTGCTCGCCAAGATCACCGACTACAACGACATTCTGGCTCGGCGGGAGCGGGTGCTCACGCTGATTGAAGAGGAGCTGCGGGTGATCCGCACCCGCTTCGATTCACCGCGACGCACTCAGATTCTGGACCTTGAGGGTGGCCTTGAAGATATCGATCTGATCGCCAATGAGCGGTCGGTGGTTCTACTCACCGAAACCGGCTACCTCAAGCGCATGCCGGTGAGTGAATTCGAGGCCACCAGTCGCGGCACTCGCGGCAAGGCCGGCACCAAGAGCCAGGGGGAGGAGGCGGTCAAGCTGTTCATCAGCTGCAACGACCATGACTCCTTATTACTCTTCTCTGACCGGGGCGTGGTGTATTCAGTGCCGGCCTATCGGGTGCCGTTATCCAGCCGGACCGCCAAGGGCACACCGATCGTTCAATTATTACCCATTCCCAGGGAGGAGGCCATCACCTCGTTGCTGGCGGTTAGTGCCTTCGAAGACACCATGCAATTGGTGATGCTCACCAATGGGGGCTTCATCAAACGCACAAATCTTTCGGCGTTTGCCACGATCCGCTCCAATGGCTTGATTGCCATTTCCCTAGAGGAGGGCGATGCCCTCCGGTGGGTTCGACTGGCCCTGCCGGGAGACAGCGTGTTGATTGGCTCGGTGAAGGGGATGACCATCCACTTCCGGCTGAGCGATGAGGAATTGCGTCCCCTGGGCCGCACCGCCCGGGGGGTGCGCGCCATGAACCTCAGGGCGGGCGACAGCCTGGTGAGCATGGATGTGCTGCCGGCGGAGCTGGCCGATCGGGTGGCCAGCAGTGATGTGCTGGAGGAGGAGGGCGACGACGTGGCCCCCAGCGAGGGACCGTGGGTGCTGGTGGCCAGCGCCAGCGGCCTCGGCAAACGGGTACCGGTGGATCAGTTCCGGCTGCAGAAGCGGGCCGGCATGGGGCTGCGGGCGATCAAATTCCGCCGGGACGGTGATGTGCTCGTGGGCCTGAAGGTGCTGGGGGCAGGCGAGGAGTTGCTGCTGGTGAGCGAACGGGGCGTGATCGTGCGCATGCAGGCGGACGCGGTTCCCCAGCAGTCGCGGGCCGCCACGGGTGTTCGCCTGCAACGCATCGACGCCGGCGATCGCCTGGCGGAGGTGGTGCTGGTGCCACCGGCGGCGGAGGCCGATGGGGACTTGGAGGCTGGCACCGAGATGGGGGATCCAGACCTCGGGACCGCTTCCGCCACGCTTGCCCCCGAAACTGACGCCCCCGACGCCGATGGCGCAGGGCCCCAGTTCTTCAGCAAACCCTGATCATCCCCCGGATGGATGACCCTCAGGTGATCATCATCGGGGCCGGCCCTGCCGCCCTGGCCTTAGCCGCATCCCTGGCCGGGCTTGGCGTGCGGCTCTGCGTCCTGGCGGATCACGAGCCCACCGCCCCCTGGCCCAACACCTACGGCATCTGGGGGGCCGAGGTGGATGAACTCGGCCTGGGGCACTTGTTGGCCCATCGCTGGTCCCACTGCGTTAGCTGGTTCGGCGACCAGCCGACCCACCATGGCCATGACTACGGCCTGTTCGATAAGGCGGCGCTTCAACACCACTGGCTTGAGGCCTGTGCAGCAGCCGGAGTGCACTGGCGGCAGGGCCTGGCGGTGTCACTCCGCCATGACCGCCAGGGGTCCACGGTAACCACCGCCCTGGGCGAGGACCTGCGGGCCCGGTTGGTGATTGACGCCAGCGGACATCGGCCGATGTTCGTGCAGCGCCCCGACGACGGCCCGGTGGCCGGCCAGGCGGCCTACGGCCTGGTGGGGCGGTTCAGCGCCCCACCGATCGAAGCGAACCAGTTCGTGTTGATGGATTTCCGCACCGATCACCTCAGCGCCGCCGAACGGCGGGAGCAGCCCCCTACCTTCCTCTACGCCATGGACCTGGGCGAGGGGCGCTTCTTCGTCGAGGAAACCTCGCTGGCCATGGCCCCGGCGGTGCCCTTTGACCTGCTGCGTGATCGGCTGCTGCGCCGCCTGGCTCAGCGCGACGTGGCCGTGGAGGCGGTGGAACACGAAGAATTTTGCCTGTTTCCGATGAATCCGGCCCTGCCCTCCCTGGAGCAACGGGTGCTGGCCTTTGGCGGTGCGGCCTCGATGGTGCATCCAGCCTCGGGCTATCTGGTGGGAAGCCTGCTGCGGCGGGCCCCAGGGCTGGCGGGAGCGATCGCCACGGCCCTGGCCAACGACAGCCTCGATGGCGCCGGGCTGGCGGCGGTGGCCTGGCGGGCCCTCTGGCCGGCCCCCTTGCGCCGCAAGCATGCGCTCTATCGCTTCGGCCTGGAGAAACTGATGCGGTTCCCCGAGGCGCAGTTACGTCAGTTCTTCGCCAGCTTCTTCGCCCTGCCGGAAGCCCAGTGGTATGGCTTCCTGACCAATACGCTCAGCGTGCCCGAGTTGCTGACCGCGATGCTGCGACTGTTTGCCACGGCCCCCACTCCGGTGCGTCTGGGGCTGGTGCTGCCCCGGGACCGGGAACTGTCCCTGCTCGGACGGCTGCTGGTGATGGATCGCAACCCAAGCTGAAGCCAGCGTCAGGGCGCCGCCGTCAACCGACGAAAGGTCGTCTTACCAAGCTGCAACACCTTGCCCGCCAACTCCTCGGGCCCGGCGAATTCACGGTTGGGATCGGCCAACTTCTCGCCATCGAGCCGGACGCCACCGCCCTGGATCGCCCGCCGCGCCTCGCTGCTGCTGGCGCAGAGGCCCACCGCCGCCAGCAGATAAAAGGCCTTGGCCGGAAAGTTCACCCCCGCCAGCGGCGCCTCCGGCACCTCGGCCTCGGCGGCGCCAAGCCCCATCGCCGATCCCACCAGGGTGGCGGCATCAGCCTGGGCCGCCAGGGCCCTCTCCTTCCCGTAGCGGCCGCGGGTCACCTCCAGGGCCATCCCCTTCTGGCGTTCCCGGGGGTTGGCCGGCAGCGTCGCCAGGTCCAGATCGGTCAGCAGGGTGAGGTAGTCGTTTACCACCGCATCGGGCACCTTCTCCAGCTTGGAATACATCGAGAGCGGATCCTCGCTGAGGCCCACGGTGTTGCCCAGGCTCTTGCTCATCTTCTGCACCCCATCCAGCCCCGGCAGAATCGGCAGCAGCAGGCCGAACTGGGGGCGCTGGCCATGGTGGCGCTGCAGGTCGCGGCCCATGGCCACATTGAACTTCTGATCAGTGCCGCCCAGTTCCACGTCGGCCTGGATCGCCACCGAGTCGTAACCCTGCAACAGCGGATAGAGAAATTCGTGCAGGGAAATCGGCGTCCCCGTGCCATAGCGATTGGCGAAGTCCTCCTTGGCCAGCATCTGCCCCACCGTGCTGGTCCCCAGTAGGTCGATGACCGCCGGCAGATCCATGCCCGCCAGCCATTCGCTGTTGCGCCGCACCTCCAGGCGGCCGGTGGTCTCGAAATCCAACAGGGCGAGGGCCGGGTCCTGGCCTAGACCCAGCTGCACCAGATAGGTTTCGGCATTGGCCTCAACCTCGGCGGCACTGAGCTGCACCCGGGTGGCGCTCTTGCCAGTGGGGTCGCCGATGCGGGCGGTGAAATCGCCGATGATCAGCACGGCCGTGTGGCCCGCATCCTGGAAGGCGCGCAGCTTGCGAAACAGGATCGAGTGGCCGAGGTGAATGTCGGAGCCGGTGGGGTCGATGCCGAGTTTCACCCGTAGCGGTCGGCCGCCACCCTCGGCCTCAGCCAGGCGGGCGGCGAGGGCCTGGTCGGGATTGGTAGCCACCTCCGGCGCAGTGGCGGACGGGAACAGATCGGCGAGGCCCCGGCTCAGCCAGACAGGGAGATCAGCCCCATCGGCCGGGCCGGGCTGGCTCTGTTGCGCTGCCGTCACCGAGCCCACTCCACCATCAAGCCGCGATCGTAAGCAGTCAACCGGAAGCCCTTGGGAAGCGGCGGCCCTCAGGTGGCGCCCTCCAGCTGACCCTTCATCCGCTCCAGGGTCTGGTGCATCTGCTGAAACATCGTTTCCGGAGTGAGACCAAACTGGCCCAACTGGGTGCGCAGCTGTTCCACGGTGACCTTGGCCTGGAAATCATCGGACAGCTCAAAACGCTTCATGAACACCTGATAGCGTTCCATCATGGTTTCCATGCGTTCGATGTAGAGCTTCTTGCCCTCAGGGTCGAACTTGCCGTACTCGCTGCCGAGTTGCATCAACTGCTGGTAGTCCCCAAACAATCGTTGGGCCTCCTCTTGGACGATCTCGGATTCGAAAAAGGCCATGGCGAACAACGGTGCGGACTGAACTGAAGCAGTGGAATGATTCTGCTGAGAGGTCGCCGCAATCGGAAGTGCGGATCCACGTATCCGCCCCCACCTCCAGATCCCCTTTCTCCCCGACGCCCCCATTCCGCCACGCACCCGTGGATTTCACCCCCCATCTCGCCCAAATCCGTTCCAACAACAGCGCCGTCTTTGAGCTCACCCGGGGCCTAAGCACGGTGCTCTGTCTCGGCAGTCGCGCCCTGATCAGCATGAGCCTGGGCTGGCAGGGAGAAGCCGTCTGGTTGCGGGGAGCCTGCACCACGGAGACCGAAGGACTGGCCCTGGTGGAGCGGTTGCAACCCCACTTTCTCTATGTCAGCGACCAGCTGGAAGAAGGCTGTGGAGTGAATCTGGTGATCCAGGTGAAACGCCGCTTCCCGTCGGTGCGCACCCTGCTGCTGGTGACCCGCCCCGACCGCACGGCGCGCCTGCGAGCCGCCATCCAGGCCGGTTGCGACGGGGTGATGCTGGAAGCCCGCATGGGCTTGGGCACCGGCGTTGCCGCGATCCGTTGCGTTTGTGGCGGCGGTATCTACATCGACCGCACCCTGATCGAAAACTTCCGAACCCTCCAGGCCGATCCGATCCCCACGGGGTTCGAACCGCTCAGCAGCAGGGAAACCGAGGTGCTGAGCGGCATCGTGCGGGGCGATACCAATCAGGAGATCGCTACCCACCTGCAGGTGTCGTTGGAAACCGTGAAGAGCCACAGCCGGCAGGTGTTGCGCAAACTGCAGGCCCGGGACCGCACCCATGCGGCCGTGACCGGACTGCGCCTGGGGCTGGTCGACTGGCCCGACCCCTGAGCGGACCGCTAACTTCAGGCCCGTTCTGCCACGGAGTGGGCCGCCATGGCCAAGCGCCACTGGTTGGATCCCCTTGCCCGCCGACTCCTGATCGCCACTGGCCAGATCCCTGCCCCAGCTTCAGCTCCGGCTCCTGATCCGGAGCTGGCGGAACAGGAGCGACTGAATCAGGAGCTGCTGGCCCTCAAGCTGCGCCAGAACCCCGGCCTGCGCCTGCGCTCCTCGGCGGAGGTGCGCCAGGCCGCCGCCCTCGGCTGGCGCCTGGACGTCAACCGGGCCACCGCCGCCGATTGGTTACGACTGCCCGGCTGCCAACCGAACCAGGTGGACCTGCTGGTGCGACTCCAGGCTGGCGGCGTCCAGCTCAGTGGGCCGGAGGATCTCCAACGGCTGCTCCAACTCGAGGCCGCCACCCTGGCCACCTGGCTACCGCTGCTCGAATTTCGCTGGTATGCCGACGCCAGCGGCCGCGGCCCCCTTCCCCTCGACCTCAATCGGGCCAGCGGCGACGCCATTGCGCGACAGCAGCCCGAGCTGGCTGGGGAACGGCTAAAACGGCTGCTGCGCGAGCGGCAGCGGAGCCCCTTCCGTGACCTGGCCGAGCTGCAACAGCGCCTGCAGCTGCCGCCGGCCCTGGTGGAGAGCCTGATCGGCCGGGTGTGCTTTGGGGAGGGTGCGCCGGGCCCGGACCTGCCCCGATCCGCCGGGCGGCGGAGCTGATGCCGATGGCCTCGCCGCACCAACCCGATCTGTTCTCCGCCGCCCTGGGTACCGGCTCCACCCTGGAGCAGGCCGGCCCCGAACTCAGCGTCGGCCTGCTCCAGTCCTGGCAGGGTCGGGTGGCCGACCACCAGGCGGCCCTACGGGCCGCGGCCCGCCATGGCGCCGAGGGGGGGCAACTCTTCCTGCTGGGCGATTCCCAGCGCAACGCCCCCCTGGCCAGTAGCTGCGATCCCCTGGCCCTGACCCCCCAGAACCTCAACTTCTGGCGTTGGCCCAGCGCACCACAGCAGGGGGCCGCGCTCTATTTCGTGGTCGATCACCCCCCCCACCTGGCTGAACCGCTGCTGCTCTACGTGGGCGAAACCGGCCGGGCCGACCGCCGCTGGAAGGGGGCCCACGACTGCAAGAGCTACCTGGCGGCCTACGGCGAAGCCCTGGCCCGGGTGGGCCTGCCATCCCAGCTAACGATTCGCTTCTGGTCCGACGTGCCCACCGCCGCGCGGGCACGGCGGGCCCTGGAACAGGCCCTGATCCAGCACTGGCAACCGCCCTTCAACAAGGAAACCCGTGAGCGGTGGGCCACCCCCTTCACCGCCGACACCGACTGACGCTGCCGGGGGGGAACCAGCGCGGCATCGCTACGATCAAGACCCGCGCCACGACCGGGATCATGGAGTTTCGCTGCACGCCCGCCGACCCTGACAACCTGCTCGAGAGCTGGAGTGGCGACACCCTGGCCGTGGGACTGTTCCAGGACACGGACCATCCAGTTCGTGGTGAGCTGATCCGCCTGATTGGCGACGATCTGCAGGTCCAACTCGAGCGGCGCCGCTTCCAGGGCAAACCGGGCGAAACCGTGGTGCTGGAACGGCTGAATGCCCAACCCGCCTGCCTGGTGCTGGTGGGTCTTGGCGAGCCGTCCGACTTCCATGGAACCGCCCTGCGCCAGGCGGCCGCCAGCGCCGCCCGGGCGGCGGCCCAGGCCGGCAGCCGCCATCTGGGGCTGTGGTTGCCTGTGGATGACCTCGAACCGCGAGGCTCCGCAATGGCGATGGCCGAAGCGGTGCGCCTCAGCCTGTACAGCGATCAACGGTTCCGCAGCGAGGCCGATCCGCTGCGCCAGCCGGAGCAGGTGACCCTGCTGGGGTTGGCGGAGAGCGCCAACGCCGGCCTGGAACAGGCGGCGGCGATCTGCGCCGGGGTGGAACTGGCCCGTGCGCTGGTGGCCGCCCCCCCCAACGTGGCCACGCCCCACTACCTGGCGGAGGCGGCGGCCACCCTCGCCGCCGACTTCCAGCTGGAGCTGAAGGTGCTGGAGCGGGACGACTGTGCGCAACTGGGCATGGGGGCCTATCTGGCCGTGGCCCAGGGCTCCGATCTCCCCCCCAAATTTCTCCACCTCACCCTCCCCGCCCGGGGAGTGGTCAGCCGGCGGGTGGCCCTGGTGGGCAAGGGCCTCACCTTTGATTCCGGCGGGTACAACCTCAAGGTGGCGGGTGGCCAGATTGAGATGATGAAGTACGACATGGGCGGCAGCGCCGCCGTGCTGGGGGCTGCCCGCGCCCTGGCCGAGCTGCGTCCCTCGGACTTAGAGGTGCACGTGATCGTGGCTAGCTGCGACAACATGATCAGCGGCGGGGCCATCCAACCCGGCGCCATCGTCACCGCCTCCAACGGCAAGACGATCGAGATCAACAACACCGACGCTGAGGGACGCCTCACCCTGGCGGATGCCCTGGTGTACGCCTGTCGGCTGGAGCCTGATGCCGTGGTTGACCTCGCCACCCTCACCGGCGCCTGCCTGATCGCCCTGGGCGACGAGGTCGCCGGCCTCTGGAGTCCCAGCGACGAGCTGGCCGAGGCCCTGATCACCGCCGCCGAAGCCGGCGGAGAAAGCCTCTGGCGGATGCCCCTACGCCGCTCCTACAAAGATGGCCTCAAAAGCCAGCTGGCCGACATGAAAAATACCGGTCCGCGGCCCGGTGGCTCGATCACCGCAGCCCTGTTCCTGCAGGAGTTCGTGACCAAAGGCTTGGCCTGGGCTCACCTGGATATCGCCGGCACCGTCTGGAGTGACAAGGGACGGGGCCTGGATCCTGCCGGGGCCACCGGCTTCGGGGTTCGCACCCTGGTGGAGTGGGTGCGCCAAGGGGCACCGGCCTGATCTCCCTCCGCCCGATAGGGGGGGCTCTGCCGAGCAGAGCCCCAACAGGGAACGATCAGGCCGCCACAGGAGCCCCCTTGGAGGCTCCGGCCATCAATGCAGCTGGCGACTCCAGCTGATGGATCTGCCAGCGGGCCCGTTCACCGCAGACCGCAAGCAACTGATCGAGATCATCGGCGGCCTGCTTGGGACTGTCGTAGGGGCCGATATGGCGGGTCTGCAGACCGTCTCGGATGGTCAGCAGATACATACACTCCTTGCGCATGAGAACCCCTCCAAGTTAAGGCCATTGTTTTGGGCTGCATGGCCCGAAAAACCGTTCAGGGCAGCACATACGGGCCTCCAGAAGGCTCGGCCGCCTTCATTATTTCAATAGATTTGAAGGCGATGGGGGGAGGCCAGTCGGGCCGAAGCGGCTCAACTGCCCTGCCAACGTTCCGAGCTGCGGGCCCGCTCTCCCCAGACCGCTTCGAGGCGTCGATCACGGCCACAGGACCAACGGTAGTAGTTGTAGCGAATACCGTTGCGACGGGCATAATTTTGGTGATACTGCTCCGCGGGCCAGAACCGCGCCAACGGGCGGATCGCCACCTTGATCGCCGCCGCCGGTTGACCCAGTTCCCGTGCCGCCGCTACCAGGCTGTTGCGAGCCTCCACCGCCTGGGTGGCGTTGGTGGTGAAGATCACCGGGCGATACGAAGCCCCCCGATCGCAAAACTGGCCAGCCCCATCCAGGGGATCAATGTTGCGCCAGTAGGCCCGCAACAGCTTCTCGTAGCGAAGGTGCGTGGTGTCGAAACGCACCCGCACCACTTCCTGATGGCCCGTGCCCCCGGCCGAAACCTGGCGGTAGGTGGGGTTGGCCAGCTTGCCACCACTGAAACCGCTTTCCACATCGAGCACCCCTGGCAACACCTCCAGATCGTGCTCCAGGCACCAGAAACAACCACCGGCCAGCACCGCTTCTTCGGTGGCGGCCCAAGCGGCGGACGGCACCATCACCAGGGAAAGCACCACCGCCAGCACGAGGGCCAGCCAAGAACGGAGGCAGCGGCTCAGAAACTCAGGGGCAGCCATGGAGTGGGGATGGTGATGGCATGGTGGCCAGCACCTGATCGAGAATCGTGGCGGCGGCCCGCCGGGTGACCCCCGGATCCCCCAGGGCCGCCCGCAATCGGACATAGCCATCCAGCTGCCGGCAACGGGCCGAACCAGGGGCATCCAGCAGGGGCTCGACGGCGGCCACGATCGCCTCGGGAGTGAACCCATCCTGCAGTAGCTCCGGCACCAAGCGCTCCTCCAGCACCAAATTCACGGGCGAGATGTGGGAGACGTTGAAACGCAGCAGATGGCGGGCCACGAAAGCCGTGGGACGGCTGACCCGATAGCCGGTCACCTGGGGCACGCCCCGCAGCGCCAGCTCCAGATTGGCTGTGCCCGACTTGGTGACGGCCACATCGGCGGCAGCACAGAGCTGGGGCTTGAGCCGATCGGCCTCGCCGGCGGGAATCACCCGGGCCCGGGCTCCGGCGCCGGCCAACGCCTCCACCAGCTGGCCTTCAAATCCCGGCTGGCCGGCCGGCACCAGCACCTCCAAGCGGGGATGGCGCCGCTGTAGAGCGGCGGCGGCAGCGGCCATGGGCGGCAGGAGGTAGCGCAGCTCCTGGCGGCGCGAGGCCGGCAGGAGCAGCAACACCGGCACCGTGGCCTCCAACCCCAGCTCCCGCCGGGCCGCCCCCCGGTCCGGCACCTCGGTGAGGGTGTCGATCAGGGGGTGGCCCACCCAGCTCACCCGAGCCCCCCGGGCGGTGTAGAACCTCGCCTCCTCGGGAAAGATCGCCAGGATGTGATCCGTGAAGCCGATCAGGCGGGTCGTTCCCCCGTCCCCCACCCGCCAGGCCCACTCCTGGGGAGCGATGTAATAAAAGATCGGCACCCCGGGGAGCTGGCGCTTGAGGCGCAGCCCCAAATTGACGTTCGCCCCCATGTAATCAATCAGCACCACGCCGTCGGGGGGATGGTGGCGTAACCAGCGGCGCAGGCGGGACTGCAGCTTCAGGGTGGGGAGGATCAGCGGCAGCGCCTCCCACAGACCGATCGCCCCGAGGTTGGCGGTGTCCGCCAGCAGCTCCGCTCCGGCCCGCTCCATGCGGCTGCCGCCAAGGGCCACCAGATCCAGGGGCAGGCCCCGGTCCTCCGCCTCCTGCCGCAAAGCGGAGATCAGCAGGGCCCCCTGCAGATCACCGGACACTTCGCCCGTACTGATCAGCAGACGCACCATCAGCGGGCCGCCGGCAGCGGTCCGCGCCGACCGGGTCCCAACGAGGCCTCTAGAAAGGAACAGAGGGCGGCGGGGGCAGGCAGCAAGGGCTGCTGCCGCGCCTGAAGCAGGGCCTCGGCCAGCACCAGATCACTGCGGTAGAGCAGGCTCCAGAGGTCCTGGAGCTGGCGTAGTTCTGCACCCTCTTCCCGCTCGGCCAAACCACTGCGACGCAGGCCGATCTTGTTGAGGCCTCGCACCCTTCCCGGATGGCCTTCCACCATGAGGAATGGGGGGCAGTCGCGATCAATGCGACTCATGCCTCCCACCATCGCCAGGGTGCCGATGTGCACGAACTGATGGATGCCAAGGACGCCCCCGATCACGGCCCGATCGCCGATCACCACATGGCCGGCCACGGCCACCCCGTTGGCGATCACAATCCGATCCCCCAACTGGCAGTTGTGGCCGATATGGGTGTAAGCCATCAGCAGGTTGCCACTGCCCAACACGGTGCGTTCCCCCTCGGCGGTAGCGCGATTGATGGTGACGCATTCGCGGATCGTGTTGTCATCGCCGATGACCACCTCCGTGGCGGCACCGCCATACTTGAGATCCTGGGGTTCCAGGCCGATGCAGGCGCCCGGAAAGACCCGGTTGCCCCGTCCCAGGGTCACCCGGCCGTCAATCACCACATGGGGGCCGATCCGACAATCGGCGCCGATTTGCACCTCCGGACCGATCACCGCATAGGGGCCGATCTCCACGCCCTCCGCGAGGCGGGCCCGGGGATCAACCACCGCCGTGGGATGCACCGAAGGAGCCATGGCCGTATTGGTCATCGACTCAGTCCACCAGGGAGAACATCAGTTCCCCGGAACAGACGAGCTGGCCATCGACGGTGGCCTCGGCCTTGACCTTGCCGAAGCGTTGCCGCTTCAGACTGAGCAGTTCGCAGGTGATCCGCAGCTGGTCCCCTGGCACCACCGGGCGACGGAAACGCACCCCATCAATGCCCGCGAACACAAACAACCCCTTGGGGAGATCGGGCATTTGGGTCACGATCAGGCCACCGACCTGGGCCATCGCCTCGACGATCAGCACGCCGGGCATCAGCGGCCGCCCGGGGAAATGGCCCTGAAACTGCGGTTCGTTCAAGGTGACGTTCTTGATCGCCACCGCTTTACGGCCTGGTTCGAAGGAAATCACCCGATCCACCAGCGCAAACGGATAGCGATGGGGCAGCAGATTGAGGATCTGCTCACTGGCCAACACCACTGGCTCCGGCGCGGGCGGGGAGGCCACCACCGGCACGCTGCCGCTGACGGCAGGGTCCGTGGCGAAGGCCGAGGGAATTCTGGGGCTGGCAGCGGGGGTGGCGGTCACGGGCTCAGGCGATCAGGGCGGCGGGGTCGGGAAGGGGAGCGGCGGCCAGGGCTGCGGCCAGGGCAGTGTGCAGCCCATGGGAGCCGCGATAGGCAAACACCTGGGCTCGGGGGAGTCCCGCCAACGCCAGATCGCCCAACAGGTCCAAGAGCTTATGGCGCACCGGTTCGTCGTCGAAGCGCAGCGGTGGGTTGAGCCAGCGCTCACCATCACACACCAATGCGTTGTCCAGGGCACCCCCACGAATCAAGCCTGCGGCCCGCAATTGCTCCACCTGATCCCGGAAACCGAAGGTGCGGGCCGGCGCGATCTCCGCCACAAAGCGCTCCGGCGTGAGCTCCAGGGAGATCAGCTGACGGCCGATGGCGGGCTGGGGGAATTCGATGGCGGCCCCAAGGCGCAGCCGCTCCGCCGGCAGCGCCACGGCAAAGCTGAGCCCTTGGCTGAGGGTGATCGGCACCGCCGGGCTGGGCGGGGCAGGCCGCTCGCCCACCAGCTGCAGCCCAGCCTCGGCGATCGCCTCCACCCAGGGCAGGGCCGAACCGTCCAAGAGGGGGATCTCCTCTCCATCCACCAGGATTTCGGCCTGGCTGACACCACAGCCAGCGAGGGCCGCCAGCAAGTGTTCCACCGTGGCGAGCCGCCGCTCCCCCAGTTGCAGGGCGGTGCAGAGGCGGGTGTCACACACCTGGGAGGGCGCGAGGCGCTTCAGCGGCAGGGCGGGCTGGTCCAGCCAGCCAACCCAGTAACCGGGACGGCTGGAGGGCTGGAGGCGCACCTCCGTCGAGGCACCGCTGTGCAACCCGACACCCTGCCGCTGCACCCTGGTCGCCAGGGTCCACGCCTGGCGGTAATCCGCGGGCCAACTACTCATCTAGAACTTCCAGCCCACACCGAGGTTGAATCGCCAATCGCCGGAGAGATCCTGGCTGGCGACCTCAAGGCGAAGGGGCCCCACCGGGGTGGTAACAATCAGACCGGTACCCACGGAGAACCCTTCCCCGGGCTTGCCCAGCAAGGCACCTGGATTGCCTGGAACACTGGCCTGGCTGCCGAAGGTGGTGCCACCGTCCACGAAAAGCTCCCCACTGACGATGCTGAACAGTGGGAATCGGTATTCAATCGTGGCCTCTCCGTAACTGCGTCCCACCCCCAGATCGCAGTCGTAATAACCACGCACGGAATTCCCCCCGCCCAAACAGAAGGCTTCGTAGGGAGGAAGATCGCCCATGATGGTGCCGGCCGAGACTTGGAAGGCCAGGGCCTGCTTGCAGTCCTCCGTTTCACCGGGCTTCACGCGACAACCCTTGTAAAATTTCAACCACTTCACAGGGATGTAATGGGTGAAGCTGCCGCGAACCCGGTTGAAGGTAGGAGAATCGGGACCCATCGAAATGAATTGCTCGGTGCCAAGGCTAAAGAAGTTGCCCTTGGTGGGGTTCCGGGGATCGTTGAGGGTGTTCATCGTGGCCGCCAGCCTCACCCCCAGCAGCTGGTTGTGCTGGGCACAGTTATAGGAGATGCAAATAATTGAACTGGTTGGAACCTCGCCGCCCTTATTAGAGAAATCTTGGGTGGAAACGGCATAAAGCTGACTATCTCCGGAGAAATTGATCGGAGTCACTTCCTGGCCACTGAGGCCGAGCACAACATTCCAGGGAGCACGTTTAAAGGGATTGCCACCGTTGAGGGGGCGCACGAACTGAAGATTGCCACCCACCCGCTGAATGACTACGGAATTACCGTTGTAGTTGAACCAACTTAGATCATCATCAGCATTTTTTGCCTTTTGGACGGAGTTAAAGGTGCGATCAAGGGGATTATTTTTGCTATTAATGTTGTAGGCAACGTCGGTTCCAGGGGCCTTGTAAAAGTCGTCTGCCGTATAGAGATTGCCGTTACTCTGGCTCTGGAAGACCTGCGGCACATCCCGGCTGATGAAGGCCTTCAACCGGAGGGCCGTGCGGAAGGGGTCCCCCTTGATCCAGGGATCGGTGAAGGTCACGTCGAACAGGCCACCGAACTGGCCATAGGTGAAGCTGGTGGCAAGATCCCAGGCCCGTCCCAACAGGTTGCTGTCCTGCACCTGGACCTGACCGAACACCCCCTGGCTCTGGCTATAGCCCAGGCCGCCGGAGAGGGAGCCAGTGGATTGCTCGACAACACCAAGCACGATCGTGACCTGCCCGGGATTGGCCGCCACCGGCCGCAGGGTCACCTTCACATCACTGAACAAGCCGGTGCCGTAGAGCCGCTTGAGGTCATCCTCCAGATTGCGGCGGTTGAACACCTGGCCAGGCTTGAGGGAGATCTCACGGGTGATTACCCACAACTTGGTCTTGCCCTTGATCGGCCGGTCCTTGTCATCGGTGGGAGAGCCATCCTTGTTGAGGAACTGGACCTCCACCCCCTCCACCGTGCCCTGGCGCACCGTGAGCTGCACCTCCCCCTCCGGGGTGACCCGCCCGGGGCCGGTGACCCGGGCCAGGGAATAGCCCTGATCCGCATACCACTTCTGCAATTCCTGCATGCGGGTTTGCAGGGTGCCGAGGTTGAGGGTTTTGCCGAGGTCGCCAGCAAAGCTGTCGTTCACCACGCTGGCGGGTACCTTGGCGTCCGGCGGATCCAGGGTCACCTTGGTGAGCACGGGATTGGGGGTGACCATCACCACCAAACGCACGCCCAAGGGGCCATCCATGGGCTGCATCCGCACATCGGAGAACCAGCCCGTGGCATAGATCGCCGCCAGCTCGCCGCGGAGCTGGGTGCGAGTGACCTCGCTGCCGGGGCTGATCGTCATCGCCGCATAGGCGGCCTGCTCAAGCCGCTCCCGTTCGGGGTGGCCATTGAGCCCCTGAACGATCACCTCACTGAGGAGCACCCGCGGCTCGTCACTGGCCGCCGCCGCAGGGGCCTGGGCTGGCTGGGGAGAGGGCGCCTGATCTTGGGGTTCCGGGGCCTTGGGAACTTCGGCCTTGGGAACTTCAACCTTGGGAACCTCGGCCTTCGGGACTAGTACCTTCGGCGCTTGGGGCTTTGGGGCTTGGGTCTTCGGGGCTTGGGGCTCCACCGGCACGGGGGACACCGGGGCTGCGGCGGGACTGGGCGCTGGGGCGGGAGCTTGGGCCAAAAGCACCTCGGTCGCCGATCCAAGGGACGCCCCCAGCCGATCGGCCGCTGGCAAGGGCGGCAGCGGCGGCGGCGGAATCAAGGGGACCGCCTGGCCCGAACCCACCGGATCCCTGTCAGCCGCGTGCACTGTCGTGCCGGACGCTAGGGCGAGACCCATCAACGGCAGGGTCAACGCCACCCGAAGCGGGATCGGAGCACGGAGACGGGGCGACCTGCGGGAGCGAGCGCCGGGCATGAAGGATGTCAGCGGAGCGGCCTGGCCGCGTTTGGCGCCGACCTTAACGGTAGACACCCGCTTCAGGACAGACCCCTTGGACCCGTTTGAAGACCTCCCCGTAGGCCTCGACAACGCCGCCGAGGTCCTGTCGGAAACGATCCTTGTCGAGAATGCGGTCCTGGGGATCGTTCACCTGGAGGTCCCAGAGCCGACAGGTGTCAGGGCTGATCTCATCGGCCACCACGATGGCGCCCTCGGCGCTGAAGCCCAATTCGATCTTGAAATCCACCAGCTCCAGGCCCACCCTGGCGAACAGGCTGCGCAGGGCGCCGTTCACCTGCAGGGCCAAGTCTCCCAGCCGCTGGCGCTGCTCGGGCGTCAGCAGGCCCAGTCGCTCCAAGCGGGCCTCGGTGAGCAGGGGGTCGCCCAGGGCGTCGTCTTTGTAGTAGAGATCCAGCAGCGGCGGTTCCAGCACGGTGCCGGCGGCGATCGGAAGCTGCTTGCACAGGGAGCCCGCCGCCACATTGCGAACCACCACCTCCACCGGGATCACGCGCACCGGCCGCACCGCCATCCAGGTGGCGTCAACAACGCCGAGGTAGTGGGTGGGGATGCCGCAACGGATCAGGTGCTCGAAGAGCAAGGCGGAGATGCGGCAGTTCAGCTCGCCCTTGCCCGCTAAGTGGGCTTTTTTGAGGGCGTTGAAGGCCGTCGCGTCGTCCTTGAACTCCACCGCCACCAGGTCGTCCTGATCGGTGGCGTAGATGCGCTTGGCCTTGCCTTCGTAGAGGAGGGCGCCGAGGGAGAAGGCGGTCATGGCGAGCTGGGGGCGGAGGGCGAGGCCGGGCGAGGGGAGGAGGCCGGGGGGAAGGCGGGCTGGCCGCTGGCGGCATGGCCCCCGGGGGCGCGGGGGGAGCGCAGCTGCTGTTCCAGTTGGCGGCGGCGGGCGACGGCCGCCGGATCTTGGCTGTTCAGCAGCCATTCGCCGTAGGCATCGTCGATGCGGGGACTGAGCTTGCGCCGCCGCTCCCGCGCCCGTGGCGACGGCAGGGCCGCCTGGTCGTCCAACAGCTCGCCCACCAGGCCCCAGGCCCCGGCGGCGGCGGCCTGCTCCAGGGCCTCCTCCAGCAGCGCTTCCCGCTCCGATAGGGGCAGCTGGGGCAGCAGCCGCACCGCCTGCTGCAACCGTTCCGCGCCGGCAACACCCGGCAAACGGGAGGCCAGCAGCAGTTCCCCGGCCGCCTGGTCCAGGCCACGGGAGTGGAGATGGTCTGCCAGCAGCTCCTGGGCGGAGCGGCTGACCCTGGTGCCGTCCTCCCGAATCAACACCGGCAGGCCCAACTGGGGAAACAGGGCTGGCTGGGCGGCCGCCAGACGCTCCAGGGCTAGGGCGGCGCGGCGGTGGTCGAGGGCGGCATTGGCGGCGCGCCACTGGAGCACCAACCACTGGACCCGCTCAGCACCGACGGCGGGACTGATGCGGTTGAGCACGGTCATCGCCGCGAGGGGGGCGCCGCAGCGCAACATCACGTCCGCATTGGCCAGAACCACCGGCAGGGGCTGGGGGGCGGGATGAATCGCCAGCAGTCGTTCCTGCACTTTCCGCAGGCGCTCCTGGTCGTCCGCCTCGATCAACGGGGGGCAGGCCCGGTCGAGGGCATCCAGGTCACCGCTGCGCAACAGCACAGCGAAGGCCTCTGGGCTGATCGCTGCGGGAGCTGGAGCTGGAACCGGAGCTGGAACCGGAGCTGCCACCTGGGCCAGGAGACGCTGGGGCCCGAGGGCAACCCAGGCCAGAAGGCCAGTCAGCACGCCAGTCAGCAGACGCTCTGACCAACACAAGCCGCCGGCCGTCGCCGACAATGGTGCGACGGTGATCCCCGGCCCCGGACCGGCCGCCCCTGGCGCCAGGTCCGTTCGGCTCACCCCCCGATCCGTTCCAGCTCCGTTGCGCTTCAGCTCGGGTCTGCTCCAGCTCGGATCCCCACAACTTAAGGGACCCGACCGGGCCCTCCATCGGCCTCCGCCCCTTTCCCGGGCCAAGCCCTGGCCGGTCCCCCACCCCGCCATTCCTCCCTGCGCCATGGCCACGCCCTCCCCCAGCCTGCCCCTGCCAACCACGGGCCCGGAACGGATCCTGGTGGTGGGAGGGGGGGGCCGCGAAAACGCCCTGGGCTGGGCCCTGGCCCGCTGCCCGGGGGTGCAACGGGTGTGGGTGGCACCGGGGAACGGCGGCACCGCGGAGCTCGCCGGCTGCGAGCAGCTACCGATCGCCGACACCAATCACCCAGGCCTTATCACCGCCTGCGAGGAACTCGATGTGGACCTGGTGGTGGTGGGACCCGAGGCTCCCCTGGCCGCCGGCCTGGCCGATCGGCTCCGGGCCGAGGGGTTGACGGTGTTCGGCCCCGGGGCCGATGGCGCCCAGCTGGAGGCCAGCAAGCACTGGGCCAAGGCGCTGATGCAGGAAGCCGGGGTCCCCACCGCCGGTTACTGGCCCGCCACCAGCCTGGAGCAGGCCCTGGCGGTGCTGGACCAGCAGAACAGACCCTTGGTGGTTAAGGCCGATGGCCTGGCCGCCGGCAAGGGGGTCACCGTGGCCGACACCGTGGCCGAAACCCGCGCCGCCATTGAGGAGGTGTTCGACGGCCGCTTCGGGGCAGCCGGGACGGCGCTGGTGCTGGAGGAACGGCTGAGCGGGCCGGAGGTCTCCGTGTTTGCCCTCTGTGATGGCTCCTCCCTGGTGCTGCTGCCGCCCGCCCAGGACCACAAGCGCATCGGCGAGGGGGACACCGGTCCAAACACCGGCGGCATGGGGGCCTACGCGCCGGCGCCCCTGCTGGACGCTGCCGGCCTTGAGCAGACACGGCAGCTGGTGCTGGAACCGATCGTGCGGGCCCTCCAGGGCCGGGGCATCGACTATCGCGGGGTCATCTACGCCGGCCTCATGCTCACCCCCAGCGGGCCCCAGGTGATCGAATTCAACTGTCGCTTCGGGGATCCGGAGTGCGAAACGCTGATGCCCCTACTAGGGCCGGAACTGGCCCAGGTGCTGGCGGCCTGTGCCCGGGGCCAACTGGCCACCGCCCCGCCCCTCAGCATCCAGCCGGGCTGCAGCGCCTGTGTGATCGCGGCTGCGGAGGGCTATCCCGGCGAGGTGCGCCAGGGTGATCTGATCACCAGCAGCCTCCACGCCAACGCAACCCTTCAGCTGTTCCACGCCGGCAGCCGCCGTGATGGCGATGGCCAGTGCCATAGCGCGGGCGGCCGCGTGCTGGCGGTGGTGGCCCAGGCCGACGATTTCGACAGCGCCTTTGAACGGGCCTATGGCGGCCTGGCCCAGGTGCAGTTCGAGGGCATGACCTACCGACGCGACATCGGCCATCAGGTGCGCCGCCGATGACCTGGGGGGAGCGCCTGGCCCGCTGGTGGGCCGAATTCAGCCTGCAGACCAAATTGCTGGCCGTGGCCACCCTGGTGGTGAGTCTGGTGATGGCTGGCATCACCTTCCTGGCCATCAATAGCATTCAGCAGAACGCCCGCAGCAATGACACCCGGTACGCCCGGGATCTGGGGCTGCTGCTCTCGGCCAACGTCCAGCCCCTCGTGGCCCAGGGCAAGGACCGGGAACTGGCGACGGTGGCCGATCGCTTCTGGCAGTCGAGCCGCAGCCTCCGCTACATCGTCTTCGCCGACGCCGAGGGAGTGATCTACCTCGGGATTCCCATGGGGGACGGCACCCGCGCCCCGGCGGGAGAACAACTGCTGAGCCGTCGCCTCGAGCTCCCTGCCGACCTGCAGAACCGCCCGGACAACCCCCTGATCCGCCAGCACCTCTCCCCCGATGGTCAGGTAACGGATGTGTTCGTGCCGATGCTGGACGGGGAGCGGTATCTGGGGGTGGTGGCCCTGGGCATCAATCCCAACGAAACCCTGCTGGCCAGCTCCGCCCTCACCCGGGAAGTCACGGTGGCGGTGTTTATCTCCATCTGGGTGCTAGTGATTCTGGGCTCGGTGTTGAACGCCCTCACCATCACCCAACCGGTGAAGGAACTGCTGCGGGGGGTGAGGCTGATCGCGGGGGGCAGCTTTGAGGCACGCATCGCCCTGCCGATGGGAGGGGAGCTGGGGGAACTGCTGGAAGGGTTCAACACCATGGCCTCCCAGCTGGAGGTGTACAAAGCCGCCAACATCGAAGAACTCACCGCGGCACAGGTGAAGCAGCAATCCCTGATCGCCACCATGGCCGATGGGGCGGTGCTGCTGGATGAAACGGGGCGAATCGTGCTGGCCAACCCCACGGCCCGGCGGCTCTTCCGCTGGGAGGGGCGCAAGCTGGAGGGCAATGAGCTGGCCACGGAACTGCCCGATCGGCTGGCCATGGAGCTGCAGGGGCTGCTGGACAACCTGATCGACAACGACAAGGACAGCGCCGATGTGCGCCTGAGCCTGGAGGAACCGGCGCGGACGCTGCGAATCGTGCTGCAATCGGTGCGGGACGCCAGTGGCGAAAGCCTGAAGGGCATCGCCATGACGATTCAGGACCTCACCCGCGAGGTGGAACTCAATGCCGCCCAGAGCCGTTTCATCAGCAACGTGTCCCATGAGCTGCGCACACCGCTGTTCAACATCAAAAGCTATGTGGAAACCCTGCATGATCTCTGGGATCAGCTCACCCCGGAGGATCGTCAGGAGTTCCTGGGCATTGCCAACGATGAAACCGACCGGCTGACACGGCTGGTGAACGATGTGCTTGATCTATCCCGGCTCGAATCGGAACGGGTCTGGCAACTGGAACCCCTGGAGGTAGGGCCAGCGATTGAACAGACCTTGCGGACCTACCGGCTCAATGCGGACGACAAGGGGGTGCAATTGAGCTTCGAGGCGGAGGCCCAACTGCCGAGGGTGCTGGGGAACTGGGACCTGCTGCTTCAGGTGCTCGACAACCTGGTGGGCAATGCCCTGAAGTTCACCACCAACGGCGGCATGCTGCAGCTCCGGGCCTATCCCTGGCCGGATCTTTGCCAGATCGATCCTGCCCACAACCCCCAGGGAAATCCCACCTGCGCCCTGACCTCACCGTTGCCCCGGCTGCGCATTGAGATCGCCGACACCGGCTGCGGGATTCCGACCGCGGATCAGGAGCGCATCTTCGAGCGGTTCTACCGCGTCGAGAACGCGGTGCACACCGAGGCGGGCACCGGCTTGGGCCTCTCGATTGTCCGGGGCATTCTCGAAAAACACGGCAGCCAGGTGAACATGGCCAGTGAGGCGGGCATCGGCACCACCTTCTGGTTTGATCTGCCCCTAGAACACTCCGACGCCGATGAGGTCAACCTGCAGGCGGAGCGGCGCCGCCATGATCGGGAGCAAGAGGCGGCCTGAGGGCGGCGGTGTCCTTAACCTGAAGCCCAGCATCACCACCACCCCACCATGACCACGAGGTCAGCCCAGCAGGGATACCGGCGATTCAAACCCTTTCTGGCGGGAATTCAACGCTCTCGCTTTATGGTGATCAGCCTGGGGCTCTTGCTGCTGGTGATCAGTGGAGCCTGGCAATTCTATTCTAAGCGTTGTACCAATGGGGCAGAGTGCCTACTGCTGGGCGACTCAGGCGTCTGGGGGGTGTTCACCGCCGTTCTCGGTGCTGTCTATGCGATTGTTACGGGTTTCATTCTCTCCGGCTGCCTTAATCGGTTTGGATCGCTCCAGCAGGTGATCGAAGATGAACTCAATGCCGCCGAGGCCATCCGCGATCTGGTGGACCACTTTTTGCCCAATGCGACCCTCGGCCAGCCGCTTAAGGCAGCCCTGGCGGCCCACCTGGACGGGCTGCAGGAGGAAACCTGGGGCCAACAGCCGCTGGGGGACACAGGCATCAGCACCAGCAACCACCCCAGCTACGCAGCCTTGATGGACAGCACCGCCCGCCTGCTGGAGAGCAAACTCACGGCCAGCCAGAGGCTGGCGGGGCGGGAGTTGCTGCAGGCGGTGCTCGCCTTGGCCCGCCTCCGCACCCATCGCATTGCCGTGATGGGGGATGGCCTCTCCCCCCTGCTGAAGCTCTACCTGGTGATCTCGGGGCTGTGCCTCTGGCTGGCCACCTGGTTTGTGTGGTTCGGCCACCTCGGACTGCAAACCGCCGTGGTAACGATCACAGGATTTTCCCTGGGGCTCCTGACCGTGATCATCCTGGATCTGGACGAACCCTCCGGAGGCCTCTGGCGTATTCCCAGTGGCTCGCTGCAGCTGGTCCGGGAGTCGCTACACCACTAAACCAATCCTGTCGGCAAAATCAGAGGCGCGCGGAGACAACACCAGGATCCGCCCCCTTGCAAGTGGATTCAGTGGGCGGAACCATCACGCATCCGCCGCACGAAGGCCTCCTCGGCCTCCTGGCCCGCCAGCTCGCCATCCTCAACAATGATGATGCGATCGGCCACATCCAGAATACGATTATCGTGAGTCACCATAATAATTGTTGTGTTGTGTTCACGGGCCATGGTTTGCATTAGTCCCACCACCGTACGTCCGGAATCCTTATCCAGCGCTGCCGTGGGTTCATCCCCCAGCAAAATCTTGGGCTGGCTGACTAATGCCCGGGCGATCGCCACCCGTTGACGCTGGCCACCGGAGAGATTGGCGGGGAAATAATCCACCCGATCCCCCAATCCCAGTTTCTCCAGCATCTGCACAGCCAACTGATCCATATCCTGGTCGTAATAACGATCATGCAGCTCCAGCGACAACCGCACATTGCGCTTGGCATCGAGGAACATCATCAGGTTGTGGGCCTGAAAAATAAACCCCACATTCAAACGCAGGCGGGCTAATTGCTCCTTACTGGCGCCATTGAGTTCCTCGCCCAAAATCCGCAGGCTGCCGTCTTGGCAGGAGCGCAATCCGCCAAGCATGGTGAGCAGAGTGGTCTTACCGGAGCCGGAGGGCCCGGTGCAGATCACGATCTGACCAGGATGAATATCGAGGGAAATGTCCTTGAGGGCGTGTTTGCGTCCTTCCCCATGGCCGAACCAGTGGTTGACATGGCTGAGGCTGATGATCGGTTCAGAAGACATCGGCCGGATCAAGTTCCACCAATTTACGTGTGGCCAGCGAACCAGAGCCCACGCACATCACGAAGGTCAGCAGCAGCACCAGCAGCGCCCGCTCAAACGTCATGATCACCGAAAGCTTGGTCACGGCGGCCAGCAGCCAGTACAAACCCGACGACACAATCACCCCAGGAACAAAACCGACGAAAGCAAGAATCGCGGACTGCTGGATCACCACCAAGATCACAAAACGATCGGTGTATCCCATCGCCTTGAGCGTGGCGTACTGGGGCAGGGAGTTCATCACATCGCCATAGAGAATCTGATAAACAATGATCGCTCCCACCACGAAGCCCACCAGCACACCCAATGAAAAAATGAACCCCACGGAGGAATTACGCTTCCAATAGTTCACCTCAAGCGCGGCGAGCTGATCCCGGGTGAGAACCTTCACATCACGGCGCATCAAGGGCTGCAGAGCCGCCTGCACCGCCGCCGCCGAGGCGCCAGGGCGCAACCGAATCAACCCAATCTGGATGTCATTAGCGTTGTTGCGAGGGAACAGATATTGAAAGGTGCTATCACTACAGATCAGATTAGCTTCAGCCGCAAAGGTGGCCCCCATCGTAAAGGTGTTGACAATACGCAGCGCCTTGCCACTCACCTCAAGTTGATAGACCCCATCACGACGCAGGGCACCGATAACATCACCATACTGTTTCTTGGAGTTCCGATCAAAAAATGCAGTCCCCAACGCCTGCAATTGCATCGGATCACTCTCCAGCTCGACAAAGTTCAGCGATGGCTGACTGAGCGGCACCCCATAGACGTAAACATCGAAGGACTGATGCGTGGCCGGGGTGATCCAATTGCCGCGGCCAATCCGCAGGGGCGCAACACCCTCCACCCCCTCCACCCCCAGGGCCTGGTAAATCCGACTGCGCTTAAAGTTTTGCAGCGCACCGAAGTTGCTATAGCCGGAGCTCACCATCACCAGGTCAGCTCGCAGGCGATCGATCGGCTTGCGTTGACTGTTGTAAAGGCTATCCATCAACCCAAGCTGAAAGAACATCAGCAAGTTGGAAAAGCTGACGCCCGCAAGGGCGATCATCAGCTTGACCGGATTGTTGGTGACCTGCAGCCAGGCCACCGGGGTGCGCTTAAGCAGCTTGGTGACGGCCGCCTTCATGGGGCAAACACCACATTCACCTGCAGATTGGACGCCATGCGGATCTTCTTGGCCTGAGGGGGTGTGAGGGTGGGGCGGATCTTCACCTCAAACACCCGCTGATCCTGGTTCTCCCCCGGCTCCCCCCCGAACACACTCTGGCGTTGCACCTGGGGCACCACCTGGAACACGGTCCCGGTGAGTTGGCCTTCAAATCCATCGGCGGTGATGGTGGCTGCCTGGCCATTGCGCAGCCTGGGGAGATCGGTCTGTTGCACCTCCGCCGTCACAATCATCCGATTGGTGTCGGCCATTTCCAGAATGCCGTCTTCGCCCACCTTGTCGCCGGGACGGGCGATCAACTTGAGGATCTGGCCATCCTGGGGGGCACGCACGGTGGCGAAACTGAACTCCTGCTGGGCCCGATTGCGACTGGCTACGGCCTGTCGGTATTCGTTCTGGGCGGTGAGCACGTCCTCCGGACGCACCTCCTTAATCTGCTCCAGAGTCTGGCGGGCACTGGAGATATCGGAGCTCAGCTTGCTGAGGGTACCCGTGCGGGTTTCGATCGCCTTGTTCAATTCAGCGGTGGTGGTATCAGCCCGGGTGCGATAGCGATCCCGCTCCAGCTCCGAAATGCCGCCACTGCTGTGCAGCTGGTCGTAACGCTTAGCTTCGACTGCAGCTTCCTTGGCCTTGGAACGGGCGGAGGCCACCGACTGGTCCTGGGCCAGCTGTTCACCGGCCAGCTGATGTTCCAGGCTCTGCACCTTGTACTCCTGGGCCCGGATCTCGCCCTGCTTGGCGCCGGCCTGCACCTGCTTGAGCTTGCTGTCGGCCACGGCCACCATCTCATTGGCCTCATCCAGCGAGGCCTTGAGGGTGCCATAGCTGTTGAGAATCGCCAGCGGATCGCCCTCCTTCACCTCCTGGTTTTCTTCCACCAGGATTTTCTCGATCCGATCACCGCTGAGGGAACTCGACACCGAAACCTTGCGGATTTTGGTTTCAGGTTCGATGCGCCCCAAGGCGGAAACCTGGCGGTTCGCCGCCACCGGCACCGGCGGCGGCTGGCGGCGCTGGCGCAGCAGAAGTGCTCCACCTCCCACCGCCGCGACGGCGACCACGGCAACGATAACGACGGTCCGGCGGCGCGACTTGCTCTGAACCATCGGCATTGGGGGCAACGAAGCCGACCGGCTGGGGACAATCTACGGAGCCGCGCCACCGGAACTCAGGGCACGGGAAAGGCGTCAGAACTCGCCGCGGGTGAGTCCACTGAGCTGGTCGATGGAGAGGTTGCCTCCGAGATAGACCACTTCCAGGGATCCATTGGCGAAGATGCCCAGCCCCCCCTCGGTTGGGGCCACGCTGATGGCACCGCTGCTAACGCCCAACAAGGTGATCTGATCCTTGCGATCGAGGCTGACAACCTGATCGGCCATGGCAGCGCCTTCGCCGGTGCCGATCAGCACCTGGTCGCGGCTGCGGTCCTTGGCGGCAAGGAACAGGTTGCGGCCGCTGCCGCCATCCAGGACGTCGTTGCCCTTGCCCCCATCGAGGATGTCGTCGCCGGCACCGGCGATCAACTGGTCGTTGCCCTTGCCGCCGATCAGCAGGTCGTTGCCGGTTTGCCCCTCCAGACGGTCGTTGCCCTTCTGGCCGCGCAGGTCGTCGTCGCCGGCATCGCCGATCAAGGTGTCGGCCTTGGAGCCCCCCAGCAGGACCACACCAGCGACGGGGATTAGGGGCAGGGGGGTGGAGCTCGCCACGGGCACCGGCAGCAATGGCACCAGCGGGGCGGGCGCCGCGGGAGAAACCAGCTGGGACGAGGAGGTGTGCACCACCGACACAATCGGGGCTTTCTGCTCGAGCGCGGCAGGGGTTTCCGCCACCGGCTTCATCGGCGGAACCGGCGCAGGAGGAGGGGCTGTCGCCGGCTTCTGGGCTGGAGCTGGGGTCGGCACTGGTCCCGGCGAGGGGACGGGCCCAGGTGTGGGCTGAGGCGCTGGCCCCGGCGCGGGCTGGGGCGCGGGCGATGGCACGGGCGCCGGATCGATCGGAGTGACCGGCTCCGAAACGGGAGCTGGCGGCGGCGCGGGCTGGGGCACCGGCTGCGGCGCGGGCCCGGTCTGGGGCTTCGGCATCGGAGCAGGATCGACTGGAGTGACCGGATCGGGCACCGGCTCGGGCTGCGGTGCTGGTTGGGACGGCGGCGCTGGTTTGGGCGCGGGCTGCGGCCCCGGCGCCGGACCGATCGGGGTCAGACCCGTGATGGCGAAGGTGGCCGTCGCCTCGGTGACGTTGACGCCATCGGAGACGCCATAGCGCACCAGCACAATCGCCTTCTCGCCGTCCTTCAGAGCCGTGAACGCCTCCGGGCGCACCGTGAGCACACTGCCCTTGAGAAGCACCGCCCCAGGCGGCAACGGCACCGGCTGGTTGCCGTCACTACCACTGATCTGGGGGTTCACCACGGTCAGGGGGGCCCCCTCCGGATCAAAGGCGCCCGTCAACAGATCCACCACCAGGCTGGGCACGGTCGTGGTGGCCGAGCTCTGAAGCACCGCCACCTGCGGCGCCTGGTTGGCCCCATCGCCTCCACCGCCGCCACCACCGCCACTGGCATTGCCGGTGGTCTCGATCGCATTCACCGTTTTGATCACCTGGCTCACCATGGCTGGATCTCCCCGCACCAAGCACTTCCAGCAGCGTGAGCAGGGGCGACAGGGCCTGATGAGTTTTCAGCAGCAACGCCACCACCGCGCCGCAGAGCGTGGTGGTGGCTGATGGGGGGTGGCGGCGGTCCTCAGACCCGATCCCGCAAAGGATCAAACGCCCCCCGCACCCCCTGGCCCTGCCAAGGCGTCAGGCGCACCATCAACAGGAAGGCCGGCACGGCGGCCACCACGGTGAACAGAAAGAAACTTCCCCAGCCCACCCGAGCCGCCACCAATCCAGCCGGTGCCGCCAGCAGGGAACGGCTCAAGGCATAGACACCGGAGAGCAGGGCGTACTGGGTGGCGGAAAAGCGGGGGTTGCAGAGGCTCATCAACAGCGCCACGAAGGCGGTGCCGACCATGCCACCACTGAGGTTTTCCAAGCCAACGGCCAGCAGCAAGCCGGACATGCCGCCACCGAAGCTGGCTAGGGCCCAATAGGCGAGGTTGCCGGCGGCACCGAGCAGGGCAAACAGCCAGAGGGAACGGTTGAGGCCGAGCCGACTGAACAGGACCCCCCCCAGCAGCGTGCCGAGGATGGTGGCGGCGATGCCCCAGCCCGCCAGCACCGAGCCCACCACCGCCGGGCTGAACCCCTGCTGGATCAGGAAGGGCACGGCCATCAGGTTCAACAGACCATCGGGCCAGCGATAGAGCAGCACCAGGGCCAGCAGCAGGGCGGCGCGGCCACCGCCGGTGCGCCGCAGGAACTCCCGGGCCGGGCCCACGATCGCCTGCCGCAGGCTGGTGACGGGCTGCTCCAGGGCCGGCAGCCGCGGGGCGCTGAGGGTGAACGGCAGCACGGCGAGCATCAGGCCGGCGGAGCCCAGAAAGGCCAGCGGCCAACCGAAACGCCCCGCCAGGCTGAAGCCGCCGGCGCCGATGGCCAGCATGGCGCCACGAAAGCCGAGGTTGGTGGCGGCGGCGCCGGCACCGCGCTCCGCTTCCGGCAGGAGATCGGTGCGGTAGGAGTCCACCAGGATGTCCTGGGTGGCGCTCACCAACGCCAACAGCACGGCCATGAGGCCAATGGCGCTGAGGCTGGCCGGGTTGGTGCTGGGCCGCAACAGGGCCATGGCGGCGAGCACCACCACCAAGAGGCCCTGCACCACAAGCAACCAGCCGCGGCGGCGATCGGGCCAGGGGATCGGCCAACGATCGAGGGCCGGCGCCCACAGCATCTTGAGGGTGTAGGGGAGTTCGGCCAGGCCCAGCAGGCCGATCAACGCCAGGGGCACGCCGCTGGACGTGAGCCAGCCCTGCAACAACTTGGTGCCCACCATGTAGGGGGTGCCGCTGGCCACCCCCTCCGCCCCCACCGCCAACAGGCGCTGCCACCCCCGGCCAGGGGCAGCGACAGCACCATCGGAGCGGGACGAAACCATGGGCGGCCGGCAAGGTGGCCGCAGGCTAAGGCTGCTGCGAAATGGGCCCATCACCGGGAACGCAAGCGCCCGCGTCCCCAAGCCCGAACTCCACGAGGGCCCGCGGCAGATTGCGGTGCTCGTGGCCGGGGTGACTCAGCTTCACCAAAGCGAAGCGCTGCAACTCATCGAGGGCGGCCCAGTCCTCGACCCCCACGCTCAGACCCAGCTGGGCGCAGGAGGCGGCGAGCACCCCTGGCAGCTGGCCAATCTGCTGCCAGGGTTCACCGACCGAGCGAGGCAGCTCTTTGGCTTGTCCTGGGCTGAGGGAAGCGGTGCGCTGCATCAGATGGGCCCGCAGGGCCTCGATCGCCTCCGGGGCGTCGTCCCAGGCCAGCAGCTCGGTCCGCTCGCTTTCGTCCAGCTCGTTCCAATGCTGGAGTTTCAGCTTCACTCCGGCCAGGTCGATCTTGCGCCGCACCGCCATCGGGATGCAGCGCAGGTCGGCGGTGAAGTCGGCCTCAAAGCCGAAGCAGGTGCTGGCGAGGGGGGGGACGCTCAGGGGACTGATGATGACGATGCTCTCTATTTGAGCGTGGCGCCACTGCCGCTTGGATGGGATGCGGCACCTCGATGCAGGGGCTCCGCGGGATCGGAGCCGGGGTCAGGGCTGCCCAGGCGCCTCGTGCTCCCGTGCTCGTCTGCTGGCCGGCCCCTTTCCCCTGCGCCGCTTCGCCGTTGCTTCGCCGACCACGATCAAAACGCGACTGGCACCAAGGCAGGGCGCATTAAGCGAATGGCTACAGCCAGCCGAGTTGTCACAACTAAAATCTCTGAAGATCCAGGTCAATCAAGTGCGCGTTGAGATCGGCCGATGTGTTGTTCTGGAGACTTGTTAATAAGGTCACTGGAGAATCTTTAGGATTGCATTCGCCAACCTTGGTCGGCGTCATCGCTGCGGGGCCGATCGAACGGGGCACAGCGAGCGCGCTCGGCCCAGGCTCAGGGGCTGAATTTTGTGTTGGCGCACACGAGGATCGGCTGCCTTGGGCGCCATGGTTGGCCTTCGGTCCCTGGCATCGTCCTGGCTCTCGACGCCCCGAGCCGGTGGTCATAGCGCCATTGCCACCCTGGCGGCACCATAGGATCACGCCATGCCAGATCGCCCGACCACCGGCTCAGTGCCGCCCCTGGGCGAGCTCTTCCCCTTTCCCCTCGATCCCTTCCAGCTCGAAGCGATCGATGCCCTGAACATCGGCCATTCGGTGGTGGTGAGCGCCCCCACCGGCTCGGGCAAGACCCTGGTGGGCGAGTACGCCATCCATCGCGCCCTGTCCCATGGACGGAAGGTCTTTTACACCACCCCACTCAAGGCCCTTTCCAACCAAAAACTAAGGGATTTCCGCCACCAATTCGGGGCGGACAATGTGGGCCTACTCACCGGCGATATGAGCCTCAATCGTGAGGCACGCATCGTGGTGATGACCACCGAGATCTTCCGCAATATGCTCTATGCGGAGATCGATCGCGAAGCCGACGATCCTCTCCATGATGTGGAGGCGGTGGTGCTCGATGAGTGCCACTACATGAACGACAGCCAGCGCGGCACGGTGTGGGAGGAATCGATCATCCATTGTCCCCCGATGATCCAGCTGGTGGCCCTCTCGGCCACGGTGGCCAACGCCGGCCAACTCACCGATTGGATCGAGCGGGTCCATGGCCCCACCCGCCTGGTGCACAGCGACTACCGGCCGGTTCCGCTCAGTTTCAGTTTCTGCAGCGCCAAGGGCCTCCACCCCCTGCTTAACGACGAGGGCACGGGGCTCCATCCGAACTGCAAGGTGTGGCGAGCCCCCAAGGGCAGCCAGCGGAAAGGGCCTAAAACCCCCAGGCCGCCCCAACCGGAGGCCCCGCCGATCGGCTTCGTGGTGGCCCAGATGGCGGATCGTCAGATGCTGCCGGCGATCTATTTCATCTTCAGCCGCCGCGGTTGCGATAAGGCCCTGCGCGATCTGGCCAAGGTTTGCCTGGTCACCCCCGAAGAACAGGCCCGGATCCGCGCCCGCCTCGACATCTTCGTGGCTACCACCCCGGAGGCCGTGCGTGACGGCGGCCACGCCGATGCCCTGCTGCGCGGCGTCGCCGCCCACCACGCCGGTGTCCTGCCCGCCTGGAAGGAGCTGATCGAAGAACTGTTCCAACAGGCGCTGGTGAAGGTGGTGTTCGCCACCGAAACCCTGGCGGCAGGGATCAACATGCCGGCCCGCACGACGGTGATCTCCTCGCTGTCCAAGCGCACCGAACGGGGCCACCGGCCGCTGATGGGCAGCGAATTCCTGCAGATGGCGGGCCGGGCCGGCCGCCGCGGCCTCGATGACCAGGGCTATGTCGTCACCGTGCAGAGCCGCTTTGAAGGGGTGCGGGAGGCCGGTGCCCTGGCCACCAGCCCCGCCGATCCGCTGGTGAGCCAGTTCACCCCTAGCTACGGCATGGTGCTCAACCTGCTGCAGCGCTACGACCTCCCCAAGGCCCGGGAGCTGGTGGAGCGCAGCTTCGGCCGCTACCTGGCCACCCTCGACCTGCAGGAGGATGAACGCCAGATCGCCGAAATTCAGGCCCAGCTGGCCACTCTTGAAACCAGTGGCGGCGATGTGCCCTGGGACGACTTTGAAGACTACGAAAACCAACGGGCCCGTCTGAGGGAGGAACGGCGCCTGCTGCGCATTCTTCAGCAGCAGGCCGAAGAAACGCTGGCCCATGAACTCACCCTGGCCCTGCAATTCGCCAGCGAAGGCACCCTGATCAGCCTCAAGGCGCCCCAGCTCAAGGGTCGGGTCACGCCGGCGGTGATCGTGGCCAAGGTGCAGGGGTCCGGCCAGTTCCCCCTGCTGCTCTGCCTCACCGACGACAACATCTGGATCTTGGTGCCCTGCCATGCGGTGGTCAGCCTGCACGCCGAGCTGAGTTGCCTGCAGGTGCAGCAGCTGGCGCCACCGGCGTTGAACCATCCCGGGGAACTGCGCCACGGCAACCAGGACAGCGGCGGCCTGGCCCTGGCGGTGGCCTCAATGGCGCGCCGCCACGACATGCACACCCCCCGCTACGACCTGGCCGGTGAAGTGCTCCACCAGGCCGAACTGGTGGCGGCGCTTGAAGAAGAACTGGAGGTGCATCCCGCCCATCGCTGGGGCGATCGCAAGCACCTCAAGAAACACCGACGTCGCATGGAGGAGCTGGAAGTGGAGCTGGAGGAACGGCAACGACTGCTCCATTTCCGCTCCAACCGCCACTGGGACACCTTCCTGGCCCTGATCGAGATCCTGCGGTTCTTCGGCGCCCTCGCCGGCGACGACGACCTGGAGCCCACCGAGGTGGGCCGCACCGTGGCGGCCCTGCGGGGCGATAACGAACTATGGCTGGGGTTGGGGCTGATGAGCGGCCACCTGGATGAACTGGAGCCGCCCGAGTTGGCGGCGGTGCTGGAGGCCATCTCCACCGAAGTGAATCGCCCGGACCTCTGGTGCGGTTACCCCCCGCCTCCGGCGGTCGAGGAGGCCCTCCATGACCTGCGGGGTCTGCGGCGCGAGTTATTGCGGCAACAGGAGCACGGCCAGGTGGTGGTGCCGGTCTGGTGGGAACTGGAACTCACGGGGCTGGTGCATGCCTGGGCCCGGGGCGCCAGCTGGGGGGACCTGATCGCCAACACCTCCATCGACGAAGGGGATGTGGTGCGGGTGCTGCGGCGCACGGTGGACCTGCTGGCCCAGATCCCCTACTGCGAAGCGATTAGCGAACGGTTGCGCACCAACGCCCGCCAGGCCCTTAAGGCGATCAACCGCTTTCCGGTCTGCGAGATCGAAGATCTGTTGGCCAGCGGCAAGGGCCCCACGGATCCGGCCACGGCCCGCCCCACGCCGTCGGCCCTTCCCGGGCCCAGCAACGGCAGCCCTAACGGTTGATCACAACGGGAACACCGTGTGCGAGACCCCTCGACGGTGGCGATGAGCCCATCGTTAGCGCGGCCGCAACACCAGCCACACCACCACGAGCAGTCCGGTGATACTCACTGCCGCTTCGATCGCATCGGCCTCAGCAACCCAGAACGCAGCCAATAGCAGCAACGGTGCTCCCCAACTCCCGGCGAGTCTGGCGGGCCCCGGGGTCAGGTGATGCGAAAGGAAGCCACCGTCAGCGCCGGACTGCCGACGAGACAAGCAAAGGCCAAGGGGACAAAGACGGCTTCAGATCCGTCCCTGTCAAACGCCAGCGTCCCCGTAGGCACGTCATAAAGAATGCGGGCCCCAGGGTTCAGGGCGATCGTACCTAACTGAAGGGAATCCACCGCCAGACTACCGACGGGCAAGCCAACGAATACCGCATTTTCCAGCTGAATCTGATCGTATTCCACCGTATTGAAATCCGTAAGCAAGTCGCGATTCGTTGCGGTGTTAAGTGCACTATCAAAACGAAACGCATCAGTTCCCAAGCCGCCGATGAGGGTATCAATGCCGCCGCCACCACTGAGGGTGTCGTTACCACCCTCACCCCACAGCAGATTGGCGGCGGCATTGCCAGTGATCACGTTCCCCTGATCATTTCCCGCGCCATCGATCGCTACCGAACCGAGCAGAGTCAATCGTTCCACGAACGAAGGCAGCCCTAGGGAAATACGGCTCTGGATCAGATCGGCGGCCCCGCCCGTGGCCGTTTCCACCACCACATCGCCTGGATCGTCCACCGCATACACATCGTTGCCGGCCCCACCGATGAGCAGATCTGCCCCGAGCCCTCCATCCAGACGATTGATGGCCGCCGTGCCCGTCAGACTGTCGTTGAAGGGACTGCCGTTCAGATTTTCAATCCACCGCAGCGTGTCAATGCCGGCGCCACCGGTGGTCTGGGGGGTCGAGAGCAGCAGGGATACGGTCACGGCAGCCGGGCTGTCCTGGTAATCGGCGGTGTCGCTGCCGCCACCGCCATCGATGTCATCGTCACCGCCCCCCCCTTGCAACAGGTCATTGCCCTCTCCGCCATTGATCGCGTTATTAGCCCCATTGCCGATGATCCTGTTGGCCAATGAATTACCGAATCCGGTGATTGGACTGCTTCCGATGAGGGTGAGATTTTCAACGTCAGCTCCCAGCATCCAATTCACAGACGCAAGCACCAGATCACTGCCACCGCCACTGAGCTCGATGATGGTGTCGGAGACATCATCGACCACATAGGTGTCGCTGCCGGCTCCACCAATCAATTGATCACTGCCGCCGGCGCCATCCAAGCGATTGGCGGCCCCATTGCCGAACAGCGTGTTGGCCCCCGCATTGCCCGTGCCATTCAACGGGGCAAGGCCAGTCAGGATGAGTTGCTGATAATCGAGCTGGAGCAGGGGCACTGATTTGCCACTGCGGTAGACCGTGGCCGGAATCCCAGGAACGGCGCCAATGGTGGCCAGATCCACCCCCCCGCTGTCCTGCACCACGTTGATGAGGTCATCGGCAGCGCTGAGATCCGTGTAACTGATCCGCACTGACTGGGCGGCCCCGGGGGCAGGCCCGGCGAGGGTCAGCTGGAGCTGGTCCCCATGGCCCGGTACAGCGGCCAGTCCCAGCACCGTCCGCGCCACCCCATCCACGGCCACGGTGAAACGCCCGGCGGTGGTGGCCAACGCCCCGGCCGTGATCGCTTGCGAGAAGCTGAGGGTCACTGTGGCCGCCTCAGTGCTCACCAGGGTCACCGTGGGGGCCACATCGTTATCAGCCATCACCACGCTGGCCTGGCCAGCGATCTCCCCCGAACCTGAGGGCACCAGCACGGTGCCGAAGGGAGCGGTGATGGTGCAGATCAGGCTTTCGAAGGGATCAACGCTGGCGTCATCCAGGGTGGGCAGCACCAGGGTGGCCGTGTCGGCACCCAATGGAAAGCTGAACACACCGGTGCCTGCGCCGATGTAGTCCACTCCTGGGGTGGCAGTCCCACCAAGGCTGTAGGGGACAGTCAGCACCAGAGAAGAGGCTTGGGCAGGCCGGGTCAGCGTGAACACCGAAGCCACCGCCCCGGTTTCAGCGCCAGCAATGGTGGCCTTCAAGACCAAGGGATACGGCTCATTGTCGAAAAGGGTTGCGATGGCCACCCCGGGAGTCCCGGCTAGCATCCCGCTGGGCAAGGCGAAGACGTAATTGGAGGGGGCCGTGAGGTTGAGCTGGACCGATTCGTCCCCTTCGATCAGGGCATCGTCGATGGTGGGCAGGGTCAACACCGCTGAAGCACTGCCAACAGCAAAGGTGAGGATGCCGCTGGCGGCCCCGCCATAATCCACGCCTGGGGTGGCGCTACCGGTGAGCCGATAGGGCACCGCAAGGCTGGCCAGCAGATCACCGCTGCGGGTGAGGGTGAAGGTGGTGGACGATGGCCCGCTCTCACGACCGTTGGCCGTGGTTTGCACAGTGATCCGCCGCTCCGGCGTGACCCGATACACGTTGGCCGTAATGGTGTAGGCGCCCGTAGCTGGCAGGAGGGCGCTGGTACCAAACTGGCTCAGCCCAGAGCCACCCACCGACATCAGCACTCCTGAGCGAGGGGCTCCAAACTGACTCAGGCGATAGCCCAAACGTGAATTCGGCCCAGACGATCCGAGCGGGATCGTGGAAATCAGCGAATCGAGCGCCGCAACAAACAACACACCCGTGGGGCTTCCCACAGGTCTTTGATAAAGATTCAGCCGGGGCAATTGGCCCGAAACAGCGCTGCTAGCACTGAATGTAACAGCAAAGTCCTCCAGAAGAGATCCAGGTGGAACCAGGAACAAGCCCAGGGGCAAGGCATACCAATCAAGGTCAGCTTCATAGAAAAACCGATCAAGATTTGCATTAATTGAACCCGCAAGGATGAAGCCTATCGACTCTCCACCTACATACGTGATGCCGGAGAGATCGAGCGAGCCACTGATCAGCTCAGCACCCAGGGCGGCGCCATTGGCGAGATCATTCTGCTCGGAAAAGTTAAAAACTATTGCCATGGGAAAACCCCTAATGATTCACTATATGCTCCGACCCTGCGCAGCCCCTCCCCGGTAGTAGGCGCTACCAAAGTTTCGGCGTCGCTCAGATCCCCAGCCGGTCCCAGATCACCCCCAGATTGGCCTGGTGCAGCTCAGTGGCGAAGCAGGCCTCCAGCTGATCAGGGTTGAGGCGGGCCATCACCTCAGGATCCCCCTCCAGGTTGGCCCGGAAGTCCCCCCCTTCGGTGTTCCAGGCGGCATGGGCATGGCGCTGCACGATGCGATAGGCCTCCTCCCGGGCAAGGCCACCCTCCACGAGGGCCAACAGCACCCGCTGGCTGAACACCACACCCCCATACACATTTAGATTGCGCACCATGTTGGCCGGATAAACTCCTAGCCCGTTCACCACCTCGGTCATTTCCCGAAGCATGAAGTGCAGGGTGGCGGAGCAATCGGGCAGCATCATCCGCTCCACGGAGCTGTGGCTGATGTCGCGCTCATGCCAAAGCGCACAGTTCTCCAGGGCCGCCACGGTGTAGCTGCGCAGCACCCGGGCCAGACCGCTGATCCGCTCGCAGCGGATTGGGTTGCGCTTGTGGGGCATGGCTGAACTGCCCTTCTGCCCCTTGGCGAAATTTTCTTCCACCTCAAGAACATCGGTGCGTTGCAGGTTGCGGAGTTCGGTGGAGAACCGCTCCAGGGCTGCGCCCACCAAAGCCAGGGTCTGGACGTAATCGGCGTGGCGATCGCGGGCGATCACCTGGGTGCTGGCCGGATCGGGCACCAGGCCCAGGATCCGGCAGGTGATGGCCTCCACCTCGGGATCGGTGTTGGCGTAGGTGCCCATGGCCCCGGAGACCTGCCCCACGCTCACATCCCGCTCCAGTCGGGCCAGGCGCTCCTGATTGCGCACCACCTCCGCCAACCAGCCGGCCACCTTGAACCCGAATGTGATCGGCTCCCCATGGATGGCATGGGAGCGACCGATCATCACCGTGTCCTTATGGGCCCGCGCCAGGGTGCGCAGAGCATCCGCCAGGTGGTCGAGCTCCTGGCGAAGAAGAACCACCGAGGCCTTGAGCTGCAGGGCCAGCCCGGTGTCGAGCACATCGGAGCTGGTCATGCCCACATGGATGTACCGGCCGGCGTCACCCACGTGCTCATTGACGTTGGTGAGGAAGGCAATCACGTCGTGGCGCACCTCCGCCTCAATCTCCAGAATGCGGGACACCTCAAAGGCCGCCTTGGCCTTGATGGTGGCCAGGGCTTCGGGGGGGACCCGACCCAGGATGCACTGAGCTTCGGTGGCGGCAAGTTCAACATCAAGCCAGCTCTGAAACTTGGCCTGTTCGCTCCAGATCTGGCCCATGGCGGGCAGGGTGTAACGCTCGATCAAGGGCCAGCGCGTGGCAACGGCAGATCCAACCTATCGGTCAACGCGGGCGTCAGGCCGCGGCGGTGAGCTGGCGGTGGGCCACCTCCCAGTGCACCCACTGTCCCCAGGCCTGCTGACGCACCCAGCAGCGTCCGCCCTGACAATGGATTAGAAGAAAGGGGGGCAGATCGGACGGCTGATTGCGCAGCCTCACGAACGAACCGGGCCGGAGCAGTTCAAACACAGTCGCGACGCTAGCGACAGTCGCGACCGCGCCCTGGTCAAACAATGGGGAAGGGCGGCGGTCCATCAAGAAAACCGAAGTGGACGCCCATCCTCAGGCCAGCGGCGGACTTGGTCGCCGGCACTCGGTTTTTGTTCCGTTTCCGGCTGTGGTTCCATGACCGAATCTCCTCCACCTCCGCAACCATCGGCATGGCCAGCCGGCAGCGCCTCGATCTGCAGCTGGTGGCCCGGGGCCTGGCCGCCAGCCGCCAACAAGCCCAGCAGCTGATCCGCTCCGGAAGGGTCCGAAGCCATGGTCAGGTCCTCGACAAGCCCGGCACCGAGCTTCCGGCCGACATTCCCCTAGAGGTGGAGCGGCCACCCCGGTTCGTGTCCCGAGGGGGAGAGAAGCTGGTGGCCGCCCTGGAGGCCCTACCGATCCGGGTGGAGGGTCGTGTCTGTCTGGATGGGGGGATCTCCACCGGCGGCTTCACCGACTGCCTGCTGCAACATGGTGCCCAGCGGGTGTACGGCATTGACGTGGGCTATGGCCAGACGGCCTGGAGCCTGCGCACCGACCCGAGGCTGGTGCTGCGGGAACGCACTAACTTGCGCCATCTGCAACCGGACACCCTCTACGGACCGGAGGACCCTTGGCCGGATCTGGCCGTGGCCGATGTGTCCTTCATCTCCCTCACCCGGGTCCTGCCCGCCCTGAGGGCCTTGCTCCGCCCGTCCCCGACAGGGGCACCGGAAGCGGTGCTGCTGGTCAAGCCCCAGTTTGAAGTGGGCCGAGAACGGGTGGGGAAAGGAGGGGTCGTTCGGGACCCCCATGCCCACGTCGACGCGATCACCACGGTGGTGGCAGCTGCGGCTGATCAGGGCTGGCAACCTGCAGGATTGGTCGGTTCCCCCCTCACCGGACCGGCGGGCAATCACGAGTATTTGCTGTGGCTGAACGCGGAAGCTGCGGCGGTGGATGGGCCCCAGGTCAAGGCCGAGGTGCAGCGCACCCTGGCCCGGACCTGAGAAGACCTGGAACTGAACACAGCTCCGCCCTGAGCTCAATGTTGCTCAGATGGCGCTGCTGTCACGGTCACCGGTGCGGATCCGGATCACGGAATCAATGGTGCTGATAAAAATCTTACCGTCGCCGATCTCGCCGGTTCGGGCCGCATCCTGGATGGCCGAAACCACCGTGTCGACGCGATCGTCATCAACAACAATTTCCAATTTGAGTTTCTGAAGGAATTCAACGGTGAATTCCGAGCCTCGATAGCGCTCCACCTGCCCCTTTTGACGCCCGAAGCCTCGTACCTCGCTGACCGTCATCCCAACGATGCCGGCATTCACAAGCGAGATCTTGACATCCTCAAGCTTGAATGGACGGATGATGGCCTCGATTTTCTTCATGGGTGGACCTGTGTCGGGAGGGAAGACGGAACTCAGTCTCCTGGGGCCAGTCTTTCAGACATCCCCACCGTTTGGGGGGCTGTTGCCATTAGGCCCGAGCCCTGCAGAAGCCGTCGTAACTATTGTTACGGAGGCGCCGCTGCGCTGGCCTGCCGCGCGCGCCTGCAAGGCACTGGCCACGTCCTGTACGGTCATTGAATCCTGTCCGACAGGGGGGTCGGCACAAACGCCAGCCCCTCTGCCGCCGAGCAACCCTGCCGCCTGTCATGACCAGCGTCGCCCCGTCCCGTCCGCCGGACTCCACCCCGGCCGGCACGGCCACCCCCCACTACGGCGAACGGGCCATCCAGGAGGCGGAACTGATCTGCTTCGAAAACCCACGTCAGGGTCGGGCCTATGAGGTGGCGATCGAATTACCGGAATTCACCTGCAAGTGCCCCTTTTCGGGATATCCAGATTTCGCCGTGATGCGCTTGCTCTATCAGCCGGGTCCACGAGTCCTGGAACTGAAGGCCCTGAAGCTGTATGTGAACAGCTATCGCGATCGCACCATTTCCCATGAAGAGGTCGCTAATCGCATCCTGGATGACCTCGTGGCGGCCTGCGCTCCGGTCTGGATGCAACTGGAAGCCGACTTCAACCCCCGCGGCAACGTCCACACCGTGGTGCGTGTCAGCCACGGCCGTCGTCAGCCCTGCTGATCGTGGCCAGCAGCTTGGGGAGATCCTGAGCAAAGGCCGTGAGGTTGCGATTGCAGAGCCCCGCCACATGGAGCTGCCCTTGACCAACGTCGGCAATGGCCCACAACTGCCTGGTGGCTAGCAGGCTGAGCCCACCGCCCACAAGGGCAATCGCAAATCCCGTGTACACCAACGGCACCCCGGGATCCCGCTTGAGCAGGATTCCACTAGCAGGAAGCACACTTTCCACCCGGATCGGCAGACCACGCACCTCCAGGGGGGATCCCCCGGGCACGAGGCGCCCGAGGCTGCTGGCATCAGGGCCAAAGACCTCCACGGGCCCCTGCTCACTGCTGAGGCTGAGCAGCACCGGCTCGCTGCCGTCAGGCCGGGTCGGCAACACCAACCCCCACACCTGCTCGCCCAGCTGGGGGAAGGGCTGCAACGGCAGCTGCAGCACCGGACTGCGACCCAGCTGGAGATTGACGGCGGCCAGGCTCCAGTCGGCCTGGTAGAGGGTGATGCCGTGATAGCGCAAAGGATGGTTGACGCTGATCGACTTGGCAACCGCAGGCGGGGGCGGCTCCCCTAGGGCAGGGGCTGGCGGAAGCAGGCGCAACTGGGAGGTGAACTGCTCCGGCCGGCCGGCTGGATCCCGTTGGATCGCGAATTGATCGAGGGCCACGGTGAGCTGGGTCTGGCCACGGCTATTCAGCAGCTCCAACTCATGGCCCGGAGCCAGAAAACGCTCGAGCCGCTGACCCGCCAGCGCACCCCAGGCAGCCCCGAGCATCAGCACCACCATCCCGGCATGCACCAGCAGCGGCCCCACCCGCCCTAGAACACCCCGTCGAGCGGCCAAGCGGCCGTCCTGACGCTGCACAGCCCAGCCCCGGGCGCACAGCTGCTGGTCGAGCCGATCGAGCTGGGCGTGGGGATCGCCGCTGTCCACGGTTTCGGCCACGCTCAGCTTGCTCAGCTGGCGGGGACTGCGGTAATCAATCCAGCGTAGGGAGGCCCTCAGGGCGGGCCACTGACGCCGCCAGCTGCACAACAACAAGGCAAGGCCCAACCAGGCCAGCAAGGCGAGGAACCAGGTGCTCGAATACACGTGATCGAGCTGCAGGCGCAGAAGCCCGGAGCCGTCCACAACGCCAAGCCAAGGTTGGGAGTCGTAACGCTGGTGATAAAAGTCCGAGGATTCCTGTTGGGGAATGGCGGTGCCGACGCCACTGGCCACGGCGATCAGAACCAGCAGCCCAATCGCTAGCCGCAGATCAGCAATCCAGCCCACAAGCCGAAGCAGCCAGCGGGTAGGCGCAGGAGTGGTGGCGGTCATGTCAGCCGAGCCAGCAGGGTGAGACTGCCGCTCAGCACCAACACCACACCACTGATGGGAGGAACCCAGCGACCAAGTTGCCGGAGCCGCAACAACCCGGGCAGGCTGGCTGCCGCCGTGCCCGCCAGCAACAGGGGCAGCACCTGACCGGCCCCAAAGCAGGTGAGCAGGAGCATGGCCACCAACGGTCGACCAGTTTGGGCCATCCAAGCGAGCAAGACGGCCAAGATCGGAGTGGTGCAGGGAGTGGCGGCCAATCCAAAGGCTAGGCCGGCGACCAAAGGAGCCAACGGGGTGGGCACCAGCCGCCGCCAGCGTTCGGGATCCGGGCCAGCCGGGAGGGAGAACCGCAGCACCCCGAGCAGATTGAGCCCCATCAGCACCGCCACCACCGCCACCACCAGAGGAATCTGGTCGGGAATGCGTCCGTAGAGACGCCCCATCAGACCACTCACGAGCCCCAGCAGCACGAGCGCCGCGATGATCCCGGCCGTAAAGCTCAAGCTGCGCTGCCAAGGCAGCGCCACGGAACCGCTGCTGGTCTGGGCTGAATCTGTGCCACCGAAACCAGCCAGATAGGCCAGGGTGACTGGGAGCAGCGACAGGGAGCAGGGGCCAAGGCTGGTAAGCACGCCACCGGCAAACACAATGGCCAGGGTCAGGGGACCGGGATGCGCAAGCGAGCCCTGCAACAGTTGATCACTGCTTCGGACCCAGGTGGACAGCGACGCCGCAAGGCTGGGCATGGACAGGATGGTGGGCCCAGGGGACCGTCAGCCTATCGGGGCGGGGCCTGACCTCCGCCGGCGGGGCCGGGGCCGTTCAAGGCCCGTGGTTTCGAGCGAACAACGCACCAGAAGCCCAGCCGCCAGCAAACTGGCCAGGAGCGAATTGCCGCCGTAGCTGATCATGGGTAGCGGCAGGCCTGTCGTGGGCATGGAACCACTGGCCACGGCAATATTGAGAATCGACTGGCCCACCAGCAAGGTGGTGGCGCCAATGGCCACAAGGCGATGCTGATTACTGCGGCAACTGAACGCCACCCTGAGTCCCACGTAGCCGAAGATCCCCAGGAAAAGCAGCAACAGCAGCGACCCGACGAAACCGAATTCCTCAGCGAAAACGGCAAAAATGAAGTCGGTGCTCTGGATCGGTAGGTACTGGAGCTTCTGAGTGGAGAGGCCCAGACCTTCGCCCAGGAAGCCCCCCGAACCAATGGCCAGCAGACTCTGAACGAGCTGATAACCATCGCCCTGGGCATCCTGCCAGGGATCAAGAAATGAGGTGACGCGAATCCGCTGGTAGGTGTTGATCATGATGCTCGCCACACCAAGCAGGCCACCGGCTCCGCCCGCCCCGAGCAAGAGAGTGAGGGGAAGGCCAGCGGCGAGCGCCATCAGCCAAAGCAACAGTCCGGTCAGCGCCGCCGTGCTGAGGTTGGGTTGCTTGAGGATCAACAGGATCAGGACAGCAAAGATGCCGATCCACAGCAGCTTTTGATCGTTGGCGATGCGGCGCCAGTGGGAAAAAATGGCAGCCCCCTGCAGAACCACAAAGGGCTTGACCAACTCGGTGGGCTGAATCTGGATGGGACCAAGCACCAGCCAGCGGCTGGCGCCGTTGACGGTGCTGCCGACTACCAGGGTGGCGGCCACCATCAGAGCCCCCACCAACAAGGCCGGAGCAGCCGTACGCAACCAGCGCCGCAGGCTGGTGCAAATCGCCAGCCAGAACAGTCCCCAACTGGCGATCAGCCAGATGCCTTGACGCTTGAGGTAGTAGGCAGCATCTTGCATTTCCCGCTCGGCCACCCACCAGGAGGCGGAGGTCATGACCAACAAGCCAAGCAGGCTCCAGAGGGCCACCAGGCCAACCAACAGACGGGCTTCGGCAGGCCAGAGCGCCCAGGGGATGGGCAGAAAACCGGCAGCGGCTGAGGGGCCGGAGACCTTAGGGGGCGGCAGACTGGGGTCGAAACCGGAAGCGGATCGGGACAAGGGGCGCGCCAGCAGGGCGATACGGCCCTATTCAGGCCTGACGGGAAGGGGTTTGTCGAGACCTGAAAGACAAAAAAAAGCCCGGCCATTGGCCGGGACAAGGACTCAGGATGAAGGATCTGAACCTGAAGGGGAAGTCAGTTACCGACGTTTTGCTGACGACGGCCCGTGGCCAATTCCACTTTCAGGATCTTTCCACCCTGCTTCATGATTCGCTGCTGTTCAGCAAACCAGCTGTGGAACGGAACCCACTTGGTGAAGTAGGTGTTCTGCAGCTCCCGTTGAGTGCGGGCCTTTTCAGGGCAGGGAATGCAGGCTGTGATTTTGAACAGACGCATGGGAGATCCTCGATGGGGCTGGCAAAGACCGGATCAGTTACCCAGGCCAGAGCTGATGTAGTCCAGGTACACCCCCATTTCACGTCCAGCATCTGGACCGACAAGGGCAGCCGTAGCCTCCTTCATGGCTTGAATGGATTGCACGGTGGCACCAATGGGAACTCCGAGAGAGTTGTAGGTCTCCTTGAGGCCATTCAGCACCCGCTCGTCGAGGATCGAAGTGTCACCCGCCAGCATGGCGTACGTGGCGTAACGGAGGTAGTAGTCCAGGTCGCGGATGCAGGCTGCATAGCGACGGCAGGTGTACATGTTGCCGCCCGGACGGGTGATGTCCGAATACAGCAGAGACTTGGCAACGGCTTCCTTGATGATGGCCGAAGCGTTCGCACTGATGGTGGCGGCAGCTCGCACCCGCAGTTCACCGCTGGCGAAGTACTGCTCGAGACGACCGATGGAGGACCCGTCCAGGTACAAGCCCTGGACGTCGGATTGATTGATGACGTTAGTGATCGCGTCTTGCATGGATCCTGAGATTGGGAGCGATGGACGGTGGGAGAAGAAGCCTCAGGAGAGGGCGCCAACGACGTAGTCGAAGTAGAAGCCAGCCTCTTCCGCGTCAGCTCCAGTCAGCAGACCAGTAGCCGCGGCCTTGAGCTCGCGCACGGCTTCAGCCATGGCTTCCAAGGGGGTGCCGAGAGCGCGATACATCTCACGGGCGCCAATGATGCCGATTTCTTCGATCGGAGTCACGTCGCCGGCCACCACGCCGTAGGTCACCAGACGCAGGTAGTAGTCGATGTCGCGCAGGCAGGTGGCGGTCATCTCCTCGCCGTAGGCGTTGCCGCCGGGGGAGATCAGGTCAGGACGCTTCTGAAAAAGGGCGCCGCCGGCCTGCTTGACCAATCGCTCCCGGCTTTCGGCCAAGACCTGAGCCACGCGCAGACGGCGCTGACCGCCGGCAACGAAGGACTTGATCTGGTCGAGTTCGCCAGGGCTGAGGTAGCGGGCTTCGGCGTCCGCGTTGATGATCGAGTTGGAGACGATGCTCATGCAGTTCTGCCTCGAAACAAGCGGTCGCCGTTGA
>Ga0114980_10000117_pt1 | contig 51414 bp, 46 predicted proteins | sample S_140806_EF_Meta_FD_87018 | JGI IMG/M metagenome (GOLD analysis project Ga0114980, IMG submission 87018) | Freshwater microbial communities from Lake Simoncouche, Canada to study carbon cycling - S_140806_EF_MetaG | ecosystem: Environmental > Aquatic > Freshwater > Lake | place: Lake...
TAGCCGCTTTCAAATGCACCCAAACTGTCGCGAATAGGTCCGAGATGACCGTCGTCTCCCACTAAATTGGCAGCCAACGTTACATCGAGCTGACCGAACTTTTGCAAGTGCAGAAAACTCAATCCGCTGCGCTGAAGGTTGCCGTCCCAATAAACGGAGCGAGTGTTTTGCGGTGTGCTATAAATGCCCTGGTATGCTGTTACCACCGTGCGAGCTGTGTCGGCCGGTGAAGCGGTGCGAAGGTTTATAACGCCGCTCAATGCCGCGCTTCCGTAGAGCACGCTGCTTGCTCCTTTTATGACTTCAATCTGCGACACGTTCTCAATGGGTAAATAATCCCAGGAGGGCCTGCCGGCGTCACCGCTCAGCGACGGCATGTCATCAACCAGTATTTGAACTCTGCTGCCTGCGCCAAACGAATAACCACTGCCGCTGCGTATTTGAGGTTCTTTGTCGACGATACTGACTCCCGGTGTTTGCTGCAATGCCTCATCGGCCGACACCACGTTTTTGTCGTGAAGAAGCTGCGGCGTGAGCACTTCCATGCTCACGGTAACTTCACTCACCTGTTGCTCGAATTTTCCGGCAGAAATGACAACGACGTTGAATTCGTTTTCCGCACTTTTCATTTTTAATGCGATGGCCCGCCCTCTGTCGGCTGGCTGAATGCCGTAGCGCAACGCCTTATACCCCAAAAGGGAACACTCCAGCGTGTCGCCAACGGATGCAGCCAGTTCAAAATGACCCGCAACATCGCTCACGGTTCCCTTGCCGGTTGCCTCGTTTTTCACGACTACACCCATCAGGGTTTCGCCACTTTGAGCATCGAAAAGCTGCGCATCGAGGGTAAACTGTTGGGCGCACAGAGCCGCAGGAAACATCCATAAAAATGCAATGATTAGACGCATAGTGCTTTGGCTATTGGTTCGGTGCAAGAATAAGCGAACGAACCTGATTCGGCAAATGCCGCTCTCCTTAAATTCGCGCGGTGCAGAATACCGCTGTTCGACATACGCTGAGCAAAGATGAACGCCTTTCAAGAAGGAAAATCATCGAAGCACTCCATGAAAAGGGAAGGAGCATTAAATCGCCTGCCATCATTTTGGTTTATTTACCCTGTGAATTGCCGGTCGATTTTCCGGCGCAGGCGATGTTTAGCGCGAGCAAGCGTTTGTTTAAGCGTGCGCACGACCGCAACCGCGTGAAGCGCTTGATTCGCGAGGCATACAGAAAGCAAAAACACGTTGTTTATACTTCGCTCAAGGAGCGCAAGCAACAATACGCGCTTCATTTTATTTTTACCGGAAAACAACTTCCCAACTACCCATACGTTTTTGGGAAGATGAACGACCTGATTCTTCGGTTTTGCAACGAGACATCCCAAGTTGAGGTGCCGAAGAGTCCAACAACACACGAATGATAAAACGATTTTTTCACTCTCGCATGCGCCGTTTGCTGGCCGTGCTGCTCGTATCTGTGGGCTTGCTCTCGGCCACCTTTTCGGATGAGTTTTTTGAAATTTCCAAAAACATGGAAATTTTCACTTCGGTTTACAAGGAGCTCAACATCTACTATGTCGATGGCACCAAGCCGGGAGCCTTAATGAAAACGGGCATCGACGCGATGCTTAAGTCGCTCGACCCCTACACGGTGTATTACCCCGAATCTAAAATTGAAGAGGCGATGTTCATGCAAACCGGACAATACGGGGGCATTGGCACGCTGGTCAACACCATCGAAGGAAAGATAACCATCACAGAACCTTACGAAGGCTACGCTGCCGTGAAATCGGGATTGCAAGCGGGTGATGTAGTACTTAAAATCAATGGTAAATCGGTCGAAGGAAAAAGGCACGATGAGGTGACCGATCAACTCACCGGACAACCGGGCAGTGAGGTGGAACTCACCATTCAACGCCCGGGTGAGGCCCAACCGCGCGCCATTAAAATCACACGCGAGGAAATTAAAATCAAGGACGTTCCTTACTTCGCCATGCTGGCCGATTCATCGACCGGTTACATTCAACTTGCAGGCTTCACACAGTCGGCCGGAAGTGAAGTGAAAGCAGCGTTCCTTGCATTGAAAAAAAGGAACATGAATAAGCTTATACTCGATTTAAGAGGAAACGGCGGGGGATTATTGCGCGAGGCCATAACCATTGTAAATCTGTTTGTACCCAAAGGCACGGAGATCGTGAAAACAAAAGGTAAGATAGAAGAATGGAATAAGACGTATACAGCCATGAATGACCCTGTCGATACGCAGATTCCGATTGCAGTGCTGGTAGATGAAGGTTCTGCATCTGCTTCCGAAATCGTAAGCGGAAGTTTGCAAGATCTGGACCGCGCTGTGGTGGTTGGTACCGAATCGTATGGAAAGGGGTTGGTGCAACAAACCAAAGACCTTGCATACAACACCAAAATAAAACTCACCGTTGCCAAGTACTACACACCCAGCGGCCGTTGCATTCAGCGATTGGATTATTCGCACCGCGATGAAAGCACCGGTGAAGTAGAGGCCAAGGCGGATTCACTCATTCGCAGTTTTAAGACGAAGGGCGGACGTCCTGTTTCGGATGGTCGTGGCATAAGCCCTGATGTGGAAGTGAAGGAAGATGAGGCATCACACATTGTGCGTGCATTGCTCGAAAATTGGGTCATCTTTCATTGGGCAACCGAATACCATCGCTCACATGCAACAATCGATTCGGCTGATGCGTTTCGCTTAACCGAGGCGGAGTATAATCAGTTTATTGAGTTTGCGAACGGAAGAGATTTTCATTACGACACAGATACGGAGAAGGTATTTGAAAAGCTAAAGAGGACAGCGAAAGAAGAAAAATACTTTGAAGGTTCGGAAAAACAGTTTGAGGAACTTTTTTCGAAAATCGAACCCAAGAAGGAAAGTGATTTGCTCAAGTTTAAACCGCAGATCAAGGAGTTTTTGGAAAACGAAATTGTGGGTCGCTACTACTATCAAACAGGACGATCCAAAAATGCACTGCGTGAAGATCCGTACATCGTAAAATCAACGGTAGTGTTTGCATCTAATTATAATCAACTGCTCGCACCGGTGGATATAAAGAAATGACCCTTTTTCTACCGTGCCGCTCAATGCATAGCGGCGGCGGTCAGTTGTAATGAGTATCACTACTTGGAATAATCTGCTTAGTTATCTGCAACTCCTCGGATTTGCAATCGTCGCTGTTGCTTTACCGTTCAGCAATTTCTTCATGTCGTTTGGTATGTTCTGGCTTGGCGGCGCGGTAGCTCTGCAGCTGGCAACCGATGCAGTTCGAAAAGTCTCGATTAAAGTTCGCTGGAAACAGTTTACATCGAACTCCACTGCGGTGGCTCTTTCATTACTCTTTCTTCTTTCGCTCATTGGTTTGTTGTGGACAACCAACACTCAATATGCGCTTTGGGATATCCGTATGAAGCTCCCATTGTTGGTGCTTCCGCTAATCATTTCGTTGGCCAATCCGCTCACGCAAGGGCAATTTCGAGCCTTGATAGGACTCTTCATCATTGCTGTGTTAGTGGCTGTTATGTGGTGTTTGCAGGTGTATTGGATCGGTTCACCTGAAATAGATCGCGACGTAAGGAAAATATCAGTATTCATTTCACATGTTCGCTTTTCACTGTTAATCGCTCTTGCCTTGGCTCTGTTGGTGCGCTTTGCACATCAAGTTGCACAGGGAAGAATACTCATCGTGCTCTGCGTCGTTCCGTCCCTCTATTTCATCTACATCATCGGAAGCATCACAGGTTTTGTTGCCATCGCTGCATTACTGTTGTGGGCGCTGATGAGTTACGTGCTTCAACTGAAATCATCGCGCATGCGGGTTGGAGGCTTCGCTACCTTGCTTGTTTTGGGAGCAATGCTTATTGGTACTCTCTATGGCAGTTACTCGCGCTATTTCGATGTCGGTAATCAGAATTTGAATGCGTTGGAAAGTCACACGCCGCGAGGTGAAGCCTATGATCATCGATTGGACTTTCCGCTCATTGAAAACGGAAATTATGTGATGATCTATGTCGCGAGAAATGAGTTATACGAAGCATGGAACAGTCGAAGTGTTGTCCATCCGGACAGCCTCGATGGCAGGGGACATCTGCTCAGCGGAACGCTCATTCGGTACCTCGCATCGAAAGGGTTGAGAAAGGATGCAGATGGAGTAGCGGCACTGAGCCCGGAAGATATTCGGGTCATCGAAGCGGGTATTCCCAACTGCGTCGAACCACAACAACTCGGATTGCAACGAAGACTGAATCGGATTTTCTTCGAATGGTCAAACTACCGTGCCGGTGGCGACCCGAATGGACACAGCGTGATGCAACGATTGGAATTCTGGAAGACGGGTTGGTGGATTGCTTCGAAGAATGTTTGGACAGGCGTTGGCACCGGCGATGTGAAGGATGCTTTCAAAGATGCCTACACGATCAATAATTCTCCGCTCGATGAGGCGTACCGCTTGAGGGCGCACAATCAGTACTTGACTATGTGGATTGCCTTCGGGCTGTTTGGTTTCTGCGCATTCTTGATGGTCACTTTTCTTCCGCTTCTGAACAGCGGCATGAGCAATCCACTCGCAGTGATAATTGTATTACTCGTTGCCCTGTCGTTTTTGACAGAAGACACCCTGGAATCACAAGCGGGGGTAATGTTCATGGCTTTCTTCTACGTGCTCTTTACTGCAAAACGCGCACTATCACTTGAAGAACTTCGTCGGCCGAAATCGAAAGTGAAGCCCCTTTCTTAGGATGTGATGGCGCACAGATAACATGTGCATTTTTTCCAATGGGACTCCATCGCCCCGGGTGAATCGGACGCTTGGGTGAGTACAAGCCAATCGCATTTTTACCTAGCGCCGAAGCAATGTGCAAAGGTCCTGTGCTGGCTGCCACAAGAGCATCACAGCGATCTATAAATGCAATGAGACTAGCCAAGTCGAATTTGCCCGTTGTGTCGTACACGTGTTCTCCTTGAATGCCCCCTTGCTCGCGAAGCCGCTCTCCTTCTTCTGTTGTTCCGGTAATGAAAATAGCGTACTTGTCTGCGGGTAATTTCGCTGCTAAGTCGCGATAGTTCGCCATAGGCCAATCGACTGCGCTGCCTTTCGACAATGGGTGAAGTACGATCCGTTTTCTTCCAAGTGCATGGGAAAGTTGATTTTCAACATCAACTGCAGCATGTGAAATCGGATGAAAACCGTAATAGCGAGGTACTTCATCAATCTCAACCGTGTCGGGTATACCAAGTGGTTTAAGCAGTTTGAAATTGAGTTGCGACTCATGCAAATCTGAATTTTTGCGCGAGAAAAAAACCAATTTGTTGCATTTCGTAAGCGCATGCAAACGATGACCACTTGCGATGCGCATCGGTATACCTGCGCGTTTGGCAACCCATAAAATTTCTTTTCTCGGAAACACATGAATAATGCAGTCGGCATGCAAGTCTGAAAGTGCATGAACCTGTTCTGCGGGGCTTTCGTTCTTTAGACTATCCCAGTCAACAAACTCATCGACGTGCGCGCATGCTTCCGCTATTGCCCGCGTGTAGGAGCGCCCCAGAAAAATGAGTGTGCACGTCGGAAAATGTTTTTTGATAAAACCGCACATGGGCAATGTGAGCATTACATCGCCAATGCTGTCGGTACGCGAAATGATGATGCGCTTCAAGGTGTTCATGCGTTGCGGTAAAGTGTTTTCAGTTTCGTGTACTTGCGCCAGGTGGCATAGGCCGACATACGCGAAATGGTCCAACCTGCAGATCCATCGAGCACGCCGAGTTTGATGATGTAGCTCTTGATGAACTGAGCAAATACTTTTGCAATCAACATCGGCCAAGTAATGTTTGTCTTTCGTGCAAACAATTCACGCGCTGCAATATCGCCGAAATACTCAATTTGTTTTCGATGATCATCGAGTGTGTAATACGAATAATGCAGTATGTCGCCTTCGAGGTGCGCGGGCTTCGCACCGGTCAACAGGTCGAGTCGATCATGTGGATTCACTCCTGTCCAGCTTCCCTTTCCGTTGCGAATGAGCCGAACTTTCGTGTCGGGATACCAACCGCAATATCGAACCCAATGACCGCAGTAATTCGTAAGTCGGTTCATGGAATAGCCTGCAGCATCGCCCGATTGTTTAATAGCTACAATCGATGCACGTAGAGTTTCGTCCAATGCTTCATCAGCATCGAGCGAAAGTATCCATTCGTGTTGTGCATGCGACAGGGCAATGTTTTTCTGTTGGATGTGTCCTTCGAATGGGTGTTGAATAAACCGCGCACCTGCGGCTTCTGCTATACGCTGTGTGCCATCTTGCGAGAAAGAATCTACAACGATTATTTCATCAGCAACCTCTCTGAGCGAATCGATACAACGCTTCAGGTTGCGCTCTTCGTTGAAGGTGATGATAACAGCGGAAAGTTTCATGAGCGAAAAGGATTGCCCACGCACTGGGGTTAGAGTACTTGAAGATTAATGCCCAAGGCGAGAAGTATCAGCAGCAAGCCGCCAAGAATGATGCGGTACCAACCGAATACCCGAAAACCATGTTTGGTGAGATAGGTCACAAAAAAGCGAATGGCAAGCATGGCAACCACAAAAGCCACAGCATTGCCAATAAGTAGAAGCATCAGATTGGGGCCTTGAAAAATGTCGGGATGCTCGCTGAATCCTTTGTAGAGCTTCAGAGCCGACGCACCGAACATGGTAGGCACGGCAAGGAAAAACGAAAATTCTGCTGCTTGCTTGCGGGTAAGCCCCTGTGTCATTCCACCAATAATGGTAGCTGCTGAACGCGATACACCGGGAATCATACTCACGCATTGGGCAAGACCAATCACAAATGCTTTTGGAAACGTTACAACGACTTCTTTGGAAGGATTGAGCACTTTGTCAATGAAAACCAACACAACACCCCCGAGTAGCAAACTGATGGCTACTGTTGTTGGGCTTTCCAGCAAAGAGTCAATCAGGTCATTCAAAAGAACTCCCAAAATAGCCGAAGGAAGAAAAGCTGCGAAAAGCTTGAAATAGAAATCGAGGCTTTGAAAGAAACGGTTCCAATACAACAATACAACGCTGAGAATAGCACCGAATTGAATGTTCACAATGAATGCCTTTACGAATGGATCGTCGCCCACACCCAACAAGTGTTGGGTGATGATCATATGCCCGGTGCTGCTTACCGGTAGAAATTCGGTAATGCCCTCAATAATGGCAATAATGATGGCTTGAATAATCGACACAGGCCGTGATTATGCTTCTGTGTTTGTTTTTGGCTTGTGCATGATGGCGTAACCAATGAAGGCATAGCCAAACAACACTACTATTGGCGCCAGGGTAATGCGCCGAAACGAAAAAATCGACGGGTCGAATACGTTCGGGTCTTCACTTCCTCCGCCCATCATAAGCACATAACCCAACAAAATAATGCCTACGCCAATAAGCAGGAGTTGGTAGTTTTTCTTCTGAAACGGGAATTTCAACTTTGAAGGTGCCTTCGTGGTTTTTGCCATGATTTGTTCAATTGAGTGCGCAAGTTAAGCAAAACTGCAGTTTTATGTCGTGCATCAGTCGACTGCTTATTTTCGCCCCGCTATGAAAAAAAACCTCCTTTTCGCCTTTCTCTGTTCTTTGCATTTTATGGCCAGTGGCCAGCAAGACTCAACTGCTGCATTCAATGAAGTAGTCATAGAGGAAAAACGTTTGTCGCAGGTGCCGTTCGAATTGGCTCCTCGTAACATCCAAATTATACGACGAGAGGAAATAATGAGTATGCCCGCACAAAGCATTGCGGAGGTGCTCACATGGGTTGCCGGTGTCGATCTGCGACAGCGCGGCCCGCTCGGAGCGCAAGCCGACCTCAGCATATTGGGTAGCACCTTCGAGCAAGTGCTTGTGCTGATTGATGGAGTGCCAATGCGCGACGCGCAAACCGGACACCTTATGATGAACTTGCCTATCGATCTTCAACAAATCGAACGCATCGAAATCATCAAAGGAACAGCAGCGCGCATATACGGCGCCAATGCATTGGCTGGCGCTATCAACTTCGTGACTCGCGAGCCGGCATCTGATACAGTCGTTGCGCAACTTTGGACCGGCCTAAACACACCCTTGAAGGGCGATACAGTGAGGCAATATCTGCAGGCTGGCGCGCGCTTCAGCGCAGGCTGGAAGAACGATGACGCTTCGCAACGCCATCAATTCGACGCCTCTTATTTCGATTCGGAGGGCTATCGATACAACTCTTCCAATGCCCAGCAACGCATAGGTTATCGTGGTTCTATGGTATTGGGAAAGCGTAAGTCACAATTGAATTTGGCATCGGGAATTGTGCGAAATAAGACAGGGGCCAATGGATTTTACGCGTACCCCTTTGACACGGACGCATTCGAAACCACGGAGACGCTCTATGGCAGTGCGCGATATCGTGTGCAGTTGGGTCAATGGAATGTGCAGCCGATGCTGTACATGCGCTACAGTCACGACGATTACATTTTCATTCGTGAAAAGCCGGAGGTGTATCGCAACAATCATTTCACAACCGCTGCAGGTGCCGAAATTCATGTTTCTAAAACAAACAAGGCGGGTCAGTTTGGCGGTGGTTATGAATCGCGCGCTGAAATAATTCACAGCAACAACCTCGGTGAGCACAGCAGATACTACCACAGTTTCTATGCTGAACAACGCTTGATGTTCGAGAACTCTGCGGTTGTGGTGATGGGTGCAATGGCTCAATACAGCGCTTTGTTTGGGCTCAATGTGTTTCCCGGATTGGAATTTAGCACTCCCATTTATAAGTCACTCCGCTTGTTTGGTAATGCAGGCTTAGGCAGCCGCAACCCGAGCTTCACGGACCTCTACTATTCCGATCGCGCCAACTTGGGCAATGCTTCTCTGAGGCCAGAGCAGGCGCTCAATACCGAAATCGGAATGAAGTGGAACAGCGCATCGCTGCAGGCCGAATCAAGCGGCTTTTTACGACGAACCAACAACTTCATCGACTTCACCCGCGATAGCGAAGACGACTTATGGATGCCGGAGAACTTCCAACTCGTAACCGTTGCAGGTGTCGACAGCAGAGTGCGATTGCGCTTTGAATCTTCGTCCAAATTGGCCATCGAGCAGGTCGGCTTGTCACATACATTTCTTTCCGGTCGTTTGGGCGACACCACGGCTTTCAGCAAGTACGCACTCAACCATTTGAGACACCAGGTAGTGGCTCAGGCACAGATACGCTTTATGGAGCGTTTCCGCTTGCAACTCGTTTCGCGCTATATGGAACGACTTACCTATGGAAGCTACTGGGTGTTCGACATGCGTGCAATGGCTGCGCTTAAGTATGTAGACGTATCGGTTGATGTCAACAACGTATTGAACGAGTCCTACGTAGAAAGTGGCTTTGTGCCCATGCCTGGAAGGATGTTGCGATTGTCGGTGACGTGGAAGTGGAACAAAGAATAATAAGCGAGTGCCCAAAAACAAAAACCACCGGAGTTCCGATGGTTTAAGTGTAAACGGTATTTTTGGTTAAATGAACTGCCTTAACGGCATTACAATAAGAGTACCCAGGGTGGGAATCGAACCCACACGCCCGAAGACACACGATTTTGAGTCGTGCGCGTCTACCAATTCCGCCACCTAGGCAATGCACCCAATCCGTTAATTGGGGGTGCGAATATAGTACGGTCTTATCAAAAATGCATCAATCTAACAGGCAAAACTTATAGGTTCGCTTATCGTCGAATCCCAGGATAAGGCCCGACCATGGAGCTGACACAGTCATTAAGGGGTTGAATAACAATCGTTCTGTGTCGTTTTCGATGCAGGTTCGCCGGGTTTGCTTACCGTCGAAATCGATTGCGACCTGTGTTGTAACACTGTTTTTAGTTCCCGACCAGAGAGAGGTCTCACGGCGTCTTTTGCCTTCCTGTGGCGCATTGTTCTCCGGGTCGTCATTGAACGTCAGCAGCAAACGCTTAGTGTCGGCGGCAAACGAATAGGAATAGTTTGAATCGAACACGGCCGATGTAAGTTGTCGCTTAGCCACGCGGTTGTTCCAAACATGCTGCCCGCTGCTATCCATAAGGCACACCATGATGTCATTGTAGTTGTAGCGGTACTCAACGATTTGTCGGCCCGTGGTGGGGTCGGTTGAAACATACCTGCTCGCATAGTATTGCTCGCCAACCAACACAATACTTCCGTTGGTTGTCAAATGCAAATGATCCAGGAAAAAATCATCGAGACCTCCTTTCTCCTTTCCGCTCATCTCGCTCAGAACTTCTTTGGAAAAGGGGGTATACGCTGCCTTTGAAATCGCGCCACCATTACCTTGCAACATGAACAGCAAGGTGCCCGATGCCTTGTTTTGAAAATTGTCTGAGTAGTATCCGCCAACGACTAGTTCCTGATTTGTGTTCAGTTTGAAATCGACGGAAATAACTTGCTTGTCCTTCAGACCAATGTCGTATTGCTTCAACTTGTTGCGCTCTGCGTTGTAGTAGTAAACAACGTATTGCCCGCCCTGAGGGCGCTGCCAGTCGGCGTTCGACTTCAGCGGTTTGCGCCCACTCATCATGTATACCGCCCCGCTGTTGTCAACTAGGAAGTGGTGCACTTGAAGCACCTCGGCTGAGGGTGGAAGTCGCAAGTCTTTTTCCCACGCCATTTTCCATTGGGTATCGAAGCATTTGAAGTGAATGCCCTCCGTTTGTTTACGTTCGTTTTCGCTGTCGAAAAACAAGAGTATGTGAGTGCTGTCGGGCGAGATTTTGCATTGGAGTCCGCTGCTTCTCGGCTGCGAAGAATCGATTTGTTGATGCAAAAGAATTTGGTCTCCAATTCTTTTCCCCGACGTGTCGTAAAGCATCCGGTATACTTCAGTGCGCTCAAGTTCTCTGTTCCATCGCGTGCTCAGTGTGTGGAGTGTATCGCGACGAATGAAATAATAGGCCAACTTGTCCTCTTCCGATGCAGGTATGATTTCCGTATTGCCCACCATGCGCATCGATTCACTGCCAAATCGAACCCAACGAAGCGTATGATGGTCACGCTCTTCAATTACATGTAGCAGCGTATCGGTAAGCTCAACTGCTTGAACCCGTTCAATGGCACGTTCGTTTCGCACCGACGAACTCCACGTGATTTGTTGCGAATGAATAGGGCCTACAACAAGAGTTGCCAATAGGGAGCATAGAAGTCGAGTACGATTCCGCATAAGCGAAATCCACGCGCTTTTACGAGCCTGTAATGATGCGGAAAATGTCCATTCCATTGCCGTATAGCATCAATCCGAGTAGGAGTATCATGCCCACGATTTGGGAGCGTTCCAGAATTTTCTGACTCACTGCTTTTCCGGTTATCATTTCCCACAACAAGAACATCACGTGTCCGCCATCGAGGGCAGGAATCGGGAGTATGTTCATGAATGCCAGCACCAAGGAGATGAATGCGGTACGTTCCCAAAACGCCCACCAGTCCCACTCATTGGGAAAGAGCTTGGCGAAGGTTACGAATCCTCCGACTTGCTTGGCTCCCGCCTTCGAAAACAAGAATCGTAATTGACTGGTGTAGTCTGTTACCGTTTCCCAAGCTTCGTGAAATCCACCGGGTATGGCCTGGGCAAGACTGTATTGAATGGTATCTATGCCCACATAATGCTGCAACGATCTTGGCGCTACCCCGATTCGTCCGTCTTCAGTTACATCAACGGGAACCGAAAGCGTATTGCCATCACGAACCACGTGCATACGCACAACTTTATTTTTGTTGTTGCGCAATTCTTTGGCTATTTCCTGGAAATACGGACTGTACAAGCCGTTTACGCCAACAATGCTGTCACCTTTGATCAACCCTGCATGATCAGCCGGATTTTCAGGCACCACTGAATCAATAACAAAGGGAATTCTCAAGCTGAAAGCGCCGCTTTTGATGCCGCTGTCAACCAACAACTGACCGAAATCTTCGGGCAACGTAATGACCATTTGTTCTCCCAATCTGTCGATGGTTACCTCTTTCGGATCATCGAGAATCATGCGCTTGTTGATGTCCTGAAAATTATCGGGCTTAACACCATCTAGGGCCAATATCTTATCGCCATCCCGAAAGCCGTAGTGATACATCAGCGGATTGCAATGCACACCGTAAGTAGCGTTTTCAGAGGGCACAACTTCTTTTCCGTAGGTGAAAAGTATCACGCTATAAATCACAACACCAACAATCACATTCACCACAACACCACCAATCATAATGATGAGGCGCTGCCATGCGGGCTTTGCGCGAAACTCCCAAGGTTCAGCGGGCTTCGCCATCTGCTCTTTGTCCATGCTCTCATCGACCATGCCCGAGATCTTCACGTACCCGCCTAAAGGCAGCCAGCCGATACCGTACTCCGTTTCTCCAATTTTCTTTTTGAGTACAGAGAAATAAGGGTCGAAAAACAAATAGAATTTTTCTACTCGTGTCTTGAAAAGCTTTGCCGGTATGAAGTGTCCGCCCTCATGCAAAATGATCAGGATAGACAAACTCAGTAGCAGTTGTAGCGCGAAAATCATGCGTGTTTAATTGTAGGGCGAAGGTAAGACCCCAGCGAATGGGCGAAATGAGGGCAGTGTTATAAGTTATTAATAGCCATGTACCGCATAACATACTTGCCTATGATGTCGAACTCCAGATTTACATGCTGACCGGTTTGTAGTTGCCTGAAATTGGTGTGCTCGTAGGTGTAGGGAATAATGCACACCGAGAAACTGCCCTTGTCCGAATCAACAACGGTTAGGCTAACACCATTCACACAAATGCTTCCTTTCGGCACAGTGGTCCACTCCGGTTTATGCTCGTATTGAAAATGGTATTTCCAAGAACCTCCTGTTTCTTCAACCGATGTGCAGGTGGCGGTGGTGTCTACGTGACCTTGCACCATATGCCCATCGATGCGGTCAGCGAGACGAAGGCAACGCTCGAGGTTAACCTCAGTGCCCACTTTCCATTCTCCTAAGTTGGTTCGCTGCAGTGTCTCTGCTATCGCTGTTACGGTGTATTGGTCGTTTTGTATGGCTACCACGGTAAGGCACACTCCGTTGTGTGCCACGCTTTGGTCGATGGCCAGTTCATGCACAAACGCCGCGTTCAATGTAAAGTGCACGTTCGATTGTTCGTGTTCGATGCGCACCACAGTGCCTATTGATTCTACGATTCCTGAAAACATACTTAATTATTTTGCGGCGATGTATCGCCGCCGATGATGCGCAAATTCCCGCTATACGATGTTGATTCAATGCCGCTAAGTCGAATGAAGTCGACACGAATGACATAGTAATAAGCTCCGTCAGTGCAAGCCTTGCCTGAATCACGGTGCTTTCCATCCCATTGAATAGAGGGGTCTTCTGTTTCGAAAACAGATTCTCCCCACCGATTATAAATGGTCATGGAAATGCGGTCCACGTAGCGATAAGGGAAGGGCTCGAACACGTCATTCAACGCATCACCGTTGGGTGAAAAAATGTTTGGCAATGTGTATTCCGGACAATTGTCGATACAGATGATATTCGAAAATGAACTAATGTTTCGGTAGAGATTACCATCGGGCCAGAGGTTCAGTGAATCAAATGCCGCAACGGCGAAGCACCCTGCTATGCTCGTCGGATTGTTGCGCTCGGAGCCGTCGAAAATAAATGACGTATCAGCGGCGCCATAGAGCGTTGTAAGTAACGTAAGCGTGTCTGAAAGAGTAGGCGCATAATACACCACATACCCTTCAATATCATCGGCGCATCCGCTCACATTGCTCCAGCTGAGCGTTGCGATTGCTTCTATGCAATCGTCGGTCATTGTAAGGGCTGGCGGGCATGGAGGTGTCTGGTCATAGGGTTGGGCGCAAATTTCTTGGCTCCAGTTGAACAATGGGTCGGGCACGTCGTCGGCGTAATAAGAGCCGAGGGCTAGTACTTTGTAGCAATAGGGCTGGTTGTTTACCAAACCGGTGTCTATGTAACTTACGGTATAGGCAGTGTCAATTTCTACAAATTCGAGTGCTCCGGGGTCTTTTCTGAAGATGCGATAAGCGAAGTTTGTCCAAGGCACTGACGCTCCCATGTTCAGCGTCATCTGATTGTCGCCCGGTATTAATTGAAGTAGAATGGATGCTGCAATGGCCGAAGTCGCATCCAACTCGATGGATGTGGAGCCGATTTCTACCCGATAACGATGGGCGACGGAAACCGTATTGATTTCTGAGTGAATGAAGGTGGTGTCGCCTTCAGCTAACAATGCAAATGGCTCTGTGGTGAAAAGCAAACTGTCCACGTTGTTGCCTTCGTTTGAATAAAACAACCGGTACACATAGGGGCCAGGAAACAGTGTGGTGTCTAGGTCCGACGGCTTCGACCAATGCACCGTGTCGACACCCAAAAGAGCATCGGTAACACCGATACTCACCTTGGTCAACACAGGCACTTCCTTGTTTACCGTGTCACAAAACTCTTCACTTGCATAGCTAATGGCCCCATCGGGCCAAACGGTTACAACCATGTAGCAGTAAATACCTCCGTAAAAAACACTTGTGTCGGTGAATGAATTATTACCCGCTCCGGCCGACTCGCCAATGAAGCTATAGCCGGTATAATCCGGCACTCCCAACTCACAATTCTCGGGTTCGAATCCAAAAAGTCCGTTTCTTCTATAAACGAGGTACCTCACTTCGTCGAGCTCTCCCGAATCAAATGCACTGTAGCAGGGAGTTAAATTCCAGGAGAGGTTCATTTGGTTACCAACTGCCTCCGCCTGCGGATTTTCAACGGCCGGAGCAACCACTTGTATGCTCACGGTTTCTACATCAGTAAGGGGTATGTTTCCTTGGTCGGTTGCCAAAAACGATACGTAATAGGGTTCCGCGCGCACTTCTTCACACTGCGGATTCCAAGTGAAAAAGCGTGACACGTCATCGTAAAAGGCCACATGATCAACATCCGTCATGGGGCCCCCTAGAGCGTCCACATTCACCAGAAAAGCACTTCCGTTTTCGTCCGTGTAACTCACTTGAAATTGCAGCAACTCACCGGCACCAATGCAATAATCTGGTAGTTCATTAATTACAGGTGGTACGTTCGCGCAAGTCACAACCGTTATCTGCATATCGCGTTCAACCGATCCAACGAATATGCCGTTGCGGTATTCCCTCACTTCAAAGGCCACATTGTATTCACCCGCTACAAGCGGAGTGTCCCAGGTAATATCTCCATTCTCTGCATTGATTGAGAACACATCGTTGGGGTCATCCGTGTAATCTGTAGGCGACTCCCAAGTATCGAGCGGCTCTGCATTGAGCCCGAGGCACGAAACCAATGAATAAACCAATTGATCCCCTTCCAACGAATCGTATGCAACGGGGTTATGAATCCACGGTTGGTATATACAAGCGTCTTGTAATGGTGGGTTCAGAAACTTTATGGAGTTGTTGTGGCCGTTGTTGCCGGGGCGAATTACCAATACAGAACGAATTGCAAAAACAGCCATCACGGATGTAGACGTTTTCTCGGCCTCCGGTGTGCCCGGGTCCCCGTTGTTGATGTTCAAAACACCCGCATTTCGATTGGGGTCTTCTACCGAGATTGTAAAAGTGCCTGGTCCACTGTAGGTGTGCAGACCTGTGTATTCATTGCGTTTTACATCGATGCCTACGTTCAACACCTGATTGGTACGAAACAAACTGTCGAGCTGCGATTCCATAACGTTCGGACCTTCATCGCCCCAGCGTATTTTCAGTGAATTTCGATCGGCTATGGCACTCTGCTTCGTGTAGGTTGTGATGCGCACCCGATAGGTAAAGCCGCTTACATGCTCATAGGTTATCTCGCCCGCGCGGTTGTGCGTTGCCATTCCCGAAAATGCAAGCAGCATAAGCACTAATAGAAGTAGGGTTGAACGCACGTTGGAGCAGATATAAATTACCGTAACGAAAATAAGACAATCCTAAGCACACAGACCCTCCGTGTTTCCTGATAAAAATCGCAGTCCACCCGCACCCCGAATATACGCCCCTCATTCGCCCCTCATTCGCTCCTCATTCGTGTATTCGTGGCATATTCCTGCATTCTCTCCTCATTCTTTCCTCATTCGTGTATTCGTGGCATATTCCTGCATTCTCTCCTCATTCTCTCCTCATTCGTGTATTCGTGGCATATTCCTGCATTCGTGGCTAACTCGTGTATTCGTGGCATATTCGTGCCGTCAAGAATGCAAAATGCCGGAAGGATAACCCCCCCGGCATCGCGCTTATTTCCAGTTTAAGCGAGGAAAAATATCTTAGTTGGCTTCTTTAGAGCCCACCAGCACTGACACGCAGCCTTCATGTACCGAAACCGATGATTTTTGTTCGGGTACATGCAGCTTCACAATCAACTGCTGGGTATTCACCATTTTGAAATCGAAGCTATTACCGGCTGCTGTATTGCCGCCGTATATCGAATCACCGCTGGTATCCGTGATTTCGAAATCTACGCTACCCAAAATAGGGTGGGCGCAAACAACAAGGCGATACTCTTTGCCACCATAAAATGTGAGCAACAATTCGGCATCGTCGCCGGGAACGAGCATGGCTGAGTTATAGTTGTCGTTCTGCACATAACCATCCAGTTGTGGCAGACATTGGTTCTTGGTAAAGGCTCTGCACTGCGCGTCTGAAAGCAACGGCATCAGTAAAAGCAGAGGAAGGAGTATTTTAATGAGTTTCATGTTCGCTTCGTTTTAGGGTGGGTTTAGAGAGCGGAATATTTAGAACGAATTTCTCCGGTCAAGGTTGCGATTTTGCTCAAAGCCGCATCATCAATGGTTATTGTGCTGGTTGTGCCGATTACCATTTTACCGGATTCATCCTTACTTGTCGAAGTTTTTCCTTTGTTTTCCGCAACTGTAGCGTAGACTTCTTGAAGTCGACTTAGGTCTGTTTTTAACTCCTGAAGAGATGGCGTATCACCAAATTTCTCGAGGTAGCTCATCAGATTGTTGAGCGAGTATTTCTGCTCGGCAATGCGCTGACGCATGGCAGAGTTGCCGTCGCCGCTATACTGTGTCGATAGATAGAGTGCCTCAAGCCAACCGCCTGCAACCACCATAGCCGATACTTCAACACGGTCTTTCTCTTTCAGGTATCCGTTCAAATCGGAATAAGCCTCAGATATGATGTGCAACATCGAGTCACGGTTTGCCTGATTCTTCTCCAAACGCTCGAGCAATTCCGGAGTAATAGTGCCATCAGCATCCATCTGACGCGCTAGTTTCTGAGCGGCAGCGAAGTATTCGGTAGTCAATTGCTTCTGATCGAATATGGCCGTGTAGCTTAAATCGGCACCGTAAATACCCAGCATGACTGCCTGACGCGACTCACCCGTGTATTTATCAACGTTTGCTGTAGCCACTAGTTTCCCTTGGTCGAATTGATAGCCGTTTTGCTTGATGAGGGACGACATTTCTACCGGTGATGGTATGGAGAAGAAAATCTTTTCCAATTCTTTCAAACGAGCAACTTCAGCCGAATCGAGTTGCGCTTTTACGGGCGGTTGCGTAGTTTTCTGGTCTGAGCCCTCTCCGCATGAGGCCATGAGAATACTCATTCCCACTAGCAGAGAAAGGAAACCGAAGGCGTTCTTCCTGTACATATTCTGTTTGTTTTTAAGGTGGTTGAACAATTCCATCAAATATGGTTTGTCAGGCTGTAATGTTCGCCCAACGATGCTTTGGTACGGAGGCCATCCGAAATAAGTTTTAAAAATCGACCTGTTTATTTCAACAATCCCAATGCTACTGACGGATATCAGCACAACGGAAGGACGTTCTATGCCCTTTTACATGCCAACGGCGGTGTTTCCTAAGTCATTCTATAAAGCTGTTCGATGGCTCAAGGTCTTTCTCGCATTACCATAAGACGCATTGTATATTCGCAAGCCCATTTTTGGCCCCGTAGTTCAATGGATAGAATAGAAGTTTCCTAAACTTTTGATATGGGTTCGATTCCCGTCGGGGCTACTTTTTGTTTTTGCAACCTTTACCTCACTAGGTGTTGCTTAGTCGTTTTTTTGGAGACTTAGCCGTTCACGAGACTACTGATTATACTCGTTAGCGCTTCTAGCCTTTCTCACATTCGAAGTGTTTCCATAATTATACGTTTGATTTCTAAATCCAACTACAATGAAAACAATTCAACTTGTGATTACTGCTTTTCTAACCATATTGGATGGCATAGCGAGCGCGCAGGTTTCGTCGGAAAACACCGATTTCATTCCGATTTGCGAAACCACTTTTATTACACTCGGCACCGGATTGAATTCGAATTACGGACTTGCTGGCATAGGTGTCGACTTCAAACTCATCGATAAGGTTCAAGGCTCTGTTTCGGGTGGTTTGGGCTCGTGGGGTTTTAAAAGTGCAGGCGAGCTCCGCTACTTCTATTCCGGTTGTATGCAAAAGGGTTCTGCCGTTGCTGCCGGAATTGCTTATGCGAGTGGCTTACCCGAAATGGAGACAGAGCTGGAGTTATCCAACGACGTGTCCAAGAATGTTACCTTGGAATTGGGAGCACAAACAAACTTCCAATTATCGTGGTATCGAGCCATTGCCATAAAGGATCACCATCGCTTCTTTTTCCAGCTTGGATATTCGTTTCCTATAACCGGTATTAGCTACAAGGTAACCTCCGGCGAAACTCTTTCCGATGTGTCAAAAACAGCCATGAAAATGATGGCCCCCGGTGGTCTGCTCGTTGCTACAGGCTTTGGCTTTGGTTTCTGAATCGCATTTCAGTTGAATTTCAGCAGGCTGGCGCTTGGAGCGTTAGCTTTGTGCCATGCCGATTACATTGATGAAGCCTGAATGGAAACTTCTTCCGTATAAAAAAATTGACACTGCGCTATGGGATGCCTGCGTCGAACGTCAAGATGGCGAGTTGTTTTCGGAGGCGTGGTATTGGAATGCAGTGTGTAAATCATGGAGAGGTTGGGTATTGGGCAATTATGAAGCTGTCATTCCTTGGCCGGTTCACCACAAGTTTGCGGTTATACCAACTCTTAAAACTCCGCTTTACGTGAAGTGGATAGACGGCGAGGAATCACACATACGTGAGACTATTTCACGTTTTCGCGGCATCAAGAAATTGCATGTGCTGTTCGAAGGCAATCGCTCGACCGAAAAGCAGGTGCAAATTCTGCAACTTTCCCCGCAATGGGAGCCTTCACAGGAACTCGCTAAAAACCTGCGCAAGGCAGAGAAGAGTCAGCCAAAGTGGGTGCAGCGCGTTGCGTGGGCCGATTATCAGGCGTATATGCAACGCTTTCATCCCTACCCGTGGCCCAACATTCAGCAACAAACCATGCAGCGATTGTTTGAAGCAGCCTCTGCACTAGGACGCGGCGCTATTTGCGGTGTTCGTATAAATAACGAATGGGCCGCCATGCAGTTGTATATACACCATCGAGGTCGTTTATACCTGATTCAAAATGTGGTCAACTCGCAACTGCGATCGAACGAACCGATGACTTGGCTGCTCCATCAGTTATTCCTTCATTGCCGATCCATCGAGTTAGAAACTCGCGTCAACTTTATGGGCTCTTCCAATCCGGGGGTCGCACGCTTTAATGAGAAGTTTGGGACTTCCAATAAAACTTATTTCGAAGTATAATGTTGATTAGTAGCGATGAATTAAATGCCATTATTAGAAATCCAAAAACACTCAACGACTGCTAGCTTTCTTATCACTTTCCATTGCTAATCACCCCGCTATAACAAGACTGATATCCATAAAAATGACTGATACTGCTGAATGCTTCAACACCATCGTTCATACCCGACGTGCGGTGCGAAAATTCGATCCCACGGATTATGATCCGCAAGCGGTCACTCGCAGTTTGGAACGCGCTCACCTGGCACCAAGCAGCAGCAACATGCAGCTTTGGGAGTTTTACAGAGTTAGCTCTCCTGATAAGATGAAACTGCTTTCCCGATTTTGCATGGGACAGAACACAACAGAGACTGCACGTGAAATGATAGTCGTGGTGGCGCGTCCCGATTTGTGGCGTCGCAGGGCGCAGAGTAATTATAATTTCGTGAAGGAGAACCTCGGAGATCGACCTGCTTTCAAGGGCAGAAGCGCTCTGAGCTATTATGGAAAACTAATGCCGATGCTCTACAACAACGACATGTTCGGTATTCGAGGCGCCATAAAGAAAATCGTTGCATGGTTCATCGGTTTGCGACGTCCCATGGTGCGCCAGGTTTCAGGAAACGACATGCGAATAGTCGCTCACAAGAGCGCGGCACTGGCCGCACAGACATTCATGCTTTCCATGGTTGCAGAAGGTCATGACACCTGTCCGGTGGAGGGTTTTGATAGTAAGCGCGTGAAGCGATTGCTGAATCTTCCTCGCAGAGCTGAAATCAACATGGTAATCACATGCGGAAAACGCATTCCGGAAGGTATTTATGGGCCTCGCTTCCGTATTCCGCTTGAGGAGGTCGTCTTCGAGGTTTAATGGAATCAGTTTAAATACCAACGTTTCCTCTGTGTGTTAAGGCATGTGGGTTATATTCGTTTTAACCAAATGCCATTCTCCGATTTTTCGGCGAGTAGTTAAACAAATCACCCGTTATGAAATTGGCCACCACGCCATCGCTATTCGACCATGCCCATGTGCGTATGGATCTGCTGCGCGAGCGGGCTTTCAACTTGAGGTGGGCTTCGGTTGAAGAAGGCGTTATACCGCTTACAGCTGCAGACCCCGACTTCCCATGTGCTCCTGAAATTGCTGAAGCCATTGCACGCTATGCCTCCGATCGCTATTTGTCGTATGCCCCGGCCGAGGGTCTTCTCTTTTTTCGCGAAGCCATGGCAGCTTACTACGCTAGCCATAAATCGGTCGATGTCGCTGCAACTGGCGTAATTGCCGTGGATAGTGCTGCATTCGGTATCATGGCTGTCTGCAGGGCCTTCCTGAAACCGGGTGATGAGGCCATTGTCTTCAATCCGGTAGACTTCCTGTTTAAACATTGTGTGGAATCGTGCGGCGGCAAGCCTATCCTTTGGGATATGCCGTTGATGCCGGCCGATGCCCCCGACTATGATCAATTGGAATCGATGATATCGCCGAGCACTCGATTGTTGTGCTTGTGCAATCCGCTTAATCCAACCGGTAAAGTGTTTACGCGCGCAGAACTAAAGCGCATTGCCGATATCGCAGACAAACACAACCTCATCATTCTCTCGGATGAAATTTGGAGCGATATAGTTTTCGAACCTTATGAATATGTAAGCATGGCTGCAATACCGGAAGCGGCCATGAGAACGGTAGTTGTAACCGGTTTCAGCAAATCGTATGGACTCGCGGGTTTGAGGGCAGGTGCTGTGCTTTGCCCCAATGCACAACTGGTTGAGCGCGTGTTGGTAGCATCCGATCAGCGAAGTACGGTTCACGGGTGCAATGTGCTTGCGCAAGTTGCAGCATCCGCGGCATTGACTAGCGCACAGCCGTGGCTGCGTTCTTTTTTGAATCATCTGCATGAAATGCGTGCACTTACGGTTCAATCGCTCAATGCGCTTCCCGGGGTGCGTTGCGAATTGCCACAAGGATGTTACGTGGCGTTTGCCAATATCCGCGACACGAACATGAATCCGGAGCAACTGTGCGAGAAGTGGCTGAATGAGGCAAGGGTTTCTGTGGTTCCCGGATTACCCCGTTGGTTTGGAAGTCGCGCGGATGGACACATTCGAATAAGTTTTGCAACATCACGCGAAATTCTTGAGCAAGCTTTTGAACGAATTAATACCTGTATGATATGATGAGTAAGACAGTAATCATTGGTGGCGGTGTGGCCGGCTTGTCGCTGGCAATCGCACTTAGAAAGGAGGGACGTGAGGTCGTGGTGTGCGAACGTGAAGAGCGCTCCTACAGCAATGGCCATGCGTTCTTGATTCATCCGGACGCCATGCGCGTGCTGGAAGGTATTGTGGAGACAGACCCTTACCACCTCATGCCGGGTAGAAAAATTGATCAACTATTCTTGAAAAACTCCGACGATCAGTTATTGGATGAGGTTCCGCTGGACGGCTGGATATGCATGAAACGTTGCGAGGCAATGGCGGCTTTGGCGAATCAACTACCGGATGGTGTAATTCAATATGGGTGTCAGTTCTCTCACTTTGTTATTCACGATGACCGCGTAGTTGCTGCTGCGTTCAGGAATGGCGAGGTAGTGAAGGGCGATGTTTTTATTGGTGCCGATGGATCGAGGTCGGCAGTGCGAACGGCTTTGTTTAGCCCTACCAATTACACTCCGGTACTGGTAAAGGAAATCCTAGGTACCATCAACAACAAATCACTCTTCGACAGACATCCCAATCATTTTACAAAATACCTGAGCACGAATAAAGGTCTCGCAATTGGTTTTATACCTTGTAATGATAACGAACTGATCTGGTTTCTTCAGTTCGATGTTACATTGCTCAAGGGCGAGCTTAATTCGACTGAGGAGATTGCGAATTTCTGCAAGTCAATTTTATCAGAGTTCCCCGAGGAGGTTCAAGAGATAATGGATTGCAAATCGGTAGTCGCGAATTATGTTTGGAATACAACCGACTTCGATTTGCTTCCGACGTTTCACAGTCGAAATGTGCTATTGATTGGCGACGCAGCACATGTAGCATTGCCATTCACCAGCGCTGGAGTTACGAATGCGTTGCTTGATGTGGATTGCCTGATGTCTTTGTGGAAGGAGGGGGAGGACTTGCAACATGTCTTCAATGCGTTTTATCAGCTGCGCGCATCGCATGTTGAGGGCCATGTTGAAATGGGTCGCCAAATACGTGCTAGCTTTTTGAAAGGTGCCGCGGTGGAGGTTAAGTTGCCGCTCATTCGAGATTTGGAGGCAATGACTCAATAATCGCTGAAGTCTGCTTGAACGCAGGCATGCACGCCTTCTTGCCAGGTGTGCAGCGAAATGCCGGTATTCTGTTCCCACTTTGTTGTAGATAGCTTCGAATAGCTCGGACGTTTTGCTTTCGTCGGAAAACGATTGCTGTCAACAGGGTCAACGCTTGCTTCAATGCGATGAGACAATATTATTTCCTTTGCGAAATCGAACCAGCTTGCCTCACCTAGTTGCGTGTAATGATATACGCCATAGGGAATGGGAGCGTGTTCTATCAATTTCTTGCGAATGAGATGAAGTATGTCTTCGGCAAGAAATCGAGCATACGTTGGAGAAGCTATTTGATCATTCACCACCGTCAATGCTCCGCGCTCTCGGCCCAAGCGCACCATGGTTTTGAAAAAATTATGCCCGTAGGTGCTGTATAGCCAAGAGGTGCGAAGAATGAAATATCGATCGGTTACGGCGTCTATTGTACGCTCTCCCTGAAGTTTACTTGCACCATAAATATTCAGCGGATGCACCGTGTCTTCTTCCGTATAAGGAGCGCGCTGCGAGCCATCAAACACATAATCGGTTGAAATATGAATGGGCAGTACACCATGCTTTTTACAGGTTGCTGCCAAATAACCAGGGCCGAGAGCATTTGCCGCAAGCGCGCTTTCTGCATCCTCTTCAGCTTTCTCCACATTGGTATATGCAGCGGCGTTGATAACGGCATCTAGATGAAGCATTGAGATTCTCTCTTCATTCATCGATTCGATGGCAATGTCCCATTCGGCCTTCGAGAAAAATAGAAACTCCATGTCCGGCTGTCGTTCCGCCAGAAAGCGTAATTCACTCCCCAGCTGACCGTTGGACCCGGTAACGGCTATGCGCAACTTTCCGCTTTTCATAGAGCGAATGTAGTGTGAGTGATTGTAGGTTGTTATGTTTGAATAGCCCTATCTTTGTTTTACTGGCATAGTCCTTGGCAACGCCGGGAAAATCCTCACTATGAAAAAGCTCATTTATTCCGTCGTCCTATGCGCTGTTCTTCTGGCGCCGATGATGAAAACCCAAGCGCAAAGACGTTCCCCAAATTTGAATTTCGGCATTCAGGCGGTTCAGCCACAAGGCGATTTTGCCGCAGAATACAAAGGCTTTCCAGTAGGTGTTGGTGGCACATTCAGTATGCCTGTTATGCGCACACCTGTTGAATGGGGTTTCGGTTATGCATGGAATAGCATGGGTTCGAATGACAAAGACATAGTAGCATTGGTTAACCAAGACTCTGTGCTTGGTAATACATATTCCAATGGAAACCTGTCTTTACGCAGCAATAGCAATCGCTTTATGTTGCATGCTCGGGTGCGCCCATTTAATGGAAAAATACAACCCTATGGCGATGTGTTTTCAGGATTGGAAACGTTCAAGACAACCACTACAATCACGATTGATAACAGCGGGTATAGCTCAGAATTATCTACTGATCGGAATCATCTTGATATGACGTTTTTTTACGGATGGGCGCTGGGTTTGCGCGTGCGTTTAGCTCCTTCCATATACGCAGAGGCGCGATACGAAAATGTCATCGGAGGTGAAGTGAAATACGTAGACAATGAAACCGTAGAAATCGCAAGCGATAACTCTATTACCTTTAATCTAAAGGAGTCAAACACCAATCGATCAGTCTATCAATTGGGTGTAGCATTCGGATTTTAAAGACAACTAAGGGCATATTACTTCACAAAAGGTCGGCACCTTGAAATTGTTGAGGTGCCGACCTTTTGGGAATTCTCCTAACAAAACTCCTCGAAGGCAGTTTTCAAATGCTCGGCAATCATGTCTGCCGTGCGACCTTCGATGTGGTGGCGCTCAATCATGTGCATCAGCTTACCATCCTTAAACAGCGCTATGCTGGGCGATGATGGTGGGTAGGGCAACATGTATTTACGAGCACGATCTACAGCATCTCGATCTACACCCGCAAAGGTTGTGGCGAGTTTGGTTGGCAATTTTGCAGCCGATTGAACAGCTTTGCGAACGCCCGGACGCATGCTTCCTGCAGCACATCCGCATACAGAGTTGAGCACTACCAAAACGGTTCCTGCACTGTTCACGGCAGCATCAACCGCTTCTGGCGTCATCATTTCTTCAAAGCCCACTTGGTCGAGTTCTTGACGCATGGGGGCAACTAATTCCGGTGGATACATTCTTCTATTATTTTGTTTTGTAAAAATGCGTGTATTCTGTCTTCAAAATGGAAGCTCTCCTGTTAATCATTCAAAACCTTGTCTATTGTATTTCGAATTTCTTCTCCGCTTGAAGGACGAGGTGCATCAACGCTTACAATTTTACCCTCTTCATCGATGAGTACGAAGCGCGGAATGGAGTTTACTGCATAGAGGTAGCTCATGGTTTTTTCCATTTCCTGGCTTTGATGCAGTTGAAGACCGGACATTGATTCTTTCGCTATGAAAGATTTCCAGGCTGTCACATCCTTGTCGGTACTTACGCTTATGAACTGCACATTCTTACCGTGATACGCTTCTTCGAGCGTTTTCAAATACGGAATTTCCCTTTTGCATGGCCCACACCAGGTTGCCCAAGTGTCGATGTACAGAACCTTTCCGCGATAATCACTCAACTTACTCACCTTGCCCTCAGCGTCATAAAATTCAGCATCGGGTGCAATACGCCCGGCGTAGAGATGCGCATATTGAGCAGCATATCTTTTTACTGACTCGAGCAGTTTCTTGTCGTTTGAAACTTTTTCAAGCGTGCTAATAAAAGATGTCAAATCGGAGGTGCCTACATCTTTCAATACTTGCGGCATGAACTCGCTGATGAGAACGCTCTTGTTGCGCTCGGGTTTAACCCATTCGCCAATTACGGCAATTACCAATTCGTAATAACGTGCAGGCGATTTTACCGGGTCGTTTTGATAGCGCAGATTGGCCTCGAGCGAAGCTTTATTCAATACGAATGATTTATACGCTCCGTCATAGGCCATCGACTCATCGTTCAGCTCAATGGAATCAATGAATTTTTCGATTGATTTGGGCATTGCACCCATGCCCGATTTCATTGCCTGATTCTTGAAATTAATCAGATCCAATCCCATTTGATAGGCGTAGATTTTTGATTCTGCATCGCGAAATGGGGTAATGAAACTGCTGGTTTTGTCATTTGCACCAAGCGCATTCATTCGCGCAGTGCGAACGGAGTCTCGAAGCGAAAAAAACGTTTCGGCCTGCAGCGAACTCATTTTAAACGATGGATACGCTGCGGAAAAGGCGCGTTCTTCTTTCGTTCGCTGAAGGATGTGGTTGCAATAGGGAGCGCTTGATCCGGTTACCTGCGCATCTGTGATGTTCACGCCCGATAGCGATAGCGTCAGTTCATCGGCGGGCAGCAAGTACAGTGAAATGCTCTGCCGATTGTAGTCAATAATGAAATAGTTGGCTGTGGCTTGTTCAATGAGCAGGTCAAACTTTCCTTCAGCATTGAGTTTCACAGTGTCAATTCTTCCTTGGTGTTTTAACAAAAAGAAATCACGTTGCGGATTGCTGATTGCTCCTTTCAAGTTGGTCTTTCCAACCTGGCTTGTCGCAATAAGTGGCAGTGCCATCCAAAGGCAACATGCAATCAGGATTGTCAACGCGTGCTTCATGGCTTTAGGTTCAGTGCAATGCTGAGTTCATCCAATTGTTTTTGGTCGATCGTGCTTGGTGCATCGATCATTACATCGCGGCCACTATTGTTTTTCGGGAATGCAATGAAATCGCGAATGCTTTCAACTCCTCCAAAGAGTGCGCACAGACGGTCGAAGCCAAAGGCAATACCACCGTGCGGGGGAGCGCCATACTCAAATGCGTTGAGCAAGAATCCGAATTGCTTCTGCGCTTCTTCCGGAGAAAATCCGAGCAGGTTGAACATACGCGCCTGAATGTCGCGGTCGTGTATACGAATCGAACCGCCACCTATTTCGACACCGTTCAACACGAAGTCGTACGCATTGGCGCGTGCTTCGCCCGGTGAAGTTTCGAGCAAATGGAAGTGTTCGGGTTTGGGTGCTGTAAACGGATGGTGCATAGCAAACCAACGGCCTTCCTCTTCGATCCATTCTACCAATGGAAAATCAACAACCCACAACGGTTTGAAATCATCTGGATTGCGCAGGTTGAGCTTCGCGCCCATGAGCAAGCGAAGTTCACTCAATTGCTTACGCGTGCTGTTGAGGTCGCCTGAAAGTATCAGCATCAAGTCGCCGGCGCTGGCACCTGAAGTGTGTGCAATCAACTTCCAGTCTTCCGCAGTGTAGAATTTGTCTACTGATGATTTGGATGTGCCATCCTCGTTATACATGCAATAAACAAGGCCTTTGGCACCGATTTGCGGACGCTTCACCCATTCGGTCAGTTCGTCTACTTGCTTGCGTGTGTAATTGGCGCAGCCTGGAACAACAATCCCCAAAACAGCTTCAGCACTATCAAATATCGCAAAGCCCTTCCCTTGCATGGAAGGTGTGAGGTCTTGAAACTCCATTCCAAAACGCACATCGGGTTTGTCATTTCCAAAGCGACGCATCGCATCATCATAGGTCATGCGAGGTACACCTGCAATGTCAATTCCTTTCACGGTCTTGAAGAGATGACGCACTAATCCTTCGAACGTATTCAGAATGTCCTCTTGCTCCACGAAGGCCATTTCGCAGTCGATCTGCGTAAATTCCGGCTGACGGTCGGCGCGTAAGTCTTCGTCTCGGAAGCAACGTACAATTTGGTAGTAACGGTCATAGCCCGCTACCATCAATATCTGCTTAAAGGTTTGAGGCGATTGAGGAAGGGCGTAGAATTGTCCGCCGTTCATGCGCGAAGGCACTACGAAGTCGCGAGCTCCTTCAGGTGTACTCTTAATCAAGTAGGGAGTTTCCACTTCCATGAAAGCAAGTGAATCGAGGTATTTACGCGTTTCGATACCGATGCGATGGCGCAGCATCAAATTATTCTTCAACGGGTTTCGGCGTAAATCGAGATAGCGCCATTGCATGCGCAAGTCGTCACCACCATCGCTCACGTCTTCGATAGTGAATGGTGGAGTTTTGCTGCCGTTGAGTATTTCCAATTTAGCAACCTGCAGTTCAATATCGCCGGTAGGCATGTTGGGGTTTTTCGCAAAGCGCTCGATGACGGTGCCTGTGGCTTTCACAACAAACTCGCGGCCCAGCGAACGTGCCGCCTGCATGATTTCAGAGGCTGTTTTGCCTTCTTCGAAATACAGCTGCGTAATACCATAGCGGTCGCGGAGATCGACCCAAAGCATTCCGCCTTTATCGCGTGTGCGCTGCACCCAGCCGCTCAATGTAACCTCTTGTCCGTTATGTTCAATGCGGAGTTCTCCGCAGGTGTGTGTTCTGTGCATACAATAAGAAAATGAGAATAGGTGCAAAGATAGTTCGTGCCGTCTTAGAACTTCGTAGTTCTGTATGTGTCTCTGCGGATAGTTTTTTTACCGCAAAGGCGCAGAGAAAATGCAAGAGGATAATGAAGGTAGTTGTTGATGTTTCAAAACTTCGTAGTTCTGTCTGTGTCTCTGCGGATAGTTTTTTTACCGCAAAGGCGCAGAGATAATGCAAGAGGATAATGAAGGTAGTTGTTGATGTCTCAAAACTTCGTGGTTCTCTCCGCGTCTTTGCGGTTAATTTTTTACCGCGCGATGTAGGGGAAATGAAAACGGCCCGCCGAAGCGAGCCGTTTAAATATTCTTTATTTAGGACTATTTCAAAGTGAAGTTAACCGGTATGGTCATCACCAATCGAACTGGACGTCCGTTTTGCTTGGCTGGAGCAAATTTCTTGAGTTTTCTCACAGCGTTTTCTGCTACCTTACTCAAGTTTGGACCGCCTTGAACGCCGCGTTGAACACGCACGCCGGTTACTGATCCATCCTTCTCAACCACAAACTGCACATAGACTTTACCTTGGATGTTGTTTTCCTTTTCCATTTCAGGATAAGGAGCGTTTTCCATGATGTCTTTTTGCATCTGCAATTCACCTCCCGGATATTGTGGCATCTCTTGAGCAAACGAAACCGGTTCCTCTGGCTTCACTTCTTCAATGATAGTTACCACTTCAACCGGACCTACCGGACCATCATCACCTTCTTGTGTAACAGTTGAAATGTTTTGGTCTTTCAACTCTTCCACTGCCGGTGGTGGATCTTTCACCTCTTCTTCCGTTACCTCGATTTCGGTGAACTTAATTTGCTCAACCGTTGGCGGTGGCGGCGGCGGTGGTGGCGGTGGTGGTGGTGGTGGTGGCTCCTCCGGATTGGTTGGAGGCGGGGCCAACATCTCAACAATTTTCTCAGCTGGAATCTCCACTTTCTCTTCAGCTTTTTTGCCGAAAATCATGGGAGCCGTAAATCCGGCACCGGCTATAAACACGGTAGTTCCAAGGGCAATACCCAAGGTCATTCCGTGGCCTTTGCGAATTTTGTAGGCACCATATTCTTTGAACTTGTCTTGGAACACAATGTCGTTGCGCTCCTTGTTCAGAATGTTGGTCCAGCTGACGTCTAAGCTCACGGCGGTTACCACAACCGCTATTATGAGCACTACAATTAAACCTGTCATAGCTGTAAGTTTTTGGTTAGTATTGAATCCGTAAGTTGATACCGCTTAGTAGCAACGAGGTTCAATGCCTGTTTATTTTTTCTTCAAATCCAATTCTGATGAGCGCTGGCGAACTGCGATGGCTTCCGATTCAGCCATATCTTGAATGGCGCGTTTGCGCACATTGCAAATGTTGAGTTCATCCATTGCACCAATTACATTTTTGAACTTGGTTTTGTCTACGGTTTTAATCACCACAAACGGTGCGTCCTTCGCGCCAACCACTTGCTTGTAGGCTTCTTCGTAGGTAAGCTCGTCAATTTCCTTGCTTTCGAGCTTTGCCTTCAATTGAACTACTTGGTCATTCACACGCATGTTTTTATCAAGCATGATTTTTCGAAAACCATCTTTTGATAAATCGGTTAGAATGAGTTCTGTGGTATCGGGCTTATAAGCACCGGAGTAATAAAACACTTCATTTTCATTTTCGCCAAGGAGCAGGGTAGTTGCCAATGCATCGTCTAGCTTGGTCTTATCCTCCTTGTCATCCACCTCTTTCGGGTAGATAATCTCCATGGCTTTCGGCTTCGCTAGTGTTGCTGCAAGCACGAAGAACGTAAGCAAGAGGAACGCAAGATCGACCATGGGGGTCATGTCGATTCGTGCTGAACCTTTCTTTGCTTTCTTTTTTCCGCCTTTACCACCGCCGCCTTCTGCTATTTCTGCCATTGTATTTGGGTCTTAAGAGGTTGGTTGTTATTGTGCGTTCAGATTTGCATCTGCATTGGTATCCGATCCTTCCAAGTTGGTTACCATGTTAAATTGAAAAATCTGCTTGTCACGGAAAACGTCGATGACCTTTTCGATTTTGGCATATTCAGTATTCGCGTCGGCCTTTATAGCGTAGCGTAAACCATCTTCTTTCAATTGCTCTCTGGTTAGCCCTTGCTCGGTAGCGTCATCCACGAAAGCATAATAGCCTTCTTGAATCCAATCACCAAGTTGATTATTGAGTGAATCTAACGGTATACCCTTACCCACTTCGTCGAGCGCATTCTTAATATCATCATCACCTGAGATGTATTGTGGAAGCAAGGCAACGGGTTGACCAAAGGTTCCCATTTTAGAAAAGTTCTCAATTTGTTCTTGGGTCATCTTCAATCCCGGGTATCTCACCATCATGCGATTGATGAGTTTCTCTCTTACGGTGCGCCCTGAAATGTCGAAATACGCGCGACCGGCTGTGTCGATGGTTATCAGCATCACCTTTTCGGGAAGCTGTGTCAACGAGGTCGAGGATGGTGGATCTGCTTCGATAGGTTCCATATTACGAAACTTAGCGGTGAGCATGAAGAACGTTACCAGTAGGAAAGCAAGGTCAACCATTGGAGTCATATCCAATGAAGGCGCTGTAGATGATGATCTAGTGCCTGAGCGGTTGCTGTGCGATTTCGCTATCTTGATTTTTGACATCGTTCTGCTGTTATTTTCGAGTGAATACTAGCAAAGCAATTAGTGCTTTGAAGCAAATGTCTGCGCAACAGAGAAGCCTGCTTCGTCAATACCGTAGGTAAGTTGGTCAATACGATTACTGAAGAAGTTGTACAACAAGATGGCAAGAGCCGAAGCCAAGATTCCGAGGAATGTGTTTACAAGTGCCTCAGAGATACCTACTGAAAGTTGAGCAGGATCAGGAACACCGGCAGCCATAGCCGAGAACGACTTGATCATACCGGATACAGTACCCAACAGACCGATCAATACTCCCAATGATGCAGAAGTTGATAGAATAACGAGGTTCTTGGAAAGCATCGGTAATTCGAGTGAAGTAGCTTCTTCAAGCTCTTGCTTCAACGCGGTTACCTTGGTTTCTTTATCCATGGTGTGGTCAGATTCCAATACTTTGTATTTCATCAAACCGGCACGCATTACGGCTCCAACAGAACCCTTTTGCTTATCGCATGCAGCGATAGCAGCATCAATTTGACCGTTGTTTAGCAAGGCGCGAACGTTTTGAACGAATTTGTCAACGCTGCCTGTGCCGCGAGCTTGGAAAAGACTGATCAATCGCTCCAAGAAGAAAGTAAGTACAATGATGTTTACGGCAATAAGGAAAGGCACGATGAATCCGCCTTTGTAGATTGTTCCGTAGAGGTTACCGTCGATCGGATGTCCCAGATGTGGGTCGCCGCCTTCGAAATTGGCGGGATTACCCAGTACAAACATGTAAATAAGCACACCCACGATGAGGGCAACGGGGATGGCGATGTAGGGGAAGATCGAGCTGAAATTGCTGCCTGACTTCTTGCTCATAGCATTTGTGGTTTTTATGGTTTTAAAAAAATGATGTTTGATATGGTATTTCCAGGTCCTCGGGAAGGATTCCGAAAATTGAGGCGCGAACATACTACATGTTCACGTAATTTCTACTACCGATTGAGTCACAATTAACCTACCGGTAAGATGTTTATTTCAAATGAAATCGGCCCGCATGCGGGCCGATTTCTAAAATGATATTCATTTTCAGTGTTTACTGAGGTAGTCAGCTACATCTTCATGCGTCTCTTTCAATCCTTCACTGCCTTTGGTCCAGTTGGCAGGACAAACTTCTCCGTTCTCTTCGAAGAACTGAAGGGCGTCAACCATACGCAATGCTTCATCAACATTTCTGCCCAACGGCAGGTTATTTATGAGTAAATGCTGTATAATTCCTTTTTTGTCGATAAGAAACAGACCGCGAAACGCGGTCATTGGTCCCGTAGCTGTGAGGTTGCCTTCCTCGTCGTATGTGTATTCTCCTCGAAGAACACCATAAGCATCGGAAATGGTTTTTGTGGTATCTGCTACAATCGGATATGTGATGCCCTTGATACCCCCCTGCGCTTTGGTCATTTGCAACCAACCCCAGTGCGATTCCTCTGTATCCGTGGAACAAGCAACAAGCTGCACTCCCCGACTTTCGAACTCAGCCAGTTTCTCTTGAAAGGCGTGAAGTTCTGTCGGACACACAAAAGTGAAGTCTTTGGGATAGAAGAATAGTACCACGTGTTTTTGGCCAACGTATTGTTCCAATGAAAAATTTTCTGATACGGTAGTGCCGTTAATTACTGCCTTAGCCTTGAATGATGGGGCTTTCTTTCCTACTAATGATGCCATAATGTTTTATTGATTTTGTTGAATGTTCTAAACAAATTAATGCACGAGTGGTTCATTAGATATGCAGCGCTCGCTTGCCGGTGGCGTCGAGTGCGGCTTCTTTGAAACTCTCGGTAAATGTTGGATGCGCATGGCTGATACGACCAATGTCCTCGGCGCTTGCGCGGAATTCCATTGCTACCACAGCTTCTGCTATCAAGTCGGCTGCTCGCGGACCAATCATGTGTACGCCCAAAATTTCGTCGGTCTCCTGATGAGCCAACACCTTAATCAGGCCATCCAGATCCATGCTTGCGCGCGCCCTGCCACTGGCTTTAAAAGGGAAACTACCCACTTTGTAGGCAACGCCTGCAGCCTTCAGCTGCTCCTCTGTTTGACCAACGGCGGCAACTTCAGGCCAAGTATAAACTACGCCCGGGATAAGGTTGTAATTGATGTGTGGCTTCTGCCCGGCAATGGTTTCAGCAACGAAAACACCTTCTTCTTCGGCCTTGTGCGCCAGCATAGCGCCCTTCACAACGTCACCGATGGCATAGATACCGGGAACCGAGGTCTGAAGATGGTCATCCACCGCCACGCGGCCGCGGTCGTCTACCGTAATTCCTACTTTATCCAAACCTAAGTTATCCGTATAAGCCTTGCGACCAACGGCAACCAACACATAATCACCCTCCAACACAAGCTCACCGCCTTTTGCATCGTCTGCCTTTACGGTTACGGTTTTGCCTTTAGTGGTAACCTCCTTGACCTTGTGTGATAAGTGAAAGTCGAAGTTGATTTTCTTGAGTGACTTCTGCAATTCCTTACCCATGGTGCGGTCCATAGTTGGAATAATGCTATCCATGAATTCCACCACGCTGACTTTAGCACCCAAGCGACCATAAACACTGCCCAACTCCAATCCGATAACACCACCGCCGATGATGATGAGGTGCTTTGGTACCTCTGTCATTTCAAGCGCTTCGGTGCTGGAGATGATGCGTTTCTTGTCGATAGTGATAAACGGCAAGGATGCCGGCTTAGAGCCTGTTGCAATGATTGCGTTCTTTGTTTGAAGCGAAGTGGTTTTACCATCTTCGTGCTGAACGGTAATCGTGTTTTTATTCTCAAACGAACCGTGACCGTGAAAAACGGAAATCTTGTTTTTCTTCATCAAGAAGTTGATGCCGCCTACGGTTTGCGTTACCACATCCTGCTTGCGCTTAATCATTTGCTTGAGGTTCACCTTCGGCTCGCTTTTCAAGTCGATACCGTGCTCTGCAAAGGTGTGCGTCGCATTGTGAAAATGCTCAGATGAATCGAGCAACGCTTTGCTTGGAATACACCCTACGTTGAGACAGGTTCCACCCAATGTGTTGTAGCGCTCAACCAATGCGGTTTTCATGCCTAGTTGGGCGCAACGTATGGCTGCAACATAACCTCCGGGACCTGATCCGATAATGACAACATCGAAATTTTCCATACCACGTTTTTAGAATCGCAAATTTACTGCTCGTTTCCTCCCCACGGCTTATTATTGTTTCGATTTTGAAGGACAATCCGCATTGAAGAAAATCTACATATTACATCTCGGTAATTACTTGCTCAAGCCAGACACGGGTGTGGCCCAGAAGACATTTGCCATGGCCGAAGCTATGAGAAGCTACGGGCGTGAAGTGTTGCTTGTGGCCATCAGCGACCAACTAAAACCGGATACCCTGCCGGCATTTCTCGAAATTAGAACGGTTCCTAAGGCGGACTATCTGCTCGAAGCGCATCGTTTTTTTGAGTCACTCCACCCGAATGATCTGGTTCTTTTCAGGTATCCATTCGCATCACATGGTCTATTAAACTTGGTCGAACGATATGGTCGTCAAATCATCTTCGAACACAACACCATAGAGCAGGCTGAAATGCTCCTTATGCAACGCGAGCATTTTAATCGACAACCTTTATCTTGGAGCTGGAGCTATTGGAAGTACGCCGCTCAAACCCATGTCATGAAGTCAACTGAGGAGTCCCGTTTGGGCCCTGCTATTTTATCTCACGCACTCGGGGGTATTTGTGTCAGCGATGAAATTCGACACTATGAATGCACAAGACACAAGCATTACAGAGCTGTAACCATAGCCAACGGAGCCGAAAAACTCACTCATTTCAACCTGTCGGCACCGGCCTTGGAGGAGGAGTTGGTGGTAACCATGCTTATCGGATCTGAGGCTATCTGGCACGGTTATGAGCGCTTGTTAGCTGGATTAATGCTGAATCCTGTTTTGTCAAAAAGAGTGGTAATACAAATTATAGGTATTGACCAACCAACTTCCTTTACATGGCCTTCCCCCCACAACCACAGGGTAGAATGGTTGGGCAAAAGGACAAAGCAAGAGATCAGCGAATTATTGAATCATTGTCATATTGCTGCAGGCACACTCGCGCTTTATAGGAAGTCAATGAAAGAGGCGTCTCCGCTGAAGGTGCGTGAGTGCCTTATGCTAGGACTGCCCATGATTATCGGTTATGTAGACACGGATGTAAGCGTGGATAGTCGTTTTCAGCCTTATCTATTCAACGTGGAAAACAATGATTCGCCAATCGACTGGGTGGCTGTTGAAGCCTGGTACATCAAGTTAATTGAACAGCCTAATCGCCGTCAAACACTGGCAATGTTGTCCTCTGATGTACTCTCGATGAATACTAAGGCCAAACGATACCTGGATTTTTTGGATGATTTGAGCTAGTAATCCTTGGGTCAAATGATGGTGAAGGATGTTCTATATTTGCGTCATGCGTTTAGACCCGTTCATAACCGACTTGCTCTACGATCACGATTGTGTTATTCTGCCAGAATTCGGCGGAATGGTAGCCAACTATCGCTCGGCAAGATTGAATGTTATTTCGCATGTTATTCAGCCTCCATCGAAATCGATTGGGTTCAACCCGAGCCTCAAATACAACGATGGATTACTCACCAATTACGTTTCAGCTGCCTTGGGCATGAGCTACAAGGACGCGGCGGCTCTGGTAGCGCAAACCATTGCAGAATACCAGCAAATGTTGGCTGCTGAAGGCAGATTTTCTATCGACCGCATAGGTGTGTTTTACAAAGATCGTTTCGGTCAGGTGCAGTTTATTCCCGAGGAGCAGGAGAATTTTCTCATGTCGTCATATGGTCTGAAACCCATTCAGCTTAAACTTGTTGGTGGAATGACAAATCTGGATTCCTCCAAAATAATACCGATGAATGGTGCAAACACCCGCCCTTGGAAAGTAGCTGCTGCCATTTTGTTGCCGGCGCTTTTGGCGGGTTCATGGGTGTTGGGAAGCCGCGTTGGGAAACACGACGAAATGAGTTTCGCTTCAATGAATCCGTTTGGTGAGCCGCGCAAAGAATCGGTCTACGCTCCCGTGGAGTCATCTTGGGATCTTGCCATGACGTTTTCTATGCCGAATTACGACTACTTGCTGAACAACATTGAATCGATGCCGATTGATTTCGTGAATGGTGTTGCTGACCCCGAGGGTATTGAAATGAAGGAGCGTGTTCTTTCTTCAGAAGCCAGTACGCCCGACACAGAAAAGTCTGAGCCTGTTGTTGCCAATCATGCTGCCAAAGCGTCTTCTGAGCCAAAGGCGGTAAAGACAGCCTCGAATACTGCTTCAGCCTATTCACTTATAGGCGGGGCCTTTCAGGTGAAAGAAAATGGTCAGCGTCTAATCGATCAACTCCGCGCTCAGGGTTACGATGCTCAATTCGCAGGAATGCGCGATAATCTTCATTTGGTTGCATACGGTCATTTTAGTCGACGTGAAGATGCCGAGGCTGTAAAAACCAAAGTGCAAGCGTCCGGAGCCAAGGCCTGGATTCGCACCAACCAATGAGAGCAATGATTTCCCTTGTCGGTATTCGTAATATCATTTTTGATTTTGGTGGAGTTTTATTTGAAATCGACTACGATTTGCCTGCACAAGCATTCGATGATTTGGGGTTTGCCGGTTTTCGTGATTTATATACCCAAGCAGCGCAAAACCCGATGTTCGATTTATTGGAAACCGGAAAGGTAGCCAATGATGAATTCCTTGATTTTCTCCATCAGCACGTGCCTCATGCTACCCGCGAGCAAGTGACTCACGCCTGGAATGTTATCCTCTTGCACATTTTACCTCAGGAGGTGGAGTTTGTGAACGCGTTGCGTAAGTCGGGAATACGAACGTTTTTGTTGAGCAATACAAATGCAATTCACGTTGCGGAATTTGAGCAGATGATAGCCGATAGCATGGATGTGCGTGTGTTTCGAGAGGCGTTTGAAAAGATCTACTACTCGAATGCGATTGGCCTTAAAAAGCCTCATCCGGAAACCTTTTTAGAAGTGTGCGCTTGGAATGGTTTGAAGCCGTCTGAAACTCTTTTTATTGACGACAGCAAACAGCATGTGGAAGGTGCGCTTCGCGCAGGTCTTCATGCGTATCATCTGCAGCCCGGTGAGCGGGTGAGCGAGCTGCTCAGAAATGCCTAGTATCTAATCTTCCGCTATTTCAATAGCAGATTCGTTTTCGATAATTATACCGGGCACACCGTTCGCGTCTTTCGTGACAATGCCGGTTACGCAAATGGTTTTTTCTTTCAGAAATTCATGGGGTTGATAACTGAAATTGGGCACGTTCTGATTGAAAATAGTGACGGTGAAAACATGGTTCGGAAACATCTTGTCGAGGTTTAAAAAGATGTTGCCTTTCGACGACAACTTGGAGCTAACCACTTTTCCGCATACGGTTATTTCATCGCGCTTACCCGCATAAAGCGCAGCTTGTTGCGTGTTGAATGTATTGCGCGGAAGTTTTGTGGCATCGATCGGCTCAACATCGGCCGAATGTTGTTTGTCTGCCAGCCAATGTTGCAGGTGTATGGTTGACTCTAATTGCTGCTCAGCATCGTCGCTCAGCTTGTGAAAGAAGTTGAGACCGGTTACTTTTTCAATGCTGTCGATAGAGCACACATAGTGCTTCAATTCAAATTCACATTTGCTGTTCGGCATGATGAAGCCAATGGCTTCGTTGTGCTCTAGGTCCAAAATCACTTTGTAGTAGTAGCTCGGAATGCTCACTTTGTTGGTGCCGAGTTCCAGCTTTTTAAGGTCGGTCGATAGCACACCGCCTGTAGTCACGAACAGCGGTGAACCATGTCGTACGCATGCACTGCGCATGGCATCTTCCAAGTCGGCCCAGCGCCCGCGGTTCAGGCCGGGAGTTTGTGGCGACATATTGCTGTAATAATAACTTTCGGACAGCGCTTTTTTGGAATAGCGAAAGTCCGCTGAGGGTGCAAGGTGGCCGCGGTCATAACCAAAGCCTTCTGTCTTGGTTTTGCCTTCTGCTGTTTTCGTTTTCCGCGCATAATCTTCATCTACGGCCGAACCTGTTTTGATGAGTGGATCAGTTCGAAAGTCGTTCGTGCGGCCTTCGGTGCCGGTTGCCACCTCGGGCAGTATCATGTGCGCAACCCATTTAGCCTGCTCGTGCGATTCGTCGTACACTAGGGCGTAGGCGGTGTGATAAATTACTTCGTCGCACGAGGCTGTTTCTGGCAAACCCACTTGAGCCAGTTGATGGCGCATCGATTGAAATTTCAGCTCCTCGAGCGCGCCGGATAGACTGTCGTGTGCGGCTTTCAGTGAAGCGATTTGCGCGCTGGTTGAGGCAATTTTTGTTTCCAGTGTTTGAGCGGAAAGCGAGGAAACAAGAAAAAAAACAGGCCACACGAAGTGACCTTTTTTTAATGTATCAAGAATTGTTTTCATTGTGTTTGTTTTATAAATCGGCCAACCAAAGGGAGGCGTTCATCAGCAGGCGGCTGTGGTTAAGTGCCGACCACCCATTAAAGAGCACATCGCCGGATGCCGTCGAATAAATATCATTCTCTTTGAGGCATCCGCTGAAAACAAGCAGTGCAAAAGAAGATACTCCATAATAACTTCTCATTGATTTGATTGAATCAGAACCTCAAATGTATTCATTGTTATCAAAAAACTACATGCGCATCAGCAAACGAGTTGTCTGCCTACTGCGTTGCTCTAGAAGCAGTTCTTTACCTGCGCTCACCTGCGCAACTATCGACTCGTTTCCATGCCGCACGGTCATCAATTGAAGTTGCGTGTTATATCTGGTCATATAATGTGGACCAAGCTGTTTCAGCAACTCTGACATCTTGTAGTCATCCTGATCGAATACAATTGAAAAGCTGATGGCGGAGTTTTCCATGAGATGCACTCTGATACCTATCACTGATAGGACGTCGAAAATCTCTTTCAAATTATCCTCGACGATAAAGCTGAAATCGCGCGTGGAAACGGAAAGGAGAACTTGGTTTTCTTTGAGTATAAAGCAAGGAATCAAGTGGTCGTTTTCGGTGCTCTCCTCGATGATTGATCCGGCCGCTGCGGGATCAACAAACGATTTAATGTGCAGCGGAATCCCCTTGTTCTGAAGCGGCTTGATGGTTTTCGGGTGAATAACGCTTGCCCCGTAATAGGCCAGTTCAATAGCTTCTTTAAACGAGATACGGTCGAGCTTAACGGTGTCTTGAAATTTCTTGGGGTCTGCATTAAGCATACCGGGCACGTCCTTCCAGATAGTAACATCCGATGCGTTCAGCAAATAGGCCATGATCGATGCGGTGAAGTCGGAACCTTCTCTTCCAAGCGAAGTTGAATGCCCGTCGGTGGTGCTGCCAATGAACCCCTGGATAACGCAAACCTTTTTTTCGGACAAGGCTCTTTCAATCGGCAAAATGCGGCTGGCACTCACCTCCCAATTCACACGGGCATCGCGGTAGCGGCTATCGGTAATGATGATGTCGCGTGCGTCGATCCAAAGCGATGAGATTTCTTGATAGGATAAATACGCTTGAACGATGGCGGTAGAAATCAACTCACCAAATCCAATGAGCGAATCATAATCTTGATCGAAATTGCCCGAGCCCGTATTGTTCAAAACGCGCTTAAAGGCTTTAAGCTGCGCTCGGAGTGCATCGCTTCCGGTTGTGTCATCGCCAAACAACTCTTCTACCATCTGCTCGTGGTAGCGGGTGAGTTCTTCCAATTCTACTTGATAAGGCTCACCTCGGAATCGCGCTGCATGAATACGTTCAATGGCGTTAGTTGTTTTTCCCATGGCGCTAACCACCACAACAAGCGAATCGTTGCAGAACGAGCGCACGATGTCGCACATGTTGCGAACCGCCGCACTGTCTTTAACACTAGCACCCCCAAATTTGAAAACCTTTATCATGCAAGAAAACGTATTGTCGGTTGCGAATGTATTCGAATTACGCCAAGTTCATTTTTCGGATATCGGCCAGAAGCATCTTGCCGTTGGTCCACTCGGGGTCGAGCATTGCGCTGTATTTGCGGTAGAAATTCAGGGCAGGCTCATTCCAATCAAGCACTTGCCAGGTCATGCCTGCGTAGTTTTTTTCAATGCACAGTTTCAGGCACGCTTCGAATAGCTCGGCCCCAATGCCTTGCCCGCGCAGCGCTTCTTTCACCACGATGTCTTCCAGGTAAAGCATTCTGCCTTTCCAGGTAGAATAGCGCACATAATGAAGAGCAATGCCAACAATCTCTCCGTTCATCTCGGCCACAAAAAGACCGAATACGGGGTTTTCGCCAAAACCATCCCTCAGCATTTCACTTTCGGTATTCGTGACTTCCTGAGGTGCCCGTTCATATTCGGCAAGCTCCCTCACGAGCTGCATTACCTGCGACACATCGTGGGGTTGCCCGCGACGAATTATCCATTGTTTCATGTGGCAAAACAAACACGGAAATGGAGATTTTGGAAGAATGCATTCCGATTGTTCTTGTGTGTGGTATTTTTGTACTATGTCGAGTGTTCGTTTGGATAAAGTATCTGCCTTGCTCAAGCGCGAGCTTTCAACCTTGTTTCAGCAAAACATGCACACCATGTTTGAAGGCATGATGATAACGGTTACGCAGGTGCGTGTGTCGCCCGATTTGGGTGTTGCTAAAGCGTACCTGAGCTTTTTTCCAACCGATAAAAAGCAACGTGGAATTGAGTTGGCTCAAGAGAAAAAGGGGCACTTGCGCAAGCTCCTGGCAGACCAGGTGGGCAAGCAACTTCGCAAAATTCCGGAGCTCAGTTTCTTTGTCGACGACTCATTGGATTATTTCGAGGAAATTGACCGCTTGCTCAAGAGGGGGTAATCGTGAATGTTGGTTTCTACATAGCGCGCAGGCATTTGTTTGCCAAAAAGTCTAAGGGTATTATCAATTTTATTTCGGGAATTTCCATGGTGGTAGTGGCGTTCATTACGGCTGCTATGATTGTGGTGATGAGCGCATTCAATGGAATAGATGAATTGGTAAAGGCTATATTTTCGAATGTTGACGCGCCACTCACCATCGTGCCGGTGGAAGGAAAAGTTATTCCGGATTCATTGATCCATGCCGATGGCATTCTTGGCATCGATGGCATAATTGGATTCAGCAGGGTAATCGAAGAAGATGTTCGTCTCTCGCACGAAAACAGTTACGCTATTGCAACCGTGAAGGGCGTTGAGTCGAATTACGCCGATTTTTCTCCGATTGATACGGCAATTGTCGATGGTGAATATTTACTGGAGTTGGATAGTATGCCCTTGGCTATTGTGGGCTCGGGCATTCAAATGGAACTCGATATGCCGCTGCGCGAATATGCGCCGACCATCATGGAAATTGCTGCGCCAATTCGTGGTCGACGCATTTCAGAGTTCAAGGAAGAGGCATTCAATCAGGAGCATGTAGCAGTGAGCGGCGTGTTTGCTATCAATGCTGAGCTGGATGCGAAATACGTTTTGGTGCCGCTCAGTTTTGCGCGCACACTATTCGGAATGAACGATGTCGTTTCAAGTGTCGATGTTTTTACTTCTGAGCAATCAGACCCCAAAAAGATTGCGCCGTTGCTTCAGCAGCAATTCGGTGACGCCGTGCGCATCATGACGCGTGAAGAAAAGAATGCCCTCATCTATAAAACCAATGCAAGCGAGAAATGGGCAACGTTCTTGATTTTGCTCTTCATTTTTCTAATCGCGTGTTTCAATATCATCGCCTCGTTGACCATGTTGGTTATCGAGAAGAAACGCGACATTTTTACGTTGAACTCAATGGGCATCGATACACGCGGTATTCAGCGGATATTCATCTATGAAGGAGTGCTCATAAATGTTATTGGCGCCGGTCTGGGTGCCTTGGTGGGCCTTGCGTTGTGTTTTGCTCAACAACATTACGGCCTTATAGAAATGACCGGAGGCGCCGTAGAAAGCTATCCCGTTAAAGTCGATTTCGGAGATGTTGCCGGCATTCTTACAGCCGTGGTCGTGGTAGGCGCCCTCTTTTCATCCTTGCTCGTGCGCACACTTGTGCGTCGCTTCGCAGGTAATGCGATGATGAACCGGGGCTCCGTCAGTTAACACTGGCCTGTGAGAATATTCGATTTCGTGAAATATTCAAGGGTAGGCATGGTTATACCTTCACTTATCTCAATACAGCGATACTTTGAAACACGTCAAGCGAATAGGTTGGATTCTGTTGGGGATATTCCTCCTGCTTTCCCTCGCCATATTCATTGTCCTTCGGTTCTATGAAGATGAAATCGGAACCTATGCAGTGCAGAAGCTGAAAACACAGGTAGAAACAAAGTTCGAAGTAGGTGATGTGGGTCTTGCTTTTTGGAAAACGTTTCCAAATGCTTCTGTTGAATTGAATGATGTTTTTGTGGAGGAGCGAGGTGATAAGCCCGATACGCTTCTACACGCTCAAGCCATTTATCTCAAGTTTAATTTATGGGATGTTTTTCGCGGCTCCTATCGCGTGGATGAAGTTGAAATCACAGGAGGTTCGCTCTATCTGGGCATCGACGCTCAGGGTAAAAATAACTGGGAAGTGTGGAAGGCTTCATCCAGCGATACCTCCAATTTTGAAATTGAATTGGAAGAAATTTCATTATCCGATACGCGGGTTGTTTACAACGACATATCCTCAAACTTCAAGTTGGATGTGCTTGCCATTCAAGCCTCCGGTAACGGTAATTTTTCAGCGAGAAATATGGATGTAGAGGTTACGCTCGATTTATTCGTTGAAAATGTGAACAGTGATGGCGATGTATACCTCGAAAAACAGGAGCTCGCAGGAGGAGTTGCTATGCATGCCGACCTTGATCGGAATGCCTATACATTCGAGCCGGGCGAAATCACGTGCGGCGATTTACAAGTGGTTGTTCAGGGCAATATGAATGCAAACGGCAATGGGTCCATGGAGTTCATAGTAGATGCTCAGGACCAACTCATCGAAGATGCCTTGGATGCATTGCCTGCTGCGATACGAAAGAAGACCCAAGGATATAAAGTTAACGGCGATTGCACCGGAAGGGCAACTATTTCCAGGGAAAAGGAAACGGATGCCGTAATGGTTGATGTTGATTTAAAGGTGAGCGACGGAACACTGCGAATGAAGGAAGAGGGAGTTGCGCTGGAGGATATCGCAACCAACTTTCACTATGTGAGGGGTGGTAAGAAGGATAAGATTCAAGTGAAGACCTTTCAATGCGCATTGGACGGTAGTCATATTGAGGCATCAGGAAGTATTGTAGGGTTTGAAACACCTGCTCTCGATGTGAAGGTATCGGCTGAACTTGAATTGAAGGACTTGCGCGATTTTCTTGACCTCCAACAAATTGAAGTTTGCGAAGGAAGTATTCGGGCTGAGGCTGCGCTCAACGGGACCCTTCGTTATGTGGAGGCCGACACCTCCTACAATTGGCGCGATATATTGGCCACGGGCCAGGCTCGCGTGGAAGGAGGTTCGTTGAAAATGAAGAATTCGAATCGATTGTTTAATGAAATGGCGGCCGATTTCACATTCGATAAGCAGAACGTTCGCATTGGTCAGTTCGCAGGTAAGGTAAACGGAAGCGATTTTGCTCTTACCGGAACACTGCACAACGTCGTAGCATTCCTGTTCGAGCCGCAAGCCCGTGTTTTCCTGGATGCCGATTTGAAAAGTGAGGTGATCGACTTCACGCAATTGGTCGAGGAGGAAACTTCTACTGCCAGCGAAAGTGATTACGAATTGTTGTTTCCCGCTCTGCTCGATTTCAATTTGAATTGTTCAATCAACAAGTTCGTTTTTCGAAAATTTGAAGCAACAGGCGTGAAGGGTATGGCAGTTCTCGATCAGGGTACCTTAACCGTCGACCCTGTTACGTTTGGGACAGCCAGCGGTAAACTCAGTGCCCAACTGGTGCTGGCACCCATAAGTTCAACCGCCTATCGCATGAATTGTTTGGCCAATGTTCAAGGCATCCACATTGACAATGTGTTCACGGAATTTGAAAACTTCGGGCAAACGTTTATTCAAGATCGACATTTGAAGGGAGTAGCCAATGCGAGCGTGCAGTTTAGAGCTGTACTCACCAATACCCTTGAATTGCCTTCTGATAAAATCGAAAGTGTCATCGACCTGTCTATTGAAAATGGGGAACTCAACAATCTTGAGACTCTTCAGGAAATTGCCGACTATCTGCGCAACAACAAGTTGGTGGCGCCTTTTGTTGATGAAGATCGTTTTGCTGAGAAAATGCGAAACGTCAAGTTCTCGAAACTTGAGAATGTCATTCAAATCAGAAATCGAATGATCACTATTCCGCTCATGGACATACGAAGCACTGCCATGGACATTTCTGCAAAGGGCACTCACACCTTTGATCACGCCATAGATTATGCGGTTGGGTTCAACCTGCGCGACTTGCTGGTGCGAAAACAAAAGGACTTGATGGAAGAGGATGATGGCTTGGGTAAGTCGATGTATATTTCAATGAAAGGCACGGTAGATAATCCTATTTATGCAGTCGACAGAGAATTGGCAAAAGAGGTTCGAAAGGAAGCAATGGAGGCTGAGAAGCAGAATGTGAAATCGTTGCTCAAGGATGAGTTGGGTCTATTTAAAAAGGACGCTTCTGTTGGCTCATACAAAGAAAGCCCTGCTAGCACAGGAAATGCCACTATTCAAGTGGAATGGGAGGAAGAGAATAAGCCAACCCCTGCGCCAACAACCGAAAGACCCGCCGTAAAAACGACTGCTAAGCCTGCTGAAGCGGAGAAGCCAAGCGACAAGAAAAAGAAAACTCCAAAATGGCTGGAAGAAAAAGAATAATGGTCGCTGTAAGTTTGCGCTATGCACCCAATACCCACTGAGTTTTCGGAACGTATTACGGTCCAGTTTCCATCGGATGCGAATCAGTTGCTGAAGGCGTTGGATGAACAACCTGCCGCAAGTGTGCGCTTGAACGCTGCGAAGCAAAAGGTCACTTTTATGGATGCAGTGCAAGTGCCTTGGAATGAAGAGGGGCTGCTCTTGGGAAGTCGCCCCCGTTACACGCTCGATCCTGCGTTTCATGCAGGTTGCTATTATCCTCAAGAAAGTTCTTCTATGGCGTTGCAATGGGTGTTGAAGCACACGGTGCCCTTAGATGCGTCGATTGACGCTCTAGACCTCTGTGCTGCACCGGGAGGAAAGTCGCTCATCATTGCCGATTATCTGAAGAACAACGGCCGACTTGTTTCGAACGAAATCATACGATCACGCGCGCACATTCTAAATGAGGTGCTCGTGAAGTGGGGCTCAACCAATGTTGTAGTCACCAACAATCGCCCTTCGGATATTGGAACATCAGGCATGCAGTTCGACCTGATGGTGGTAGATGCGCCATGCAGCGGCGAGGGCATGTTTCGGAAAGACCCTGACGCACGCCTGGAATGGAATTCCGGTTCGGCCGCCATGTGCAGTCAAAGGCAGCAAGAAATTTTGAGCGATGTAATACCAGCTCTTCGTGAGCAAGGAGTTCTTATTTACTCGACTTGCACGTTTGCCCCGGATGAGAATGAACATGTTATTGCTTCGTTGCTGGCCACCGGTGAGTTTGAGTGTTTGCGCTGGCCCGTGCCGAAGGAATGGCGGGTAAATGTTCTAGATGAAGCAGGAGTGTTTGCCATGCGATTTTTGCCACACCTCACGCCCGGCGAAGGGTTCTTCATTGCTGCGTTGCGAAAAATTACGCCCGCCACTGCCTCACGCGCTAAGTCCAAATCGGTATTCAGTGCGCCCAACAATCAGGAAAAGGCATGCCTGCAACGACTAGGTATTGCAAGTGAGGGAGTTGTGTTGGCTCCCGACGGTGAGCTCTATCAATCAGCATTTACACTTCCCGAATTGAATGCGATGGCTGTGAAACTTTATCTATTGCAACCTGGTGTGCGCATTGGCAAGGTGTTGCGTGGTGAGCTTATACCTGCACATGCACTTGCCCTTGCTCAACTGGAAGTGCTTTCGGATGCCCCGGTGCAGTTGAGCCAACAGCAAGCAATCACGTACCTGCGAGGTGAGTCCTTTGGCGTGGAGGCAGCATCGGGTTGGCATCGGGTTGCATATAATGATAGCGTGCTAGGTTGGATCAAGGTTATTGGTAGTCGCATCAATAATTACTACCCAAAAGAATGGCGTGTGAAGTTAAAGGAGTAACTACATTTGAAGTCACTATTGTGAGTTCCCTGGAAAACATACAGCAGCCGATTGCAAGCGAAATGGAGGCGTTTGAAGATTACTTCAAAACAGCCATGCGAAGTGATAATATGCTGTTGGACAAAATCACACATTACATCATCAAGAGAAAGGGGAAGCAAATGCGGCCCATGTTTGTGTTTCTTTCCAGCAAAGTGTGCGGAGAGGTTACTCCATCTACCTACACAGCCGCCTCTTTAATTGAGTTGTTGCACACAGCAACCTTGGTGCACGACGATGTAGTGGATGTTGCCAATACGCGCCGTGGTTTTTTCTCAATCAATGCACTCTGGAAAAATAAAATAGCCGTTTTAGTGGGCGATTATCTGTTGTCGCGCGGACTGCTCATGAGCGTGGATAAAGGCGAGTTTCAGCTACTGCGCATCGTTTCAAACGCAGTGAAGGAAATGAGCGAAGGCGAATTGCTCCAGCAAGAAAAATCGCGTTTGCTGAACATCACGGAAGAGGTTTATTACGAAATCATTCGTCAGAAAACGGCGTCGCTCATTGCGGCTTGTTGTGAAAGCGGAGCTTCGGCGGCAGGAGCAAATGAGCTGGATGTAAAACGCATGTACGATTTCGGATTGAATGTCGGTCTTGCATTTCAGGTAAAGGACGACTTGCTCGATTACGGATTCGGCGAGAAGATCGGAAAGCCAATTGGAATCGATATCAAGGAGCGAAAGCTCACACTGCCGTTGATAGTAGCTATGCGCAACGCACAGCCTGCCGAGCGAAAGGAGTTGATGTCTATCATCAAGAAGCACAACACCGATGGTGTGAGGGTGAAGCATTTGGTTAATCGTGTTGTGGAGTTGGGTGGCATTGAATACGCGCACAACAAAATGAATCAATACCGCGACTTGGCTATTGATGCTTTGACTCACTTTCCTGAGAGCGCAGCGAAACGATCACTGATCGAGTTGGTACATTATACAATTAACAGGAAGAAATGAGATTTTTACTCTTCTATTCGTTGGTGGCTTTGTTTGCAGCCTCCTGTGGTTCCGCTGAAGTGAAGCAAGCGGCCGACGCTCCAAAACCATTTCAAATTGATGGCACGGAACAGCAGGTATTGAAATCATTCGATGACGGAAAGGTCAAGTCGGCTGTTTATATCGACACTCAATCCCGAAAGAAGGTGGCTGAAGTTGAATTTCATCCAAACGGACAACCCAAAATTGATAAGCGTTTCAGGAATGATACGCTGCAGGGCGAGTCTTGGTGTTATTACGATAATGGAAGCCCCTGGAGTTTAAATACTTTCGATGCCGGGTTGAATCAAGGACTGTATAAGACCTGGCATGAGAACGGCCAGCTCTACATTCAGGGTCAATTCGAGCGTGGTCAGAAATCCGGAGAGTGGTTTACATACTACGCCAATGGAAGCCTCAACACACGCGGTTTTTACCGCAACGATGAGAAGGTCGGGGTTTGGAATTCCTACAATCTCGAAGGCACCATGAAGCGCGAGCAAGACTTCGGATCCGGTAAAAGCCAGTAGTATCATTTTTAACACACCGTTGTTTGAATCCCTTGAATCTCACCCTTCAAGGAGTGGGCGTTCTCAATAATTTACGGTGCAAATCGTTCAAACGTCATGTATAAAATTGTTCTGTTCGCGGCGTGCATGCTATGCACTTGCGCTGCTTTCGCCATCGGCGATGAACTTACCCGTCAGGAATATATTGATACCTGGAAAGAGGAAGCAGTCTATCAAATGGCCACCCATGGCATTCCCGCAAGTATTACGCTTGCGCAAGGAATCTTGGAGAGCCGCGATGGCAATAGCAGATTAGCCAAGGAAGGCAATAATCATTTTGGTATTAAGTGTCACTCCGGTTGGGAGGGCAAGCGCATCTATGAGGATGATGATGCGCGTAACGAGTGTTTTCGTCAGTATCGAAACGGTCGTGAATCGTTCGATGATCATTCGGATTTCTTGAAAAAGCCTCGCTATGCTCAATTGTTTGAGCTCGAAATGACGGATTATAAGGGTTGGGCCAAAGGGCTGAAGGAGTGTGGTTATGCGACCAGCCCGGAGTATGCCAAGTCGCTCATACGCATTATCGAGGAAAATAATCTTCAGCAATACGACGAGCAGGGCCTCATCTATACAAAGCGCAACGAAGTTCCGGATCGCAAGGATGCAACACCCAGTGCCCGACTGCCAATTGCGCAAGAGAAAAAACAAAGCAAGCGAGCCGGAAACCGATCTACCGAGGATCGTCAGGAAATCACACTGGCTGGAAACCACGAAGTACAAGTGAGCGACAATCGCATCAAGTATGTGGTTGTTCGTGAGGGCGACACGCGCGAATCGATTGCGCGTGAGATCGACTTGAATGTATTAATTCTAAATCGCTTCAACGACTTCAGCTCGAAAACATCCTTGAAACCGGGCGACATCGTATATCTCCAACCGAAGCGCACGAAGGCTGCACAGGATGAACACCTTGCAGTAGAGGGTGACACCTGGTTTTCAATTTCGCAAAAGCATGGCATAAAGCTTAAGCAATTATGCAAGTTGAACGGCGCTGGGCCCGATACCCCAATTGCCCTGGGAACGAGGGTGGTTATGAAAAAGAAGTAAATAAAAAAAGTCAACCAAAAGGTTGACTTTTTTGTTGCCCGACCAGGATTCGAACCTAGACAAACTGAACCAAAATCAGTTGTACTGCCATTATACTATCGGGCAAGAACACTTTTGTTCAAAGCGGTCGCAAATTTAATACGCCTTTTCGGATAAACAAGCACTTGCGCTTACTTTGTCGAACAAATTTTTATTCGTGAAAATTCTAGCAAATTATATCAACGGAACGCTGACAGAGCCTGTCAATGGCCGTTATCTCGATAATATCGACCCTTCAACCGGCTTGGTTTACAGCAAGATTCCTGCAGGCGATGCAGCTGATGTGCAGTTGGCCGTTGAGGCTGCCGGGCGGGCTTTCGCATCCTGGTCGCAGATGCCCGCTGCCGACCGTTCGAGCATTCTGGTTCGTTTGGCCGACCTGATTCATGAGCACCGGGAGGCCTTGGCAGAAGCGGAATGTGTTGATAATGGCAAGCCGCGTTCACTGGCCGAGCAAATGGATATTCCAAGGGCCGAAGACAATATCCGGTTTTTCGCAACCGCCATTCTCCACTGGAGTTCAGAGGCGCACATTATGGAAAATCGCGCAATCAACTACACTAATCGCAAGCCAATTGGTGTGGTTGCGTGCATTTCGCCCTGGAACCTGCCGCTCTATTTGTTTACCTGGAAGATTGCTCCTGCTTTGGCAGCGGGCAACTGTGTGGTGGCCAAACCCAGTGAAATTACTCCGATGACGGCCTTTCTTTTTTCGAAGCTTTGCATAGAAGCCGGATTACCGGCCGGGGTGCTCAACATTGTGCACGGGTTGGGCTCAGAGGCAGGCGACGCATTGGTGAATCACCCGCGCGTAAAGGCTGTTTCATTCACCGGTGGCACAGCTACCGGCGCACGTATTGCTGCGGCAGTAGCTCCGAAATTTAAAAAGCTTTCGCTGGAATTGGGAGGAAAAAATCCTACCATCATTTTCGACGACTGTGATTACGATAAAATGCTGCGCACAACCTTACGTGCTGCATTTGCAAACCAGGGTCAGATTTGCTTGTGCGGATCACGCATCTTGGTTCAGGAATCGTTGTACGATCGCTTCGCGGCTGATTTTACGGCCAAGGTGTCGGCAATGAAGGTTGGCGATCCGATTCTAACTGAAACCCGCACGGGCGCAGTTGTGAGCGAGGCACATATGAATAAAATCTTATCCTACATTGAGCTTGCAAAGCAAGAAGGCGGCACTGTCTTATGCGGTGGCAAGCGTGTTGTTGTTGAGGGGCGATGTGCGGGTGGATTCTTCGTTGAACCAACGGTTATTGCAGGACTCGGCCCCGACTGTCGCACCAACCGTGAAGAGATATTCGGCCCGGTTGTGACCATTCAATCGTTTCGCGATGAGGAGCACGCATTGCAACTGGCCAATGCTACGGAGTATGGACTCGCAGCATCGCTTTGGACATCGGATGTGACGCGTGCACATCGTTTTTCAGCTCAGTTGGAAACCGGCATCGTATGGGTAAACACATGGCTGCTGCGCGATTTACGCACGCCGTTCGGAGGCGTGAAGCATTCGGGAGTTGGCCGCGAGGGCGGATGGGAGGCGCTGCGATTCTTTACCGAACCACAAAATGTTTGTATAGAACTGTAATGAAAAAAGGCCTGAAGAAATCTCAGGCCTTTTTTATATCGTATCGGAATAATTATTCCGATTTTCCTTTGTAACCATTCAAGAAAAACCAACCGATTTTGCGGTTGAACCAGTTTTCGAAGCTTGATAAATAGTGAATAATCATGTCATTAATGATTTTTTGCCGTAGCGTTCATATTCAGTTTACAAGATGCTAAACGTAAGGCAACGTAAAATGTTTCGTAATGAGATTAATCACCCGTTAGCTGTTGAAAACCATGGCGTTGGTCAATCACGCAATCGGTAGTGTTTGCCGGGCATTACCCGTATCAATCCCTCGAACTCCAGTTGAAGCAGTGTAGCATTCAGAACCCCCCAGCTCAGCTGTGTGGTGGCGAGCAAGTCATCGAAAAGCGCATTCGGATTGTGTTGTATTGCATTTAGCAGGAGGTTGGAATTCGCATCCCTATGCTCTGAAAAGATGAGTTGAGTTTGTTTTGGTACTGCCGGTTGATCCCATTGCAGGTAGTGCACCAGGTCATCAGCGGAGGTTAGTATTGCCGCAATGTTGTTCTTGATGAGTTTATGGCAACCCCTGCTGTAGACGTCCTGGATGCGCCCCGGTACCGCAAATACTTCTCGTCCATACGACTGTGCAATATGAGCCGTAATCATACTTCCTCCTTTCAAATCGGTTTGAACCACAACGGTGCAGTCTGACAAACCGGCAATGATGCGGTTGCGCATGGGAAACATTTCTGGAGCAATTACGGTTTGGCTCATAAACTCAGACACAATTCCACCGTTGGATTCCATCCGGGTAGCTAGCGGTTTATGTATGGTAGGATAGATGCGGTCTAGGCCATGGGCAACGCAAGCGACAGTTGGAAGGTTGTATTCAACCGCAGCTGCGTGCGCAGCAGCATCAATGCCATGA
>Ga0114980_10000120_pt1 | contig 50453 bp, 43 predicted proteins | sample S_140806_EF_Meta_FD_87018 | JGI IMG/M metagenome (GOLD analysis project Ga0114980, IMG submission 87018) | Freshwater microbial communities from Lake Simoncouche, Canada to study carbon cycling - S_140806_EF_MetaG | ecosystem: Environmental > Aquatic > Freshwater > Lake | place: Lake...
CTGGATGAAGCAACCAGTTCGTTGGATTCAGAAAGCGAACGCGTAGTACAAGAAGCACTCGACAAACTAATGATCGGAAGAACATCATTTGTTATCGCGCACCGATTAAGCACCATACGCAATGCAGACAAGATTGTTGTCATTGACAAAGGAGAAGTTGCTGAAGTTGGAACGCACGACGAATTGATGAAGAAAGAGAACGGAGTATATCGTGCATTGAGCAGCTTGCAAATGAATTATGCTACAGAATCAGTAGCCGAAGATTGAACTTACAACCAGAAGAAATAAAAGAAAACGCAGCGATTGACCGTTGCGTTTTTTATTTATAATTATTGCGAGTAAGCAGATTCAATCAATCACTTGGCTACACCGAGATATACAACACCTTCTTCGTTTCGAAAAATTCGTCGTCAAACATCGCCTTGATTTCGTGGTGATGTACTTTTCTTCGCACCGCCTGCAATTCATCTTTCAAGTCGCCACCTTTCAGCAACAACCATCCATTGGGTAATGAATTCTTCCCTTTGGTGTGAATCAGTTTTGCTGTCCACCTGAAAATATCCGCCCAAGGTGCTACAGCACGTGAAACAACGAAATCATAGGTATGATCCAACTCCTCCACTCTGCGTTGTTCAGCAACAGCATTGGTGAGTTCAAGAGCGGCAGCAACTTCTTTCACCACTTTGATTTTCTTACCAATGGAATCAACTAAGTGAAAGCGAACTTCCGGAAACATTACAGCTAATGGAATACCGGGAAAACCTCCTCCAGTACCAACATCAAGAACCGTTGTTCCCGGACGAAACGTTAATACTTTCGCTATTGCGAGACTATGCAAAACATGATGCACATAAAAATGATCCATGTCTTTTCGAGAGATCACATTGATCTGTGCATTCCAGTGTTCATACAACACTTTCATCTGCAGAAATTGTTCTTTCTGCCGCTCAGTAATTCCCGGAAAGTATTTGGTAATGATGTTAATCGAATTGTCCTCTGCCATCAGATTTTGCCTTGAGTATTTTTCAGGACGTTGTAAAGAAATTCGCGCGCACGAAAGAGTTGTGCCTTCACAGTTCCCAATGGTAATTCCAATTCCACTGCGATTTCTTCATATGATAACTCCTGAAAATAGCGCATTTCGATAAGGGTGCGGTAACGCGGTTTCAACTTATCTACTAATTCACGCAACAGAAGAATTTTCTGCTTCTTCATGATGTGCTCTTCAGGATCCAGAGTTTCCGACTTGATATCCACCATCATTTCACCACCCTCATCATCTGAAATCGGACGATCAAGTGAAAAAGTATTCTTACGCTTCCTACGGGTAAAATCGATGCAATTGTTGGTGGCAATTCTGAACAGCCAAGTACTGAACGCGAAGTTAGGAGTGTATTGCCCCAGACGCTTGAATGCTTTTCCAAAAGCTTCAACGGTTAGATCCTCTGCATCATCTTTGTTATTGACCATTTTCAACAACATGAAATACACAGAATCTCTGTATCGACCCATGAGTTCAGCATACGCTTTCTGATCGCCTTCTTCCAATGCGCGCTTCACTAGTTTGTAATCGTACAAACCTTTGTCAGAAAGATTATCGTTCTCGCTTAATTCCATGGCGTCTTCTTCCTCATCATTCGTGCTAAAGTAATTACCGGATAAAAGAAGAGGAAGTACAACTCTAGAATTGGAGTGAGCAGTAACAGTCCTTTTTCTTCCAGTTTATTAAAGCAACTATTAAAGATAAGCATTTGAATTAACAAGCGCACGACAAAAATTCCAGTAACCACCATCCATTGGAATTGCAGAATGAGTGCGGTAGTAAATGCTGCGAAGAAAATCCATTGCGACAAAACATACAGTCCGAGGAGAAATTTATGCTTGCCTTTATAACGTTTGCCCGTAAGCAAATGACGCTGTTTTTGAATCCACCATTGACGAAACGTTGTCTTGGCTTCTGTAAAGCAGAATGCATCTTTTTGAATGACTACTGACACGTTCGAATTGGTCGCTGCTTCATTCACAAACAAGTCATCATCTCCAGAAGGAATGTGGTAATGCGAAGCAAATCCCTTCACTTTATAGAACAGATCCTTGCGGTATGCCAAATTGCGTCCGACCCCCATGTACGGAACGCGCGCCAGAGCAAACGAGAGATACTGAATACCAATCATTGCGCCATCAAAGCGAATCAACCGATTAAGAAAACCTTTCTGCGGAATAAAAGGTCCGTACCCTAGAACAATTTCTGTCTTCGAATCGAATCGACTCACCATTGATTTCAACCATTGATTAGAAGATGGCTTGCAATCCGCATCAGTGAGCAACAATAGTTCATGGGTCGCGCCTTTGATGCCCATCATCAACGCCACTTTCTTACCATGTTGGTAATACTCATCTTCCTTGATGGTCACAATCTTGAGATTCTTGTTCTTCTTTCCGAACTCCTCGAGCACATCTCCCGTAAGATCGTAGCTGCAATCATTCACCACCACGACTTCATACGCCGGATAATCCTGTTCTAGGATGAGCGGCAAGTAGTTAGGTAGATTATCATCTTCGTTCTTGGCACAAATGACGATGGATACCAATGGTGTAGCTTCATTCCTGACCGGTGAAGACTTAAACACCGCCAAACGAATGAAGAAATAGAAATAATAAATCAAGAGGAGTACAAAACCCAGCACCAAACACCAGAAAACAATCATTCCGATGGAAACCTCAAGCAATTGGTGTAAATCAAACATGTGGTCAAAGTTAGCCTTGATGCATAGGGCCAACTGAAAAATTAAAGTGGGATTTGAACAAAATAATTAACAAGTTGGATCGAGCGGATCGTTGATTGTTCAACATGAACCGTGAACCAATAAACCCCTAACTTTGCCGCAGTGAAATTTGAACTGCAACATACTGATCTCCATTCGCGAGCGCGTGTGGGAGTAATTACGACCGACCATGGTCAGATTGAAACGCCCATTTTCATGCCTGTTGGTACAGCAGGAACAGTGAAGGCTGTACACCAACGTGAACTGAAAGAAGATATCAAGGCGCAGATCATTCTGGGCAACACGTACCATTTGTACTTGCGTCCTGGAACGAACGTGCTGGAAAGCGCTGGTGGTCTGCATAAATTCAACGGATGGTACAAGCCTATTCTTACCGATAGTGGCGGATTTCAAGTCTATTCGTTATCCAACACTCGCAAACTGAATGAGAACGGCGTTGAATTCAAATCACACATAGATGGCTCGAAGCACCTGTTCTCTCCTGAAAATGTAATGGACATTCAGCGCAGCATTGGAGCCGATATCATCATGGCTTTCGATGAATGTACACCCTATCCATGCGAATATTCGTACGCTAAGAACTCTCTGGGCATGACGCATCGCTGGTTGAAGCGTTGCATCAAACAATTTGATTCTACGGAACCACGATATGGCCATTCTCAAACACTGTTTCCTATTGTTCAGGGAAGTGTTTACAAAGACTTGCGGAAACATTCTGCTGAATTTGTGGCTGAACAAGGTCGCGAAGGCAATGCGATTGGTGGATTATCAGTAGGTGAACCAGCAGAAGAAATGTACGAGTTGACTGACCTTGTAACAGCAATCCTTCCTGTCGAAAAGCCACGTTATCTAATGGGAGTGGGCACTCCCGAAAATATACTGGAATGCATCGCACTTGGTGTTGACATGTTTGATTGTGTAATGCCAACACGAAATGCTCGTCACGGATTGCTTTTTACGCGCAAAGGAATCATCAATATCCGCAATGAACGCTGGAGAAATGACCATTCAGCACTCGATGAAGACGGAACTGCTTGGGTCGACCAGCAATACAGCAAAGCTTATTTACGACATCTTGTACACAGCGATGAAATGCTTGGAGGAATGATTGGCTCCGTGCACAATCTGGCATTTTACTTAAGTCTTGTTAAAGAAGCCAGACAACGTATTCTGGATGGTACATTTGTTGATTGGAAAAATGCTTTGATTCCACAATTACGTAACCGACTCTAGTTTTGCTCTCCAGGATCTTACCCATACTCGATAGATACATTCTGAGGAAATTTCTCGGGACGTTCTTCTTTTCGATCCTGCTCATCATCTGCATAGTCATTGTATTTGATATCTCCGAAAAAATAGAAGACTTCATTTCACATGATGTTCCAATTCACGAAATCATTTTTGATTACTACCTGAATTTCATTCCGTATTTCGTGAATTTGTTTGCGTACTTGTTCACGTTCATTGCTGTGATATTTTTCACGTCAAGACTCGCAGCACGCACTGAAATTGTTGCCATGCTCAGTTCTGGAATCAGTTTCAGACGATTGCTCAGACCCTACATGATTGGGGCGACTATTATCGCAGTGCTTTCACTCTACTTAAGTAATTATCTAATTCCAGAAGCGAACAAAACTCGTCTGGATTTTGAATCGAAATATGTTGGATCTCGATACATCAACCAAGATCACAACATCCATCGTCAGGTAGCCCCAGGAACATTCATTTACATGGAACGCTACGATAGCGATGAGAACACCGGCTCGCGATTTACGTTGGAAAAATTTGACGGTCTAAAAATGACCTTAAAGATCACAGCGAATGAAATCAAATGGGATAGTTTGACCTCACGCTGGAGTATTTTGAATTACACGGGTCGTTATATCAAAGGCGATAAAGAACGACTTTTCAAAGGCGATAGGATTGACACGGTGATCAATCTCTCACCGAAAGATTTCAGTCGCGCGCAAAACGTAATGGAAAGCATGAACTCTGTGGAATTGGCGCAATACATCACGAATGAAAAGACCAAAGGCTCGTCCAATGTTCATCTTTATGAAATTGAACAGCACAGAAGATTGGCGTTCCCCTTTGCAACATTCATCATGACGCTCATTGGTGTAGCTGTATCCAGCAGAAAAGTGCGCGGAGGAATCGGTATGCAGTTGGCAATAGGAATTTCGATTGGATTTATTTTCATCATCTTCATGCAGCTGTTCACGTCTTATGCCTCATCAGGTGTGCTGCCAGCATATATAGCTGTTTGGATACCGAACGCCATATTCGCTGTGATTGCCGCACTAATGATCAAGAAAGCACAGAAGTAGATTTAACTTCTATCTCAACGGACCAATCCACGCATTCATTCCCGCAAACTCAGCTATAGCTTTTGGTTCTTCAGTGAAAATTCCAAATACAGCGGATCCGCTACCACTCATGCATGAATAAATTGCTCCAGCGTCGTACATCTTTTGCTTAATGGAGGCAATTGCAGGATGCGCAGCGAATACACTACGTTCAAAATCGTTCACGAGTTTATTCTTCCATGTCGATAGATCATTCGAAAGAATATCTGGAATTCGAAACGAAGGAAGTTCAGGAATCACATTTGCATACGCTTCTGCGGTTGACACATGAATGCCAGGATGCACCACGTAAATGAAATATCCGTCTAGTGAAACATTTATCGGATTAAACTCATCACCGCGACCAACTGCAGCTACAGGATTACCTTCGATGAAGAAAGCACAATCGGCGCCGAGACGTTTTGCATAATTCTGCATCTCGGTAACCGACATATCCAATGAACACAATTCATTGACCGCTTTGATAAATGCTGCAGCATCAGACGAACCTCCGCCCAATCCCGCACCCATTGGAATCTGCTTTTGCAAATACAATTTCAACGCAGGTATTGGATAATCATTCTTCAAAAGGTAATACGCCTTCACGCACAAATTATCGGCATGCTTCCCTTGCACGGGTAATCCGCTTAAATGCACTTCAATTCCAGAAGTATGCTTTTCACCAGGAAGAATTTCCATGATATCGCACCATGAAATCGGGTAGAACACCGTTTCAATGTTGTGATAACTGTCGGATCGCTTGCTTGTCACATGCAGTCCAAGATTAATTTTGGCGTGAGGAAATACAATCATTGCTGCGAAAGTAGTCTGTTTTTTTGGTCTCCTGAATGCAAGAATGCGAATTCAAAAGATCGAAATATCAGATTTTCAGCGGTTTTTCTGAACAATCCCTATTCTTGTGGAATTGTTAACTTTGCCCCCGTTCGTTTGCTCGACAAAAGGACAAAAGAATCAGAAGGTCAATTGATCATTCAAACAGTACAGTGAATTATGAACTACCTGGATTTTGAAAAACCGATCGCGGAGTTAATTGAATTGCGCGATAAGATGAAGCAAACTGCGGAGAAGAACGGTGTTGACGTCACTTCATCATTAGCAGAAATTGAAGAAAAAATTGCTGCAAAGCAGAAAGAAATATACGGCCAGCTTACTCCTTGGCAGCGTGTGCAAGTTTCACGTCATCCAGACCGTCCTTATTCCAACGATTATATCAAGTATTTCACCAATGGAGAATATCTTGAATTGCATGGAGATCGTACGGTAAAAGATGACCACGCGATGATCGGAGGATTTGGATTAGTGGATGGAAAAACCGTGATGTTTATTGGTCAGCAGAAAGGTCGCAATACCAAACAGCGTCAATATCACAATTTCGGAATGCCTAACCCGGAAGGATACAGAAAAGCATTGCGATTGATGAAACTCGCTGAGAAATTCAACAAACCAATTGTAACATTGATTGACACGCCTGGCGCATTTCCTGGGTTAGAAGCCGAAGAACGCGGACAAGGTGAAGCCATTGCCAGAAATCTTTTGGAGATGTCGCGCTTGAAGGCTCCTGTAATCTGCATCATTATCGGTGAAGGAGCTTCGGGTGGTGCACTCGGAATAGGAATCGGAGATCGCGTGTTGATGTTGCAAAACTCTTGGTACTCCGTAATCTCTCCTGAAAATTGTTCGACAATTCTTTGGAGAACGTGGGATTTCAAAGAGCGCGCTGCAGAAGCACTAAAACTCACTGGCGACGATATGCTTAGCCAAGGATTAATCGATGGAATTATTCCTGAACCAATCGGTGGTGCACATACCAATTGGGATGAGACTTTCGCAACGACGAAAGAAGTTATCCTAAAAACAATTGCAGAACTCTCTAAACTCACACCTACAGACCGCATTGCTCAACGTATCGATAAGTTCTGCAAGATGGGTGTGGTGATTGAGTAATTTTCAATTAACGGTTATACCAGAGTTCAATATCCTGAGCAGTGTCGGGTAAAGTCACCGTGTGGAGAACATTCACGCCAGGATAATCGTATTGCTTTACAGAAACTCCTTCTGCGGTAATTACGGTTCCATCAGCTTCATCATAACGGATATGCTGTGCAGTAGCGCCTGTCCATTGTAGCAACCCAACAGGCGCATACGTGAATTTGTAAATGAAACCATTATCCATCGCGATCAACAACGTATTCACATCAATTTGCGTTGCGGATAAAACTTGTCCTGACGGTAAAGCGATGGGCTCCCAAAATCCATTGAGGTCGTAATCATAAATCAACAATTTACCTTGTCCGTTGTTGTTTCCAGCTACATACACGGTTGTTGCATCACGTGGAAGAATTGCCACCGATCGAACATTCATCACCGCTTGTTGCACGGCTCCTCCACCATTAAAAAACACGCTCATCAGTCGAGATGTTCCTGCGAAATCTTCCGTTTCTGCGAACAATTTTTCGCCTGAAAAAGTACTATGCCTAAAATGATATCCAGTATTGGCCGTATAGGAAATTCCAGAAGAACCACTATACGCATACTTCTTCAGAAATTCATCCGAACGAAAATTCAAGTACCAATCTTTTCCATCGGTAAAAACACCACCCCAGAAAGGTCCAGCGCTCGGAATGGCATTAACAGTCCAACCTGGCCGCACACCATCAAGACTAATGCATCTGAACATGCCGGTATACGCTCCGGCTATACCTACTTGTTGCCACCAAGAACTTACTGCCAGATCGGTAAAGTCACTTTGAAAACTTCCCAGTACTACAGAAGTCCATGACGCGTTGATCTTGTGAATATCGGCGAAACCAGAACCCGTTGTAACAGCGAAAACGCCTTGTAATACTTTAGGTACAGCAGTAATATTCACAAGCACAAAATCGTGCGATTCATTGTCGCTTTCGTCAAATATTTTTGCTTCCAGATAATACGGTCCACTCTCCAAGGTAATATCATCCAAAGGATAATCCATCTCGAGACTCCCTCCTGTTCCACTCGTATTCAGCTGAACAACCGGCATTACGGCTATTTGAGAAGTAGTGACCAATCGCACTTCAAGTCGCGACAATGCCGCATCATCCGCGATATCTACTTTCACATGAATAATATCCGTCACATTGACTTGCAATCCGTCTACAGGCAACACAATATTCACAGTCGGAGCAGTTATATCGCCCTCTCTCTTGCAAGACACAACCAAGATTAGGCAGCAGATGAAGAGCCATGTTCTCATTGGACTAAATATACGGAAATCATACCTCAAGTCAGCGCTCGCTTCAGAAGCTGTTAAATCCTTATTTTAGCATCATTATGTCCCACAGGGTATAAGTTCCTCATTCGCCAATGAAAAAGTACATCTACATTCTTTCTGCCGTATTAGTAGTTTCAACAACGGCCTTTACCAGTTTCTCCGGATTACCTTCCGGCACTGACGTATGGTTGTTCAATTACACGTTCGAAACAGGTAAATACAATATCGTTTCTGGAGCCAATATCAGTAACCATAAAGGTTATGATAGTCAGCCTTCTTTTTCAGAAAATGGTGGATATATGTTGTGGACATCAGAAAGAGAAAACGGACAAACAGAAATTTACCGTTATGATGTAAATGGAAAAATAAGCAACCGCCTAACACAAACTGCAGTGAGTGAATATTCACCAACGTACATGTTCGGAGGAAAATATATTTCTGCCGTTGTAGTTGAGGCCGATTCTTCTCAGCGACTTTGGCGTTACAACAAATCATCACTGAAATCGAAAGTCATTCTGCCCAAATTGTACGGCGTGGGTTATCACTGCTGGTACGATGCTAATACTGTTTTCCTATTTCAACTGACGACACCAGTTACATTGGTTTTGTGCGATACACGTTCAGGAGCCAACAAGATTGTCACCAGCAATATTGGGCGTTGTATGGCTACCTACAAAACACCAAAGCGAAAATTATTATTGTATACACAAGCCGATGAGAATGGAAAGTTGTGGATCAAAGCTACAGATGGAGATGGTGTGAAGTCGACAGATTTCGCTGCAATTCCATGTTTGGAAGGATCGGAAGACTTTGCTCTAGACAAGCGCGGATTTATCATCATGGGATCAGGATCAAAAATCTACTCGTGGAAAATTGGTGTAAGCACAGAATGGAATCTGATCTCTGATTTGTCAGGATTCGGCATCAAAGCCATTACCCGTATCGCACTCAGTCCAGACGGATACAGAATTGCACTCGTAGATAATCAAGAGAACCAATAATGACACGTTTAAAAAAAGGTCCGTTGATCCCGCGAAAAGATTACTATCGTAAGGTTCTAAGGAGCTTTATTTATGGTGGGGTGCTTATAGCAGTTAGTCTTTTCGTCGGTATATTAGGCTATCACTTTATTTGTGATCTGCCCTGGGTAGACGCACTTCTCAATTCATCCATGATTCTCACAGGAATGGGTCCAGTAGATCCAATGCATTCTGAAGCAGCTAAAATTTTCGCTTCATTCTATGCGTTGTTCAGTGGGATTGCATTTTTGACAACTGTAGCAGTGTTCCTTGCGCCTATTGTGCATCGCTTTCTGCACAAGTTTCATTTGGAGGATGAAGACGAGAATTGAAACGTCTACGTTATGAAAACATCATTCACTATTTCAGAAGATAAATCAAAACTCGACGTTGCATTCATTCAAAGTGAATTATCAGCGAGTTATTGGGCGAAGAATATTCCATTATCAGTTGTCGAAAAATCGATTGCTCATTCCATCTGCTTCGGAGTATATTCAACCGACCGTCAAATCGGATTTGCTCGCGTGATTACTGATCAAGCCACATTTGCGTATCTCTGCGATGTGATCATCAACGAAAATTTCAGAAAGCAAGGCGCTGGCAAATTGCTGATGAAGTATATCATGAACCATCCAGCACTTCAAGGGTTACGCCGATTTTCATTGGCCACGCTCGATGCGCATTCTTTGTATACACAATACGGTTTCACACCATTACAAAATCCGGACAGAATGATGGAAATCACAAAACACGGCATATATGATGCACCAGCTATGTTGTTGTAGCCGTTTATCGCATGAAATTTGATTAGCGTTACAATTCGTACTTTTACATTAATGAAGAACTTCCTTTCCATCATTTTTCTATTCCTGATCATGAATGCAACGGCTTATGCGCAGTCGCTAGATTTCTTGGGCTTGACGAATGTGAAGTATGGAATGAAGCTCGAAACGATGCAGGGTGCTCAGTTACTCATGGACTCGTCCTCTTCGTACACAGATACTGCACTTTATTTGCGCAATTCTCGTTGTCAGATGTACTACCGCCCAAAAGAAGAATTAAAGCTTACTGGATTCACTGCATCACGCATCGAGTACGAGTTTTGCGACGGAGAATTGGGTTACGTTTTTGTATACGTGAGTGGTAAGACGGAAATCAGTAATGCACTTGCTGCGTTGAAGATTCAATTCCCGAAAATGAGTTGCGGAAAAGATGTTGGCCTTGGCACCTGCAATCTAATTGACACGCATAATCGTCAATTGCGAATGATTGTGAGAATAAATCATCTAACGAATGAGATGAATTTTGTACTCATTCCGAGAAAAGCAGCCAAATAATCGTGACGCAATTTTCTTATTGAATAGCTTTCCCGTAGAAATTATTCTCGATCAAGTCTTCCAGTGTTTTTCGCTCTCCGTTGTACACTGCGGTAATCCATGCATCGCGAATTCCACGCTTGATACACACTTGTCGGAATTCCTCCGCCTCAAGAATTGTTTTGAATTCTTTCAACGTAAAGCGAGTGATCCCATCCGGAGACTCCTTGATCTGTGCTGGTCCAAACTCAGACAATTGTGGATACTTGAAGTTCTCTGGATGACGATACGCTCCAATTTGTATAGTGTACACGAGTTCGCTGCTGCAATAGTTTCCGGTCACTTTCAAGAAACGGTTGTACACTGCTGTGTCATTAAGCGACTTTCCTTTGAACCACGTTAAATCCAAGGGATCTCCATTGCATGGTGCGCTATCAAAATACTCTTGCACCGTTTTCCGCTGACCGAAATAGAATATCGTCACGATAGAATTCTCCGCAGAGGAGTCTTTGGAAATCAAGTAGGCCTTATAATCTTCTGCTTCCTTCAGTGTATTCCACGGACCCATTGTATAACGAATAGTTCCATCCGGATATACACGTTTCTCTACTTTACCAAATTGCTCCCAGTATTTTCGATCGAACTGTGTAGAGTCGGTTACTGCGCCAAGTTCCAGCTTGTAGGTTAATCCAGCAGCTTGAAAAGTGCCGTTATCCTTGATGAGCGTGTCGTTAGTAGTCCGCGTGTTGTTGGTGTTTGTAACAGCCATCGAATTCAGTCGTGGACGTATCACTCGTGTATCTTCACGCGGCACGTATCCTTTGCGACGGTATTCATTTCTATGCACAGAAGGAATCGTTTTACGTTCTCCGTTTTTCACAACCACAACCTCAGAAGTTGATGAAAGAGACGTGTCTTTTGAAACAGCGTTTAATCGATACTTTTCTGCCTCGAGGAGCGTTTTGAATGGCCCTAATGTATAGCGATAATAGCCCTCAGGTGTAACGGATAGGTGAATTGATCCTACACTTGCAACATTAGCTGAGTCGAAATCTGCAGGTTTAACAAATGTTCCTAATTCAACGACATAAGAGGAGGTTGAATCGTAATCATTTCCGTGCTTGTTAAGGACTTCTTGATACATCCGACGCTCATACACAATGTCATTACTTTCCTCCTTCACTTTCTGAAGTTCAAGATCAAACTTCTTCTGCAAGATATCTACGGAGTCTGTCAGAACGGCATGAAAACGAGAAGTTGAATCACCGCCCAAAGAATCGAGTGAGAAGTTATAATCCTTATTCACTTGAATATAGGTATCTATGTCTTTTACATTAACGTACTCGAACAATGGTTGTTCACCGTCTATTTCGATCGCAACCTTGTACGTGTTACCCGGTCTTAGCGCAATCAAATACTTTCCACTTGTTGCGTTCGAGAGATACTCTCCGTATTTGTTGCCGGTCAATGAATCACTAACAGTAATTTTGGCTTCTGAAGGATTGCCGTTTACTGTGACAAATCCAACAATCAACGCAAGAACAGGCAATTCTCCTTGAAAGCCCGGTGCTACCGTGTAAATGTCTTCGCGGCCGAAACCTCCCTTATTATCTGAAGAGTAATAGGCCGTAAGCCCATCAGCAGTCAATACATAATAGCGTTCGTCGGAAGGTGTATTAATCGGATAGCCCATATTGATTGGTGAAGCCCATACTCCACCTTCCGTCTTCGTGTAGAACAAATCGTAGCCACCCATAGAACCTTTTCCATCCGAACTGAAGAATAAATGGATTCCATCAGGGTGGATAAACGGTGCATCCTCGTTGTTTGAGGAATTCACATCAGGACCAAGATTTTGCGCTACCCCCCACGTTCCATCGGACTGTTTTCTGGATACATAAATATCTCGACCACCGAATCCACCAGGCCTGTCGCTAGCGAAATACAGTAACTGACCATCACTGGACAGAGAACAACTCCCTTCCCAATACTTGGTGTTAATATTCGAGCCCAAACGGGTCGGCTCTGTCCAAACAGAACCAATCAAAATACTTTGAAAAATATCTCCACCGTCTTTATTCGTACTCTTGAAAATATAGAGAATTTGTCCGTCGTTAGACAAAGCAATGCTTGCGTCATGCGCCTTAGAATTCAGAGAAGTGATTGGCTCGGGACTTAACCAGTTATTACCAACCCGAGAAGACATCATAATATCTTCATAATATTCCCCAGATGTATCCGGCCGAAATTTAGCATCTTGCAATCCACCCAAGCTTTGCGGTCCACGATATGTGAATATGAGCATACTCTCATCACTCGTAACAACTGGCACATATTCGGAAGCAGAGGTATTTAAACTGCTCCCTACATTCCTAATATCAACTTCGACCGAATCTGTAGTATACTTCTTTCCGTTTTCGCAATAAGAAATGTAAAGCTGAATTTGTGAAACTTCTTTTGATTTGATTTGCGCATCACTCAAAGCCATCTGAAAAGACTTAATTGCATCATCAAATCGATAATTTGCATGATAGGCACGTCCAAGGTAAAGATCAATTAGCTCCAATTTCGGATCCATCATTTTCGCTTTCTCAAGCTCAACTACTGCCTTTTCACGCTCATCATTTTTATACAGATAACAAATTCCAGCCCTATAATGATAAAAAGGATTGAGACTGTCGATTTTGATTAGATTTTGATAATAAGGTAAAGCTCGTAAGTAATTATTCTCAGCGTAATAAAACTCACCATTATCCAAAGCCTTTTCTTCAAGCTTCGCCTTATGTCTATCTCGCTTTTGAGCACTTAATGCAAAAGGCGATAGCAGAATTAAAACCAACAATAATAAGTACCTGAAATTCATCATTTCATGAAAAATTGAAATACACGTAAAACCCTCCTGTCCTTGCCATTTAGAAAGGGAAATAGTTTTGTAAAGAGCGAAATTTAATAAATTTTATCTATTTCAGACGTTAGATTGTGACTTTGGGCCATTTTATTCGCTCAATTGCTCTATTATCACCCTAAACCTTCGATTTAAGATGATAGTCGCGTTTCACTACTTTTAGTTTTCTTTATACAATAAACCTAGCATCCATGAACTTCATTCATGCAGACCTTGAAGATTATTCGGCACATCATTCGGGAACTGAACCTGCACTACTTACCGAATTGAACAGAGAAACTCACTTAAAAACAACAATGCCTCGTATGCTCTCGGGTCATTTGCAAGGACGCGTGCTCAGTTTCCTGAGTCACCTTGTGAAGCCGGAATACATACTGGAAATCGGAACATTCACGGGTTATTCCAGCTTGTGTTTAGCGGAGGGTCTTCGTGCTAACGGAAAATTGTACACCATTGATACGAATGAAGAAACAAGCTTGATTGCCAAAAAGTACTTTGATCGCTCCGCTTATAGCAACCAAATCCATCTCATTCAAGCGGACGCGCGCAATTATGTTCCAGAAATGCAACAGCAATTTGATCTAGTATTTATTGACGCCGACAAAGAAAACTATTTGTTGTATTTCAATCTTGTCATCAACAAAATGAAATCTGGTGGACTCATTATAGCTGACAATGTGCTGTGGAGCGGAAAAGTGGTGGGGCCAGTAAAAGAGAATGACAAAGAAACTCGTGCGTTGATGCATTTCAATGATACCGCAAGCAGCGACACGCGTGTAGAGCCTTTGTTGCTGCCTGTCCGCGACGGATTGTTGATTCTTCGTGTGAAGTAATTACCCTTTCTCCTTGTACAATTTTGGATTGCGGAAATGATTGACAAACATCGACACACCCCGAACAATTAGTTTTATTGCTAGCGCAGTTAGAAGTGCTGAGAAAAACCACCTTAGTAGCACGAGTAGTGGTGCTGCAAATAATATTCCTGCTGCGTAAAACAAGAGTGTAATACCTAGGACCACAAACACAATTGAAATCAATAATGTCCAATTGCGTGGAAGCGTATGATGACCAATCGTTCTCACGTGCTCTTTCAAGCGATGAGCGGGTTTAGTGACCGCAATGTTTGAAGTTGACATGGGTTGTGCAACCAAGGTGTTACCAGCTAAAGCGAAATGATTTGGAACCAATGAATCGGAAGCCACATTCAAGGAGCTGACTTCTGAAATACTAGAATCTAATTTGCTCTGCACAACGATTATCTCCTTTGGTTTCTGTTCTGGTGCAATAGCTACATAATGCGCATCAATTTTTCGAACATGGCGATAATGTGGAGAATAAAAATGAGTACACGACGAGGAGAGTAAAATCAAAACAGGAATCAACAGAAACGCGTTTTTCATTTTGACTTTTTCTTTGGTTTCTTCTTTGGATTGTCCCCTGGTTCGTCTGTGGAGGTTCTTGTTAACTCCATGTCGTATCCGTAATTCTGCATTTGTTGTAAGGCCCAATTCTGTCTTCTATTGACATACTTACCGGGTTTACCTGCATTGTATTTCAATGGATTTGGAAGCACGACTGCCAATCGCGCACATTCTGCATGCGACATCGATATAGCAGGTTTCTTGAAGAAGTGGTGTGAAGCTGCTTCTACACCATATACTCCTGGTCCGAACTCAATAGAATTCAAATACACTTCAATAATCCTATCCTTTCCCCAAATTCCTTCAATCAAAACCGTGAACCATACCTCAAATCCTTTTCTGATCCATGAGCTGGTGGGCCATAGAAAAACATTCTTCGCAGTTTGCTGGCTGATTGTACTCGCGCCTCTGCTTCTTCCACCCTCTTCAGAATCTTCCATCGCTGCTTTGATTTGTTCAAAGTCAAATCCGTGATGATTCAAAAAACGCTGATCTTCCGTGCAGACTACAGCAAGCTCCATTGAAGTAGGAATTGAATTCGCATCAACCCATGTGTGTCGTATTGGTGTTTTTTCTGGAATATCATCACCGATTTCGCGAAAGAACATCAAAGGTGTCCACGCAATAGGAATCCATTTCAGCACCACAACCAGAAGCACACTGAATAAAACTGAGAACAGTGTGAACCGCATAAGCGACTGGAATACCGACTTCATTTTGTTCTTCATGCTAGTTAATTCTCAAGTCAAAACTACAACGATGCTCATTGCTGCCACTATTATTCTGGATTATCTATTCATAGTAGATTGTGAATAGCTGCACTAATACGCACGATAACTTCCAAAAAAAAGGGAGACTCCATGCGAATCTCCCTTTTCGTATAATCAAGTGACTTTATTTTCCGCGAATCAAGGAGACAAATCCTGTGATCGGTTCTTTCAAATTTGGACCAGAAAGAATGTAGTAGTAGGTTCCATCTGTGCAGTCGCCGGCATTGCCTTTGCGCTTACCATTCCAATCATTCAAATAGCTGGAATTCTCATATACGAGAACGCCCCAACGGTCATACACTTCCAAGCGTGTATTTGGGAAATATTCCAAGTTGCCAAATACAAGTAGATCGTTAGTGTTATCTCCATTTGGCGTGAACACGTTTGGCACTTCAATATCCTGTGGCTTCACATCAACGAATGCACATACGGTGTCGCTGCAGTTGCTTCCGTTGGTAGTAATGAGACAAACTTGGAACAAGCCTGCTGTATTGTAGGTATGTGTAGGATTCTGCAGTGTAGACGTACCGTTATCACCGAATGTCCATAACCATGTAGTTGCATTACCTGTTGAATTGTCAGTAAAGCTATAAGTACTATCAATGAAAATTACGGCAGGTGAATACGTGAACACAGAAAGTGGAGACGGATTCACAGTAATAGTAATGACATCCGTAGCTACACAACCCAGCGCATCTGTCACTGTTACTGTGTAAGTTGTTGTCACGCTAGGTGAAGCGACAGGGTTTGCAATTGTCGTGCTACTCAATCCAACTGCAGGCGCCCATGCGTATGTAGTACCACCAGAAGCTGTTAATGGTGTAGATTCTCCCTCGCAAATAGTGACATCATTACCCGCATTTGCTTGTGGAATCTGAACGGTAACAACAACAGGCTCTGATGCATCGCAAGCACCATTCGAAGCAGTAACTACATAGGTTGTAGTTCCAGTTGGAGTTGCAACAGGATTCGAAATATTCGCATTCGAAAGTGTTGCGGCTGGGTTCCAAGTGTACGTTGTTCCACCTGAAGACGAGAGATTCACTGTTCCACCTGGACAAATGGTAGTATCATTGCTCGCAAGAATTACAGGAGCAGGCAATACATAAATTACAATCGGAATGTTCGTTACACCAGCCGGTGAGCCATTATCAGTAGCAGTGATCGTGAGACTATTGTAACCGTTATTCGCTGAAGTCCCGAGGAAATAAGCTCCCAAAGAAGCAGTATTGCCCGAGGTGTTTGATGTTTGGACATAACCCGTAGTACCAGTTGTATCTACTGCAACAATGGTGGTTTGTCCTCCCTCCGGTGAGAAGAATGTAATGTTAAGAGAAAGAGTGTCTCCTTCACACAGAGTAAGCGTATCACAAACTGAAATTCCCGACACCGTTGGGGGAATATTGTTGGAGTTCGTACACGCATCAAAGATGAATGTTTGATAATCCAACCAATCAATACCGCTATTCGGACCAAGCGGCCCGTTGTACGTTCCGCCTGGCTGATTGAATGCACCAAACTGTATGTAATTAACACCATCGCCTTTATTTGCACCAACAATTGCGTCTGATCCACCGAATCCATTCACGCCGCTGGATGCATCACCTGTGGTCCATTGCATATCTTGATAACAGAATGACACGTTACCCCCTGGAACGATTGGATCACTACCGTTGGTAATGATAAGCTGAAAGCTATTGATCTTATCCACGTGATTTGAGAAATACCCTACGCTGTCCCACTGAATAATCATGTGCGTAGGTGTAATCACAAACCAAGGCAGACCACTGAGTACGTTACGCGTATCAACGTCAGACCAGAATGGAGCCACCATTACGAAAGACGCGTTCGGAAATCCAAGTGCTGTAAAGGTTCCGTATGGCGCACCAAAAGAAACGTTACCGTTATTGTTGATGTACAGCTGACTCCAAGTTTGACCGTACAGGCAGAAGTTAAACGGCAAGTTGATGATTGCTGTTGATCCATCGTCGTTACGGTAATCTGGTGGCGTTCCAATGGTTATTGGAGCAGGCAACCAGCTCGAATCGCGTTCTTGCCAACAAGCACAAATATTCGGTCCACCAGCAGGTTGTACAGGATTGTTGCTGGCCAAACGATATTGCATACTACCTGTAGAATTGCCAGTCGTATCCCGAACATACGCAGCATCCTGACCATTCAGTTGACCATTCTGCTTCATCGTATTCCATTGTCCGGGAGAAAGTGTTTGTGCAAATGCGGCAAAACCTGCCAGAATCGACACACAGAGCACCGTAGCTTTTTTCATAATCTGAACCTAGTTATTTTCGAAGAATATAAAGATAGAAAAAACAACCCACTACACACGCCCTAGAATAGGCCCGAAAAATCACACCTATTTACCTGAATACTAATTAAATAGAGAAACAGGGGGAATATTTCTGTACAAACACGACGGAGGTGCGTGAAGTATTCGATTGTAAAAAATCGAGAGGCAAGATGTAACTTGCAGCCTGAAAATACACTGATTGTGGAAGAAGTAGAGAAGATTAACAATTACCCGTTGCGCCGTATCATGCATATAATCTCGCTGGTGCTGTCTGCAATTCTAGTGTTGGTCGGCATTCACATTATGATGAAGGAAGAAGAATTCGAATATGAATTATACTTCTACTGGTTCATTGCATTGTTTGTCATGATTTCCATGGTCATGAAAATGTTCATGGTTGTGAAGACTGATCTTCCAGCGAAGAAAATTATTCTAGGTTTTCTAGTTGAATTCATCTTTGTGCTTCCAATCGTTTTGAACGATTGGACCACGCACAAACAGGAATTTGCCTTGGCCATGTTCATCACCAATGTAGCTCGCGTTACATATTACATTTTTGCGGTGATTAAAAATTCAGATTTGGCTTAGTTCAAAAGCGAACCCAACGTGTTATCGTAAGCATATGAATACTCCTTCAATGCTCCGAAATTCTCGCCGTCAATCACCAAATTCTCGCCAGTCACTGTTCCCAAAACAGATGAAACAACTCCGTGCTTGCTCAAAATATCGGCGAGTACTTTCTCGTGTCCTTTTGCAATAGACACTACTACTCTACCCTGCGCCTCTCCGAAGAGGAATGCATCCTTTCGAACACTTCCATCCGATTTGATATCAAAACCTTTTCCTCCAGCCATTGCGCTTTCGAGCAAGGTGATGAACAATCCACCATCAGAACAATCGTGAGCTGATTTTACTGCACCTGCAGCGATAGCTTCTTTCAAAGCCATTTGCATTGCGTATTCTTCATCAAGATTGAAATAAGGAGCTGGTGTATTTTTTATACCATGGAAAGAATACAGATATTCCGAAGAGGCGATACAATTCTGTGATTTGCCAATGAGCACAATTGAATCTCCTTCAGATTTGAAATTCAACGTCATTACGTTTTTCTTCGAAGGAACAATTCCTAACATTCCGATTGTTGGCGTTGGGAATACAGGTCCTTCGTAAGACGATTGATTGTAGAAACTAACGTTACCGCCAGTTACTGGCGTTTTGAATTTCTCACATGCTTTGCCCATTCCTTTGATAGAACCAACAAATTGCCAGTATACTTCCGGATTGTATGGGTTTCCGAAATTCAAACAATTGGTGATTGCAGAAGGTTCTCCACCCGAGCAAACAATATTACGCGCAGATTCAGACACAGCGATTGCACATCCTGTTTCAGGATCAGCATTCACATAACGTGCATTACAATCTACTTTTAGTGCAATAGCTTTATCTGTTCCTTTGATATTTACAATGGCAGCATCAGAAGGAGCATTCGTGCTCATGTTCACCGTTCCAACCATTGAGTCGTACTGGTTGTATACCCATCGCTTCGAAGCAATATTCGGATGAGCTGCAAGATGCTTCGCTACTATTTTCAAGTCGGCTGGAACAGCAACAGAATCAATTGTAAATTTCTTTGCTTCTGCGAAATATGCGGGCTCTTTCCATTCACGCTTGTACACTGGAGCACCGCCACCTAGAACAAGTGATTCTCCCGGAACATCAGCTACCAATTCTCCATGCATGTAATATTTCAAGCGATCGCCTTCAGTAACTTCTCCAATCTGAACGCAATTCAAATCCCATTTCTCGAATACATCCAGAACCGGTTTCTCCATTCCTTTCTTCACGACTATCAGCATTCGCTCTTGTGACTCTGAAAGGAGAATTTCCCATGCTTTCATACTGTCTTGCCGTGTAGGAACCTTATCTAGCCACACGACCATTCCGCTTTCACCTTTTGCAGACATTTCAGAAGTTGAGCAGGTAATTCCCGCAGCTCCCATGTCCTGCATTCCAACAACAGCACCCGTCTTGATTACTTCCAACGATGCTTCAAGCAATAATTTTTCCTGGAAAGGATCTCCAACCTGAACCGCAGGAAGATCTTTCGCAGAATCTTCTGTAATGTCTTTTGATGCAAACGCTGCACCATGAATTCCGTCTTTACCTGTTGATGATCCCACAATGAACACAGGATTACCTACTCCGCATGAAATTGCTGAAACCGTTTCTCCAATCTTCACAATTCCTGCAGACATTGCATTCACCAAAGGATTTGTATTGTAGCACTCGTCAAAGAAAACTTCTCCTCCTACTGTAGGAATACCAAACGCATTTCCATAGTCGCCAATTCCTTTGACTACGCCGCGCACCAACCACTTCGTTTTCTCGAGTTTCAAATCACCAAAACGCAACGAATTTAATCCTGCAATAGGACGTGCTCCCATTGTGAAAATATCGCGATTGATACCCCCAACGCCAGTAGCCGCACCTTGATACGGTTCCAATGCTGAAGGATGGTTATGCGATTCAATCTTGAACGCACAAGCTAGACCTCCGCCTATGTCTACCAATCCAGCGTTCTCTTCACCCGCTTTTGCCAACATGTGTGGGCCTTCTTTCGGCAATGTCTTCAACCAAGTAATTGAATTCTTGTACGAACAGTGCTCAGACCACATCACCGAGTAAATACTCAGCTCAGTGAAATTCGGAGTGCGCCCAAGAATTGATGTGATTTTATCAAATTCTTCAGGAAGAAGTCCGAGTTGTTTTGCCTGATCGAGAGTTGCAATTTGTGTTTCAGAAGAAGTAACGGCCATGATAGCTGATCTGTTTGGTGAAAGAGTCGCAAAATTACGGAGAACCACGTCTCATACGTCCGGATTTTTCAACAAAAACGGCTTATTTCTCACCAAAAAATTAGGCAAACGAGTACATTTGAAAAAAACACGTCAAATCCTACTTCGTCTGTGCTGAAACAATTGTGTTACGGTCTTGTTGTGCTTCTCCTCGTCGCTGCAGTTTCTTGTGGCCCGAGCCTTTATGAAACGGGAATTCCCACGCAAGGAACTGTACTCGCAAAAAGTTCAATCGATCGTTTGAAGAACACCGACAATTACTATCTCACAGTAAGCTACTTCACCCAACCCGATAAAGAGAATCCGCAACCTAAGCCCAAGTACGATTCTCCAGCGAATATTGATCAGATCATTGAGAACATTGGCAATATCAAAGTGAACATTGGCGATTACATGAGCACCCAAGTAACGGTTACGCGTAGTGTATACGACAGTTATCAAGTGGGCGACCAACTGCCACTATTGTATGAAAAAGGCAATCCTGAACATGTGGTTGTAGGAACCAGAGACTAACCACATTCATCTGAACAAAGTGCAATGACCTGGATTCCTTATTTCATTTGCTTAGTTACTATTCTGCTCGTCATTTATAAGCACGATTTTTTTCGATTGCCCGGCTTGCATCGATTAAGCAGCATCTTCTTCTTTTTGCTAAAAGTCGTTGCAGGATTTGGTATCTGGGCGGTTTACACATTCTATTATCCAGATCGCGAATATGCAGACATCTGGAAGTACTTCGACGACAGTTCCGTGATGTACAATGCCATTCATGAACATCCAGGAGATTACATCAAAATGATTTCCGGACTCGGCATCGATGAACGCATTGACGACCAATATTTTCACCAAATGAATCATTGGCATCAGAAGTTTGAGAACAATCTGTTCAATGATTCACATACGATTATCCGATTCAACGCCATTGTAAGGATATTTTCCGGTGGCAACTATCACACGCATTCCCTGATCATGTGCCTATTGGCTTTTATTGGTCTGAGTGCTCTTTACAGGTGGATCTATACTTTCCTGTTCCAATGGAAAAAAGTTGTTGCTTTTCTATTGTTTGCTTCGCCTTCTCTGCTGTTCTGGAGTTCGGGCGTGCTGAAGGAAGGCATACTCCTTTTTGCGCTTGGCATTCTGATTTATCATTCATGGAAATACTTGGAAGATCGAAAAAGCAAACGGATTGCTTGGGTTGGAATTGCTGTGTTCTTGCTGGCGATAACCAAACTCTACATCTTAGCTTTTGTCATTCCTGCGTTGATCATCGGAATACTATTGCGATACTACCCGAATTACGCCCGACTGAAAATCGCCATTGCATTCATCATTTTGATTGTATGCTCAATCGTTCTGCATATTACAATGCCTACATTTTCGCCCTATCGTGTCATCGCAAGCAAGCAAAATGATTTTTTGAATTTAGCCCGAGGAGGAACATATCTGGTCAGCTCTCAGCACGTAACTTATCTGAGGCCCGATCAACATCAACTGCTTATTCCAGCCAATGATTACAGCACATATACCATTGCGAATGGCAGCGATTATTACTGCTGGAACATTTACGACAACTTCGCCGATACACTATTCATTTACAATAGTCAAGACACTGCGCGTTACACTATTCTAACCGACAATCCTTCAGCAGGAAGTTTGCTTGCTGTTGAATCGTTGCAGCCCACACCACTTTCCGTGCTGAAGTCTACACCCAGCGCCCTCATCAACGCTGTTCTGCGCCCCTATTTATGGGAGCTCAAACCATTGATCATACTTCCAGCACTTTTGGAAAACCTACTGACGGCATTTCTGGTCATTTGCATGGTTGTTTGGCATAAAAAATCGTCAGCAAAATCTGTGCTTTGGTTTTGCGTTACTTTAGCCTTGCTCACCTTGGTCATAGTAGGATTAACAACCCCTGTGTTGGGAGCAATTGTGCGTTACAGGATTACAGCGATACCTTTTCTGCTGTTTGCAATACTACTTTCTACAGATCGCCAAAAGATGATGAAAACACTTCCGTTTCTGAATCGAATTCTCTAGTCGTAACTATTAACAAATTACTGCCGTTTTTAGCTATTTTTGTTTTCACCGTGCAAAAGCACTTATCACCCATCTTTCGGACAAAATAACCCTTATGTCACTAAAATCACTTTTTAGAAAAAAATCAGCCACAGTTGCAGCGCATGAAGAAGGTGATGGACATGGACACGGACTTAACAAAGTCCTAACGGTTCGTGACCTTACGTTTTTTGGTGTTGCTGCTATTATCGGTGGTGGAACATTCAGTGCCATTGGTAACGCATGTTTCTCCGGAGGTCCGGGTGTAATTTTGCTCTACGTAATTTGCGCAGTCGCTTGTGGATTCACAGCTATGTGCTATGCGGAATTCGCCGCACGCGTGCCAGTTTCAGGAAGTGCATACACTTATGCGTATGTTTCATTCGGTGAATTGTTCGCTTGGATAATTGGTTGGGCCTTGCTAATGGAATATTCAATCGGAAATATTTACATCGCATTTTCTTGGAGTGGATATTTCACAAATCTTTTACATGGCTTTGGTATTGACTTGCCCGCTTGGCTCACGATCAATTACCGTGCAGCACATGCCGCTTTTGATGCTGGTGCTGCCGGAGAAGGTTTGACTGCATGGACAAACGCACCACAACTTGGAGGATTGCGTATCATTTTCGATTTACCAGGTGTACTGATCAATGTGCTAATTACTTGGTTGGTGTTCGTGGGTACAAAAGAATCACGAAACATCAGCAACATTATGGTGTTGATCAAATTGATAGTGGTTATACTCGTAATTGTAGTTGGCTTCTTCTACATCGATATTGAAAATTGGACACCGTTCATGCCAAATGGATTTGGTGGAGTAATGGCTGGAGTATCCGCAGTATTCTTCGCTTACATCGGATTCGATGCCGTTTCTACACTCGCTGAAGAAGCGAAGAATCCACAACGCGATTTACCACGCGGAATGATTTACTCGCTGGTCATCTGCACCGTTGCCTACATTGTGCTCGCACTCGTGCTCACCGGAATGGTTTCGTACAAGCAATTAGGAGTAACCGATCCGCTGGCAGAAATCTTTGCTTTGAAAGGAGTTAAGTGGATGCTATACATCGTATCAGTTGCAGCGGTTGTGGCAATGACCAGCGTAATGCTGGTATTCCAGATGGGCCAACCTCGTATCTGGATGACCATGAGTCGCGATGGACTATTACCAAAAAGATTTTCGAGCATTCACCCGAAGTACAAAACACCGGGCTTCGCAACCATCATTACCGGTCTTGTGGTTGGAATTCCGATGTTCTTCACAGATGAGAATTTCATTCTTGACTTCACGAGTATCGGCACACTCTTCGCATTTGTACTCGTATGCGGTGGCGTACTCATGCTTCCGTCGGTTATGAATCCGGAAAAAGCAGAGCCCACACGCGGGAAATTCCGTCTGCCGTATATCAATGGTAAATGGATTGTACCATTCTTTATGTGCATTGCACTTGCAGTAGTCTTTACGGTAGGTGAAAAATCAACGGGCTATTTCCTTTCTTCTACCACACCGAAAGTGTACGATGATATTGCGCCACTAACCGACTCTAAGGCTATTTTAGAACATCCTGAACAAATTGCGGTTCGATTCACAACAACTGAAGACAGCATCTTCCGTGATTATGTGTATCAGCAGGAGAAAGGCAAGGATGCCTCATTCACCGTTGATAAATTGGATGGAGATATCTTAACAGGATACGTGGATGGCTATACGATAGACAACAGCAAGAAGTATTACTCCAAAGGTTTGGCATTCTGCATGAACATACCGATGTGGATTTTCATTCTGGTATGTATTTACATGACCATCCGCACATTCCTGAAAAAACTATCGTTCATTCCTGTTGCAGGGTTACTTTCCTGCTGCTATCTTCTCACTGGAATGGCCCCAAACAACTGGCTCTGGTTCTTTGTTTGGTTCAGCATCGGTCTGGTGGTTTATTTCGCTTATGGACGCAAACACAGTAAGCTAGCACCAAAGTAGAATGAAACTTTTCTCCGTTGATGCGGACATCCGCAAGGCCAGTACAATCGAGTCTGCGTTTTACACTTCGGAGGAAGTGAATAGCGCTGCGAAGGAGCATATCTTTGCAAAGACGTGGCAGTATATTGGCGACAGCGATGACGTTCGCATAAGTGGTCAGCTCGCTCCGTTTACGCTGCTTCCTGGTTATCTCAATGAGCCGATTGTGGTGGGGCGTGACAAAGCTGATCAGCTGCATTGTCTCTCCAACGTATGTACGCATCGCGGAAATATCCTGGTTGAACACAATTGCACCGACAGTCAGATCCATTGCCGATACCATGGTCGCCGCTTTGAACTGAACGGAAAATTTAAGTCCATGCCCGAATTCGAAGGCGTGGAAAATTTCCCCTCCGCGAAAGATGATCTCGCAAAAATTCCGTTCGCCCGCTGGCAACGGTTGTTGTTTGCAGGCATTCAGCCAGTCGCCACATTTGAAAATGTATTTGGAGACATGCTGAAGCGGATGTCGTTTCTCGATCTGGACCAGTTCAAACCTGATCCTGCACGTTCGCGGGATTATCTTGTGAACTGCCATTGGGCGTTGTACTGCGAAAATTATCTCGAAGGATTTCACATTCCGTTTGTGCATGCAGATCTCAATGCGGCGATTGATTACGGAACATATACCACTGAACTGTACCGCTACTCCAATCTGCAACTTGGATTGTCCAAAGGTGGCGATGCTATTTTCGATCTTCCGGATTCACATCCAGATCATGGAAAAGCGGTGTCGGCCTATTACTGGTGGGTATTCCCCAACATGATGTTCAACTTTTATCCGTGGGGTTTATCGCTGAACATTGTGCAACCGCTCGGAACTGCGCTAACCAAAGTGTCATTCATCACGTACGTGTATGATGCAACCAAACTGGATGTTGGTGCAGGTGCGATGCTTGATAAAGTTGAACGTGAAGATGAGGCCATCGTTGAAAACGTACAAAAAGGAATTCGTTCACGCTTCTATACATCAGGAAGATATTCGCCAGACAGAGAAACAGGAACACATCACTTTCACAGATTGATTTGTGAATTCATGAATAATAAATAAAAAAATGATTGCATTTATTACAGGAGCGAGCGCTGGATTTGGCAAAGCAACAGCAGAATTATTTGCTGCAAATGGTTGGAACGTTATCATTACTGGACGAAGAAAAACACGTTTAGAAATGTTAGAACGTCAAATCAAAGAAAAACATGGTGTTGACGTATTGCCATTGGTATTTGATGTGCGCAATCACGATGAAGTAAAGAAAGCCATTGATAACCTACCTGAAAAATGGCGCAGCATTGATGTTCTCGTGAACAATGCTGGACTCGCAGCGGGACTAGGACCAATTCAAGAAGGATTACTTAGCGACTGGGAAGACATGATTGACACAAATGTCAAAGGGTTGTTATACATGACACGCAACATCGCACCGATGATGGTCAAAAATGGCAAGGGCCACATTGTAAACATTGGTTCTATTGCAGGAAAAGAAGTTTATGCCAATGGTAACGTGTATTGCGCAACAAAACATGCTGTGGACGCATTGACAAAAGCCACACGCGTAGATCTGGTGGCACATGGAATTCGCGTCAGCCAAATTGCTCCAGGAATGGCAGAAACCGAATTTTCAATTGTACGTTTCAAAGGCGACGATGAAAAAGCGAAGAATGTGTACAAAGGATTACAACCACTTAGCGCAATTGATATTGCAGAGACCATTTGGTGGGTGGTGAACCGTCCGCCACATGTTAACATCAACGATATTGTGATTATGCCTACAGCGCAAGCAAATTCAACCACAGCAATTCGAAAATCATGAAAAGAGTTTGGATTTTCTTTCTTCCATTCGTCATTCTTGGATTCGTGTCTTGCGGAAGTGATAATCGTCAAGACGCTGATTTCATTGTGAAGAATGCCAAGGTGTACACAGCCGATCCATCTTTCACTGTGCTAGAAAGTTTTGCAGTTAAAGACGACAAGATCATTGCTGTTGGGACCAATGTTAGCATTGAAGCAACATACAGCAGCGATAGTATTCTCGACATGGGAGATAAAGTAATCCTTCCGGGATTAATCGATGCACATTGTCATTTCCTCGGATACGCACGCGGTCTGCAGGAATGTAATTTAGTGGGAACAACCTCGTTTGGTGAAGTACTATCACGCGTAAAAGAATTTGCAAAAACCAACAAGCGTTCTTGGATTATTGGTCGCGGTTGGGATCAAAACGACTGGGAGAACAAAGTATATCCAACAAAAACCATGTTGGATAGTTTGTATCCAAATACGCCTGTTGTGTTGAAGCGAATCGATGGTCATGCTGCCTTGGTGAATAGTGCTGCGATGAAAGCTGCTGGTATCACAGATTCAACTCAAGTTACAGGTGGAGAAATTTTAAGACAGGAAGTTGGCACTGGTAGAATGAGTCGTGGTAAAGAGATAATGTTTCAAGGACCAGCAAGTGGAATTCTCATCGACAATGCTGTTGATCTTGTAGAGCGCGTGATTCCTCCGTTGAACGCAGAATTAGAAAAAGCCTCAATTCTTCAAGCTCAAGAAAATTGTTTTGCAGCAGGACTTACATCGTTGGATGATGCTGGCTTGATGAAAGAAGATGTGGACATGCTCACTGCCATGGAAACATCTGGCGATCTCAAAATGCGTATGTACATTATGCTTAGCGACAGCGCACCAAACTACGCCTACTACTTGACGAAAGGTCCGATGAAGACCCCGCATATCAATGTCCGTTCATTTAAATTTTATGGTGACGGAGCGCTAGGTTCACGAGGGGCATTCCTGATCAGTCCATATAGCGATGAACCCGGACATCGTGGATTTATGTTACGCAGCGAGAAGCATTACAAAGACAAATTCACGGACCTCAAACAAAAAGGATTTCAAGTGTGTACACATTGTATTGGCGACTCAGCAAATCGCTTTGTACTAAAACTGTACGGAGAAATTCTTGGAGGAGAAAATGATGCACGTTGGAGAATCGAACATGCGCAAGTTGTTGACCCTTCCGATCGTGTTTACTTCAAAAACTATTCTATTATTCCATCAGTGCAGCCCACACACGCCACTTCTGATATGTATTGGGCAGAAAAACGTCTTGGTTCGGAAAGGATGTCAGGAGCGTACGCTTATCAAACATTACTGAAAGAGTGCGGAATTCTTGCATTAGGAACTGACTTTCCAGTTGAAAATATCAATCCAATGTACACGCTATACTCAGCTGTAACACGCATGGATCAGAAAGGATTTCCGTCGGGAGGTTTCATGCCCAACGAATGCTTATCGCGTAAGGAAGCAATTTGGGGGATGACCGCTTGGGCTGCATACTCGAATTTTGAAGAAAAAGAAAAAGGATGCATTGCTCCCGGCATGTTTGCTGATTTCGTTGTGTTGAACACTGATCCGATGAATTGTCGCGTTGCAGAAATTCCAAAAATAAGAGTGTTGGAAACTTGGTCTGGCGGTAAAAAGGTATATTCGGGTAAGTAATGAAAAAGCAACTATTTCTTTTATTTTTTATTCTCGCTTCAGCTGTTCGAGTAGTTGCTGTACCTCCGCCTTCTGGTGATTATGTCAACAGAAAGTATGGGTTTAGCGTTGCAGGATCATTTGGTTATTCTTTTTTTCAAGTAGATAAACGCCACAGTGAAAAAGCATCTTCCTTGCTCGGCATGGGCGGAATGTTCCGCTTTCATTTTTTTGTGCGACCAAACATTCACGTACAGTTTGGATTTGAAGTATTGAGTCAGAAATGCAAGTTCAATACTTACTATTTTGCCGATGGACATTCTCAATTTTATGACAATACATTTGGCTATACGCACAAATTGCGCACCTATGAACTGTACGTTCCAGTAATGGTTCGATTCGGAACCAGCTTGCAAGAAGCCAATGCACGTTCTATCTTTTACTTCCTCGCCGGCTACTCTCCTAAAATGTTCCTGTCTGCCAGTGCAACAGTTAAGCAGAATGACACGGGCAAAGACATTTGGGGAGGATCAACAGAACTCTCCTTTGAGAATTGGTTCATCAACGAGCAAGTAGGAAATGTTTTGATGGGCGGAATTGGAATTGATAAACGAATAGGATGGACAGACAATTTCATGTCATTTGAATTGCTTTACCGTTACAATTTTTCACGATTCATCTATTACGGCCGCTACAACACCAATGAATTATTGATCCGTAATTCCTGCTTAACCTTTCAAGTCGGCTATCGTTTCCAATAAAATTTTTTTGTAAAATGAAAAAGGCGCAATGAATATCACACTGCGCCTTTTTTGTAACTAACCAAACAGTTATCCGTTTCCATATCGGAAGCCTAGAGTTGCTCTCGATTTTTCTTCCTTGATTACAAATTCACTTACATCATCTAAAGTAAGAAGTCCCAATGCCTCCTTGCTGCGTTGATCGGCAGGAAGTGAAGCCATTCTCAAATGCTGGTTCTTCACCGATTCTCCTATCACTTGACGCACAGTACGCGCATTTCCGAAGAACTTATCTCGCGTTTCAAATAATTGAGTGAGATAATTTTTTACATGAGCAGCCGCTTCAGGCGAAGCGCTCAGTTTCTCTTTATCGAGCAACGACAACGCTATGGTATTCAATTCATCAGCAGAATAATCGAAGAATTCATAATGACGATCAAAGCGCGACTTCAAACCAGGATTGGTTTCAATGAACTCATGCATATTATCAGGATAACCAGCTACGATCACAGCGAACTGCCCACGCAAGTCTTCCATTTTCTTCAAAATAACCTGAACTGCTTCTGCGCCGAAATCATTTGATCCCCCTTTACTAGCCAGTCCGTAAGCCTCGTCAATGAAAAGCACACCACCAATTGCTTCCTGAATGCGTTCGCCAGTTTTAATTGCTGTTTGACCAACATAACCCGCCACTAATCCTTCACGATCAACTTCTACCAAATGGCCTTTCTCAATCAAGCCAAGACCCTTGTAAATTTTAGCAATGATACGCGCTACAGTAGTCTTACCTGTTCCAGGATTTCCAGTAAATATCGCATGTAATGAAAAACGGTTGAGTACTTCTTTACCTGTTTCACGATAGAAGCGAACCAACTTCACCAACTCATTCACTTCAGCTTTGATATTGTTCATTCCCACGAGTCCATTCAACTCATCTAATGCGTCGCGCAACATCTTTTCATTGATACCTAAATCAGGCTTGCGTTTTGTTCTTCCGCCAAAAGCCTTTTCAACATCCGCGAGCGTAATGGTACTCAATACTTCATTGTCGAGCTTATCTACATCGCCCACCTGCATGAGTCGAAGTGCCATATTCATCTTCGCTGACTCTACAATTCCCAAAGCCATTCGGGCATTACCAAATGTGCGATCTCGCGTTCTATAGGCTTCGATAAATTGTTCCTCCATGAACTTCGTTGCCTCAGGTGCCAACTTCACGCCCTTCTTCTCGGTTCCAGCAATTGCAATCGCCAGCAATTCATCAGGTAGATAATCTTCGAATTCATAGTAATGCGAGAAACGTGATTTCATTCCTGGATTGGATTCGAGAAACGCATCCATCTCCTTGGGATAACCAGCACCCATTATCGCAATATCGCCCTCGCCATCCGACATTTCCTTCAATAGAATCTCTATCACTTCTTTACCGAAATCCTTCGAATCATCTCCCGCGCGTGCTAATGAATACGCTTCATCAATGAATAAAATTCCCCCACGCGCACTTTCAATTATCTTTTTCGTCTTCGGAGCCGTTTGTCCGATGTATTCTCCTACCAAATCAGCACGATCCACTTCCACTACATGTCCTTTGCTCAATAGACCCATCTTTTTGTAAATCATCCCCAACATGTTTACAACGGTAGTTTTCCCTGTTCCGGGATTCCCTGTGAATACACTATGAAGATTAATTTTTCCACTTTCTTCAAATCCTTTCTCCTTTCGCAGTTTCAAAAAGTTGAGATATGAAATATGATCGCGCACACTTTTCTTGATTCCAGTCAAACCAATGAGACTGTCTAAATTGGCCAAAAGTTCTTCTAATTTGGCTTCAGGAACAACTGCCTCTGGATTTTCCGCACCTGTAACAGTTTCTCCACCCGCCTTTACGTGTACTTCATTTCCTGTTAGGAGATCCGGAGTTCCTTCTACTTCTTCCGTTCCAACATCAAAGCGAATCTGTGCCACCAAAGTATCCATGAATATCACTTCTACAAAGTAGACTTCATCTTTCCACGAGCCCGCTACATCATTTCCCCAACCCACATCGAATGTGTATTTGTAATCTACTTTGTCCTTGTCAATACGCCCTTCACGAAACACCTGCCCTTTTAACTGATGTGCGTCATCAAGAAAATTGAAAGTGAGCTCATAATTCCATTCACGTTTTGTCTTGTTTTGAAGTTCCATTTCCGCCCACACATACTGCGTAGTATCGCGCTTGATTGTCTTCAAGTAAACACGATTCTTATTCTCCCAAGCGTTTACATCTCCACAATAAATTTTCATGTGGTTCACTGCGAAATAGGGATTCGAATCTTTGGTTACTTTTCCAATATTGTTGATCTCAAATTTTGATTCTCCAACCTTGTCAGCGTCAATCCATGCCTCCCAAATGTAAGATCCTTCCTTCCAGTAAACTCCTTCTTTTGGGTTTCCCCAACCATCGCGCATGTAAACAATGTTCTCATCCATCTTCACTTCGCGTTTGGTATCCAGCGAGCAGATTTCTCTTTTCTCCGACTCTCCTTTTTCATTGGTCACAAACTCAAAGCACTTCAAGATCACCGTGCATTCCCAGTTTTCTTCATCAAACAGTTTATTGAAGAAGGAGAACTCACAACGCACGTAAGCCAACTCGGCACGATCAAAAATCTTCCTGTATTTCTTCGTTGCATTCGCCATCCATTCGTCTGAAGCGAATGTGCGCAACTCTTTGAACTTATATTTTTTCATGGGTTTTGAATTCTGGTGAATAAGTCAACAGAACAGGTTTGAAATTACTAAATAATACCAGTATGAACCAGCGAGAACGAAGGAAAATCAGGCTAAGCACCAGGAATCCTAGGGCATCCTAGAGGCGTACATGCTACCGAAATCAGTTAAAGCAATTTCAGGAACTTCACTCTGTTTCCATTGCCAACGTTCACCCTTTAGTACGAGATTACGATGCAATCCGCCGAAATCATACAACGACGGCGTTTGACCTTTTGGCGTGGCTGAAATGCGAAGCTCAACATATCCTGTGCGCGATAATTGCTCAACAGCCTCACTAAGTCGTTCTCCAAGTGAAACAGCATCGGGATGTGATTGTGTATTGTACAATGATGTAAATAAACGGTCTACAGAAAGGCACCCACCACCTTCTAAACGAATCCACTTTAGCACTTGACGTTGTAAGGTGCTGAGACGATTTATTTCAGGACGAATTTGTTTCATTGTATTCTGCACTGCTTCATGCGAAGCTTCTATTTTGTAATTCCGGAGATAGGTTTTCCTGTGCAGCCGTCAGGATTCTGAATGTTGAGCATTTGACAAACAGTAGGGGCAATATCAGTTATATTGATGATCGCATCCGTTTCTCCGTGCTGAACTTTCCATCCCCACCAATAGAGCGGCACATGCGTATCGTATGACCATGGAGTTCCATGCGTGGTACCTGTTGGTCTTCCCCACTCAGAAATCCAGCCTGGATTGAGAATGATTGCTACATCTCCAGATCGTTTGAAATAATAACCTTTCTGTACAAGATGCTTTGGCGTTTCTGTATACTCATTGTTCGCCATATCTGTAGCAGTCATTGTTGAGGCTACACCAGGAAAGCGGAGAAGAAAATTTGCAACGTATTTCTGCAATGCTTCGCGATCAATTGCATTCTTCTGCAAGGTTTGTGGATGAAAATAAACCTGATCATTGGCATATTGCCAAACCAAAGTATCACCGTAAATTCGCTTGAGGTTACGCTTCAGTGAATCCACAACATAGTCTTCCTTGAAGAATCCTGCAGGAATTCCTGCATCAATAAGAAATTGCGGATTTTCAACGGCGCCATGATCTGCTGTCAGGAATGCCAAGGTGTTGTTCTTACCGCAATAATTATCGATGAATTTAAAAAACTCTGCAAGTTCTTTATCGAGACGCAGGTAGCAATCTTCAATTTCAATACTCTGCGGTCCATACATGTGACCAATGTAATCTGTAGAAGAGAAACTCACCGCGAGAAAATCAGTGAATTTTCCTTTCCCAAGATTTTCACCCAGAATCAGAGCTTGTGCAAAATCACGAGTAAGTGAATTTCCGTAAGGAGTAGCTCGAATAATCCCCATCTTTCCATTGGCATCCATCAACTTTGGAATATCATGCGGAAACACTGGCATCACTTCACCCTTCCACATTCCTTCATACGGACTATTATCCGGAAGACTCTCCGTATATTGATCCACTGGCAACAATGTATTCCAAGGCTGAGAAAGATACTGTGCAGGGAGTTTTCTATTGTTGAAGTCAACCACCCATAGCGGAAGTTTATCCATGTAGTACGTACTAGAAATAAAATTTCCTGTTCCTCCCTCATACCAAAAAGCTCCATTAGCTGTGTGTCCAGCAGGTAATATTGCGGCACGGTCCTTTAATGCAACACCAAACACTTTCGCACCATGATTTGTTGCAATGTGTAACTGTGTTCCCATTGTAGTCGACAACATACGCACTGGAGAACGTTTACCTTCTTCTGCGTCACTACCAACCCCTTTCACCGCGTTGTCTTCAACACAGTAAACAATCTTTCCAGTTTCTCGCTCTGGCCAATCATTCGCAACTATTCCGTGAACAGCAGGTGTTGTTCCTGTGTATATGGAAGTGTGTCCAGGCCCGGTGAAAGTAGGCATGTAGTTGTAGTTCGTATTACGGCATTGAAAACCTTCGCCCAGCAGACGTTTAAAGCCGTCGTTGCCTAGCTTATCCCAAAAACGATATACATAATCGAATCGCATTTGATCCACTACGATGCCCACAACTAATTTCGGCGCTGAAGGAATGGGCTCCGCTCCGGGTGGCTTGCCTTTCTTATTCCCTTGTGCAAAAGCGAGAATAACGAAAGCAAGTGGCAAAAGAAAAACAACCTTTTTCATTGAATTATTTTCTAATTAATACTGCAAGAAGTACAATGCAAAGAACAACACTTAACACCACATTTCCTGCAGCGAAAAAGTAATTTCCTCGTCGAATAAGTTCTAATGTTTCCAAACTGAAAGTTGAAAATGTACTGAAGCCTCCGCAGAAGCCAGTAATAATCAATAAACGCAATGATTCTCCCTGCAACTTTTCAGAGAACATTCCCAATGCAATGCCCATTACCACAACGCTAAATACGTTTGAAAGTAATGTAGCTATTGGAAACTGTTGTTCCGGAAACGACAAAATGGCTTTGGAAATACCGTACCGTGCCAAACAACCGATTCCGCCACCAATGAAAATATAAACCAGGTTAAGCATTGTTTCGATCCAGATAATATTTATTTAGCGCATAGTATACTGCCCCACCAATGAGTGAACCATACAAAGCACCAGCAAGCACGTCCCCTGGAAAATGTACGCCCATGTAAATTCTACTCCAACACACAACAATTGACCAAACAAAAATCAACAGCCACAATCTGGATGGTTCTGTTTTTGACTTTCTAGTCATCAAAAACATGAATATCGCGATAGCGAAACTGTTGGCAGCATGTCCGGAGAAAAATCCATAAGGTCCACCACAACCATCTGGAGTAAAAATCGTTCCAGTTTGGAGTAATTCAGTATCATGACAAGGACGTGCACGCTTAACACTATTCTTGAATAGGTTTGCACCTTGATCACTAATCAAAATCATGCAAGCCACTACAGGCAAAATCACCACCATCTTCGAGCCAAACTTTCGAAACAACCACCAAGCAAAAAATGCATAGAGTGGAATCCATACCCATCGATTTGTAAAAATGGGCATTATAACATCGAAAAATCCATTGCGGACATGATGAATTGCTAAGAACAATTCTCGGTCAGAATGGATGAGCTGTTCGAGCATATAGCAAAACTACGAATAGACTTGAGACCACAGAGGAAGGACACCTGTTTTTCGTATGTTTGACTAAATATTTTACACATGAGAATTCTGACCTTTCTGGCTGCCACTTCAATCGCAGCAACTTTAGCTTCCTGCGGTGGCAAACAGTACGATTCGGGCAAAGACCCTGTATCTGCAATGTATGACTCGATCGCCAAAGCTGATTCACTGCGCGAATGGGGACCTCCAAAAGCGATCACTTTCGCCGACGCAAAAGACACCTCTGAACTGGACAATGCACGCATTACCATAGAAGGATACATCAGTATTGGAAGTACCATTTATGAGTCTGAAGCATCTACAAACTTCCAGCTCTGGGAAAGAAAAAATCAGAACGCCGGTGAATATATCAGCGTTGGTATAGATCTCGGTTCTGGGAACAACCAAATGAAATCGCTTCCCGATAAATATAAAAAGACTGACGTATCGATTACCGATGACAAAGGAAACAAATTAAGCTACGGCGATAAGGTAAAAGTGACCGCCATTTACTCCCGTCCATACGGTGAAGGTTATGGCTCTTTGCACCTGCAATCGATTGAAAAAATCGAAGATTCTCCTCTCGATTATTCAAAACTTGACGCGAAGAAAATCACAACAGACACCAGCAACTATACCGCTCTGGACGGACAATTGGTATACGCAGAAGGATTCCTGGAAATCCCTTCAATGGTTTACATCACCGAAACCGTTTACTTTGACTTGTATCCGAAACAAGGCTCAAATGATTATGTAACTGTTGATATCGTGATTGGCAATGGACCGAACTTGGTAGAAGATCTTCCAGATAATTATGGTGAGAACGACATAAAAATTCATGATCACAAAGACATGATTGTGGGCAAGAAAAAGGTGCGTGTGTACGGAGTATGGAAATACAACAGAATAGCGGCAGAATACATCGAAACGATCTAAATTTAGGCCTCTTCGGAGGCCTTTTTTACGACACTTTTTTGATCTTTTACCAACAAATACAACGTCCAAATTATTTACGACAAAAAGTAATACATCTTACGCGATGAACACATTCTTCAAATGTTTTGAATCGAAATAAATATGTGCCCGAATATGAATACGACTTCTATGAACATGAGAAACTTTGTGCTCCTCATCCTGCTGGCCATAACTCAAGTTTTGAGTGCTCAGAATTATACACTACCTGATGAATTTTTAAATGCAAAAAACGGAGTCAAGATTGTCAAGATTTACTCGGAAAACGAAAAACAACCACGAACGCTTGTCACTCAAAATCAGTACGACAAGCAAGGTAGACTCATTCAAGCAAATGGAGACGGCACAACGAATGTAGTACGCTACTTTTATGAAACGCTTAATAGATATTCGTCGATTCAGATTTCTTATCCAAACGGTAAATTCTTTCGGAAAACGATTTACACGTACGATAGTAAAAAAGGAACAACGCGAATGAGCCATTACGCCAACTCCAAAGACTCGACACAAATTACTTCTTCTGTTCTGGAAGACAGCATGCACCGCGTCCTGCGCCATACTCAGTACATGGAAGGACGTGAAAACTCGTATGTTGAGTTTACTTACGGAGACCAAGGACAAGTAATCGGACAAAAAGATTCCAGCGCTCAAACACTCACAGTAAATATTTACCAAAACGATCAATTAGTAATTCGTAAAGTTTATTCGGCAAAAAGTGTACTTCTCAATACGTACCGTTTTTATTACAACAATCCATACTCCGTTAAAGCGATTGTAGATTCTATGTCCGGCGGAACAACGGACGCTTACCTGATACAGCGCCAAGAAGAGTATGGCAACGTAAGCACCGTACTGAAAAACGGGAATAAGCTCACTGAAGAGGAACTGGAAGAATTTATTAATCGGTTTCCAATGGTTGAGCCGAGAGCTATGACTGCAGAAAAGGAAGGCGATGCCGATGATTATCTGAAAAAAGACCATACAATTGAAAAAGACGATAAAGGCAACATAACAAAAGATACCTTAGTCTTTTCCCAAGGATATTATCGTCAAGTTTTAGTATTTGTTTACGAATACGAATACTACTGATCCGGGAATTAATCCGAACTTTGGAAGTATGAAGAACATTCGCGTTGCCATAAACGGATTCGGAAGAATCGGAAGAACAACCTTGCGTGTATTATTGCAACGTCAAGGTGTAGAAGTTGTGGTCATCAACGACCTAACAGATAGCCACACGTTGGCACATCTTTTCAAATACGATTCGGTTCATCGTAAATTCTCTGGAACAGTTTCGGACACTCCAAGTTCTATTATTGTAAATGGAATATCAATTCCCGTAACCGCAATCAAGGATCCGGCGCAGTTGGAATGGAGCAAATACAACGTGGATGTTGTTCTTGAGTGTACAGGTAAATTCCTGGATCGTGAGAGTGCTGAACTTCATATCAAAGCGGGAGCGAAGAAAGTTATTCTATCTGCACCTCCAAAAGGGAATGATATTCCAACGATTGTACTTGGTGTGAATGATACAGCAGAAGCACTGCAGGAGTCAATTCTTTCAAATGCTTCGTGTACTACAAACTGTGCAGCGCCAATGATCAAAATCCTTGATGAAAACTGGGGCGTTGACGATGGATATATCACGACAGTTCATTCATATACCGGCGATCAACGTTTGCATGATGCTCCTCACAAAGATTTGAGACGAGCGAGAGCAGCTGCTATCTCCATGGTTCCAACTTCAACTGGAGCAGCGAAAGCGATCACGAAAATATTTCCTCACTTGGAAGGGCGACTCGGCGGTTGCGGAATTCGTGTACCGGTTCCCGATGGTTCCATCACCGACATTACTTGTCAGTTGAAGAAATTGCCTACGCCTGAAGAAATCAACGCGGCATTTCGAAAAGCTGCCGAGGGTGATCTAAAAGGTATCTTGGAATACACAGAAGACCCAATTGTTTCCATTGACATTGTTGGCAACCCTAACTCCTGTATTTTTGATGCTGAATTCACAAGTGTGGTTGGTAACATGGTGAAAGTAATGGGTTGGTACGACAATGAAATGGGATATTCTTCGCGCCTCGCGGATCTCGTGCAGCGTCTTAAGTATTAACCACTGACCAAAACTGAGGTGTTTTTCACTAAGATAAAAAGAGAAGCCTCTGAGAAGCCTCTCATTTCTCTCTATGGTAATATGAATTTGTGGTAATACCCATAATCTTCAGTTGCTACTGAAAATCATTAGGTAATTCTTCTCACTGGTTCTGCGAATGATATTCCTTAAGCTCCAAATTCACCCCGTCAAACACTGCATACGTATTAAAAGAAATCCAATCTCCCAAGTTGATATATCTTGACTTCTCTCCTACTTGCTTATCCAAGGGCAAGTGACGGTGTCCGAACACAAAGAAATCTGCATGTTTTGATTTCAAATAATCCGAACAAAACAGGAACAGAAACTCTTTGTGATCCCCATGATATTTTTTCTGCTCATCTTTCTTATCTAGACCTTGACGCGAAAAAAAGTCCGCCAACCATATTCCAAAATTCGGGTGAAGACGAGCGAACAACCATTGCGCAAACGGATTCCGGAAAACACTCTTGATGAATTTATATCCGTTATCTCCGGGACCTAATCCATCACCATGGCCTATAAAAAATTGCTTACCGTTCCATTCACGCTGAATGGGCTCGTGATATAGTTTCACTCCACATTCTTCAACGAGATAACCGAACATCCACATATCGTGATTCCCAGAGAAAACATGAACAGGAATTCCTTTATCAGTAAGCGAAGCAATCTTCCCAAGAAGACGAATAAAACCTTTTGGAACAACACGCTTATATTCAAACCAAGCGTCAAACAAATCACCAACAAGGAAAATTTCTTCCGCATCATTCTCCACCTCGTCGAGCCAGCGAATAATGCGCCGCTCACGTTCCAAACTTGTAGCACGGTCTGGAATGCCCAGATGGAAATCTGAAGCGAAATAAATTTTTCCGTTGATCTTACTCATTAAAATCCTGCAGTAAGCGTATTCGCTAAGTTCGCTAGTCCGAAACGCTCGATATTAAAGGTGAAGCGAATCATGCTACCATATCCTAAGCCGACAGCACTGTAATAATTCGCAATATCTTTTGACCACAGCAGTGGAAAATAAACATCGCATATACCACGACCTAACAATGAGAATTGAACACCTGCATTGTACAATACACTCTGATCTGCCAAGCCATCAGAAGAACATGTTCCTACATCTGCATAGAGCTTAAACTTGTTCAGGAATCGGCTCTTCACTGGAAGATCAATCTTCATATTCAATGCTACCAACCAATTGTTACTTTGTCCGATTGGAGAATAAATCTTAAACGCACCCTCTTGCTCTGAGAATTGAGCTGAAGTAAATCCTGTTTCTTCACTACGTCCCAAGAAAATATGATCGAAGAGATAGTCCGCATTACCGATTCCACGTGCTCCATATCCGCTCATTCTCCAACGATACGGTCCGGTGTTATTCTTATCTAAGAATGTTCCTCCAAAAGCACGGAAGTGAATGCCTTTACCATCTGCATAATTGATTGTATAGTTTGCAGTAACACTTAGCTTTGACATGTTATCACCTTGCTGATATGATGCCTCTATAGACCAAGGATTCACGTTGCGGTTATTTCTTAACGAATATTTCGCTTCATAAAATGTTCTTTCCTTGTTTGCGATTGACCATGAAATAGTGTTCGAATCTGCTTGAACATTGATATAGTCCTGCTTGGTCCAAATAGCACGTAATGAAACAGCATGCGTAATCGGGCTGCGCATCTTTTTCTTCTTGAAAGTGAACGTCACTTCAGGAGCAATTTTCTGAAACATCAATTCACGATCAGGAGCCGCATCAGAAGGGTGATCTGCATTCTGAACTTTGTAGAAATTGTATTGATTTGCGTTCACACCAATTCGTACTGACTGAAACACCTTTTCAGGGGTTAGATTCAGATACATATCAGCATGACCAACCAATTTCTTACTTCCGAAACTATACATTGGCATTGCAACCCACTCCAATTTTTTCTGCGGAACAGCATGATTGTAAAATGCTGCACCTAGCATAAACTTATCATACATATTAAATCCAACAACTGGAGTAAAGAACAATTGCGTGCGTGTAGGATTATCCAAACTTCCACCGAACTGAAGTTTCATTGGCTCGGTTTTCTTTAATACACCGTGGGTCTTAATCGTATTGTTCTTTCTGTTTACATCTGGTCCATCCTCTGGTTGATCGATCATAAAGTAATCAGCCTCAACTGCAGGAAAAGCAGGATTGCTTGTGCCTGTGAATCCTTCGTACCAAACACTCTTCACCACTTTACCATCTTTTACTGCGCTAACGCAAACAGGAGCACTAATCTCTCCACAATTCTTCAAACCTATTTTCCATGAACCATTTTCCTGTTTCGCAGAAGTAACTTTGTAGTTCAAGACTTTAGTTGTACCAATCATATCGTCGAAGAACCAGCCGAGTTGTTTGCCCGATACTTCCTCGAATGTTGCACGGATATCAGCAGGCATCGGATGCTTGAAATGCCAGCGATCAAAATAGGTCTGAAAACATTTGTCGTACAACGAATCGCCAAGATATCCACGGAGATAATCAAAGCATACCGCCGTTTTGCTGTACACTATTGCTCCGTAATTGATGGTTGTATAATCTGCGGAATGCAACTCGCAAGGCTGATCAACATTCTGGCGCGCAGAGAAAGCATACAACTGATAATACTGCGCCTTTTGAGCATAGCGGGAAAGATCGAATGTTTTCGCAATTGCCGACGGACCTTCCTTTCCTCCGATTAAAGCACCATTCGGATATTTTGTTTCGTTGTAACGAAGTTCATTCGCCGAATTAATTCCTTCATCCATCCACGCATGAACGCGCTCATTACTGCCGAGCATACCATAAAACCAGTTGTGACCCACTTCATGCATGATCACCGTTTCCAACATCCCTGCACTTTGAACTCCTCCGATAACAGTGATATTCGGATATTCCATTCCTCCACCTGCAGAAAGTGCTCCGTCTACAGCAGTACAATGATTGTATGCGTAATCGCCATTCCACTTCGAATAATAAAATACGGCATCATTGATATATTCAATACTGTTCTTCCACAGATCCGCATATTGGTTGGTGTACATCACCCATGTAGTCACTTTACGGTGCGAATGCGGCAACTCCACTTCACCTTTCAAAACATGGTAGCGCTTATCACAGAACCAAGCGAAATCATGTACATTCTCCTGATGAAAATGCAGCGTCTTCATCTCTGCTGATGAAGCAGGATGTGCTAAATCTTTCTTGTCGTATTCCTTAATTTCTTTTGTCTTTTCTGCTAGTTCGTCGAGCCAAGCCAACTCATTTGGATTATTCTGTAGATCACCTGTTGCCCCAAGCACATAATTCTTAGGCAAAGTAATTTTTACATCGTATGTACCATACTCCGAATAGAACTCTCCTTGATCGAGGTAAGGAATTGGATTCCATCCATTGCGATCATAAACCGCTGGCTTGGGATACCACTGGGTAATCTGGTATTGTTGATCGATGTGCCCCAATCGTGAAATTCTTCCACTCGGAATTTTCACACGAAATGGAGTAGTGATCACTACTTGTCCGCCGGGCATGATTGGCTGATTCAAGATCAACTTAACAATATCTGGATTCTTGTAGTCGATTTCAGCCGGAACCATTTGACCGTCTACTTGCCAGTCAAGGCTATCAATGTATCCGCGATCTTCATCCTTCGCGTAGTAGAAAAACAATTCTCCATTTTCTTTCAACTGCTTACCTAATGCAGTGTTATTGTCCTTATACGCATTCGGCCAGATGTGCATGTAGATATACGTAAGTTGATCAGGCGAATTATTCACATAGGTCAACTTCTCGTAACCATGAAGCATGTGCTTTTGATCGTCCAGACGAACATCAATTTCAAAATGAACAAACTGCTGCCAATAGGCAGGGCCAGCGAAAGCCGAAAGGCCAATTAGGGAAAGGCATGCGGCGAATAGAATTTTTTTCATACAATTAGCATTTGCGTCTAAGACGGACAATACGTTGGATTTGTTACTTCGTGGTGGATTGTTTTTCTGCGGTAAAAATCTCATCTAGTTTCTTTCCAAGTGCTTCTTCTCGCAAATCACGATCAATGATCTTGCCTTCGCGGTCAAGAAGTACTGTTTTCGGAATACCCTGAATACGATATAAAGGCACTACAGACGATTGCCATTTCATCAAATCACTCACGTGCCATTGCCATGTTAGTCCGTCTGATTTAATAGCGTCAGTCCAAGCCGTTTTATTCTCATCTAGTGATACGCTGAAAACTTCGAAGCCTTGACTGTTGTACTTTTTGTAATTCGCTACAACGTTCGGCAATTCCGCACGACACGGTCCACACCACGAAGCCCAGAAATCAATCAACACAATTTTACCACGCGTATCAGATAACTTCATCGGCTTTCCATTCACATCATTCAGCGCAATTTCTGGTGCAAGTTGACCTTTACACATTGGTCGTTCCTGCTCTACTAGATCACGAAGTAATACCACATTAGGCGCCGTCTTGTGTTTTTCCTCCAATGCGTTGATGGCCTTTTCCCAATATGCGAAGTTGTCGAACGGGTCAAGCAAACGAAGCGCAGGAATATTCGCGAAAGAGCCTGGATGAGCATCAATGAATCCTCGCAACCACACAGTCGCTTCATCAGCTACTGCCATCAGCTTTTCTTGTGTCGCATTGAACAATGGTTCAATCACTTCCTTCTCCAATTTCTTCACGGCAACAGAATCAGACATCATACTCACTTGAATCTGAAATGCACGTTGCAACGAATCAATGCGCCCCATGTATGGTCTGCGCCTCTCATCATAAGCAGTGAAGTATGTGTTGAATTCTTCGAAGTGCTTTGTATCCTCAGAACCAGTAGTGGTCCAGCTGTAACCCAAGTTCATTGCATCACCGTTGAAGCCCACAGAATCATTAGGTTCGAGAATAATGGTTGCAAATTGAGTAGCGTTACGTCCAACTTCAATATTGAAAAAACCTTTAAACTCTAACGTAGGACGAAACTCGAAAGAACCATCAGCACCGGTTACAACAGAATCAACGTATTCAAAATCTTTCTGACTCACATTCACCAGATAGATTGTATCACCAGAACTATTCGATAGTTTTCCAGAAACAATGGTATTACCACCAGATCGTTTTTCTTCTCCGCAACCAAAGGCCACTAGCGCGATTAGCGGTAAGCCAATTCCTAATAATTTTCTCATGGATGTTCGTTCAGTACTTTAGTTACTAATTCATTCGCCACTTTAGGATCAGCCTTACCTTTTGAGAGTTTCATGACTTCACCCATGAACATTCCGACAAGACCAGTTTTTCCACTTTTAAATTCAGCCACTTTTGCTGGATATTTGGCGACCACTTCTTTTACAATTTCCAATAAAGCACCTTCATCGCTATTCTGAACAAGGTTTCCTTCTTCCGCAATTTGCAAAGCCGTAAGTTCCTTATCCGTAATCATGATAGGGAAGATCTTCTGACTCGCAGTCGCGAAACTTACCTTGCCGGAATCTATCAGCGCAATTATTTCCGCCAAACGTCTTGCCGAAAGTCCGAAGTTCGAAATATGCAATGCATTCTCATTGAGATATGATTTCACTGGACCCATTACCCAGTTTGCTCCTGCCTTTGCGTTGGCTGTATGCTTCAAAACATCTTCATAATACAGAGCTACTTCTTTCGCATCTGTCAATACGCCTGCATCGTACGCAGACAATCCCAGTTGCGTGGTGTATCGCTCAATCAATTCCGCAGGCAAAGGAGGTAATTCCGATTTCACCTTTGAAATATATTCTTGCGAAACAATTACTGGCTGCAAGTCTGGCTCTGGAAAATATCTGTAATCGTTTGCAGCTTCTTTGCTTCGCAAGGAAAAAGTAGTTCCTGTTGTTGCTTCGAAGCTACGTGTATCTTGATCAACAACTCCGCCTGCTTCCAGAATATCAATGTGGCGCTTTATTTCGTGCTCAATTGCCTTCTTCACGTTAGAAATGGAGTTCATGTTCTTCACTTCTACACGACGACCGAATTCTTTGCTTCCTTTCAACATCACAGAAACGTTCGCATCACAACGCAACGAACCTTCTTCCATGTTTCCATCGCAAATTTCCAAGTAGCGAACCAAGCGACGAATTTCTGTCACGTAGCGATACGCTTCATCCGCAGAACGAATATCTGGCTCAGAAACTACCTCCACCAATGGAACACCAGCACGATTCAAGTCGACTAGTGTATCTGTTGGATCTGTATCGTGCATTGACTTACCAGCATCTTCTTCCATGTGAATACGCTGAATTCTGATCTTCTTATCAGCGCCATTATCATCCTTAATGGTCACGAATCCATTGGTACAAATAGGCGTTTTATCCTGTGTGATCTGATATCCTTTCGGAAGATCTGCATAGAAGTAATTCTTTCTTGCGTATTCATTACGCTCGCGAATTGTGCAATGCGTGGCCAATCCTAAGCGAACAGCATATTCTACCACTCGCTTATTCGCCTTGGGAAGTACACCAGGCAAACCCAATGTTACTGGACTTACGAGTGTGTTTGGCAATGCGCCATATTCTGCTGCGTCCGAAGCATACGCTTTACTTTTCGTGAGCATTTGTGCGTGTACTTCCAGACCTATAACCGCCTGATATTTATCGTAAATTGATTCTGCCATAATTGTATTCGGCAATAAGAAATAAGCCGCTTTTTTACTGTCGGGCGAATTTACGGAAAAAGGGTGGTTTGTAAGTGAAAATCCATGTTAATCGTTACTAATCTGGGTACAGGGGTCAGAATTCATGAAGAAGCAGAACCGCTGGATTGAATCAGACACCTTACGCGGAAGTCTACCAATTGGCAAACGATTGAAATTATAAAACCACAGACGGCAAGCGTTCGCAATGTATTACCTTCGCAAACCGATCATGACCAAATCAAATAATAGATTCGCTATCGTTGTTCATGCGTGCGACAGATATGAGTTCCTGTTTCAGGGATTTGCCACGTTCTTCAATGAATTCTGGGACAAAAACATTGATGCTGCGGTATATCTGGTCTCCGAAGACAAGAAGATTCAAATTCACGGATTCACCAACATACAATCTGGCAGAGGGGAATGGTCCGATCGGTTGATCAAAGTTCTTTCCCAAGACATTCAGGAAGACTATATCATATACATGCAGGAAGACATGTGGCTTAATGCACCCGTTGATGTCAATTTCTTCAATGAACTTTTCACCTTAACCATTGCAGAAAATTGGAAAATTGTGAAACTTCACAGCTCAGAATTATATAAAACCCAACCAACCGGAAAGTCAATTTGTGGTTTTGAAATTGCTATTCTAAACAATCTGGAGTCGCGATACCTTATGTCGCACCAAATCACGTTGTGGAACAAGCAATTTCTCTTGCAACAATTGCTACCCGGTGAGCATCCTTGGAGAAATGAAAGACGTGCAACCAAACGCATGAAAACGAACATGCCAGTAATTCACCACGTCGACTACTTCTCAGAGAACGGAAAAGCTCCAATTAATCAGAATGCGAGGAATATCATAAGAAGTGGTTATAACACGATTTCTGTTAACGCAAGCTTGAATAGCAATGTTCTGCCTTTCATTGAAAAACTTAGAACAATGAATCCGTCGAATAGTGAATATGCCGACCAACTGCAATTCCACTATACGCATGAAATTACGCACGACGGTAAAGACAAACCACGGAAAGACGGGATATTCAAAAAGATAAAACTACTATTCACCGGTAAGTAACTTACTATAAGTATAAATTCGAGACTACTAGTAGTATAAGCCTCTTAACAAAAATGCAACTCCAAATTGCACTGTGATATTGTGCGTCCGTGGAGACGAGAAATTCTCTATTTCGTTGGGTAAAATATTCCTTCGTAAGATCGGGTTCACGGAATAAGAAATACGCGTGCGAATCATTATGTGATTGGCAAAAATGATGTGTGCTCCGGCCAATAAACTTAGATCATACTTATCAGACCAAATCGGGTCGAAGTCAGTGAGTGTTCCATTTCTTCGCAACTGTGGCGCAATCAATCGTGCGTATGAAATACCAGTTTCCCATCCGCCCTTGCCTTTCCTGCTGATCTTAAGATTCTCGAAGCGGTAGACCAAGGGTGCCTCTACATAATGCAAACTGAAATTAATCTTGTCTGGTTTACCCTCTTCCGGTACTCGGAAAGAACCTTTTCGGATATAGTTGATTTCGAGTTGAGCGTAGTTCTTCTTGTTGTCCCTGCGAGTTACCATGAAACCAGCACATCCTGAAAGTTTCATCAAGTTGGTATTTGAAAATCCCGGAACTGTACTCAGAATAGGACCACCGTGTATACCCACATCAAAGCGCGGTTGTGCGCCAATCAGCCCAGATACAAAAAGGAATAAAAGAAGGAGAAAAGACTGTTTGTACTTCATCTTGGAGTTCTTCAATTACAATGGATGTTAGTTCAAAAATACAAGAAATGTGCCGCAACCGTTCGAGATTCATTTACCAACATTATGGCCATACAATAGAAGCCACCATTGCTTCAGCCACTGCATTGTAATCTTCGATCAATTTGGTTTCGGAAGTGGGAACTAATATTTGAAACAAAAGAAATGCCCCTGTTGAAGCGTTGTACACATAATACCGATCAATCGTATAACTGGTCTCGTCTTCCATGCTAATGTACTTTGCATGCGCATGCCATGCTTCACCATTCGCGCTGGTTGGAACAGAAACCAATGGAGAAGGACGCTTTTCGTAAGCGTGATCAGCGGAGTCGATCAGAATCTTAAAATCAATATTCGCGGCCACTCGGAAACTATCTTGAATTGCCAGCTTGCTGAAATCTGCCACAATCGCGTTTCCCCCATTAGCCCCACCGATTTGCCAAACAGACACGCGAGATTCTTTGTACGTATCCACACGCCATCCTTCAGGAACGCAGAATGAATAACCCCAGTCATTACTTGTGAAGTTTAAACTTTCATACCCACATCGCTTTGCACCAGAAAGGAATTGCGGCTGATAATCGTTGCTCGTATTTCCATTTCTTACAAACCAGAAATTATCAAAGCGAAATGTTCCACCCATATCTGCATACAAGCCGAATTCCTGACTTGCTGGCGCAATGAATGTGGCACTTCCAACCGATTGTTCATTCACAGAGAACTGATACTCGTTCATCGCTATATTCCTCTCCACGCGAAGATTGTTGTAACCCGAAGTATGAATAGCATTGCTCTTCGTAAGCGGAATCAGAAATGAAGAAACACCTTGTGCAATTCGCTGTACAACAAAGCTGCCGTCACCGTAAATCAGAAAAGCAAACCGTGCTGTATCACTTACATTTCCCCATACAATTCCACATGATTTACCGGGAAGTGTACCTACTGATCTTTCTACACTAGCTTCAATCCTGAAATGATCAGTCAAAGCAGAATCGACCTGATGCGTGAACTGCCAGAAACCGTCATTTGAAGAACTGATTTCGTAATGGCCGTTTTCAATTTTCATTGAACCGGCGGAACCCGAGGCTAATGGCCATCGATTGGAATTGTCATTGAATGCATCAAAGATATTCACCTGTGAGTGAAGGTTCAAACTGAATTGCAGCAACAAAAACAAAAAGAAAGAAGCGCAAAATCTCATCCAACGAAATTACTCTTTTATCGGCATCGAAGAATGCATCGAACCTAAAACAAACTAAGTTGCGCCTCGCCTGCTCTTGAGTTGTAATCATGAATATTCCAAAACATACGTTCACGATTCATTCCGCATCTTTCTGCGGTTAATCGAAACAGTTTGGCAATACTTTCTGCCATTGGTCCTTCCCCTTTCATGCGCACGCCGTAACGACTGTCGTTCAACTTTCCGCCATGTGCATGCTCAATATGATGGAGAACTTTTTCCGCTTTATCAGGATAACTTTTATGAATCCAATCGCGGAAAATATCTCCAACCTGACCATTTAAGCGAACCATGGTATAACCTGCGCTGCGTGCTCCATTTTCTGCAGCTCGCTCTAATACTTCAGGAATCTCATGCGAATTAAGTCCAGGAATGACTGGTCCAAACAATACACCTGTTTTTACTCCTGCTTCCGATAAAATCCGCAACGTTTCGAAGCGATTCTTATAGGTAGAAGTTCGTGGTTCCAACTTCTCGCGCAGCTTCTCATCCGTTCCTGCAATACTCATCATCACATGAACCAGATTCTTCTTCGCCATTTCGGCCAGGATGTCAACATCGCGACAAATCAATGAATTCTTGGTAATCATTGCCGCTGGGTGACGAAACTTCAACAACACTTCAAGCATTTTTCGCGTTAGTCCTAACTTCCGCTCAATGGGCTGATAACAATCTGTATTGCCCGAGAACATCATCGGTTCGGGTTTATGACGCGGATTGCTTAGTTCTTTCTCCAATAACTCTGCGGCGTTCATCTTGACCAAAATCTTGCGCTCAAAATCCAATCCTGCGCTATACCCCCAATACTCGTGTGTATTTCGCGCATAACAATACACACACCCATGCTCACATCCCTGATACGGATTCAATGAAAGACTCATCAGATCCGGGCTATCTACCTTGTTGATGATTGTCTTCGGATAAATCTCAGTGTATTCGGTCCTATCCTGCAGCAGTAAAGGTTCATCAATAACTTCCCAATGTTGCTGCACTCGTTCCTGCTTGAAGAAGCGATTCGTTGGGTTCAGCTGCGCTCCTCGTCCCTGAAATGTTGATGTGTTGGCGATCATGTCATCCTCTTCCTTTGATTCAAAGCAAACCTAGATCGACCTTGTTCGGAAGGCAAGCGATTTAACGGATAACTAAATATTTTAGTCAAACCGACTAATCATAAACGATCACGCCGCGGCAAAAGCGGGTTGACTTTGGATATTGAACCTGAAAGAAGACCTCATAACTGATCCCGGGCGCACAAAACTCAGGAAATGCATTCACTTTATTTCTGCTTACATGAAACTTTACCCCATCTTCTGAATACTGTACGACTCGATTAATGTGAATCGTGTCATTTCCCGAATTCATTAGCCACGTTCTTGCAGAACGTCCTTTGAAAATAAAATTTCCAGAGTATGAAAACTGAAAATCCAAAGTATCCGCATTGACTTCCGCAGGCCACAAAGACAATTGCGACATCCCGGCTTTTACGTCTGTAAGTACAAGAATAAAAAAGAAAAGGAGCAGTTTTTTTCACTGCTCCTTGACAACAAAAATCATACCGTTAGGAATTATTCCTTCACCATCTTCACGCTTCCATTCAGCTCTTCACTTTCCAATTTCACGTAGTAGCTTCCGCTTGCTAAGCCTTCAGCAGGAATTTCGAGAATCATTGGACCTGCAGGAACGTTTTCAGTTGATGTCAAAACCGGACGACCTGCACCGTCATACACTGTCCATGTAAGTAACTGTTCGCGCGTTGTTGACGCATTCATAAAGAAATTTGAATTGAACGGATTCGGATATGCATTCATTCCTACTGAAGCGCTAACTGGATTGTTAACGTTGGTAATAGCGCCAGCCACATCAAGAATAAACAAGCCGTTCTGCATGTCAGCTGCAAGAATTAATCCAGAAGGCAATCCTGTGTAAGCACCCCAGCAACCGTGATAAGCCTGAGTATAGGATGGATAATTGATGGTGGTATCCGTATCGAAATAACCACTGCGAAATACTGCAGAAGGATTACTGATATTGAACACTTGTAATCCGTCAGTATAATTCGCAGCAACCAACACATCATTACCCACTACATAAGGGTTATGCGGAGTGTTGCCTTGATTGGAGCGAAACACCTGATTCATTGTGAGGTTGCCCATACTGGAAACATCAAGCGATTTAATGCCTTTTCCTGCCGGAACTTCGTCCATGAAAATAAGTGTACTTCCGTCAGAAGTGAGTGAACTGCTATGATTGTATCCCGACTCCGGATAACTGGTCAACACACCAATCTCCGTAAACGTTGTGGTAAACTTGTAAATATGCAAACCCGAATATCCGCAAGAAGCATAAACAGTATCATTGCGGACAAACATATCATGCACACTTCCAATAGAAGGATAATCCTGATTCAACGAGCGAATAAGTGTAGGTGTTGTCGGGTCAACAGACAAATCGTACACTGCCATAGAATAACCGAACGCATTATTATCACCAGTAACACTTCCGCACC